>SXGR01425403.1_pt1 | contig 13740 bp, 15 predicted proteins | sample 3174711 | NCBI WGS metagenome assembly SXGR01 (sample SAMN11356860, study PRJNA531348) | freshwater metagenome | isolation source: freshwater sample F1-60 | place: China: Fuxian Lake, Yuxi | collected 2017-12-25
AGCATGCGTGCTGGGGCTTTTCTGTTTTCAGTGCAAAGGATACAATGTATACATTGTATTTTTCGGAGGTTCAGATGGAATCCTCAGTTCTCACCTTGCGGGTCAGCGCCAAGACCAAAAGTCAGTTGGAGAAGCTTGCCGCCGCAACCAACCGCTCCAAGTCCTTCCTTGCAACAGAAGCACTCGAACGCTACCTTGAGCTTGAGGCTTGGCAGATCAAGGAAATCAAGCAAGCCCTGAAGGAAGCCGATGCCGGGGAGTTTGCATCGGACAAAGATCTCGCAAAAGCCATAAAGAAGTATGCAAGTTAAGTGGCTGGCCAAAGCGCTGATCAACCTGACTGACGAAACTGACTACATCGCCCACGAAAGTCCCGCCAGCGCTAAAGCCTGCTTTACGCATATTCTCGCCAGCGTCGAGCAATTGAAGGAACATCCGCATTTAGGACGCGCAGGCAGAGTCGCTGGCACAAGGGAATTGGTCATCAGGCATTATCCTTACATCGTGCCCTACCGAATCAAGAATGGTTGCGTTGAAATTCTGAGAGTGCTTCACAGCGCCAGAGCCTGGCCAAAACAGCTTTGACCTGAGAAGTGACCGACCATGAACAAGCGCCCAATTGCACGGTCGACAGATCGTGATATGCGACTGTCCGAGGTAGCCTTGCAAAGAGCTGCACAACGTGCGCGTGAGTTGGCAGCTGCCACCGGGACTGTCCTGGTTATCAGCCGCAACGGTGTCACCGAACACCTGACACCAAAGGCATCGGAAAATACAGCGCCAACTGACTCACGTTGACAGCGCTTGAACCGCCGGATCAGACATCCTCAGCCCGGTTCGATTCCGCCCCGGGCCACCAAAAAGCAAAGCCCTCGTTAGCAATAACGGGGGCTTTTTGTATTAAGAGCTGGCTATTCGCACGTTGAAAAGTATCGGTTGAAATTCCCCAAAATCGTAATTACAATGTACATATGAATTCACTCCGGTTCGAATGGGATGCCCGCAAGGCTTCGACCAATCTTAAGAAGCATGGAATTTCATTTGAAGAGGCAAAGTCCGCCTTCTATGATGAAAACGCCAAGCTGATTGACGACCCTGACCACTCGGCTGATGAGGAGAGATTCATATTATTGGGTCTTAGTTTTTCCTTGAGATTAGTCGTGGTCTGTCACTGCTACCGAGGTGGCAATGGCGCGATTCGGATCATCTCTGCAAGAAAAGCAACAACCCACGAGACGAAATCGTATAAACAGAGGTGATTGCCCTGCGCGATGAGTATGATTTTTCGAAAGCTCGCAAGAATCCCTATTCAACTCAGTTGAAGAAATCGATCACCATCCGGCTCGATGAGGATTCTGTTAGTTATTTCAAAGCCATTTCCGAAGAAATTGGAATTCCCTATCAAACTCTGATAAACCTATATTTGCGTGACTGCGCTGCCTCACACAGAAAATTAAATCTTAATTGGAAATGATTTGCAGCCGGATTAGGCGCCCTCAGCCCGGTTCGATTCCATCACGGGCCACCAAGTAAACAAAGCCCGCGTTAGCGGTAACGGGGGCTCTTTGCGTTATGGGCCTTGGAAGTATCTGGTTGCTGGACGGCGGCTGAATCTGTAGGACTTAACCAGCCCCGTTGGGTATCATTGGGAAAACAGTGTGATGGAAATCCAATGCGGATCGTCTCGCCGCTGATTACCTCAGTTTTTACGCTTGTTTTCATCCGCCAGTCAGCTGGATGACTTGTATCGTGGCCCATTCATTCACTTTGCCCATGCAATTCACAATCTATTTTTCGCAATTCATAAAAGGAACAACTTAAATGACGATTTCGATATATGAGGCATCAGTTCCTCAATTCAAGAAGATGCTGAGCAATCTGTCAGCCATCCTAACCAAAGGAGAATCACATCTGATCCACAAAAAAATTGACGAAAAAGTCTTGCTGGGATCGAGATTATTTTTAGACATGTTTGCTTTAACCAAGCAGGTTCAAATCGCTTGTGACCAGGCAAAAAATGGCTTGGCACGACTGGCGGGCGTTGAAGCGCCGAAGATGGATGATCAGGAGGCATCCTTCGCAGAGTTACAAGCGAGGATTGCCAAGACCATTGAGTTTTTAGACACCCTAACGCGTGAGCAGCTGGATAGTTCAGCTGACAAGGAAATCAAGTTTTCGATTGGTGAGCGGAAGTTCGAGTTTATTGGAGATAAATACTTAATCACCTGGATCATTCCGAACTTCTATTTCCACATAACAACCGCTTACAACATCTTGCGTCATAACGGCGTGGAAATCGGAAAGTCCAACTATTTAGGCTGATCGGGGCGGACTACTCAGGCCGATTCGATTCCGCCCGGGCCACTCGTGAAGCAGAGTCTTGGTTAACGATAGCAAGGCCTTCTTGTTTGTAGAGTGCCTCGGAACGGTGATCTTGCTGCTCTCAGCATGGCTACGTGTCGCTTGTACTGACGGTCCCTGAATGAGTTTCTTCATCTCGACTGCCACGTGGGTGTCGATATCGACACGGTACCGCCCAAGTTTTCTGTGCTACCTTTATTTCTTCAGATGACTGGAGGTTCGATGGCCGCCGATCTCACCGCGCATGCTGGTGCGCTGCAATCCATTCTCACCGACAGGGGCCTGCCGCAAACAAGCGACTTGGAGGACTTCCGCCACAAGGTCACCGAAGAATGGCTTCCTCGCAATGGCGCGCGTCTGTGCGCCCGCGCTTGGGTTGATCCCGCGTTCAAAGCCGAGTTGCTCACAGATGGACGGGCGGCAGCCGCCAGCATGGGCTTTCCGATGCCAGAGCACCACCGTAGCCTGGTGGTGCTAGAGAATACTGCCGAGTTACAGAACGTCATCTGTTGCACCCTGTGTTCGTGCACGGCCTTCACCATCATTGGCATGGCCCCGGGGTGGTACAAGGACCTTGAGTACCGCGGCCGTATCGTGCGCGAGGCCCGCAGCGTGCTTCGCGACATGGGTCTTGCATTGGCCGAATCGATCCGCATAAGAGTGTGGGACACCACCACCGACACCCGCTACATGGTGCTGCCCTATCGCCCGCCGCACACAGAGGGTTGGAGCCTGGAAGCCTTGCAGGCCTTGATTACCAAGGAAGCGATGATCGGCGTAGCGCGGCTTTGGCCTTGGTCATCTTGTTGAAATAAGCAGCGAGGTTGACGGACAAAGTACTTTTGCCGACGCCACCTTTTTGGCTGGTGATCAGAATTTTGCTCGCCGTGCTCATGGCAGTTGCCGAATACAAAATTGACGGCCTCACAGAAGATCATAGCTAAGGCGCGATGTCAATAAAATTCCAAGCTGACTAACCAGTAATTTCGAAGACTGCCCTTGAATGAAATCGCGATTCAAAATTTGCACAGGTTTGACTCGGCTTGATCGCCTTGTGTTCTTAGATGAGCAAAAGTGTGGCAGACGAAATTTATCCAAATAGTAATTTCATTGCCGAAGCGACAATGACCTTGCCTCAAAGCGGTTCGGAATCACGGCCTGAACACGACCGCAGTGACATCGTCCCTGCGCACATGGCTACCCTGCCATTGCGCATAGTCTGCAAGAATGGCGCGCGTAATCGTTTGTGCATCATCTGCTCGATGCGCTTGAAGAACTCTTTCCATGCGTCGGTAACCGTAAGACGATTTGCCGGTGTCGCCGCCGGGTTGATCGGTGATGCCATCCGTGACAATGGCGAATACATCGCCCGCCTGATAATGAATTGTCTGCAACGATGGTACGTCAGCCTCCGGAATGGGATCTTGATAACCGAGGCTGCATCGTGCGCCTTTATGCCGTGTCAAAATTCCTTCTGCTGTGACTTTAAACAGGCCTAGCTTGGCACCTGCAAACTCAATGATCTGCTTTGACCGATCTATCCGAAGCACCGCAGCATCGCAACCATCGTCACTCTCGCTGTCCGGTCGGTCCTGATTCAGGCCGGTCCTCACAAAATGATCCAGGGACAGCAAGGCGGTGGCAGGATCTTGGTCAGTGTCGTTCGCATATATCCGCTCAAGCGAATTACTGACCAATAGTGACAGCATGGCGCCTGGAACGCCATGCCCGGTGCAATCGGCAACAGCCAGAATGAAAGGTCCCTGATGCTGTGAAGAGGAAATCCAGTAAAGATCACCCCCGATCGTGTCCCGAGGCTCCCAGACCGTGGCGAATGAAGAGAAACGACCTTCCACACGAACTGCGCGCGGAAGCTGCCCTCGCTGAAGCCGGCTGGCATAGTTCATCGAGCTGGCAACTACCTCGTGCCTGATTCGCAGCTCTTGAGTCCTTTCTTCGACTCTAGCTTCCAGCACAATATTTTGTTGCTCGATCAGCTCTGTTTGTCTCTTCGCGCTGAGCGTCAATTCAGATTGTAACCAGCGCGCTCGGCTAATGACTGCTAACGCCATGATCAAGGCCTCCATGCAAACACCGAAGGCTTGATTGGTCCAAGGATTTTTCAAAAAATATGCAAACCCTGAATCGGGCAGTGCCTGGAACGGCGAGGGCAATCCAATGATCCCGAATACAAATCCAAGACGGAATATCAGGTACGGAACGACAGCGTAGGTGAAAAATAACGCGAACCCAAACCCCGCACGATAACGAAGATAGCTGCATACAAAAAGAGTCAGCAGAATCAGACCAACTGCAAGACTGTATACCTTGGCCATTGAGGAAGCTTGAACCATCACATCCTCGGAATAAAAACTGCCAGTGAGGGCGAGGAAGCAGTACAGTAGCGTGAATACAATCCAGACATTCGTAAGGACCTGTATTTTAGGAAAGTAAGTTCTTATACCCAAATAATGGCGCGCAAAAAGAACGTAGCTGATAGATTGCGCAAAAGCCAAGCCAATTGAAATGATGTAAGCATAGCTATCAGACCATGATGCCTTCAGCCCTTCGATATCAATGAAAAATTCGAATAGACGGTGCCCGTCGATGATGCTTAGGGATGATACTGACAAAAATGCGATCGTGATCCAGATAGCGTAATAGGTATTGAGTTTGTCTTTCGTCTGGAATGCATTAAAAAGGGAGAACACCGTCAACGCAAAAAGCGTCCCTAGTAATAAACCCTCCATGTACAAACTGAATCGTCTGAATTCAGCAAACGTGTTGCTGTCAATGAAATTGATGTAAAACGATTTGGCTGGGAAAATCGGATGAAAATTCACTTTCGTCAATACGGTCACCTCTTCCCCTTTCCGGAGAAGAAACCGTGGAAACTGGCTCTCAAATCGGGTTATGACGGTTGCGGCGGGGCTTCCAGCGAGATAAGGGTTGAAGCTGCCCACAAAGCCAGTCGATTTCAGTCGCTTGACTTCGCCCTTGCCATTGATGACGTGGGCTGTCAGATCTCTCCAGCCCGAAGCATCAACCTGAAGCTCTCGGTCATGATCCAACTCGCTGGAGATTTGCTGAATGATCCAATAAGTGACACTGCCCTTGTAGCTATTGATCTGATCCGGCGGCACGAATTGATCTGATTTTTTCAAGACCTCTTCATAGCTTGCCCTGTTGCTGGTGTCTTCATAGACACGCACATTTTTATCATTGAAGAGCATTGGACTGCCGTCAGATACCACGTACCGTGCGTGCGCCGTTGTCAGCATTCCGGCAAAAACTAAAACCAAACAGCACAAAATGATTTTTTCTGGTTTTTTCATTTTTTTGTCTGCTTTCAGAAGAGACTGACGGACCACATTAACGCCAGAGCGTGGCAAATGCGGCAATGCGAACCAAGGCGCTCAGGACATCAGGCTTCGATTAGTTTTCATGGTGCAGCCGATATCCGTCGCGTCAGCAGGCACAGCATACAACCGGCGGCTAGGCGGCGGCGCGACAGTTATATTTTTTTTAATACTGATACTTTGTTATCGCAAAGTTAATAAAATAATTGCCTGCCGATCAAATACGCCCGCCGATCTCTATTTCGTGGACATATTTGCGGGGCATCAGCCGTGCCCAGAGACAAATTGCATGTAGCTCCTGTGGTCCTGATTCAGAATGTGCAGCAAAGCAAGTAGAGCGCCACCGATTGTCAATATGGAAATCTCGATCTAATCAAAGGACAAATTTCTTCCATCAATAGGCGTTGTCACCCAATTTGCAGCCCTGCCACCAGCGCCCTACTGTTCATCGGTTGAGTGAGGCGGCAGATTCGAACTGGACAATGTTTTTCGCAGTTAGAATGATTTAAGAATTTTCCGCAACAAATTGATTTTCATAGGCGATTGGCTGAAAAAAATGTCTGAAGATAATCGCTCGAACCGTCCGAATAATATCCATCGCGATAAAGATCTCGAGTTCGATGTATTTCATGTCGAAGGCGATATCTCACGCCTTCCCGGTCAGCGTTTTCCAAATCAAAGCAGAGCAAACACTCCCAGCAATCAAGGAAAAACAACCCAACGAGGAATACAAGATCAATTTGATGGCCCTGTGCTGAAAAAAAACATCAGGGATGCAAGAATCGCGCAGCAAGAAGCCTTTGCACACACCAGAGAAATAAAAAACAACCCTGTCATCAAAAAAGCGGTATCTGACAGCAGCGGCCCTGCGTCAGAGAGAGTCCTTACCGATGCCGGCAGTCCCGAGCATATACGCATCATTTCTGACGGTAGCGGACCCAGACTCGACTGGTCAATTGAAGATGGCGATGGCCCCATCACGAACCGTGAACCACCAAACCACGGACAGATAATGGATCTCCTTGAAGAAATCTTAAGGTCACAGAGAGATGCGCTCAAAGAAATTCGCGCAATGAAAGATGGGCCATGGCCAACATTCACACGGATAAGCACTGATGCCGTTGGTCCGCCAAGAATTCGACAAACGAGAGACAGCCAAGGACCCATAACCCAGGCGGTACGATATGCGCCTGGCAGCGGCCCGGCGGACAGAAAAGCTATTCCCTCGCTTCCCGGCCCAAGTAGCGATAAAAATCTGGCACTAGTGATTTTTCGGAACGAATACGAGTTGCGCGAGCAGCGCAACAAAGCGCTTTGAATTTGCTTAAGTCAATGCAAGATGCGACTGGGCCATCCGACGCTCGAGAAATGCTCGATGCGAATCTGAATATGTCACGAGCTCGCGAAGCACAACTACGGGCCTTGGCGCTATTACGAAATATTTCTGATCCCCCTGCACCAACCGATGAAACAGCGCTTTCAGATGCTGAAGGACCTGCCAGACTACGCGCACTAGCTGATCTCACGGAAGATACACAGACCCTCAAGCCCCACCATATCAACGTTGACAGCAAGGCCTACGCGACTCAATCGAAGGGCTTCACATTGAAAGGCGCTCATCCGACAGTGAAGGACCAGAGATCATTAAAAATGTACGCGATGCAGAGGGTGCAGCGAAAGCCAGACATTTATCTGATGCTTCGAGATCCGAGAAATTACGTATTCCCCCGGATACCGCAGGACCATCTGAACGCCGCAAAATGTCTGATGCAGAGGGTCCGTCTATCAGTAAAATTCATATAGACGCTGATGGTCCTTCAGACAAACGTGTAATAAAAGATGGAATAGGACCGAGATTTATCAGGGCCATCAAAGATATATTTTTTTCGAATGCTGAAAAACCTCAAACCAAAACCGAGATAAAAATCGACACTCATTCGATCTCTATAGCGGAGCGCATCGACAAAATTCGCGCAGAAAACCGCAAAGCGCTTGAAATGCTGAGCGAAAAAAAAGAAAAATGATTGTCAGGGATAGTCCTGCTCACAAAGAAATTGAGTGATTCGACGCGGCGTCGAGCACATCAAGATGAGAAGCAAGCTTCTTGCTATCTGCAGGATCAGAAATCTACCGATACGGAAGTAACGTGCCGCAAGCGATCGCGCTCAGCTAAACGCCCCCTACCACCATTGAACGTGAGCCAGCACGCGGTCAGCAAGCGTGCTGAGAGCTTGCCCCATGAGATCGGCGGCAAGGCGGCAGTACCGCAGACAGTGCAGACGTACGGCAAGGTAACACCAACGCCGCTGGCGGCCTCATGGGACAAGCTCTAGGGGCTGCGTTACATTCGCAAACCATAGCCGAGATAAAGCACTGGGGTGTATTGCCGGTCGGAGATGGGGCTATCTGCCTGCTCCTGTGAGAGACGGTTGATGGTGGTCCCAAAAAATACAGCGCTGCTGTTGTCAATACGATAAATTCCCGTCAGGCCCGCAGAAAATCCCGTTCCAGCGCCTATCCGAACAGGTTGGCCATCATTCGTTTCGGTGGCACGCATACCCCAGTAGTAGGTATTCATCGTCGCATTCTGCCAAGTCGCGCCGAGCAAGCCATTCAGTCGAAAACTGGTTTCGGTCACCAGCGGGCGGATGAATTGAATTTGTGCCACCTGCCCATTGCTGCGGCCAGTGATGTCGAAACCATAATCCAGGTTCAGAACCCCGGCGGCAGTGGTCCAGCGCAGGCTCGGCCCCGCATCGACGGCAAATCCGCGATCTGCCATGCCAGCGGTACTAGGACTGTCGCTTGCATAAAAGCCAAATCGAGGTTCGGCATACAGCCCGATCCGCAAGGAGCGATCATCTGAGGTGAAACCCCAAAGGCCTGCCTTGAGACCAGTGACATAAGCGAAGTCGCCCCAGGTGTACTGCACCGCAGGGAGCAGCATGACGCGGAGATCGCTATTGCCGGGTGTTTTTGGAATAGCGCCGACCCCCAGCCCAAGAAAATTACCTGCTGAGGGAATCGGTTGCTGCGCCTGATTTCCCGAGGCGGATTGCGCGATGGCTGCGGGCGCAAAAAAAACACTGATTAAAAGAATCCCCAGGCCACGCAAACGCAGTGCGAGAGGACGTTTAAAGGTTTTCATCATCTGCGCCTCTGTTGGAACCTGTCGGGTAGAACCTTCAACTGCGCTGCATTTCGCTTTCGCAACTACAGGAATACCAACAATGTACACCAATCTGATACTCGGTTGCCAAATACGTCGGTCTGCAAAAATTCTAAGAAAAGGAATGATTTCTTATTAAATTTTGTACCGCACGGATGTTGCGAACTCTTCCAAAATCTTTCGCAAGCGATTGGACAAAGTGCCACTCCGGAGATCCGTTTTATTTTATGACCAACCACTTACCATTGAGTCTTGCTTTAAAAGAAATTTTTCGCTTCCTATTGTTGAATGTTAGACATGAGGGCGTGAGTTACGCCTATGCGTTTGAGTACTTTTATTACCGAAGAAGTCGAGTGTGCTACGAAGATGCTGACCGAGGTAAACTTCAACGCCTTGTCCTGCTCAATCACATGAAGTTCCATTCCAACCTTCGAGGAAAGCTTTTCAAACGAATTGGAAGATTGACCAATTCTTGCGCCTTGGCCGCGTCGCCGATTTTAAAAAGAAACTTAGAACCAATATACGGAACAAGCCAACTAGAAGGAAACTCAACCATCAATGAATTTATTTTATTTGAAAGATTAATGTGATCTTCCATTAAAAGCATGACAGTGGCAAGATCGCAGCCTAATACGTGCGATCCAGGATAAAGAACATCTAGCTCTTCGATTTTCGATTTTGCCTCTGCAAATTTACCAAGGCTTACAAGCACCCGGTAAAACAGTGACTCTCGTGTCACATCGTAATCACGCTTTGCAAACTCAGTTTTATTGAGTCGCATCAACGCTTCGTTCAACTGACCTGCCGCAACCAATATTTTTACCTTGAGTATTTCAACTTCTCCAGCAAACAAGGGGGAGAAGCGTTCGTTCGAAATAACATCTACGGCATCTCGTAAATATTTCCGATTAACCATAGTTATTATTTTATTTAATTTCTTTAACTCCCAGGTGGGCGAAAAAACCAGGCTCCGGCTACGGCTACGACCTTCCGAATAATCAAGCCTGAGCTTATCGATATTTCGCATGTAGCTCGGCAAAAAGTTTATTTTGTCTTTACTAAAAATAAACGGATCGATTGCTGCGACTCTAGAAGAATCAATTTTTTGTACGAGTAAAACATTGATTACCCGCTCAAGTACAAAAATCATTATCTTGGGATTGACTCCAGACTTGTACCTTGTTTTTTCGTTCAAGCGACTACCGAGCGCTGAAGAAGAATCGGCTGCTATTGATAAGATCGCTTTAATTATTTTTATCCACATGTCCCAGATATGTGGTTTCGCTACAAAAAAAATTGGAATACGTTGTATTTAACGAATGTGAAAAACATTCGTGTTGAGAAAATTAAAGTTTCAAATCGTGAAGTACGGACTCAAACACTTGCAATAATCCTGGATGATGATCTTCTGCCTGGTCGAATGAATTCATTGAGGACTGAAAAAGCCTCCACCAAGGATTGAGAAGAATGACATCAATTTCTTTTACCTCTGTGTTGATTTTTTCAAGTTCATCAATGAGGTGCCTCCCCTCCATTCCGGTTTTTATAAAAAAATTCGGCGACAAAAACCCATAATACTCATCCACACTCCAAAATTGCCGACGCTCCTCATAGAACCGAAGGATGTGGTGATACTCGAATAACTCAGGACTCGGATTGGACAGGTCACCAATAGTCTCGAAGAAAGGATCCCTTACATCAAAAGACTTTTGATCGTAGGCGATGTTAAAAATATTGAAGGTCACTTTGTGATGAAATCTAATTCATGGCTTGTGGAGTTAAAAATCAAATTTTTCTCGATATTCTTAATAACCGAAAAACCAGCTGGAAGTTGTTGCAAGGCTGCTTGGTAATACGGAGCGCTCCTGCGGGAGCTAGACGGATGAGCGATATCTCGAGAGCGGCAACACCTGTGGTTATTTTCTAGCTCGCAGCCCCTGGGCAGATTCGGTATCGGCAGCGTTATTTGAATCGTCGCCCTTCAAATTTTCCATGGTTTTTATAATGAACATATGGATCCATGTTCGCTTAAGAAACATCCGGGTTTAACAACAAATAGATTTCAGGATCAAAATCATTTGGAATACCCTCGATGAGCAAGCCATTTCCTGGGCTCACATCTTTCTTATCAATTTTATTTTTAATGGCGATCAGTAGATCCTTGAGATCGTTCCGCGAAAACAGCAACTCTGAGTTCGAGAAGTCTTTGAGAGCAGTTGATCTTAAATACTGATCTTTCGGAAGTTTCGAATTTATCCGCTCAATAATTTTATGATGCTGTTCAAGAAGGCGCTCGTCGATATCTGGAAAATAGGGGTCACTAACATCTGAAGGGGCTGATCTATACTTTGAAATAAACCCAGCTGCCACGTCCGAAAAACTCAAGATACTGCGTGTTAATGTAATGATCTCTGCTTGTGCGAATGAAATTGACATGTTTTTATAGCCAAGTACTTCTTCGCTTGTCTGTAATGTTGATTCCAGACCAAGAACCTCAAAAAACGAGGCCAGCAGATTGCTTTTATGAAAGTCATAATTCACCAGCCTAAGGTCCCAGCCCGATGTGAAAAAATCATCCAATCTATTCCAAACATTATTATTTGAGTTTATTTTTTCTGAAGAAAAATCCCAAAAATCAAGCGTAGTTTCACCTACTTTTACCGCCTGTTTCCAGGCCGAGAGATAGTGGTAATAAACATCGCGTACGTAGCATATGATCGTGATTTTATGACTGGAAAAGTTTTCTGAAATTAAGTTAATATTGCGCACACTTAAATGCTTTGCCATGAACTCCCCAGAAAAAAGTATTCGATCTCTTCCCGAGTTATTTATGACATGACTTAATATTGGAACGATATATTTTTCGCCCATTGCGGAAATCGACATCTCTAATTTCTGGCTAGAAGCAACACTTTGCATCACGTGCAGCAAATTGCCGGTACAAACGCCAGAAGAAATGACCGATTCCGCTTCAGGAAATGGATAATCAATACCCTGAAGACCAAGTAAACCTGCATTTTTAGAAAGATAGGCTTGAATCGCACTTGATCCTGTCTTTGTCATCCCGATATGCAGATAGATGTTTTTTGTCTTGGTCATTGATAATTAAAAAATTTATCTACGGAATTTTTTCTCGAGAAGAATTTACGCTTTACGTCGAGTGAGATTGATAATGAAAACAGATAATTCCCGCACAAATTGATCAGTAGGTTTTTGTGTGCTAACCGTAAAATGTGGTGAATCGGGTGCTTCGTACGGGCTACTGATTCCTGTCATATTTAAAATTTTTCCGGCCCTTGCTTTTTTGTAGAGTCCCTTCGGATCACGCTGTTCGCAGACTTCAAGCGGAGTACTAACGAAGACCTCAATAAAATTTGCTTCCCCGATTGATTTTTTTATGCGCTCTCTCTCACGCTTGAAGGGAGAAATAAATGCTGCGATGACGATTAAACCAGCATCCATCATTAATTTTGAAACCTCAGTAACTCGGCGCAGGTTTTCAATTCGATCAGCTTCGGAAAATTCAAGATCTCTATTGAGTCCTTCACGAACGTTATCGCCATCGATGACATAGGTTCTAAAAGAGTTTCGGTAAAGCTCTATTTCCAATGAATTCGCCAAGGTAGACTTACCCGCTCCCGAAAGTCCTGTAAACCAGATGACTTTGCCAACATACCCATTCAGACGGGCACGATCCTCGTGAGTAACTGAGAAATTCTGCTGGTGCTTTACGTTATCTGAATTAAAACGCTGCGTACTCATTTTCTGAATAACGGTATATTTTTTATGCCAATCAAAAGATAACGGTCACTTCCTGAGTACAAACGATATTTAAAAAGATGTAGGTGTGAGGGAACTTCAATTTTTGTCACCGATCCGATTACGCTAATTTCGCTAAACATCCTTGACTGAGCAAGTTCGATTACTTTTTGTACTCGGTTTTCTCTCTCTTTTGTTTTGTACGATGTGCTCGCGGATGAGCCTTGCATTTTGCATTGCGTGCTTGGTCGGTTATCACAACCAAGCAGCGAAACCGGCTGCTATCGGCCGCAACTCCTATTTCTTCGGTGTTATTTTTTTATTCGTCGGATGTTTTTGTGTAATTTTTAGGCGATCATTCGCGAGCTCATATTCATGAAATTCAGGCTCACGCTATCACTAAAATCAAACCTAATGCAGAAAAGCCCTCTAATTATATGGCTGTAACTGAGTTTCACTAACACCTGTAAATTGTGGCGGTCACACATTTGAAATTTCATTTATCTCGTCCAAGGGATTCATTGGTAATTGATTTCAAAAACTGAATACCACAGCGATGACATCATTACATCTTGTGCTTGTGTTCGTGCCCTGCCCGTCATCAAGGGCGCTGATTTAGGCTTGGGCGATGTCTTCTGCTCCGAATGTGCAGTTGGATTTTAAAAACCTGCTCAAGCTGCCTGTAGCCCTAGGGCGTTCTTCCATTGGCGCCACGCACCTTGTCCGTTATCCCGACTGAGAACGTAAAAGCTGAAAATGAAAGAGGCGGGTTTCAAGCGCCTGTCCGTATATGTACATACCGAGCTAGCCGCCTTGCTGGAGTGAGAGCAAACTTCCTCTGAATGCGGAGGACGTACGTAGGGCATGAAGTCGGTCGGTTTAAATGCGGGAAACTTCCTCTGAATGCGGAGGACGCACGCTGGAGCGATTGTTATTGGGCGAGTGCAGGAAGTGACCTTGCCCTCGTTATACGAATCCCATAACCGATGCGTTTAAGCAGAACGTCGTACCTGTTCTGCCAGCCAGTTTTTCTCAAATTGCATCGGACTGACATATCCCAGCCGCGAGTGCAATCGCCTTGCATTGTAGAAC
>SXGR01312233.1_pt1 | contig 13739 bp, 10 predicted proteins | sample 3174711 | NCBI WGS metagenome assembly SXGR01 (sample SAMN11356860, study PRJNA531348) | freshwater metagenome | isolation source: freshwater sample F1-60 | place: China: Fuxian Lake, Yuxi | collected 2017-12-25
CCACATGATCGAGACAATGTCGCGGCTGCGGCGAGTCAACAAAAAGCTTCTCCAAGAGAACGGCTACGAACCGACGATCGAAGAGACCGCCGAAGCAGCCGGCGTGAGCTTGGATGAGGCTCGCCGCGTAATGAAGATTTCGCGGCACCCGATCAGCCTCGATCGCCCCGTCGGCGAAAGCGAAGACAGCTTCTTCGGCGAGTTCATCGAGGATCACAGCACTGACAGCCCGGTCAACACGGCCGCGTCCGAGATGCTCAAAGACAAGATCGACAACGTCCTAAAGACGCTGACGTATCGCGAACGCGAGATCATCAAGCTGCGGTACGGCCTGGGGGACGGCTACACCTACACCCTCGAAGAAGTCGGCCGCATTTTCAAAGTCACTCGCGAACGTGTCCGACAGATCGAAGCAAAAGCCGTTCGAAAACTGCAGCACCCCGTTCGCAGCAAGCAGCTCAAGGGCTTCCTTGAAGGGCTGATGCCAGCCATGTCGTGACCACCTTGGAGTGCGGTGGCCTGAGCCACCGCTTTTCAAAACGGATGGCGTTTGGAGAAATCGTCGTCTTCCGTAAAACGGGTGCGATTTGAAAAGCGGCGGCTCAGGCCGCCGCACTCCAAAGCTACTCCCACGCGACGCCCGTTTGCTGCGCGACGAATCGCAGGTCTTCGACGACGGCGGGAACCAATGGGATTCCCGTTGTCCGTCGTTCGGCCTCGGCGAAGCGTTCGGGATCGCCGGGGATCAGTGGCCCGTTCGTGCCTGGTGCGGGGCGAGTCGCTCGGAAGGTACGAATCCAGTCGTCGATCTGACGTTTGAATTCGAGCGGGTCGATGAAGGCATCGATCCGCATCGCTCCAAAGAAGTGACCGATCCCCTGCCCCACTCGGCGCGGCGGCTCGGCATGGTCGAGCGTGAATGGCGGAGTGAACGGTCCCCAATTAGCACCGCTGAGCGGCCCGCACAACAGATCGACCATCGCTCCCAGACAATAGCCCTTGTGACCGCCGTGTTCGCGATCGGCTCCCAACGGCAGCATCGCTCCGCCAGAGACCATCGCATGCGGGTCGGTCGTCGGGTTACCGTCGCGATCGATCGCCCAGCCATCGGGAATCGGCTTGTCGGTGCGGATCGCCATCTCGACTTTTCCAAACGCGGCGGCCGGCGTCGCCATGTCGATCACCACCGGCGGTTCTTCCAGTCCGGGAAACGCGATCGCCAACGGATTCGTGCCGAGCATCTTTTCGGCTCCCCACAACGGCGCGACGATCTTCGTCGTATTCGTCATCGCCCAGCCGATCATGTCTCGCTTCAACGCTTCGAGCACATACCAGCCGGCAATGCCGTAGTGGTTCGTGTGCCGCACCGCGACCCAGCCTGTTCCGACGCGATCAGCCTTTTCCATCGCAATGGCATTCGCCTGCGGGCCGACGACCAGTCCGAGTCCATTGTCGCCGTCGATCGTCGCCGTACTGGGAGACTCACGCACGATCGTGATGTTCGGACGAGGATTGATCCTTCCAATCGAAAGCATGCTGACGTACGACCGCAATCGCGCGATGCCGTGCGAGTCGATGCCACGCAGATCGCTGAGCACCAGAATGTCCGCCGCCTGATTCGCGGCTTCGAGCGGCACGCCAAAATGCTGAAAGACTTGTGAAGCGAATTCGTGCAGGCGTTCGGAAGCAAACAAGTCGGACATGCGTTGTTCCTGACGGCCGGTTTGGAAAACCGACCTACGATTGCCCCTTCTCAGCGACTTCCACGAGCGTGCGAACGAGGCAACCAGTCGCCCCTCCTTCGCGATGTCCTTTGCTGGACGAGGCGAAGGCGGGACCGGCGATGTCGAGGTGAACCCACGGTTTGCCGGCGACGAATTTCTCGAGGAACTTCGCGGCGGTGATCGCTCCACCCCAGCGGCCACCGATGTTCTTGCAGTCGGCAACGTCGCTCTTCAGCAATTCGTTGTACGAGTCGAACATCGGCAACTGCCACAAATCTTCCCCCGCCGTCTTCGCAGCGGCGAGCAGTTGGTCGCACCACTCTTGATTGTTCGTGAACGCTCCCGACACGTCCTCACCGAGCGCAACCACGCAGGCACCGGTCAGCGTGGCGAGGTCGATCAGCCGATCAGCTCCGTGATCGACGGCGTAGCTGAGCACATCGTTGATGACCAACCGGCCCTCGGCGTCGGTGTTGTGAACTTCGATGGTCACGCCGTTGCGAGCCGTCAAAATGTCGCCGAGCTTGTACGCCTTGCCGCCGAGCATGTTCTCGACGAGTCCGCAGTACCCGATAACGTTCACCGGCAGCTTGAGCCGAGCGATCGCCGTCATCGCGCCGAGCACCGTCGCGGCTCCGGCCATGTCGCACTTCATTGTCAACATCCCATCGGTCGGCTTGATCGACAGGCCGCCGCTGTCGAAGGTGACCCCTTTGCCGACAAGAGCCAACGTCGGCGCGTTCGGCCCACCACCGCGATGCTCCAGCACGACCATTCGAGCGGGACGATCACTCCCCTTCGCCACTGCCAACAGCGAACCAAAGCGTTCCGCTTCGAGTCGATGTTCGTCAAAGACGTGACACATCAGTCCACATGGAATCGCCTCTTGCAGAGCACGAGCCGCGAAAGTCTCCGGGTAGATCTCGTGAGGCGGGCGATTCACCAGCTCTCGCGTCAGATTGATCGCATCACCCAGAATGCGGCCACGCTCACTGGCGGACGAGACGGAACCGACGTCGCTACCTGGCGGCAACACGATCTGAGCGGCAACGAAGGGAAACCGTGAACGCTCGGCCTTGTACAAGTCCTGCCCTTGCGAGCCAACGACCAGTGCGGTGGACAACACTTCGACCGCCCGGTCACGCGGCAGCGAACCAAGTTGCTCCGGCACACAGACGGCGACTCGGATGTCCTTCTTGGCGGACACTTGTCGCGCGGCGGTCATCGTGACTTTGTCCCAACGCGCGACCGACAGTTCATTCGGCGATCCAAATCCGACCAGCAGCAGACGGGTTGCTTTCAGAGTCGGCGTGTCAGGAATCGACAACAGCTCCGCCAGCTTTCCCGTGAGATCACCCGCCTCGCGCAGTCGGCTGAGCTGTCCCTGCAAAGCACTGTCGAGCGTCACCAGTTCTCTGGTCCACTCCCCCACTTCGGGAACTCCGACAATCAGCCAGTCCGCATCAACGTCTCGCGCCGCAGCGCTGACCACTTGCAAATTCATGATGACTCCTCAACGCGATCGAACACCACTCGCTGGGCACTGCCAGCGATGGATGGCCCACGACGGTAGCCTGTCACGTGGAACAAGTCATTTCAAGCGAGGCAGAAAACCGCCACAACTCAACGCATCCCGACAGGAACAAGTTCCGAAACTTCGTAGACCGGCTTGCCCAGACGGTCACGTTGATTCGGATCAATCCGTCCCTCAACGCTCACGGCTTGGCCGCTGCGGAGCGTCTTGAAATGCTGAGGATTCTTGAGCGTGACTTCGCCGCCGAATTGATCGTTGTCGTCGGGAGACTGGCTGTAAGTCAGATGCCAGACCTTGTTCTTGGAATCGAACTCGATGATCCCTTTCAGCCACGAATAACCTTCGGAGTCGTAACCGAATCTGTCGCTGGTTGCACTGACTGGTGTGACGGCGTTCGCGCGAACTCGCGTTCGAAATTCCGCAGAACTCACGTTCGATCGTGGCAACTGCGGTTCGTCATCCACGACAAGCGGCATGTCTGGCTCCACCAATTCCGGATCCAAAGAGTTCGGAACGTTTGCGAACTCTTCGTCGACCAACGGCCTGGGACGAGATCGTTGACTGGTCGTCCCGCCGTTGCGATCGAGCTTCGCATCATCGTTCGGTCCGAACGGCTCCGTGGAATCGGATGGTTGAGCTTTGCCAGGATCTGTTGGCTCAGGCACCGATTTTTCGGCCGCCGGTTCATGATCCCCATCAAACGATGTCGGAGCGGAATTGCGAACGGGATTGGGAGCGGTCAACGTGTTCGCACCAGACGGACTCGCCGGAACCCAAACCGCTCCTGGTGGAACTTGAACGGCTCCGTGGGACTGCGGTGCCATCGCCGTATTCGGCGGGGCAAACGTCCCCGGATGACCGTACGGGCCATAACTAAAACAACCCGTCACGAACAAACACACTGTCCCCAACAGCCCTAACCGGCGATCCGTGCCCATAATTCTCCCTCTCCGTGGGAAGTCGTTGGGTGGAGTGGTAGGTGTTTGGACGCAATCCTGTCCAGAGCGGTTTCTGAATCACCGAGGCCAGGGAGTGCCGAACAGCGTTTGCGGTTTTTTTGTTAGGCGAGGGTGAGGCGAGATCGGGCGTTGAGGCCGGGGCGGGTTTGCTGACGGGTGGCCCAGAACGTTTTTCAGGGCTGGCTGTCGCTCAGGCGGTCGGAGCGGAGTTGCAGGAGGGCTTCGGCTCCGGGTTGGCTCCAGAACTTTTCGGTGCCTTTGACTCGGTCGTTCAGCTCCTTCATCGTCGATTCCATAACGCGGCAGGTGAGGGGCAAGCCGAGTTTTCCTGAGTGCCGGCGTGCGCGACAGTCGCTGCTCAATCGCGGACGTCACGAACCTCGGTCGCCTGCTGCGATCCTTCGGGATTCAAGCCATGTTGCGAGCGTATGACTCCAGCGAATCGCCGACCTCCAGCGAATCGCCGACGCCGAAGATGCTCTCCGACGTCGATCACAGGCTGATGAACGGCGTCTGCGAATCGACGCTCGTGTGAGGACGCTCTGGCGAGTGGGGGGTGTCAACCCTCCGAGTTTTCACGTTCTCAGGTCATCTGGATGACGGACTCGGAGGGTTGACACCCTCCGCTCGTCAAAGAATCCAGGTTGACTACGGCAACTCGCTCACGCCGTCCGGGCTGACGAGCAACAGCTTGTCGGTCAGCGGGTGGTCCATCTGCGAGAAATCTTCGCGGACTCGGTCGCGGATGTGGTTGACCATATCGGGGGCGTCGGTGCTCAGAGCGACGAAGAAGTCGCGGTTGGGGATGCCGACGGCGAATTCGGTGCCGAGCACGTCGCGGACTTTTTCGTGGAAGGCTTGGCTGAGCAGGCGGGACGTGTTGTAGGCATCCGGCTTGTGCGGCATCAGCAGCTTGGGGCCGTCCTCTTGGCCGGTGAGCATCATCTCGGAGGGATGTTCGTCGAAGTAGCGGTCGAGGTTGCTCAACGCCAGTTCGTGAAGTTGTTCGGCGGTGAGGTGCCACTTCTCCAGCAGTTCGTTGCGGATGTACCAATAGGCTTGGGCCTCATCGACGACGTACAGGATCATCAGGTTCGCGACCCACGGCTCGCCCACGAAGTTCGGGAAGTTCTGCTTCCAGACTTTCTCTGGGTAGAGCATCGGCATGATGCGGTCGCGGACGGATTCGAGCGACGGCGTGGTTTGCTCTTCGCCCCATTCCTGCACTTGGACGACGGTGGTCAGAGCCGGCAGCAGGATGTTCTCGAAGCGGTCGGGCGACTGAACGTACGAGCGATAGAAATTGAACAGGTTCACGTTCGACTTGCCGAGCCGCAGTTGGAACTCGCCGGTCTGTTCGCATTCGAGCAACGGGAATTTGTCGCGAGCCAATTTCAACGCGCGGGCGGCGAACAAAGCAGGCGGGTCGGCGATCATGTCGGGAGCCTCCAGAGTATTGAGCGCCATGCGGACGAGCGTGTCCGTTTCAGGATCGTGCGGTCGGTCGCCTCGTTCGACGAACGTCGCCAGTAGCATCATGCTCGGCCATTCGATGGCCCACGCCTTCCAGCGATGCCACTTCGCCCGTGTGAACCAGCGTTTCCACCAGGACTGCGGCGGATCGAGCACGGCTTCGCCTTCCCACCCAACTGACGGCTGCGGCAGTCTCAGCGAATGAATGCGGCGCATCTTGCGGCGGCGAGGAAAGAGTTGGTCGAACTCGATCGCATTTTCCAGAGCGGGTGAATCCCCCCAGACACAGCGAATCGACACGATGCCGGCTTGGTCCGGCAGCATGATGTGCGTGACTCCTTCGAAGACTTGCACCTGCCACGAAGGGGGACAGCCGATTTGAAACCAACCGGACGGCCCAGTGATCGCTTTCCAATGATCCGGAGGTTCGTGACGCACGATGTCGGTTCCAGGGGGAGAGTTCCCAACGACGGCGAAGACGGCACCACTATGCCAAAGTCAGTGGCTCTGGTCGATGGTGCGCGGGTCTCGAATTTCCGCAAGACGTGATTTGGATCGGGAGTGGATTTTCGCGGCGAACCATTTCTCAGTAATCCGCGATCGAGCCATCCTTCAGCTTCGCCCCTGGCCACTTGTAAGTCTGCGGCTTTTTCGACTCTTCGATGAGCTTGGCTTCATCGACTTCCACGCCAAGACCGGGGCCGGGCGGCAGTCCGATGTAGCCCTCTTTGTCGTACTCAAACGCCATGCGAGTCACTCCCGGCAGGTTGAAGCCGGCGTTCGTCGGGTAAAACTCGTGGATCAAAAAGAACGGAATCGACGAGACGACGTGCAGACTGGCCGCGATCCCCAGGAACGTCGCCGTGCAGTGCGGAGCGATCGGGACGAAGTACGCCTCGGCGAGCGTCGCGATCTTTTTCATTTGGCTGATTCCTCCAGTGTGGCAGCAGTCGGGTTGCAGGATGTCGATGCAGCCTTCTTGCAGGTACGGAATCATGCCCCAGATCGTGCGGTCACGCTCGCCGGTCGCCAGCGGGATGTTGATGTGCTGCTTCAGCCGTTTGAAGGTTTCGATGTTGCCGGGGACCGCTGGCTCTTCGATAAACAGCAGGTCGTACGGTTCGAGCTTCGCCGCCAGTTGAATCAACGTCGCCGGTGGCACGGCCGAGTGCGCGTCGAACATGACCGCTCCGTCGGGACCGACTTTCTCTCGAGCGGCTTTGATCGCTTTGACCATATTGTCGATGTCGGACGGGTTGCCAGAGTGCTCGTAGATGCCATGCGGCGGCACCTTCTGAGCCTTCGGCGTGTGATACACCCGGATGCGATCGCGCGTCGGCCCGCCGAGCAGTCGATAGACCGGGACGCCCCACAGCTTGCCGGTGATGTCCCACAACGCCATGTCGATGGCCGCGAGCGTGTGAACCATCAACGCTCCACCGCGCATGTTGCGGTGAGCACGAAAGAGCTTCTGCCAGAGATATTCGACTCGCGTCGGGTTCTCGCCGTCGAGCAGCTCAAACAACGACTCGGCCAACGGCTTCGAGACGCGCGGATCGACCCCCTTGAGATCGCCCCAGCCAGTGATGCCGTGGTTCGTCTCGATCTTGACGTACACGATCGGGCCGACCCAGTACGTCTTGAGCGCGGTGATGCGAATCGTCGAAGTCTGATCGCCGACTTGCGTGCCAGGAGTCTTCTCATCGGCCACAGCGTGATTGACGAACGCGATCCCAGCGGCAACTGCACCAGCGGCGGAGACAAGATCACGTCGCGAGAACGATCGGTCGGTCATGGATCGGACTCCGTTAGGGGGGTCGGGAAAGATGAATTCGTGTTTTGCCTCATCAATCCTCTGCACTACAAACGATCAAAGTTCTGTTTTCATGAGAAGATTTCAGGCGGCGATTTGGCGAAGTGCTTGTGTACTCGCAGCTCGCGCGGCGGGGAAGGTGGGGAGCAGTCGGCGGCCGTTGGGGTCTGGCTCCGAGGCGCGATGCACGTCGAAGTCCGACGTATCGTTGATCGTCGACTCGAGAGGCACAGAGAATCTTGGCGCGGGCTTCGCCCGCAACCCAAGCCAATATGGTTCATCCGCGTTGTCTTTGTAGAGACACCTTGTCGTAGAAACCGTGAGGCCATTCCACTGCGGATTGTTGCCTTCCCGGTCATCGTTTCCATCGTGACCGCTACAACTCCAGGACACGCCAGCCGTGTAATCCGTCGCCCGTTTCTGGACTTTGCCGAAGTTCGAGCCGTAGAATCCCCGCCGTTTTCCCGCCTGAGTCTGCGTCGGCGATGGCTGACGTCCCGCCTCAATTGTCCCGCCTCAAGTTCACAAGGTCTCGGCATGTGGTTCTGCGTTCGTCCTTCGTCGATTCCTCGCACGGATTGTGTTCGACCGTGCTGCGTGCTCGGCGCGGCGCTCGGCCTGCTGCTGGCCGGCTGCCAGAACCGCGATGAGATCAAGCGGTACACGGTCAAGAAGCTGCCGCCTTTCGAACGCAAGTTGGTCGAGATTCCACAGCGAGCACCGATGCCGGCCGGACATGGCCAAGCGGCGAGCGAGCGGATGTTGGCCGCGATCGCGCCACGCGGTCGGACGTTTTGGCTGTTCAAGCTCACGGGGTCGAAGGACGCAGCAGCCAGCCAGATGGAAAAGTTTCTGGGACTGATCCAGTCACTGAAGTTCTCGGACGGCGAGGATGCGAGTCCTGAATGGACGCTGCCGGAAGGCTGGACCGAACGCAAAGAGGCCGATCCGTCCGCGGAGCGATTCGCCACGCTGATCGCCAATGGGGACGGCGAAGAATTGCCGGTGTCGGTTGTTCGGTTTCGGTTCCCGTCCGAAGGTCCGACCGATCGCGTGCCACTGATCATTGTCAACGTCTGGTGCGAACAATTCGGATGGCCGGCCAAGACGGAGTCCGACCTCTCGGCCGACGAGCAACCCAAAGGTGCCGAGGTGCGGCAGCTTGAGGTTGCTGGCACGCAGGTCACGCTGGTCGATTTCTTGGCACAGGAAGCTCCGGCGGCACCCGGTACGCCAAAGTGGACAGTGCCGAAAGGTTGGAAGGCAACCGCTGGCACCAGATTTTCGACAGCCGCATTTGCCGTCACGGACGGAACAAAAACGGTCAACGCGACCGTCAGCAAGGCGGGGGGCGACTTGTTGGAGAATCTCAATCGCTGGCGAGACCAAGTGAAGTTGAAACCGTGGTCGCAGGAGGAAGCGTCGAAGTCCGTCAAATCATTGACCGTCGATGGCAGCGAGGGGACGTTCGTGGATTTCGTGGGCAATGACAAGAACACCGACAAACCGATGTGTTTGCTCGGCGTGATCGTCAATCACGGAGGTTCGACCTGGTTCTTCAAACTGACCGGCGACATCGAGCTGGCTCAGCGCGAGAAGGCGAACTTCGAAGCGTTCGTGCAATCGGTGAAGTTTCAGTAGCAGACTACTGGCTGCGGACTACTGGCTACGGGATTCAGAAGCTTCCCGGAGCCGGTCGCCTGATGCCCGTAGCCCAAGGAGACCAATCATGGCAACCGCAGACATCCTCAATGATCGCTCGGCAACGGAATCGGAGATCGCGGTCGGGCCGCTGGTCGAGAAGCTGATGCGGCCGTTGGCCTCACTGAAGTTGACGGTGACGCTCCTGTCACTGGCGACGTTTCTGGTGCTGGCCGGGACGATGGCTCAGGTCAACGCGGACATTTGGGAAGTGGTCGAGAAATACTTCCGCTGCAATTTGGCGTGGATCGACCTGCAAATTTTCTTCCCGCCGTCGTTCTTCCCCAGCAAGCCGAACATTCCCGATTGGATGGTGATCCCGTTTCCGGGCGGCCGGCTGATCGGTGTCGTGATGTTTTTGAATCTGCTGGCCGCTCACGGCATTCGGTTCAAAACACAGGCGAAAGGGAATCGGCTGTGGGCGGGAGTCGGCATGATCGGACTCGGTCTGCTGACGACGTGGATGGTGGTGGCGAGCGGCTCCAACGCCGACGGCTTGCAGAGCGATAGTTGGATTTCGTGGAACGCGATCTGGCTGTTGTCCAAATTTGTGCTCACGGGAATTTGGGGCTACGCGGTCTACGAGACGGTCCGCATCGACTCCACCGAGACGAGCGACGCGGAGAGCCGGAAGCCGATTCCGTTTTGGGTCAAAGCGACCGGTTGCACCACGTTCGGTTTGTTTCTGGCGTGGCTGTGGGTGTACGGCAACGTGCTGGACGATTCGTCGATGCGGATTCTGTGGCAGTTGCTGAAGGGGACGCTGTCTGGTGTCGTGCTGCTGATTGGCTGCGTGATGGTCTTCAAAAAGCGAGCGGGCATCGTGCTGCTGCACGCCGGCATCGGCTTGATGATGTTCAGCGAGTTGCTCGTCGGATTGTTCGCAGTGGAAGGCCAGATTTCACTCGAAGAGGGGGAGAGGACGAACTTCGCTCTCGACATCCGTTCGTCCGAGCTGGCGATCGTCGAGTCTGCTGGCACGGATTCCGAAACGCACGTCGTTATCCCAGCTTCGAGACTGACTCGCGGAATCGGCAAGGACAAGATCACGAACGAGCTGCTGCCATTCGACATTGAGGTGCTGGAGTACCACAAGAATGCGGACGTGCGACCGACGAAGGACGAAGCAGAGATCAAAGCGACTGCCGGCTTTGGCAAGTCACGAGAGTTGGTGCCACTCAAGCCGGCGACAGGGGTTGGAGGCGACGGCGAAACGGACATGCCGGGAGCGTTCGTTCGACTGACGAAGCGTGGCAGCGGTGAGGAAATCGGAACGTACCTCGTCGCGGTACTTCTCACCCGGCTGGGGGAGCCCATTTCCGAGACGATTGAAGTCAGTGACAAGAAGTACGATCTCTCGCTGCGGTACCGCCGTGACTACAAGCCGTACACGGTCGAGCTGAAAGACGTGGACGGCACGAATTATCTTGGGACAAACACGGCGAGGAATTACTCATCGGACATCCGCGTGGTCGATGAATCGCGCGGCAAGGACTTCGAGCATCACGTCTGGATGAACAATCCATTGCGGTACGCTGGCGAGACGTTTTATCAACAGAGCTTCATGCAGGCCGGAGGTCGAGAACGCACGACGCTGCAAGTGGTTTCGAACAGCGGTTGGATGATTCCATACGTCGCTTGCATGATCGTGGCGGTCGGGATGTTGTTTCAGTTTTCGGTGACGTTGCTGCGGTTCCTGGATCGGCGTAATCGCGAAGCGAAGACTGTGACGGCGGCGGTTGTCATTGATGGAGCGGCCCGTTGGGTGCCGATCGTGGTGGTCGCGTTCCTGGCGTTGTGGGTCGGCAGCAAGACGAAGGCTCCGGCGCTGAAGGGAAACACCTTCGACTACGCGTCGGTGGGACATCTGCCAGTCGTCGTCGATGGCCGAGTCAAGCCGCTCGACACTTACGCTCGCAACATGCTGCGAATCGTTTCTGGCAGCGAGACGTTCAAGTTCGAATACCAAGAGAACGGCAAAACGAAGACCCGCACCGAACCAGCGATCCGCTGGCTGATGGACATGATCGCTCAGCCGTCGGCGGCGAAGCATCACAAAGTCATCCGCATCGACAATCTGGAAGTGCTCAAGGCTCTGAATCTGCAAGCTCGCAAGGGCTTCCGGTACTCGCTGGCGGAGATCGTCGAACAGTCCGATGAAGTGGATGCCAATGGCAAACGACTCATGCCGCTCAACGAGACACGCGTTGGAAAACTGACGAAAAAGGCCGACGAGGCCAACGCGAAAGAAACGCGAAACTTGAGCGTCGAAGATCGCAAGATCATCGAGTTCGATCGCAAAGTCGGATTGTACGGCTCGCTCATGCGCTTCGCGGACACTCCCAATCTCGATGCCAAGTCACCCTTGGACCTGATGGATCAGGCGGTCGATTTCCATGCCGCGCTCAAGCGAAGTCGGCTGCCGTTTGTGCTGCCGCCGCTGCCCGGCTCGGACGATCAAGATCAATGGGACTACCTGCCGTTGGCCGAGGTCTTGGAACCGATCGACAGTCGGCCCGAACATCGATTCGTCGTCAAAAGCGAGACCACTCAATTCGATCAAACCCTCGCCAGTGGTCGCATGCGAGCAGAGGGAGACAGGTATTACACTCAGGCTCGACAGTGGCTGGCGAAACGCTATCCCGATGTCGAGAAGATCGATGCCAGCGATATCAAAGCACTGACTACGGGTGATCGCCGGCCAATCAATTCCGCAATGGCTGCGTGGCGCGAAGTCTTGCAGAGCTACGAAAATGGAAAGTCCTCGGAATTCAATGCGGCAGTCGTCCGGTATCGTGATTCGCTGAAGGATCGCTCGTTCGGCGGGGTCGGCATGAGCCGCATCGGCTTCGAGTGTTTCTTCAACTCCTTCCAGCCGTTCCTGCTGGCGTCGATGCTGTACTTCCTCGCGTTCCTGGTCGCTGGTTGCGGAATGCTCGGCTTCCCGCAGCTACTCAACCGCACGGCGTTCGCGATGATTGCTCTGACGTTCGGACTGCACATGTTCGCGCTGATCGCGCGGATGATCATTTCGGGACGTCCGCCGGTGACAAATCTTTATTCGACAGCCGTGTTCATCGGCTGGGGAATCGTCTTGCTCAGTTTGATTTTTGAACGGGTTTATCGACTCGGAGTCGGCAACATTCTGGCGTCGGCCTGCGGATTCATGACGCTGTTGATCGCACACTTCCTCGGAGGCGACGGCGACACCTTCACGGTGCTGGTGGCGGTGCTCGATACGCAGTTCTGGTTGGCGACACATGTGACGACGATCAACCTCGGCTACGCGACGACGTTCTTGTCCGGCATGATCGGCTTGATGTACCTCGCGCTTCGGACGCCGATCCGGTTCGCGTTCGCAGCATCGGGCCTAGTGGCGGTCGCCTGCTTGTTGTTGCCCAGTCCTATCGCCGAGACGATCGAGTCTTTCACCGAAATCAGTCTCTCAGCGGACGTGGTCAAGTGGGGTGGTCTGTTGGCCGGGATGTTGGGCTTTGCCGCGACCGCGTGGGTCTCGGTTCAACCGCGATTCCGCAACGCCGAGCCGCTGACTCCGGAGTTGCAAACGAATCTCTCGCGAATGCTGTACGGCACGCTTTGCTTCGGCATCTTCTTCAGCTTCGTGGGGACGGTGCTCGGCGGCCTGTGGGCCGACGACAGTTGGGGCCGCTTCTGGGGCTGGGATCCGAAAGAGAACGGCGCGCTGATCATCGTGCTGTGGAACGCCGTCGTGCTGCACGCTCGCTGGGGCGGCATGGTCAAGGACCGAGGCATGGCCGTGCTCTCGCTCGGCGGCAACATCGCGACGGCCTGGTCGTGGTTCGGAGTCAACGAACTCGGCGTCGGCCTGCACAGTTACGGATTCACGGAAGGCATCCTGTTGGCGCTTGCGTTGTTCGTGATCAGCCAACTCGTCGCGATCGTCATTGGCTGCCTTCCGAAAAGTCTTGGTCCAACGGCCAACGCGACAGCATGAGGACTCAACCTGAAAGTGCGCCGGCACAACCCCGATTCTCGCAGACGCATCGCTTGTGTCAGCGGTCAACTCCAGTCATTGTTTCCAAGCAGCACCAAGTCGCCTAGCCCTCCAGAAACTCATTGAGCTAAGTGACCGTGCGATTGGGAGGCGTCCGAGATGCAGTACCGAAATCTGGGTTCGAGCGGTTTGCAGGTGTCGCCGATTTGTTTGGGGACGATGACCTTCGGCGCGCCGGTCGATGAGGCTGATTCGATCAAGCTGATTCACGCCGCGATGGATCGTGGCATCAACTTCATCGACACGGCCAACGTCTACGAAGGCTACAAGCGATTCCTCGGCAGCCCCGGCGGAGTGGCGGAAGAGATTGTCGGCAAAGCGCTCGTCGGTCGCCGTGACAAAGCGATCCTCGCGACGAAAGTTGGCGCACCCGTCGGATCGGGGCCGCAGGATCGAGGCTTGTCGGCGTGGTGGCGTGGACGTAGAGGTCGTCGCCGTCGCGGTAGGGCTCGCAGTTCGCCGTAGCCCCTTCGCGGTCGGTGCTGGCGCGCCGGGCGTA
>SXGR01266415.1_pt1 | contig 13738 bp, 11 predicted proteins | sample 3174711 | NCBI WGS metagenome assembly SXGR01 (sample SAMN11356860, study PRJNA531348) | freshwater metagenome | isolation source: freshwater sample F1-60 | place: China: Fuxian Lake, Yuxi | collected 2017-12-25
CGCGGCGACCGCCGCGGCGTCTTCACGCGCCCGCACGTCCGCGACGCGCGTCCGCGCGGTGTCGAGCTCGCGCCGCCGCTCGCGGACGGCGGGCTCGAGCACGGTCGCATACTCCTCCTGAACCGCGTCGATGCCACGGCACAACTTCGCAATGACCCACTCGCGGCGCAGGAACAGGTCGAGCAGGTGTGCGCGGTAACTGTCCGGGTGCTTGTCCACCAGCTGGCCGTACAGATCGAACCAGGTCCCGGTCGCGTTCATCGCCTGGCTCATCGAGTCGTGTCGGCGGCGGTAGCGGTACAGCACGCGGGGGACGGTCGCGCCACGGTGTCCGGCTTCCATCACGCGGATCCAGAACTCCCAGTCCTCGCAGCCGTCGCGCATCGACTCGTCGAAGCCGCCGACGGCATCGACGAGCCGCCGCCGGAACAGCGCCGCGCCGTTGAACACGTTCTGATCGAGCAGCGCACCGAGATCGCTTCGGCCCGGTGTCCAGGCGCCCTGTTCGTCGCCAAACGCGTCGAGCCAGTGGCTGACGAAGGCGAGGCCGGGATCCGCGTCGAGGCGGGCGACGCCCTGCTCGAGCCACTCCGGCTCGAACAGGTCGTCGGCATCGAGGCAGGAGATGTATTCGCTTCGGGTGTAACTGATGCCGAGGTTTCTCGCCGCCGACAGGCCCCGGTTGCGGCTGCGCACGACGCGCAGGTCCGGTCCCGCCGCCGCTTTGAGCGCCGCGGGCGTCTCGGGATCCGTCGAGCCGTCGTCAACGACGAGGATGTCGATGCCGCCAAGGGTCTGCCGGCGGACGCTGGCGATCGCCTCGGGCAGGTACCGCCCCAGATTGAAACAGGGAATAATGACCGACACGCGCGAGTTCGGCAGCGACATCAGGAGTGGCTCGTGCTCATCCTCAAGAACGCGGTGTTCCTGCACGTCCCCAAAACGGGCGGGTCGTGGGTGAAGGCTGCCATCAGGAACGCCGGCATCGATGCCGAAGAATACATCGTCGATGGCGACTTGCATGGCGACCTGTCGTACTGTCCGTTCCCCGAGCGATTTGTGTTTGCGTTCGTGCGCGAGCCGCTGAGTCTGTACGAGTCGTACTGGCGGTTCAAGACGGCGGGCGCGTGGGACACGCGCAATCCGTTCGACATGGAGTGCGGGGCGCCGACGTTCGCGGCGTTCGTCGACAACGTGCTCAGGCTCGAGCCGGCATGGTGTTCCCGGATGTTCGAGGATTACGTCGGCCGCACGCCGGCCGACGAGGTTGACTTCGTCGGCCGGTTCGAGTCGCTGGCCGACGATCTCGTGCGCGCCCTGCAGCTGAGCGGCACCACCTTCGACGAGCAGCGCGTGCGTGCGACCCCGCCGATCAACGTCAGCACCGTGACGCGGGAACGGGCGCGCTGGACGCCGGAGCTGGCCACCCGGGTCAGCGCGAGCGAACAGCGCGCTATCCTCCGCTTCGGCTACTCGTGAGGCGCGCCACGTAAGCCGCTGCTACCGGTGCGGCCGGGCCGTCCATGACGATGCGCCCTTTGTCGAGCAGCAGCGCGCGATCACAGAAGGTCGAGACGACCGCCGGCGCGTGGCTGACGACGATCGTGGCGTGACCGGCGGACCGCAGCTCTCGGTACCGCTCCTCGCAGCGCTGCATGAACCCGGCATCGCCAACCGCCAGGATCTCGTCGAGGATCAGCACGCCGCGGACCGCGCGGAAGGCCACCGAATAGGCAAGCCGGGAGGCCATGCCGCTCGAGTAGTGCTTCAGGTGCATGCGCGCAAACGGACGCAGCTCGGCGAACTCCAGGATCGCGTCCACGTCGCGCCGCAGCTCCGGCAGCGACAGTCCCATGAGCGTGCCCATCAGGTAGATGTTGTCCACGGCATCGAGCTCGGGGTTCCAGCCGACGCCAAGCTCGAGGATCGGCGTGATCGGTGCGCGCGCCACCACCTGCCCGGAATCCGGCACGTAAATGCCGCAGAGAATCTTGAGCAGCGTGCTCTTGCCGCTGCCGTTGGCGCCCATCAGGCCGAGCGCCTCCCCCTGCCGCAGCCCGAGCGACACGGAATCCAGGACGCGCAGCTCGCGCACCGGGCGGGGACGGAACGCCGTGAACACGTGCTCGCGCACGGTGTCGCGCCGCTCGGTGGGGATCCAGAACGACTTCGAGACGCCGTGCACCTCGAGCACGTCCATGGCGCTCACACGTACTCCGCCGCGCGGGGACCGTATCGCCGCATGACGAGCGTGCCGATTGCCACGGCGGCGATCACTTCGACGGCGAGATAGAGGTGTCCCGTCGCGCTCGGGACGGTGTTCGACACGAGCACGGCGCGTGAGAACTCGATGATCGGCGTCGGCGGCCACAGGTAGAAATAGACGTGCAGACGCTCCGGCACGATCCCGAGCGGGTCGATGATCGGCGCCACGAAGAACCCCGCCTGCGCCAGCACATCCCAGACCTGATTCAGGTCGCGGTAGCGGAGAAACAGCACGCTCGCCGCTAGCGAGAATCCCCCCACCAGCAGCGTGAGCGCGACGCAGTACAGCAGAAAGAGCGCCACTCCCTGCGGTGACGGCGGCGAGCCCGCGAACGACAGGAAGGCGACGATGACGAGGCTGAACACCGCGAGCGTGATCAGCGGATTGGCGATCGATGTCAGCACCAGCACCCATAGCGGCGCGCGCATCGTCTTGAACAGGAACGCCTTCGCCTGCAGCGACGCGAGGCCGGCCTTGGTCCCTTCAGCGAAGAAGTCCCACAGGAACAGTCCGACGATCAGCTGCAGCTTGTACGACGGGTCTGGAAAGATGAACGAGAACACGACCATCAGGACGAGGAAGATCGCGGCGGGCTTGAGCAGCGCCCAGACGAACCCGCTGAGCGTGCCGTGGTAGCGCGCCTTGAAGTCGGTGCGGACCAGCGTCCAGGCCAGCGCCCGTTGGCCGCCGAAGCCCTGGCGCCGGCTGGCTTCAGTTACGGCAGGCGTCGACATCCACCGTTCCACCAGCCGCGATCCGCAACTCGGCGCACACCCGCGCGCGCTCGGCGTCGGGCAGCGCGCGGTCCAGGAAGGCCATCATCCGCCTGGCCTGCACGTGGCCCGCGTTCTTCTCGAGCGCCTCCTGATAGTGGAAGCGCGCCTCGCCGGGACGGCTGCGCAGGAGCGCGATCAAGCCGAGCCCCATCGCCGGGTCCGGCGACGCCGGGCTGACCGCGCGCAGCCGCCGCAGCACGCGGATCGCGTCGTCAAGATCGCCGACCTCGACGAGACAGCGCACGAGCGCGGTGTGGGCGAACGCGTCCCTCGGCCGCATCGCGATCACCGCGCGGTACTCGGCGACGGCCTCCGGACAGCGGCCGTTCTGCCGGAGCGATTCGGCGAGCAGGGTGCGGGGGACCCAGTGTCTGGGCGCCAGCGTCACCGCTTCCCGCGACAGCATGACGGGGTCGTCCCAGATCACGTTCCGCACGACCGTCAGCAGCGCCAGCGAGGCGAGAAAGATCACCGCGGCGCCGGCGGCGAGCATCCGGTATTTCGCCGCGCGCGCCCAGAGGGCGCCGAAGGCGCAGCCCCAGGCGAGGAAAAGTCCTGCCGCCGGCAGGTAGGCGCGGTGCTCGGCCATCGGCTCACCGCGCCCGAAGACGGCGAGCACGCCCGACGGCACCAGCAACACCGCAAACCAGAGCAGGCCGAACGCCAGCAGGCTGTGCACGCGGCGTGACGTCCAGATCAGTCCGGCGAACGCCGCCAGGCCGGCGAGGCCACTGAACGCGCGGACCGAGAACAGGCTGTCGATGAGCGGCACGTCGTGAAAGATCGCCTGGCCGCGCGGGACGAAGAACATCGCCACGTAGCGCCAGAACGCGTCGACCGCGATCAGCACGAACCGCCACTCGGGGTCGGTCTGTCCGTCGTACTCGACGAACATCAGGACCGCCAGACGGGCCGTCCCCGCAATCAGCATCGCGGCGAGTATCGGTCCGTGCAGCCGCAGCAGGCGCTCTCGTCTGGTTGTCCTGTCCGCCTCCAGCACGAACCAGTCGTAGGCGAGCAGCACCACGGGCAACATGGCCGCCGTTTCCTTGGCGAGGAGGGCGACGATCCACAGCGCGATGCACGTCAGCCACCATCGCGCGCCGCCCTCATGCAGCCATGTCCGTCCCGCGAGGAACGCGAGCAGGACGCACGCGGAATACATCACCTCGGATCGGCTGGCGACGTAGCCCACGGCCTGCGTCATCATCGGGTGCACGGCAAAGCACGCGGCGGTGATGAAGGCGATGACCGTCGAGGACAACCCGGTCCACGCCCGGGTCGCGAGTTGGCGCCGCGCATCTTCGGAGGCGACCAACGCCACCCAGAACACGAGCACGACGTTGAGCGCGTGCAGCAGGACGCTGGTCAGGTGGTAGCCGAATGGGCGGGGGCCCCAGAGCGCGGTGTCGATGGCGTAGGAGAGGTTCACGACCGGGCGCGTGACGTCGCGCAGAATCACGAACTGGAGGTCCCGCAGGCTCAGAATCGACGGGTTCTCGACGATCAGACGAAAATCGTCATAGACAAACGGATTGTCGAGCGCGTTAAGGTACACGAGGACAGCGAGCAGGGCGGCGCAGCCGGCTGGGATGGGTACGAGGCGGGTAACCGACATGCAGCGTGGTCCGATTGTATGCAACCGCTACGTGTGCTGCACGTAACCCCGTACGGAGGCGACGCCTGGGCGTACGGAGGAATCCCGAGGCTCTCGGACGCGATGGCGCGCGGCCTGGCCGCGCGTGGCCACGCGGTGACCGTCTGCACCACGGACGCGCGCGACGCGCATCGTCGTCTCACCGCGCCCGGTCCCGGCGCCGCGAACCTCACGTTGCGCATGTTTCCCAACGTCTCGAACCGGCTGGCCTACCACTGGCAGCTCTTCATGCCGCTCGGCCTGTCCGCGTTTCTCTCCCGGCACGCCGCCGATTTCGACGTGGCGCATCTGCACGCGTGTCGAAATGTTCCCGGCGTCATGGCCGCGCGTCACCTGGCGAAGGCCGGCGTTCCGTACGTGCTCGCGCCCAATGGCACCGCCCCGAACTTCGAGCGGCGCCGCGCCGCGAAGCATGTGTTCGACGTCGTTGCGGGACGACGGGTGATGAACGGCGCGGCGAAGGTTCTTGCTGTGACGCAGGCCGAGCATCGGCAGCTGCTCGACATGGGAGTGCCCGGTGACCGCATCGCCCTGGTGCCGAATCCGCTGGCGCTCGAGGAATTCGATCCGCCACCCGTACGAGGACAGTTCCGGACGCGCTTCGGCATCGACGGACCGCTCGTCGCCTATCTCGGCAAGCTGACGCCGCGCAAGCGCGTCGACGTGCTGGTGCGCGCCTTCGCCGGGCTTCGCGCGGGCGGCACGCTCGTCGTGGCCGGCAACGACATGGGCAGCGGCGAGGCCGCGCGGACGGCCGCGCATGCGCTGGGCATCGCCGGCCGCACCATCTTCACCGGCCTGCTTGAAGGGCGCACGCGGCTCGAGCTGCTCGCCGACGCCGACGTGCTCGTCTATCCTTCCGCGCACGAAATCTTCGGCCTCGTTCCGCTCGAGGCGCTCCTCGCCGGCACGCCGGTCGTCGTCGCCAACGATTCGGGCTGCGGTGAGATCAGTGCCACCATGGGCGGCGGCCTCGTGGTGCACGGCGATGCGGACGCGCTTCGATCGGCCATCGATCACGTCCTCGACGCCCCGGCCCATTGGCGGGCGGCCGCGGCCGAGGCGGGCACGCGCGTGCGCTCGACGTACGCGACCGACGTCGTCTGTGCGCAGCTCGAACAGGTGTACCGCCAGGTGGCGTGCCCCGAGCGAAGTCGAGGGGCTGCGTGACCGGGGTGAGCTTCGTCGTTCCCGTTCACAACGGCGCATCCTGCATCGCCGAGACGCTCGCCTCGATCGTGGCGCAGGCGGACGGGCGGCCGATGGAAATTATCGTCATCGACGATGCCAGCCGGGATGGATCGGGGGCGCTGCTGCAGTCGCTCGCGCAGGTGTATGCGCTGACGGTTGTCGCCGGAGCGGGGCGCGGGGCCGCAGCGGCGGTGAATGCCGCGATCACGATCGCTGCGCACCCGATCGTCTGCCAGGTGGATCAGGACGTCGTGCTGGAACGCGGATGGATGGCGACGCTCGTCGCCGCGCTCGAGGACCCGGCTGTCGCCGCGGCGCAGGGCCGTTACACCACTGACCGCACGGCATCGTTCTTCGCGCGCGTGATGGCGCTGGACCTCGAGCAGCGGTATGCGCGCCTTGGCGGGGACTCCGATCATGTGTGTTCCGGGAACACGGCGTATCGAGCCGATGCGCTGCGCGCCGTCGGGTTACTGGACGAGTCGCTCGGCTACGGCTACGACAACGACCTGAGCTATCGCCTGCAGGCGGCCGGATATCGGCTGGCGTTCTGCCGCGACGCGCGCAGCCGTCATCGCTGGCGCGAAGGCGTGGCGGGCTACGTGGCGCAGCAGTACGGCTTCGGCTACGGCCGCCTCGACGTGGTGGCCCGGCACCCGGCTCGCCTCGCCGGCGACGCCGTGTCGCCGTCGGCGATGATGGCGCACCCGCTCGTGATGGGCGCCGCGCTGCTGCTGATTGCCGGCGGCGCCACCGGCGCCGGTCTCGCGCTCCTCGCGTTGCTGGCGGTGGAACGCGCGGTGGCCGGCGTTCGCGCATGGAGAGTGTTCGGCGATCCGGCGGCGCTCTCGTTTCCGGTCGTGCACCTGATCCGCGACGCCGCGTGGATTGCGGCCATCGTCGCCTGGGCCTCACGGCGGGTCCTGCGGCGGCCGATCAAGCCGGAGCACAGCATGGCGGGGAGAGGGGTGACGATCTGAGCCACCTCCGCCAAGGCTTCGGCGTCCAGGAACGCGTCCTCGTGCTCATTCCCGCACACAACGAGGCCGCCAGCCTTCCCGCGCTCGTCGGCACGCTGCGTCACCGCCGCCCGGACCTCGACGTGCTCGTCGTCAACGACGGCTCGTCGGACGGCACGAGCGCGTTGCTGCGCGAGCTGGGCGTCCGATGGCTCGAGTGGCCCGAGCGGCGCGGCGTGGGACGCGCGCTGCGCGCCGGGCTCCGCTATGCCGCGCGCCAGGGCTACGACCTCGTCATCCGTCTCGACGCGGACGGCCAGCATGACGTGGACGACGTGGAGCGGCTGCTGGCGCCGTTGCGCCTGGGAGCGGCCGACGTCGTGCTCGGCTCGCGGTTCGCGGCGCTGAACCGCAGCCACCATCCGAATCCGATCCAGCGGTCGCTCGGCGCGGTGCTGTCGATGATCACCCGACGGACGGTGACCGATCCGACGTCCGGGTTCTGGGCGATGGGACCGCGGGCCGTGGCGATGCTCGCCGAGCACCATCCCGGCGGCTATCCCGAGCCCGAGCTGCACCTGTTCCTCAGCCACAACGCCATGCGCGTCGTCGAGGTGCACGTGCAGTGGCGCGCGCGGCTGCACGGCCGCACGTCGCTGACGCCGTTCCGCCTGCTGAGCGCCGGCGCGCGCGTCGCGCTGGCGATGCTGATCGTGCCGTTCCGCGCGAGCCTGGAGGAACGCCGCTAAGGCGTTCCGGTAGACTCAGGAGGAACGCCGCTAAGGCGTTCCGGTAGACTCAGGAGGAACGCCGCTAAGGCGTTCCGGTAGACTCAGGTCGGGACATGACTGACCGCGTGCAGATCGTCGCGGTGGCGGGCAGCGTTGCCCTGCTGTTGCTCATCCTCGAGTTGGTGCGCCGCCGCCGGCTCGCCGAGGAATACTCGGCGCTCTGGATCGTGTCGGCACTCGTGCTGATCGGGATCTCGCTGCGGCGGGACGCGCTCGACTTCGCCGCCCGGTGGCTGGGCGTCTACTATCCGCCCGCCGTGCTGATGCTGATGCTCGTCGCGATCATCTCGATCGCGTCGCTCTCGTTCTCGGTGATCCTGTCGCGGCAGCAGCGGCAGATCGATCGGCTGATCGAGGAGAACGCGATCATGGCCGCCGAGCTGCGCGACCTGCGATCGTCAGGGCGGACCGGATCGGTCATCGGCGCCGTACCGGCCGCGGACGTGATCGCCGATGCCGCGCAACGTGGCGCCGACCCGCGCCCCCAGTGATCCGCCTGGCGACCTGATCGCGTGCGCGACGTTGAGCGCGGCGATGAACAGCGCCCGCGCTGCTCGCGTGGCGCCACCATCGCCGTTCGCGTGCGCCGCTGCCAGGACCAGGTGATTCCGCGCCGCAAAATAGAATCGGCGCGACGATTCCCTGCCGATCGCCTGCGACCCCTCGTGATAGGCCACCGCATCTGACGCCAGGCACGTGCCGAAACCGGCGGCGCCGGCGCGCAGGCAGAAGTCGATCTCCTCGAAGCTGAAGAAGTAGCGCTCGTCGAGCAGTCCGGCGCGGTCGAACACCTCGCGCGCGACGAGCATCACGCACCCGCTCACGGCGTCGACACGCCCGTCTGCGCCGCCATCACCAGACTCCCGCGTTGCCCCCGTCTCGCGGTGCCGCATGCGGCCGGTCCGGCGGTTGTAGTCGATGCCGCGTGAGCCGACGATGCCCGGCCATGACCGGGAGAGGATGAGGGGCCCGGCGATGCCGGCGCGCTGGCTTGCGGCGAGCGCCGACTCGAGCTTCCCCACGCAGTCGGGCGGCAGCACCACGTCGCTGTTGACGAGCAGGACGAGCCCGGCGCCGCGCGCGAGCGCCTGCCGGATGCCCACGTTCATGCCGCCGGCGAAGCCCAGGTTGCCGCCGGTCTGGACGCAGCTGACCGCATCGCCCCATCGCGCAAGGTGTTCGCGGCACTCCGTTCCCGCGTCGTTGTCCACCACGATGACCTCGTCAGGAGGTCGATCGGAGGCCATCAGCGACGCGACCGCAATCGCCGTGTCGGCGGCCGTGCGGTAGTTGAGCACCACCGCGGCAAGGCGTTCCGGGTCCGGACGCGCCTGCCTCGGCGTCGCTTCGCGAGGACCGGCCGACGCGAAGCGTAGCCGGACGGCAGTCACGTCGTCGTCGAGCGATCGCACCGGTGTGGCGGCCGCGCCGGCCTTCAGGCGATCGAGCAACCCCGGTTCCTCGACGAGGCGCATCAGCGCCCGGCGGAGTCCCTCGCCGTCGCCCGGCTCGAACAGCAGTCCGTTCCGCTCGTGCTCGAGCCACTCGGGGATGGCGCCGATGTTCGAGGCTACGACAGGTATTCCGGTCAGGAAGGCTTCGAGCATCACGATCGACGTCGTCTCGGGCCAGATGGACGGCACCACGACGACGTCGAGCGAGGCGAGGGCGTCGCGGACGCCTTCACGTGTCTGAGGACCGCGGGCGTGCACGCCCGGAAGCGCCAGGAGCGGCGCGAGCACGTCGCGATACCCGGTCTCGCCGTGGTAGTCGGCGGGGGCGCCGAGCAGATCGACCGACGCCATTCCGCGCGGCAGCTGACGGAACGCCTCGAGCAGGAGATGTGGCGCCTTCGACACCATCAGCGTGCCCAGGAACCCGATGCGGAGGGGCGGGCTCGATGGGACGGCCGCGCGCGGCGTGAACAACTGCCGATCGAGTCCGTACGGCGACAGCTCGATGCGTTCCGGCTCGATGCCGAACTGGATGAAGCGATCGCGGATGCTGCGCGACGGTGCGAGAAAGTGCGTCACGCGGTCGCACACGCCGCGCATGTGATCGAGCCGCTGCCGTTCGAGTCGCCTGTCGGCCGCGTGCAGCGCGGGTGCAAGCAGCGACGGCCCCGCGCCTGCCATGACGCCGACGCACGCGCCGCAGCCAGACGGCTCGGGCCCCGCGCACGCGCGGTAGCGCATGTCGAGGAGCTGCCCGCGATGACAGAGCAGCCAGTAATCGTGCAGGGTCAGCAGCACCGGCACGCCGCGCGACGCCAGCAGCGCCGGAATCTCGGTCGACAGGCACGTCAGGTGATGCACGTGGGCGGCGTCGGGCCGGAACCGATCGATCACCTCCGCCGCGATCCGCGCAATCGGCGCGCTGCGGTACGACGCCTCGAACGAGCGCACGTGGCGGAACAGGTTGTTGATCCAGGTGATGGTGAGCCCGTCGCGGCGCTCGGTCCGCACGGCGTATTCGGGACGGTCGGGCTGCTGCTCGCGCGTCAGCACCTGCACCTCGTCGCCGAACAGGCGGACGAGTGCCCGCGCGTGCTGGTCCGCGTAGATTTCCGCCCCGCCCTGCGCGTGCGGCGGAAAGCCGTGGACGACCAGGAGGATGCGCATCAGACCGTGTCGAACCGCAGCGGCTTCCACCGCTTCGCGGCCGACAATGCTCCAAGGTACTGCCCGAGCGGCCAGGCCACGGCGAGCGCCAACGCCCGTGCGACGCCGGCCCGTCCGCCGCCGTCGCGCGCCGCCTCACGCTCGCACTGCAGATGCAAGCGGACGGAGCCGGCAATCGCCCGCGCCAGCAGTGGCATCGTCGGGATCGTCCGCAGGCCGAACAGCTCGTGCAGCCGGCGGTGCAGGGTGTAGGTGCGCGCGAACTCGTACCCCGCGGAGCGATCGTGTGAGTGCAGCACGACGGCGTCGGGAACGTACATGAGCCGATGCCCGGCGAGCAGGACCGACCGCGCCCATTCGATGTCCTCGCCGATCGGCGTGTCACGGAAGCGGATGTGCTCCCACACCGACCGGCGGATGCACGAGCACACGTTGTCGAAGGCGCACAGTTCCAGCCGCGCGTGCGGATCGAGCCGGTCGAGATCGGCCTGGCCGCCCAGGCGCACCGTGCGCGGCGTCGCCGAGGCGGCGACCCAGTAATCGAGGTAGCGCTTCGCGAGGACGGTCGCCGCCGGCTGCGCCTGCTGCCGGCAGAACGAGCCCGCCACCTGCGGGTCCGCCAGTAATGGCGCTACGAGCGTCGCCAGCCAGCCGGCCGATGCGGGAACAGCGTCCTGCACCATCAGCACGACGAGCGCGCCGCGCGCATGCTCGACGCCGAGGTTGCGCGTCAGGCCGTGGTTGAACGAGGACGGTGGAATGCGCACCACCTGCTGCGCGGCCCGTTCCAGCCGCTGCAGGGTCCCGTCGGTGGAGCCGGAATCGACGGCGACGATCTCGTACGGGAAATCCGTCCGCTGCCGCGCGATCGCCGCCAGCGTCTTCTCCAGCAGCTCCCCGCCGTTGCGTGTCGGCAGCACGATGGAGACCAGGGGCGTGCTCACCCTGTGGCGGCGGCCACGGCGACGGGCTTGGCCAGGCCGTCGTAGAGACGCTCCCATTCGCGCGCATGCGCCGTCATGTCCTTGACCGGCGGCAGGGCAGCCGCCCATGCCGCGAGCTGTGCGGGGTTGTCGATGAGCGACTGGAGGATCGCCGCGAGCTCGGCGGGCGACGCCGGATCGTAGAGACGGCCGCTGCGCCCCTCCTCAATCAGATCCGCGGTGCCGCCGATCCGCGATCCGATCACCGGGGCGCCTGCCTGGAACGCCTCGCGGATCACGAGCGGCGAGTTCTCGAGCCAGATCGACGGGATGACCAGCACGTCGATATCGCCGTACACCGCCGCGGTCCGGCGCTGGTCGAACCCGCCTCGGAAGTGCACCGGCAGCCCGTTCGCTCGCCGCCGCAGATCGGCGACGTACTCCGGATCCGTCCCGAGATCACCGTGGATGTGGAGCTCGTACGCGTGCGCCGGCAGACGCCGTACGGCGTCCAGCAATACGTGCACGCCCTTGTGCCAGACGAGTGTTCCCACGAACCCGATGCGAAGGGGTCCGCGTCCCGCGGTGCGACGCACGGGCGTCAGGCGCGGGAAGCCGTGTTCGACCACGCGGAGCTTCGACGCGTCGAGGCCAAGCGCGATGAACTCGTCCGCGAGTGACCGTGAGGGGGCGACGAACAGATCGACCTGATCGAACACGCGCCGCGCCGCCGCGAGGCGCGCCGTGATGTCCGCAGCGGTCACCGGCAACCGCCGCGCGCCTGCCATCGTCTTGACGGCCGTCCGCACGAGCGACGGCGCCCAGCGGCGGGCGATGGCGTGCGCGCGCTGGATGAGGCCTGACGCCGCCATCGCCGCCGCCACCGGCCCGGCCGCCGCCTGCGCATGGAACGGCGACTCCACGAAACACCGCGCGCAGCGCGCCGGGTCGATCGTGCGGCACACGTGCGCCTCCGCGCGATGCAGGCGTTGCCCGCCGGATGCGCACACCAGCGTGTAATCGTGCAGGGTCGCGGCCACAGGAATGCCGCGCGCCTTCGCCGCGGCGGGCAGATCGAACGAGAGGTTCAGCAGGTTGTGGACGTGCACGACGTGCGGCTGCACGACGTCGAGCACCCGCTCGAGCGCGTCCGAGATCACCGGTGGGCGGTAGGTCTCTTCGAACGTCCCGCACACCCAGTTGTTGGCGATCTCCACGACCGGGAAGCCCTCATGGAGGCGCCACGTGAGCTGGCCGTGGGTGCGGGCCGGATCGTACTCGGCGCACACCATCGTCACGTGGTGTCTGGACGCCAGCTCGCGGCAGAGCTCGGCCGCGTAGATCTCCGATCCGGCGCGATGGCGCGGGAGGAAGTCGTGGATGGCGTGGAGGACCCGCACGGGGGCCAGTGTAACTGGATCGGCGCGACTCCTTCGACGTCGCGCCATGATGAAGCTGGTAGGTGGTAGCCGGTAGCTTGTAGCCCTTACGTTCTGCTACCAGCTACGTGTCACTGTCCTGAATCGCAGGCCTCGGTGATGCAGATCGAGTCCAGCGTGCGGCCGGCAGCGGGGATCGGCAGCCCCTGCGCGGTCATCAGCTTGCGCAGCAGCTCGCCCGCCTCGGGGTGCCCGATCGCGGACTGCACGCCGACGCGCACGAGGCCGTCGGCGTAATCCACCGCCTGCCATGTGTGCACGGCGAGCTTGCCGCCGCGGTTGTCGGTGTTGCCGTAATCCCTGACATCGAGCTTCGCGCCGCGGTCGGCGAGGAGCTGGATGACGCCGACGTGCCCCTTGTGCGCCGCGCCGTGCAGCGCCACGCGGCCGGTGTCGGCCTGCGCGTTCACGTCGACGCCGAGGTCGATCAGCGTCTTCACCGCCTCGAGCGTTGCCTGCGGCGACCACTCGTAGGTGATGCCTTCGACCCAGCCGACGCCGGCGGCGACGTGCAGCGGGGTTACGCCGAGCACGGTGTTGATCTTCGGATCGGCGCCGCGCGCCAGCAGCAGCTTCATCAGCTCGACGTCGCCCGACATCGACGCGCGCAGGAACGCGGTGGCGCCGTTCTCGTCGAGCCACTGGTTGGTGAACACCGTCCGGATTTCGGTGCTGTCCTTGGCGCGCGCGTTGACGTTGGCGCCCTTGTCCAGCAGGAGCGTGATGAACTCGAGGTGGTCCATGTCGCCGCGGCGGACCGGATAGTCGCCGGCTTCGATGTTGCGGTTGTCGGTCGCCAGGTAGAGCGGCACCCAGCCGCCCTTGTTGGCGAGATTCGGATCGGCGCCGCGCTCGAGCAGGTACGCGCCGAGCTTGTAGTAGCGGTTCTGCGTCGCGACGAGCAGCGCGCTCCAGCCGTACTGCGACACCTGGTTGATGTCGACGCCCTTGTCCAGGAGGATGCGCACCGAGTCGACGTCGTTCGCGCGCGCCGCGTAGATCAGCGGCGTGAGCCCGCCGCCATCGGCAACCGGGGCGCGGCCGCGGCCGGTGAACCCGACGGCGGCTGCCGCGTCGGCCTCGTCCACGGCGCCCGCACCTGCCGCGCGGCCTGC
>SXGR01180840.1_pt1 | contig 13736 bp, 9 predicted proteins | sample 3174711 | NCBI WGS metagenome assembly SXGR01 (sample SAMN11356860, study PRJNA531348) | freshwater metagenome | isolation source: freshwater sample F1-60 | place: China: Fuxian Lake, Yuxi | collected 2017-12-25
CAATGCCGAAGTTGCCAGGGTCGAACGTTTGCTCAACGCAAGGCCTCGAAAATCCCTCGGCTTCCGTTCACCGCAAGAAGTTTTTGACTCCCTCGCCAGCTCCTAAATCTCTATGCACTGGCGAGTTGAATCCGCGCGGAATAGAGCGAGTGCTTCGCCGAGGTTTCCCAGGTGAAGGCCGGGCTCGTCGCGCGCGAGGAGCCGCGCGCCATGTACTGCACCGCCGAGTGAATGACGTTGAACAAGTTGCCGAGCGTCGCGGGCTCGCCGGTCTTCTTGCTGTCGACGCTGTGAAGCGTCGAATCGAGCACGCCCTCGATGGTCAGCTTCTTCTCGTGGCCCGCATCGACGAAGGTGATCGGCACGGCCTGGGTCGGCAGCCGCTCGGTGAAGAACTTGGCGAGAAGCGCCCACGGGCCGCCGGCGTCGCCGCCGAGAATCCGCTCCATCGCCGCCCGCTGCTCGGCGCCGACGCGCCGATCGAGAAAGATCTGCACCCGCCAGCCGGCGGTGTGCATGCGGCGCGGCGACTCGTAGAGGACGGCGGCGGTCTGCGGCTCGACGACGAGTCGGCCGAATCGCTCCTTGTCGATGCGCATTCCCCAGAAACCGACGCACCGCTCATCGTGGCAGTCCTGCCGGAAAGAAACATGCGCCGGACAGAGCAGCTGACAGTTGCAGTTCTCGAATAGCGTCCCGTTTACCCACCACGGGTCCAAGACCGTCATCGTGTCCCCCTCCGATGCAGGCGTCGGCAATACTACGACAAATCCGACGACTGCGCAGTCGACCGCCGGTTCAGATCCGCCGGACCTCCGCCTCCACCCGCGCAAGTTCGGCGGCGAGCCCGGTCGACAGCGCCTTCGCCCGGGCCAGGTCCTCGTTCTTGGCGGCTGCCTCGATGCCGCTCGCGATCTCCGCCAGCGGGAAGGCGCCGGCCGATCGCGCCGCCCCTTTGATCGAGTGCGCGGCCTTGCCGGCGCCGGCGAGGTCGGCCGTGGTGAGCAGGGTGATGACGGTCTTCACCAGCTCGCGGCTGGACGCCAGGAACGTCGCCAGCGTCGAGCGCGCCACCTCGTCGATCTCGCCGAACATCTCGATCAGATGCTGGGTGTCGATCGGCGCTCCCTCCGCCGCTGCGGCCTTCGCCGCCGAGCGGCTGCCGGCCTGGGTCGGGGCCTGCGCCGGGCCGCCGGCGCGGGGCAGCCAGCGCTCGATGGTCTCGGAGAGACGGCCCAAGCGCACGGGCTTGCCGAGATAGTCGTCCATGCCGGCGGCGAGGCAGCGCTCGGCCTCACCCTGCAGCACGTTGGCGGTCAGCGCCACGATCGGCACGCGCTTTCGGCCCGTCAGGTGCTCGAGGTCGCGGATCTTCTGGGTCAGCTCGAAGCCGTCCATCTCCGGCATGTGGCAGTCGGTGACCACCAGCCCGTAGGGCACCGAGGCATAGGCGTCGATGCCCTGGCGGCCGTCGCCGACGATGTCGGCGGCGTAGCCCAGGCGCTCGAGCTGGCGGCGGACCAGCATCTGGTTGGTGGGGTTGTCCTCGGCGACCAGGATGAGCCGGCCGTCGGCCAGCGCCCGCGAGCGGTCGACCGGCGGGCCGGGCACGAACGGCGCGTCCTCGCCGCCATGATCCTCCTCCGCCGCCCGGCCGAGCGCGATTTCGATCGCGCGCAGCAGCACCGCGCGCCTGACCGGCTTGATGAGGTAGGACCTGAACCCGGCCTCGAGCGCACGGCGGCGCTGGCCGCGGTCGTCATAGGCGGTGAGCAGCACGGAGCCGATGGTCGCCAGCCGCTCGTCCTCGGCCATGGTCCGGCGAAGCGCGAAGCCGTCGATGCCCGGCAGCTTGTAGTCGAGCACCACGACGTCGGGCTTCCGCCGGCCGCGGTCGCTGAGCCGCGACCGCGCCGCCTCGCCTGACTCGACCCAGTCGACCTCGGCGCCTTCGGCACCGAGGTAGCGCGCGAGCACGGTCCGCATCGTCGGGTCGTCCTCGACCACCAGAACGGCGATGCCGTCGAGCGTGCGCCGGGTCTGCATCTCCACCGGCTCCTCCGGCAGCGGCAGCGAGACGGTGAAGACCGAGCCGCGGCCGAACTCGCTCTCGACCGCGATGCCGCCGCCCATATTCTCGGCCAGCCGCTTGCTGATGGTGAGGCCGAGGCCGGTGCCGCCGAACTTGCGCGTCGTCGTGTCGTCGGCCTGGACGAAGGCCTGGAACAGGCGTTGCTTTCCTTCCGGCGTCAGCCCGATGCCGGTGTCCACCACCTTGAAGAGGACGTGCCCGGGCCGGTCCGGCGCCGGCAGCACCTCGACCGACACCTGGCCCCTGTCGGTGAACTTGATGGCGTTGCCGATCAGGTTGAACAGGATCTGGCGGAGCCGCACGGGATCGCCGCGGACGAGATCCGGCACCTTGGGATCGACGAAGGCGACCAGCGCCAGCGCCTTCTTCCTGGCCGCCGCCGCCAGCGTCTCGGCGACGCCCTCGACCAGGGTGAGGAGGGCCAGCGGCACCTGCTCGACCTCGATCTTGGAGAAGTCGAGGATGTCGTCGATGATCTTGAGAAGCGAGGAGGCGGACTCGCCGATCACCGCCGCCATCTCCTGCTGCTCGACGGTCAGCTGCGACTGCTGCAGGAGCTCGAGCAAGCCCAGGACGCCGTTCATCGGCGTGCGGATCTCGTGGCTCATGGTGGCGAGGAAGCTCGACTTGGCCCGGCTCGCCTGCTCGGCCGCGTCCTTGGCCTGGGTCAGCTCCTCCTGGTAGCGCCGCCGCTCGGTGACGTCGTGCGCCCAGGTGACGAAGCTGTCCTCGCCGTCGATCGTCAGCCGCTGCCACAGCATGTAGGCCCAGAAGCGGCTGTCGTCGCGGCGCTTGAACTCGATCTCGACGCCGGGGATCTTGTCCTCCTTCTGCAGGCGCTCGACCAGGCGGAGGCGGTCCTCGGGGTTGGCATAGTAGAGGCGCGGGTTCGCCTGCAGCGAATCCTCATGCGAGAGCCCGTAGAGCTCGGCGAAGGCCCGGTTGACGAACAGACGCTTGCCCGAGAAGGTCTGCAGCGAGACCGCGAGCGGGCTCGACTCCAGCAGCGTCCGCAGCCTGACCTCGCTTTCGCGAAGCCGCCGCTCGGCCCGCTTCAGCTCGGTCACGTTGGTATAGGTGCGGACGAAGCCGCCGCCCGGCATCGGCGAGGTGCGGATGTCGATGAACTCTCCGTCCGGCCGCTCGTGCGTGTTGAGATGCGACTGCGTCAGCGAGGCGATGTGCTCGTGGTGCCGCTTGATGTACTCCTCGACCTGCTGCTCGGACTTCAGGCCGTACTCGACGGGACCGAGGTGGCGGATGATGTCGTCGTAAGTCTTCTTGCCGTCGAAGAATTCGGGAGGCAGGTGGACGCCCTCGGCGAAGAGCCGGTTCCACGCCACCATCCGGTGCTCCGCATCGAACATGGCGATGCCTTGGTCCATGTTCTCCAGCGTCGCGGTCAGGATCTCGGTCTGGTGCGCCAGCTCCTCGGCCTGGCGCTTGCGCTCGGTCAGGTCGAGCGTCCACACCACCGAACAGGTCTCGCCGCCGAGGTCGATCAGCTGCCAGAAGGAGAGGCACCAGAAGGGCGTGCCGTCCTTCCGCTTCTGCAGGATCTCCATGCCCGACACCTGTCCGTCGTGCTTCAGCCGGTCGATCAGCAGGTGGCGATCGGCAGGATTCACATAGAAGTCGAGGGCGTTGGTCGACATCACCTCGTCCTTGCTCAGGCCGTAGAGGTCGGCGAAGGCGCGGTTGGTGAAGACGCGGCCGCCGTCGAGCTGGGCGATGCCGACGCCGACCGGACTCGATTCCAGGATGGTGCGGAGGCGCAGCTCGCTCTCCGCGACCTTGAGCTCGGCCGCCTTGATCTCGGTCACGTCGGTGTATGTGCGGACATAGCCGCCGGCTGCGATCGGCGTCGTCCGCGTCTCCAGCATCATGCCGTTCGGTTTCCGCCGCACGCTGATCCGGGGGGAGGTGGTGGCGAGGATGCGCCGGGTGCGCAGCTCGGCCAGCTTCTCGAGGTCCTCGCCCTCGAGTCCCGCCTCGGTCGGACCGAGATAGCGGACCAGATCGGCATGGGTCGGAAGGCTGGCGAGAAGCTCGCGCGGGATTCCCGCCAGCTCGCTGTAGCGCCGGTTCCAGGCGACGACGCGGAGATCCGCATCGTACATGACGATGCCTTGTTCCATGTTGTCGAGCACGTGCTCCAGCACCGCGGTCTTGTCCGCCAGCTCGCGCGCCTGGCGCTTCTGCTCGGTCAGGTCGTAGGTCCAGGCGACCAGCGCGTCCTCGCCGTCGACCTTCAGCCGCTGCCAGAAGGAATAGGCCCAGAACGTCGTGCCGTCGCGGCGGCGCTGCGGGATGTCGGCGCCGGAGATGCGGCCGTCGCGGCGGAAGCGGGCGAGGAGCGCCGGGCGTGTCGCGCGGTCGACGTAGAACTCTTCCGCGTTGGCGCCGAACATCTCCTCCTGGGTCAAATGATAGAGGTCGGCGAAGGCCTTGTTGAGGAGGATGCGCTTGCCGTCGAAGCGGCTGATCGAGACGCCGACCGGGCTCGATTCGAGGATCGTCCGAAGGCGGAGCTCGCTCTCCGCCACCCGCATCTCGGCCGCCTTGATCTCGGTCACGTCGGTATAGGTCCTGACGAAGCCGCCGCCGGCGATCGGCACGGTACGGGTCTCGAGCATCATGCCGTTGGGCCGGCGGCGGACGCTGATGCGCGGCTGCGTGGTCGCGCGCAGGCGTGCCGCGTGCTCCTCGGCGAGACGGTCCAGCGCCTCTCCTTCGACGCCGACCTCGGCGGGCCCTGAGCGGCGGATGATGTCGACGTGGCCGGGGTTGCCTGCGAGGAACTCGGGCTCCAGGTTGATCAGCTCGCAGAACCGCCGGTTCCAGGCGACGACCCGGAGATCCGAGTCGTACATGGTGATGCCCTGGTCCATGTTCTCCAGCACCGCCTGCAGCACGGCGGTCTTGCTCGCCAGCTCGTCGGCGGCACGCCGCCGCTCGGTCTGGTCGATCAGCCAGGCGACGATGCAGGGCTCTCCGTCGATCTCGATCGACTGCCAGAAGGCCAGAACCCAGAAGATCGAGCCGTCGCGGCGCTTCAAAGGCACCTCGGCGCCGGACACCCGACCGGTCTGCCGCAGCTCCTCGACCAGCCTCGCGCGGTCGGCAGGGTAGAGATAGAAGTCGCCGGCGTTGATGGTCGCGGCCTCGGCACGCGAGTAGCCGTAGAGGTCGGCGATCGACTGGTTGGCGAAGACATAGGCGCCCGAGGCCTTGCTGATCGAGACGGCGATCGGGCTCGACTCCAGGATCATCCGCAGCCGGTGCTCGCTGTCGCGCAGGCGCTTCTCGGCCTCCTTCAGCTCGGTCACCTCGTAGAACCAGCCGAGCGTGACCCGCTCGCCCTCGAACTCGATCTGCTCGAGCGAGCTCAAAACCCACAGCGGATCGCCCTCGAGGTCGAGGCACTCGATCTCGATGTCGCGCACCCTGCCGCGAAGCTTCAGCTCGGTGATCACCGCGTCGCGGTCGGCTGGGTTGCGGTAGAACCCGCGGACGTCGACCAGCTCGATCGGCGTCTTGCTCAGGCGCTTGACGTATTCCTGGTAGCGCGCGTTCCAGAACTTCAGCGTGCCGTCGCGGCGGGTCATGGTGACGCCGATCGGACTCGATTCGAGCAGCGAGCGGATCTGCTGCTCGCGCGTGCGCACCTCGCGCTCGGCGCGTTTCAGGTCGGTGACGTCGTAGCTGGCGGTGACGATGTAGCGAACCTCGCCCGAATCTTCGGCGATCGGCACCTTCGTGGTCACCAGCTCGCGGCCGCCGCGGGGCGTCTCGTCCTGCTCGTCGAAGGTCACGGTCCGTCCGGTCGTCAGCACCTCGCGGTCGCGGGTGGAGGTGACGTTGATCTCAGTATCGCGGCGCTTGCCCCATTGCTTGCGGCCGATCACCTCCCTGACATCGAAGCTGAAGACCTCCCTCAGATGGCGATTGACCATCAGATAGGTTAGGTCGCGGTCCTTGACGCTGATCGAGACCGGGACCGCGTCGATGACCGACTGCAGCAGACGCTCGCTGTCGCGAAAGGCGTCCCCGGCACGCTTCTGCTCAGTGACGTCGTAGCTGGTCGAGATGATGTGGGTGATCTTGCCGTCGTCATCCTTGATGGCGGTCTTCGCCGTCATCCAGTAGACCGGGCGCCCCTCGTCGTCGCGGCCGGTCATGCTTTCCTGATAGAGCATCTGGTGGCCGGTCGCGATGGCCTGGCGGTCGCGGTCCGCGGCCTCCGAGGTCTGCTCGCCGCTGCGGCCAGGCCACTCGGTCTTGCCGATGATCTCTGCCGGCGTGACCCTGAACATCCGCTCCGTCGCCCGGTTCATCATCACGTAGCGGCGGTCGCGGTCCTTGAGCACGACGGAGATCGGGATGGCGTCGAGGATGGCGGTGAGCTGGCGTTCGCTCGCGCGCACCGCTTCGTCGGCGCGCACGATCTCCGAGATGTCGTAGCTCGCCGTCACCACATGGGTGACCTGGCCCCGGTCGTCCTTGATCGGGGTCTTCGAGGTGATCCAGTGGCGCGGCCGCCCCTCTTTGTCGGTGCCGGCCTGCTCCTGGTAGACCTGCGCCTCGCCGGTCGCGATCGCGATGACGTCGCGGTTGGCGGTGAGCGAGACATTGTCCGCCGGCCGCCCGGGCCAGGCGGTGCGGCCGAGAAACTCCTTCGCCGCCACCCCGGCCAGCTCCGTCGTCGCCCGGTTGACCATCAGGTAGCGGCGGTCGCGGTCCTTCAGGTTGACCATGATCGGGATCGCGTCGATGACCGCATGCAGCATGCGCTCGCTGGCCTTGAGGGCCTCCTCCGAGCGCACGCGCTCGGTCACGTCGGTGATCGTCCTGACCGAGCCGCCGCCCGGCATCGGGTCGTTGCGGAACTCCAGCACGGTGCCGTTGGGCCGGCGACGCCGGTAGAGCCGGGGCATGCCATGCTCGACCGGCCGCCCCAGCAGCGACTGCCAGTCGGAGGTCAGCGCGCCGACCGGCGTCGGCTCGTCCTTGAACTCGCCGCGATCGGCCAGGATCCTCGAGGTCTGCTGGAGCGTGGGCTTGGTCTCGAGATAGGAGCGCGGCAGCTCCAGCATCTCGGCGTAGCGCTGGTTGAACGCGATCAGCCGATCCTCGGCGTCCATGACGACGATGCCCTGATCGATGTTGCTCATGATCTGGTCGAGGAGGGCCACCTGCTCGGCCCGGACCGTCTCGGACTGCTAGCGCTCGCTGATGTCGACATAGGTGCGGACGAAGCCGCCGCCGGGCAGCGGGATGCCGCGGACCTCGATCTAGCGGCCGTCCGGGCGCCTGCGCTCGAAGGCGAAGGACTTCTCCGGCGGCGGCACCTGGCGCATGCGGGCCAGGACCTTGGCGTCCTCGGTCTCGCCGGGGAGGTCCGGGAACTCGCCCGACCGCACCTGGTGGCGGACGATCTCCGACATCGGCGGATGCTGGGCGAGAAGCGACGGCGGCAGCTTGAACAGCTCCGCATAGCTCCGGTTCCAGGCGACCAGCCGGCTCTTCTTGTCGTGGACGGCCAGCGCCTCGACCAGGTTGTCCAGCACCGCCGCGAGCACCCGGCGCTCGGCGTCCGGGCGGCGGATGAAGCCGGCGACGGCCGAAACACCGCCGGCGAACAGGAGCGCCAGCCCCAGCCATTCCGGGACCGCGGCGGCGGGCTTGGTCAGCGCGCCGAAGGCGACGAACGCGCCGAAGGCGGCGAGAAAGATGAACAGCGCCGCGCGCAGCGAATCAGCGGCCTGCGGAGCTGAAGGACGGATGCTCGGCTTCATCGGCAGCGCCTCCCGGAGAGTGCGGCGAGGCTACCATTGCCCTCGCAGCGCAAGCCACTGGCGCGAGGGCGGTCGGCCGGGCTAAGAACGCTCCAGGTCCGGACCAAAGCCCATGCCACGCCTTTTCGTCGCCATCCCGCTGCCCGAGGACGTTCGCGAGCGTCTCGGCCTTCTTGCGGGCGGCGGTCCCGGCGCCCGCTGGGTCGATCCCGAGAAGCTGCATCTGACTCTGCGCTTCATCGGCGAGGTCGACGGCGGCTGGGCCGACGACATAACCGCAACCCTGGTCGGGATCCTCGCCAAGTCCTTCGACCTCACCCTGGCCGGGGTCGGCCATTGGGGGACGCGCGAGCGGGCGACGATGCTCTGGGCCGGCGTCGAGAAGAACCCCGCCCTCATGCACCTTCAGGGCAAGGTCGAATCGGCCCTGGTCCGGCTCGGCCTCGATCCGGAAGGGCGCAAGTTCTCCCCGCATGTGACACTGGCGCGCTTGAGCGGCAGCCCGGATTCGCGGGTCGCCAAGTTCATCGCCGACTACAACCTGTTCCGGATGCCGCCCTTCCGGGTCACGTCGTTCACGCTGTTCTCGAGCTTTCTCTCGCGCGGCGGCGCCATCTACACGCCCGAGGCCGAGTATGCGCTCCTCGACCCTTGAGCGGATCCGCCCGGACGCGGGATCGTCGATCGTCGTGCTCACCGGCGCCGGGATCTCCAAGGAATCCGGCCTCGACACCTTCCGCGATGCCGGCGGCATCTGGTCGAAGGTCAGGATCGAGGACGTCGCCACATACGAGGCCTTCGTCAAGGACCCGCGGCGCGTGCATGCCTTCTACAACGAGCGCCGCCGCGGCCTCCTGAACCCGAACGTGCAGCCGAACGCGGCGCATCTGGCGCTGGCCCGCCTGGAGCGCGACTGGCTGGGCGAGGTGCTGGTGGTGACCCAGAACATCGACGACCTGCACGAGCGTGCCGGCACCAGGAACCTGATCCACATGCATGGCGAGCTGCTGAAGGCCGAATGCGAGCATTGCCGGGCCGTGCTCGCCTGGCCGGAGGACCTCTCGCGCGACATGCGCTGCCCGGACTGCGGGCGGGCCGCCGGCCTTCGCCCGCATGTGGTCGGGTTCGGCGAAATGCCGCTGGAGATGGAGCGGATCGAAGCCGCGCTCGGCCGTGCCGGCCTCTTCGTCTCGATCGGCACCTCGGGCAACGTCTATCCGGCTGCCGGATTCGTCGCCGAGACCCGGGCCCGCGGCACGCCCGCGGTCGAACTCAACCTCGAGCCCTCCGAGGGAGCCACCCACTTCACCTTTGCGATCCACGGGCCGGCGAGCCAGGTGGTGCCGGCCTTCGTCGACGACCTGCTTGCGCGATGATCCTGCCGGACGTGCTCGGACCGGGCCTGGTCGCCGTCTTCTGCGGCACCGCGCCCGGACTCGCCTCGAAGGAGCGGCGGGCCTACTACGCCAAGCCGGGGAACAAGTTCTGGCCGGCGCTCCACGATGCCGGAATCACCTCCCATCGCCTCGCGCCCGCCGAGTACAGGCAGCTGCTCGGCTTCGGCTGCGGGCTCACCGACGTCTGCAAGACCAGCTACGGCAACGACGACCAGATCACCATGGTCGCCGGCGACCGGCATCGCCTCCTCCGCAAGATCCGGCGCTGGTCGCCCCGGATCGTCGCCTTCACCAGCAAGAACGCCGCCGCGGCGTTTCTCGATTGCCGGACCCGCGACCTCGCCTATGGCCTCCAGGAGACGTCCGCCGGCGACACCGCCTTGTTCGTCCTGCCGTCGCCCTCCGGCCAGGCCGGCAGCTATTGGGATCCCGGGCCCTGGCGCGAGCTCGGCGTTCGCATGCGAGACTGGCGGCGATGACCCGCACCCTCGACCGGCTGCTCGACGAGATCCGCGCCTGCCGGATCTGCGCGGCGCATCTGCCGCTGGGCCCGCGGCCGACCCTGCAGGCGGGGTCGAATGCCAGGCTGCTGATCGTCGGCCAGGCGCCGGGCACCCGGGTGCATGCGAGCGGCATTCCCTTCGACGATCCTTCCGGCGACCGGCTCCGCGCCTGGCTCGGCATCGACCGCGCCGTCTTCTACGACCGCGAGCGGGTCGCTCTGGTGCCGACCGGCTTCTGCTATCCGGGCAGGGAGGGCGGCGGCGACAAGCCGCCGCGGCCCGAATGCGCGCCGGCCTGGCAGGCGAAGGTGAGGCGGCATCTGCCGAAGATCGCGCTAACCCTGCTGGTCGGCCGATACGCGCAGTCCCATTATCTCGGCGGCCGGTCGAAGGAGACGCTGGCGGCGACTGTCCGGGCCTATGAAGAATATCTGCCGGACTATTGGCCGATGCCGCATCCGAGCCCGCGCAACCTCATCTGGCTCAGGCGGAACCCCTGGTTCGAGGCCGAGATCGTGCCGGCGCTGCGGGCGCGCGTGCGCCGGGTGCTGGCATGACGGCGGACCTGGCCGCGCTCGCCGCCGCCTTCGCCGAAGGGCGGACCACCGAGGCCCAGGCGCTGTTCGGCCAGGCCTATGAGCGGCGCAAGGCCGACGCTGACGGGCTGCTCGCGCTCGCCGGGCTCGCCGAGACCGCCGGCCTCGGCGACCTGGCGCTGCGCACGGCGATCGCCGCCCGCGCCCTCGCCTTCGACCGTGCCGATCTGCACATGCGGGTCGCCGACCTGTGCCGGGCCCAGGGCCACCTGGTCGAGGCCGACGACGCCTATCGCGCCGCGATCCAACGCGGCGCCGATGCGTCGGCGGCACGGGCGCTCGCCGAGATCGCGACCGGCACGGTCGCCATGCCCGGCCTCGGTCCGGTCGCCTTCGCGCTTGCGCCGGGGGTCGCCACGCTCACGCGGCCGGGCGCCGCCGGACGCGCGCTGGTGTCGTTCTACCGGGCACCGGTGCTGCTGGCGGACGATCATCCGGCGCTGGGATTCCAGAGCGCCTACCTCGACACCCGCGAGGTCTGCCGGATCCTGCTCGGCCGCGGCTTCGACCTCGACGTGGTCGATCTCGACGGCGATGCGATCCCGCCGGGCGACGCCTATGGCCTGGTCTTCGGCGTCCATGGCGACCTCGCCCGTCATCGCGGCCGGGCCGCCCCCGGCGCGCGTCTGGTGCAATGGATGACGGGCCGGCATCCGGAGGTGCAGAACGCCGCCGAGTCGGCGCGCATCGAGGCCCTCCTCGCCCGCCGCGGCGGTTCGTACGCGCCGAAGCGGCAGATCGACCGCGTCGAGGCCGAGCTCGAGTCGATCGGCATCGCCGACCGCGGCATCCTGATCGGCAACCGGGCGACGCTCGCCACATATCCCGAGGCGTGGCGGGCGAAGATCGCGCTGGTCCCGGTCTGCGCCGGGCGCATCAGAGCACCGAAACCGCGCGAGCGCCTGGTGCCGGCCGAGCGCGAGTTCCTCTGGCTCAACAGCTTCGGCGCCGTGCTCAAGGGCCTCGACCTGGCGATCGAGGCGGTGCTGGCCGACGAGCGCCTCGTGCTCAACATCGTCGGACTGATCGACCGGGAAGAGGACTTCGTCGCGCTCTATCGGGACGCACTCTTCGGCCATCCGCGCATCCGCCGTCACGGCTACCTGGCGACGGACTCCCCGCGGTTCCAGGCGATCGCCGATCGCTGCGCCGCCTTCCTCCTGCCCAGCGCCAGCGAGGGCATGTCGGGCTCGGCCGCGACCTGCCTGCAGCTCGGCCTGTTTCCGATCGTCAGCCGCGAGAGCGGCATCGACCTGCCGGCCGGCAGCGGCCGCTATCTGGAGACCTGCGCGATCGAGGAGATCGGCGGCGCCATGGCCGAGGTGATGACGATGCCGGCGGAAGCGCTGGCGGCGGCGACCGCGGTCTGCCAGCGCCAGGCGCTCGCGCTCTACTCGAGGACAGCGACGACCCGCCGGCTCGACGGCATCTTCGGCGAGCTGCTGGGCGGGACCCGCCCCGCCCAGCCGCCGCCGTGACGGGCTAGTTCTTGGTCACATTCCAGAACACCGGCGAGCTCGCCGGCAGGAGGCCGGTCAGGCTCTTCCGGTAGACCGACGGCTGCTCGAACTGGCCCGCCAGCACCAGCGGCACCACCTCCCACAGGCGCTTGTGGAAGGCCTCGAGCGCCGCCTTCTGGGCGACGGGCTCGGTCGTCCGCGCCAGCGCGTCGCGCAGCCTCTCGGCCTCCGCGTCGCAAGGCCAGCCGGCCCAGTTCGAGCGGTCGCAGGACATGTTGGTCGCGATGTTGGTGAGCGGGTGGAAGTTGGTGACGCCGGAGAAATAGGTCACCACTACGTTCCAGCCCGACGAGCCCGGCCCCGGCTTGTTCTTGTCGGCCTGCCGGGTCAGCACCGTGCCCCAGTCGTTCATCTGGATCTGCACGTTGATGCCGATCGAACGCATCGCCTCGGCCGCCAGCTGGGTCTCGGCGTTGATGATCGCGATCTCGGTCGTGCCCAGCAGCACCACCGGCTCGCCCTTGTAGCCGGCGGCCTGGAGCAGCTCCTTGGCCTTGGCGAGGTTGACCGACTTGAAGCCGTCGGCGCCGGCCTCGGTGCCGAACGGCGCGCCGCACATGTAATAGGCGTAGCAGGTCCGCCACCATTTCTGGTCGCCGATCGCCGCCTGCATGACCTTGGTCTGATCGACGGCGAGTTGGAAGGCCTGGCGCGCGCGGGGATCGTCGAAGGGCGGATGAAGCGCGTTCGGCCGGAAGCCGGCGAAGAACGGGAAGGGCTGCAACTGCTCGACCACCAGATCCTTGTTCGCCGAGACCACCGGCAGGAGATCCAGCGGCGGGCCGTCCCAATAGTCCATCTCGCCCTTGCCGATTGCGGCGGCGGCCGTCGCGGCGTCGGGCAGGACCGTCCACTCCATCCGATCGATCTTGACGTCCTTGGCCCCGGTGTGGCCGTCGGGCTTCTCGGTGCGCGGCTTGTAGCCGGGATTGCGCGTGTAGACCGTCTTCGAGCCCGGGTCCCATTCGGCGCGGACGAACTGGAAGGGGCCCGAACCCACCACCTCGGTGATCAGCGTGTGCGGATCGACCTTCGCCTCCTTCTCGCGCATGATCGCGGGCGCCATGCCGGCGATCGCGCCCAGGCCCAGCTCGACATAGGCGAACGGCTCCTTGAGCTTCATCGCGAAGGTCCGATCGTCGACGGCATCCATGGCGGCGACGAAGCTCGCGAACTTGGTACCGAGCGTGTCGCGGGCCATCCAGCGCCGGAGCGAGGGGATCACGTCCCTGGTCGTCACCGGCTGGCCGTCGTGGAAGGCGAGGCCGGGACGAAGCGTGAAACGGTAGGTGAGCTTGTCGTCGGAGACGGTGTAGGCCTCGACCATCTGCGGCTTGACCGAGAGCTTCGAATCCCAGGCGAACAGCGTGTCGTAGACGGCGAGCGCATGCATGCGGATGGTGCCGTTCGAATTGGCATGCGGGTCGATGGTGCGGAGCGAATTCAGCGGGATGATCTTGAGGGTCTTCTTCGCGTCCTGCGCCATCGCCGGCGAAACTAGGGCGGGCGCCGACAGGAGCAAGGCGGTCACGAAGCTGGTCGCGAGTATGGCGGCTCTGCACATGGGCGGATCCTCCTTGATGACCTCACTTCAGCGTACCCACGCGCGCCGTCCGTGGCAAACCGAGCCGTCCGCAGACAGGCTCGCGTGCGCCCGCTATAACCATCGCCAAGAACCTGAAACCCGGGGAGGACACCATGTTCGAGGCGACGCTGGCGGGAAGCCTGCCGAAGCCGTTCTGGCTCGCCGAGACCAACACGCTCTGGCCGCAATGGAAGGCGGAGGGCCGCGACCTCGACATCGCCAAGCGCGACGCGACGCTGCTCTGG
>SXGR01292134.1_pt1 | contig 13736 bp, 12 predicted proteins | sample 3174711 | NCBI WGS metagenome assembly SXGR01 (sample SAMN11356860, study PRJNA531348) | freshwater metagenome | isolation source: freshwater sample F1-60 | place: China: Fuxian Lake, Yuxi | collected 2017-12-25
CCAGCAAAGCCATTATTAGATTTTTCCCAGTCCTTAGGTCGATATTCAAAATGAAGGTGAGCAGCCGTACTATCTCCGGTATTACCACTAAGCCCGATAATCTGCTGTGCTTTTACAATATCGCCTTTAGAGACATACGGCTTGGTTAAGTGGCCGTAAATACTCATAGCTCCGTCAGCGTGACGGATACGAACGTGGACTCCATAACCTTTAACATCCCAGCGTACTACTTCTACGACCCCATCGGCACATGAAGAAACATAGCGCCTACCAAGTGGGCTGTCAGCAAATCTAACTCTGTAGTCAATACCATTATGTGCCTTCAGACCATAACGTTTATAGTGAGCCGCATTACCGCCAAAAGGTTGCGTGATATAGATTTTATCTAGCGTTTGGGATAAATAAACTTCAGGCATATTTTTTAGTTTGCTTAGGGTACGGCTTGCGCTTCGGCTTGCTCTGTGAGGGCAAGGTTATTTTCGTTCGACGCATCTTTACTTTAAGGGGCATATTCGACTATTGCGTCTGCTAGTCTCCCTCTTATGTAGGAGACGTCAGCGCGCATTTGAAACATCAGCATATACAAGGGGCTAAATAACCCAACCAAGATGCCTATAACAGCTAGGAAAGTTGTCATGGATACCTTGCCGCCGATGTTGTTATTAAGATTTTTAATCTCTTCTTCGATGGCTCTAAGTCTTCGAGAGTCCTCTTCGGCATGAGCCTCAAATAATGAGCGTGGGATGTCTTCCATAAAAATTAAATAGTAAGGCTACCAGTATGCCTCAGAGCAAGCTTTAGGAGCCCACCTGTACCGTTAGTCGTTAAAATTGAAAGCTGTATCTTCTTTCCACTTTTAAGAAAGATTTTAGACGCTAAAGCGAATGTTAGATTTTTACCAGCCGTCAACCCTGCGACTACACCTTCAGCCGAAGTTAAAAGAATGACAGGAGTCGTGTCGTCAGTCTGTATAGACACAGCCGTTAAACCAGAAGCAGCTGTATCTACATAAATGCCCAATAATTCTGCAATCAGGTCCTCGCTAGCTGTCGCTATATCATAAACACCCGTATTTCTATTGGTAGAAATACTTATGATTTTTGTTTTAGTGTCAGGAGCTGAATTTTTGGGCATACTTTTAAACCTTCAGGAGATTGATTTCAGCCCAATCACAGATTAGTGGCACCTCGGTCGTTTGATAAACGACTACCTTAATTTCGTCACCCTCTGAAAGGGTTTTAGTAGTGCTTAAACTGAAGGTAGGTTGAGTAGGAGACAAAAACTCTTCCTGAAAAGCATTGGTGGCTTGTTCCTCGTCGTTAATCATCAAACGACATTCAATAATGCCAACGCCGATACCAGTAAAAGTTTTTATATTTAACATCGCCGACAGGTTATAAACGCCACTAGACCCAATAATGATGGTTCCGTTTTGCAGACTGTCTCCACCTGAAATCTCTATCGTATCAAGAGGAATAGGCACCTCATCGAGACCTGCGTTCGCACTTGGAAGTGATATCTCTTCACCCCATGTAGTTGTAAATTTGGAAGCCATATTAAACTTCTTGAAGAACACCTCTTAATTCGATGCCCATAACATAAGCCGCTCTTGTCGAGGCAGTAGTTATATCAAGCCTGATCGCGTCACCAGCCACGAAAATCTTTTGTTCAGCTAAGGACAACGGCCCCAAGTTCATAACATAACCAGCTGTTAGAAGAGCCGCCAATGAAGTAGAGCCGAGAAGTTCAATATACCCTCCAGCAGCAGTCCCAATTCGCAAGGTTGGATTTCCTCCAGCTCCTGAGATAGTTGTCAATTTAGCTAAGACTCTTTCACATATAAAAGTAAATCCAGTAGGCACAGTAAAAAGGGTGGTTTGTCCTGTGGCTATTCCAGAGATGCTACCAACCCTGATCTGAACATCAACGTCTTGGATGGCGTTAGTGTCATCTACTTTTTTATAGGTAATTTCGTAACCGTTTTTCTGGATCATATTAAACAGCTAAATAAACGGCACTAAAGCCCAGGAAACAGTTTGATAGAGCCCCCGTGGAAGAAACGTCAGTATTCGTAACCCTCCAACACAGAGTATCGTCTGTATTCACAGATACACTGTTAACTAAATCCGCGCCCGACGTATCAGATGCCCCCAAGCTGATCGTTAGGGCCGTAGCCACCCCGTTTTTCATTAGGGTATAGGTATTCGTTCTACCAAGAGCAATAGTGTATTTAATTCGCAAGTCTCTAATTATTCCTGGAAAAGGCATTCTGACTAAATCAACGTTACCAATCGTGCCATTAACGCCATTGCCGTTAATACCCTGAAAAACCGAAACACCAGCACCTAGGTTGGTAAGACCGCTACCGCTTGAGCCTCTTAAAATATACCGTGATGCTCTGACCTTTGGCATAAGCCTAATCTTTAGGTTTCGTCGGTTATCTTAGCTGCTCCCGAACCATTGGCCGCCCAGATACCCTGAATAGCTAATAGTGTCGCAGGTGCAGCCTCGAACCAAGTTTCTTGAGCTAGGATTTTTTCCGAGTAATCTGTGACTGTAGGTGTGCCTGAGCCTTTTCTAATAAATAACGTCTCAGTTGAGTCGTTAAAAATAGTAATACGTTTACGAGCTGCATTGGCGGCCACTAAAGTAACGGCGGTGGAGGAATCATCAATGCTAGTAACGGCGGCGGCGGCGGCTCCTTCGATTTCAACAGACCCGATTTCAATTTCTGAAGCCGCAATATTGATTGTTCCGCCTGCTCTTTGTGTAATAGGCATATAGAGATTAGTTGTTCTCAGAACGCTCCGTTATAACATAACGAGGTGAGGTTCCAGCGATGGTGATAGCCCCAGTCCAACAGCCGTTAATAGGGTTTTCATAAAAGCCACCATTGCCGTCATCATTAGCCGTTCCTGGAGCCAAGATAAAAGTAAAGTCTGTTGTACTACAGCCGGCGCCCTCCTTTACAAATAGAGGGTTAGTGCCGAGGTTTTGAATATGATAACTAAAACGCGCTTCATTTGCCGCTAGGGGCGTAGTTGAGCTTAAGATAGCTGAATTGGTAGACTTTCTTAGATGAGCAATGTTAGTAGGCATAGTTTTATTTTAGTATAGCATAAAAAGTTTATTTCTTATCGCTGGCCTTTTTGCGTAATGCAGTGCCAAAATCAGACGCACCTATGACCGATCTGACGAACGGTAATTGGGTGGCCTTTTTAAATGGCGTTTTCTTTTCAGGGTCAAACCCCTTTACCGCAAGGTCTATTCCTTTCATCAGGTCGTTCAAGACACCCGTACGAATAACGTAATCAATCTTTTCAGGCGACCAGTTTAAAGCTTTACCCAGCCACTTAGCTGCCTCGGCTGTGTTATCACCGTAAACATTTTCATTACCGCCTTCTTCACGCAATTCTTCGGGAGTCTTAAAGCGCCCTTTACGGAAAATGTAATTAGGCTCAATCGGCTTATCTTGAAAGAACGAATAGTTTGTACCCAATTCGACCGGATATTGAACCCCCGTCGGCAAGATCGAGCTCTCAGAAACAGGAGTAATATTCTTAGCAAGAGACGCTAGCCACGCTTTTGTTTCCGTAGGGTATTTAATTTTTCCTGCCGATAAGGCTCTTTCAACGACTGAGGCTACTGGCAAGATACCCTCGGCTTTAGGAATCTTAACATAATGAGGGGTAATGCCGTCCTGACCCACCATGATAATGAAATATTTTTCCTTTTCATATTCAGGGATATTGTTATAGCTCTCGTATTGCGAGTTGTAGGCGTACAGAAGAGAAGCCGGAGCAGCCGCAAGCCACATGGTCCGCCTGGTTAGCCCAATCGGTTTATCTCTAATATCCGAAGCTAGATTAGCAAAACCCTGAACGCGTGCATTCAAAAATGGAATGACCATGTTAGCTACTTGGATAGCCGAGCCCGACTTAGTGAAATCAACAGTTGCGTTTCGAGTAATTTTAGCGGCCTCCTGCAAAGAGGCGCCGTCTTTTAGCGCACGCTTAAAAACAACAAGACGAGTAAACTCTTCCAGCTTTTGCCCGACAACCGGGATAAGACGAACAGGAGCAGTGACGACCGAGATTGGATTGTGCTTGGAAAAATCCCGAGCTAATTCTTTGGCTGTTTTCTGTAGCTCCGTATAGATGTTAGCTTGAAGAGCTCCCGATGCCCTAGCGGCTTTAATAAGCTCAGGGTCTTCTTTTCCTGTGATCATCCTTGAAAACCCCTTAACAAAATCAATGGGGTCAGCCTTACCTCTTTGTATGGCTGCAAAAATATCACGAACAGGATTAGTGAATGCAGCAAAGACTGGATTGTATTTAGTTGTAACCGCCTTTAGACCGCGAGCAGAAAGAGTTAGATATTTACCAAATAATGTATTTTGAAGAAACGACATCATGGCCCCAGCTTGTTCTGGATCAAGGTGCTTTAATGCCCTACCAACCTCAACCGGGATCAAATGGTCTTCTCTTACACCATTCTTAAAGCGTGAAATCTTCTCAAGCCCAAGCTTTTCGTAATCAGCCGGTTTGGTCTTAATGTCTCTTAGTAACTTAAGATTTTGAAGGACATCGCCTCTGTTATTTTCAAGGTCCTCAATGGCACGACTAAGCGTATCAATATCGGCCTTAAAGTCTGAGACTGTAGCGACTCCTTCAGAAACAGCTCCCTCAGCCGCATCAGCTTGCGTTTTAAGTTTTCCGACCTTTTTCTCCCGTGCTTCAAACTTTCTTACAAAACCCTTTTGTGCTTTTGGCAATGACCTCTCACTCGCCAAACGTTTCTTGAACATCTCCAAAACTTCTTCCTCTCCTCTTTTGCCATAACTAACAGCCGCTTGCAAACTCTCATATAACTTGCTAGACAACGAGACTTTATTAGCTGTCTTGCTTTTTGTGAAAGCGTTAAAGAGCGCTTCACTATTCAACGACTCAATATCTTTTTTCCTTGAAGCCAGTCTAACGAAATCTTTATAAGCTTCTTCAACTTCGAAATCTGCAAATTGATTAGCCCCAGCGCCTTCTCTTAAGGCGAGGTTATTTAGTTCACGCTTGAATTTTTCAAACTCAATCTGATCCTCACCCTCTAATGCTTGTAGAGCAAACAAAAACTCATCTTCCTTGGCCTTTGAGTCTTTAATCAACTTTGCAACTTTTTCTTTTTGAGCTTTTGCTTTTGGCCCCAAGCTCTTAAGCGTCGTCTGTAACCTTTGAATATCGCTCTTTAACTTAAGCAAATTTTCTGAATAATCTTTACGGGCTCTGACATTCGCTTCCGTTCTTAAGGTCTGATGACCGATCTCTTTACCTAGAGCTTGCGACGTATCTATTACTGCTGACGTTGCTAGATTGCGTTCACGCTTAAGATTGCGCTTAATTAAAAATTGCATCAGGGCCTCATCAGGACCCATCACTTCACGTTTTGAACCCACAGCTCTTTCTATCCCAGACTTCGTTACATTGAAAGCTGACGGCTTAGCGAAAGGTGATTTAGCTAGCTCCTCATAATCTAAAAGATAGTGAGGCAAGTAATTCGGGTGAGTCTTTATCAAGGTATCAAAAAGCTCTTCATCAATAAGCCCTGCAGCTTTATCGGCCACTAACTCTTGCCTAATCAGCTCCTGTTTCTGTTTTACGATGTCTCTAACCTTATCCCAGCCCTCTGGTCCAAGAGAAATTTCTAATTCTTTAACGGCCTTAGCAACATCTTCCATTGTCTTACCGCCCTCAATCTGATTACCAAGCTTTAAACGGTCTTCAGCATCAAGATAGCGCTCAAGTTCATTGGCCGGTTGCCATAACTCCGGTGCCTGTTCTTTGATACTTAGGAATTTTTCCTTGGCATTGATGGCCTTGCCTGCGGCTCTCGAGCTGGCCCCCTGTACAAGCTCCTCGAGATCATCAGACTTGATCCCCTCCATATCCGCTAAAGCTCTTAATTCACGGACAGGCTCATATTTTTGAAGAAGGCCTTGCTTTAGGCGACCTGGAGCTTGTTGGGCATAACGAATACCTTTAGCTGTGGTGGCGGCCAACTTATCAATGACAGAGGGTCGTGAAGTAGCTTCTGCAAAAAATCTATTACCCACTTCTGAAATTGGCTTGTCGGCTCTAGCTTCTAGTTTTGAGGCTAGCTTGCCAGCAGTGACATCAGCACCTTTTGTAACTAAACCTGCGCCTTTGGTTAGGGTCTTAATAGCCGAACCTAGAACAGGGGCAACGAATGGAGCTACGACTGCCCCCGAAGCAGCCTGAGATAAAACAGACTTAGCTGAGGGTTCATCCGCCTGAAGAGCCGACGTTGCCCCGTAAGTACCCCCTAGAACAGCATCAGCTAAAGCTGTCTTCCCAGCTTTCTTAACAAACTCTTTAGTCGCGAGATTTTTAAATCCGGTTTTGATAGTCTCTTTAGAGACCTCCTTAGCCGTACCCTTAAAAGCCTGAGCACCAACAGAGCCTAGGCCCCCTGTTGTTATTGTAGTGCCAAGATCAAGAGCCGCCTCACCAAACGCGCCTACGGCCTCTTTAATGCTCTTAAAAGGCGTTCTCGGCTTAAACAACGGCTCTGTCTGCGTAGGTAGTGTTACGGGCTTTTCAAGACCGGTCTTTACACCCTCGGCCTTTTGACTTAATTCAGGAGAAACGACTTTTTTCAGAAGGGGCTTCAGTGGAGAAATCTTTGCGGCTGCCGTCCCTATCGTAGCGCCTGCTCGTGCAACGGCTTCACCGGGAGTAACAACCAAGCCACGGGCCACCGTAGTAGGAAAATTACGCAAAAAATTAACAGCTCCCTTTAGGCCTTTGGGCTTTTGAGTAGGTGGAACAGGAACCTCTTTGCCGGTTGACTCACCCGTCTCGTGATTTACTCCGAATAGACGGCCCATAGAAAAACTTAATAAACCCCAAGTCGTTGCATTTCACTCGCGATGAAAGAAGCGGAAACACCTGGATAAGCGTTGATCAGCATCTGATAAAGATTAGGGTCATATTGACCAGCGATAATATCCTCGCCAAGATTCTTAAGAACAGTCGGCGAAATAGTAGACGAGGACAAATTGTTGGACTTAAAGGCACTTGCGGAAGGGTCATTGGGGTTCAATAAGTAAGCAAAGTTTTTATCAAAACCAGTCTTATCTTTTTGTTCACTTCTCAGGCCCTTATAAACATCAGTGTTGACGTAGCCATCTGACCCCTTAGACGCATTAAGCGTAGCCAGAAGTTGAGAATAGTTGCTAATCCCACTTCCACCACTGCCACCACCACCTCCACCAGACCCAGGAGCATAAGTTCGTCTAATATCACTCCCAGCGTAAGTAATGGTTTTCAATTTACCATTTTCATCATAGGGATTATTCGCATCATACAAAATGACCGAACCGTCACCGAGCGTAATCGACTTAATATCATAATCAATAGGCTCAAGCTCGGGAGTCTCTATCAATTCAGGCGGCAATGGAATAGCTGTCACCACTGGCTTACGGGTTACAGGATCAAAATAAGTCATTACTAAATGATTATTCTGAGTAGAAAAGCTGGCATTAGCTTCGGGGGTATGTGCGGCCCAAATAGCCTTGGCCTCAAAGTCGCTCATGCCAGTATTATCAAGTAACTTTTGATACTCGCCCGCAGGCATTTCATCTAAAGAATAACCACTAGATGCAATATTTATCAGGGTTTCATTACCTAACTTTTTAGCCTCAGCGATTAACTTATCTGAATAGGCTAATTGTTTATCGCGTTCCGATGCATAAAAACCCCTATCCTCTTGGAAGTTTTGAACGCCCTGTTGATAAATATTCTGAGCCTGTGTCTCGGCGCTCGCCAAGATGGTTGCAACCTCACCAGAGCGTTGCGCGCTAACCTCATTCAAAGCAGCGTTAGTAGCTGCAATCTGATTACTTTCCATTGTAGTCTGGAAAGGTGAGCCAGCTAAACCGGCCCCAACAGCAATAGAAGACGTCTGAGCTAAATTAGCTTGACCGGCCTGACGAATATTGCTCAAGGAACTTTGGAAATAAGCTTCGGTAGCATCAATTACGGCCTGAGCTTGAGCTAAAGTTTCTAAACGAATGTCGGCTAAGGAACGAGGAGCTTCTGGTTCTTCAGTCAAAAAACCCGTTGGCTGTGTAGCCAAAGGAGACGTAGCCGAAAAGTCTAAAATCGGACGACTAATGGGGGCCGTTGGAAGAGGTGAAGTTGGAACAGGAGTAGGGGGAGGCGAGGCTGATGGGACATTAGTAGACGTTTGTGAAGTGGGAGCTGCAAAGACGGGTTTTGCGGTCCCGTAAACTTGAAGATTAATGTTTTCTTGTAATAATTGTTTGGTGGCGTTCGATAAGGAATTAACGTCGGTGCCATCTTTGATCGAAGATGAAGCCAAAATGCTCGACAAGGCTTTTTGCTCAGCAGATAGGTTCCTCGTCAGAGTCCGACGGGTATATGGAGGCGCGACTCTAGTAGCTATCTTCTTATCCTGTTTCGCAATAGGCAATGATTTATTGGTGCTTGCGGCTAAAGATGGGTTCTGATAGCCACCAGTAGGTGCAATTGCAAAGGGGTCAGGCACCGGTGTAGAAGCAACGGGGACGGAAATAGCTGGAGAATTATAACTCTGAGATGAGGCCACGGCTTCATTAACCTTACCTTGAGAAATCAAGGTTGCTTCATTTTGCAACTGCTGAAGAGGTGTAATCGCCATAAACTCAATTAAAGACTTTTAGCTACGACGCATGGTCGTTGGAACAAGTGAAACAATCATCTCTGTAATCACAAGGGCTGAAAGCGTAGCGGCGCTCACTAACACGAGGTGGTATCTATCACCCACAAGAGCTACCCCTTTAACAGTACCATCAGTAATAGTATAAGCAGCCGTTTCAACGGTAACGCCATTTGAGTCAAATTTTCGCAAGAGATTAGCGGTCGTATCTACACAGACATAACGATCAAAAGCATCATCGTACAAAAAGCCTATCTGAGTTACAGCCGTATCAAGCGTAATATCAGCGTTTGTGTTCGTAATGGTAGTACCGGCAATACCAGAGAATTTTGCAACCTTAGTCGTTGAGTAAAGAACAAGCAAAAGATTATTGGTATTGTCATGACCAAGAGGCCCCTGACGATTAGTCCCAGAAATCGTTACATTGGTATCATTTTTTTGGATAACGGCTGGTGTCACTTCGCTTACCCAAATATCAGTGCCTATATATAAAGGGTGAACAGTATCGGTAGCTGACGAACTGTCGCAACTTTCACTATCAGTTTGAGTTACAAAGAAACCTCCACCTGCATCTGAGGATACTTCTAAGAGGTTTACATGAAGCGCGTCATTAGTACTATCGTAAACCCCTACAGTAAGTCTGTCATTAGTCGCATCGGAAAAACCGCAAGACAAAGTGGCTGCACCCACGGCCGACGTATTCATCATACGGCTGAAGTTTAGTCCCCGCAGTAAATCAGGATGTGTATGAAGGTTATCCGCGTCTGAACCGGCTCCCGAGGTCAATGTTTCGGCCTCAGCGGCTGTAAGATCCGTATTCGCAAAAAAGTTAAGAGCTTCGATGTATTCGGCCGGAGAGGTAGGCAAAATCAACAACGTTGTCGTGTTCGGTGCGAAGGCTACTGGCTTACGGTAAATTGAGGACGGCGTAGTTGTTAGGCCACCTTTTACTGTATCGCTTAAATACTGGAAACCAGGAGTAAGCCCAGATTGACCATCTACAACTCCACCTATCTGAACACGTTTCAAGGTACTGGTATCAACACCAGCATCAAGAGCGATGCCAAAGAAGTTATCAGCCGGAGCCCCGCCAATAGCACCACCAGATAAGGTAGCACCGCCCCATGACCCGTTGGTCAGGGTTTCTGTCGAAACAATAGAATTGCCAGCCGTACCAGCTGATAGAGCCGCCACCACGTTGGTTGTCGCTGTAACGCTCGTACAAGAGGCCGAAGCGTTGGCGACTGTTCCAGTACCATAAAGCGTACCAGCGCCAGCCTCAGCGTTTATAGCGGCCTTAAGGTTATTGATAGAATCAGCCGTAGCCGCACCAATGAGAACCTCATTAGCCGCACCAGTAAGGATATTCTTAAAAGTATAGGTAGTCGCCCCCAGAACGACAGTTTCGTTATTATTGGCATTAGCGGTCCAGGTGAGAGTTCCAGAAGCCTGAGTCCCAGTTAGCGCTCGCAATAATTTTGTGGTGGAAGTATTAAGATACAAAGCGTTCCCTGCCGAAATAGTATCGCCGTAAGTATACAGGTCTGTTACGAGCCTCTTCCATGTCGGCAACCAACTAACCGGACGCATGACAAGTGGAGCTGAAGTATTACCAACACTCACCCCTGTCTCAATTTCAGTCTGAGTAGCGGCCTCAACGATACCTTTCCCCGCCTCTGACGCATCGGCCGCCCCAGCAATCGAAATTGCATTAACGTAAGCTACGTTAGCGGCTTTGGTGGTCTCACCTGCTGTTGGCGTAGCCAATCCCGATAGGCTATTGATGCCTGTCCAGTTAACAGCATTAAAAGTATCGTCACCGTTTAGAAGACGCATGACAAGAATTAGCGCAACGTCTGTAATTTTGGCCGAGGCGCCTCTGTCATGGATAAACTTATTGGCTGTAACTTCAGTGTTGTAATTGACCTTTGAAAGACCACGCTTGAGAATGACCCCAGCAGAACCAGTTAAGGTCACCAGAATATGTTCCTCCTTACTTGTCCCTTCATCGAGGGTTATCGAATAAAGCCCAGAAAGCGTTACGCCGTCTCCATCAGTAGACCTATTGAGCGTAAGCGTAGTAACAGTAGCCGACATCGAAACCGCTAAAGACGTCTCAAAATTAGCTAGGATTTTAGGTAAAGTTATGGTAGCCATAGAGTTTAAGTCGCACGATACCTACGCAGGTTCTTCTGTCCGTAGGTCTTTATATCATAAAAACTAATCTCAGTCACCGATGCATAACCGACATTCTGCGCTTCAATTTTAATTTGTACCTCATCAAAACGAGTCATCACATTTAGAAGCTCAGAATGAAACTCCCGGACATAGTAGTACTTAGGTGTCCCATCAGAGCCTCCTCCAACAGACTCCGATCCCACTGCTGACTGCCCTATAAGGGCCTCAGTGGTTAAGTCGACATAACTTCCTGTGCCTAGGATGTGACCGATCTCCACAAAGCTCCCCCGATTGAAAGACAGAGAAACCTTAATATCCTGTGCAGCACCAATCGCTCCCTTAAGTGTTAACCTTTTTGTTTTCTTTAACTCTTCAATCTGAAGTTTTGTAAGTTTACCAATCCAATAATTATTGATTATTGACCCATTCGCAGACGTAGATGAAAAGAGTTTCATCACGTTATTACTCAAGACATCGCCGGCCCAAAGTTCATCGTCGTAGTTAGCTAAACAGGAAGTGTTATATTCGAGCACGTCAAACGATTTCCAGACTAAATTATATGCAAACAATCTATCATTAACAGTCGAGCTATTTTGTTTACCCTGAAAAAGAATATAGTCGCCCCATTGAAAACCAACCGAGTCTGAAAAATCAAATCCAGATAAATCAAGAGATGAAGAAACGTCAATCGGTACAACCTCGGTGCCGATACCGCTAGGAGTAGATTGAAGTGTGAGTAACTTAAATTTTGGATTTACAGGGTCTTTAACATCGATATAGTAAATCCCGTCAGCCGTCGAAACACCCCCTCGCCAATTGGCCATGCCAAGATGATTTCGCCATTCTTTATTTGAAACAGTTAAATCATCAGCGTTGATAGTCAAAAGCCATGCGTTCTTTTCGTGAATGCAGTAAAAATCAGTTTGATAACCCAAGACAGTGAGTAAGTCGCCGCCTGTTGGCTGAGGTAAAAAGAAGCCTTGAGACGCGATGCGAGTAGCTGAAAAAGTAAAGTCAGCTACACCTCCAAGAGTCGAGTCTTCGTGAGAATACCCTACCGATACACCACGCGCGGCTGGGGATGTAAACGTAATTGAATACGCTCCAGTCGCATAATTGATAGTACCAGAGCCACCCGTAGAGCCTGTAAAGGCTCCATTCTTATCATCAGTCAAGGTGACAACCCCATCAGTAAAGACAACATTAAAACAAGTCTTCAAGCCTGTAATAGCCGATAGCGTTCCCGAATACGTCGTAGAACCAGAATTGCCAACAAACTCGCCCGACTTATAAAGAGTATGACTACCCGACTGAGTGCCAGAAGTATTAATAGCAGGACCTTCCGATGTCAAAGACACCCTGAAGGTGTCCGCCGTTAGTCCGGCTGAAATAACAAAATAAATAGTTCCAACCGATAAGCCTGTCGGTAAAGCTCCGTCTGTTGAAAATTGAACACGATTACCGGCCGATAGACCATGCGCCACCTTATTAATAACCGCCGGGGTAGCTATCGAAATACTACAAATACCAAGTGTGGTTTCAGAAGCAACGACGGTATAGACGGTAGAGTTCTGTAGGTCCTTAAAGGATCGGTAAAGATAATTTTTATTATTCAATCTGTACCAAAGATAAATACTATTATCGGCCGCGAGGATATAACCCTTGAAGTTCTTGGCGTCAGAATAAAGATTTTTAATCGAACCGGGGTTGGCCAACATCATCTTGAAATAACCACTATTTGGCGATGACAGCCAAGCCTGATAGCCAGCTAGCGAAGTATAAGAAGTAATCGCAATATCCTCGCCGTCAGCAGCCGTACCCAAAGTGTCTACACCGCTTTCAACCCAATCAGTTGTATAGTATTCAACCTTCTTGCCGCGAGTACGAATAGGTAGGGGCGAGCCGTCAACCTTGGACGCAACGTGAAGCCCTGTAATTTTTCCAGCTCCGACATTCTCAGTGCCAACAATTGTATAGCCACCTGAAAGCTCAATCTTGTCTCCAAGCGTTAGCCAATTGAGCGAATCCGAAGCGGCCTCTTCAGGGATCGAATGAGGCTCGATCTGAGTGACCAGACCTTTATCAAAGTTTTTAAGCTGGAAAACTCTGACCATAACTAAATATTAGCCTTTGGACTAAAAACGACTGCGTTATTTCTTGGTCTACGATTAGCGTTTTGAAGAGCATCATTCCACGTCTGCATTCGAGCAAGCTTATCGTCGAACTCAATTCGCCATTCTCTATTCCAAGCCCGCGCTTTTTCTCCAGCATCAGCCGAATAAAAAATCTCAGCCATCTTAAGAGGAATGATTGAGTGAAACCGATCTGGAAAAATCCATGAAGTAGCCGAAGTTAGGTCGGCTGTCGTAACGGTGTGATAGAAATACATTGTTTTGGCATTACTATTAGTACCTGATAAAAAAATATTATTATTAAAAAGATCAATGAAGTATCCAAAAGGACGATTTACTTTTGCGTATCTGTCTTCAAAGTCCACCTTGTCATAATCAACAAAAGATGAAGACTCAGTCATCCTGATCGGTAGGGCAAACTTAGCAGGTAGTGTCCCAATGGCCGTTTGATAACTCGTTCCAGCAGCCACGACATAAGTTGCTTCACGTTTCAAAACTTCCCACTCACCTAAAGACTCAATCTCGTCTTTAGCATCATTCAAAAGCTGATACATGAAATCGGAATCCAAGGAATCCTCTACCATGTTCTCGAACTTGGTAATAATTGCAGCTCCAGTCATAGGCTAATGTGTTCATTACTCCACCCACAAAGGTGGAGAGAGAAAACACTAGGACAAACGATAAAGAGTCCAAGCA
>SXGR01084329.1_pt1 | contig 13734 bp, 8 predicted proteins | sample 3174711 | NCBI WGS metagenome assembly SXGR01 (sample SAMN11356860, study PRJNA531348) | freshwater metagenome | isolation source: freshwater sample F1-60 | place: China: Fuxian Lake, Yuxi | collected 2017-12-25
GAAAGTGCTTCTTTATAATTTCTGGTTGCCAAAAGCAGGTCCGCTTTTTTAATCATTAATAATGCAGAAAATGGGTATTGGTTTAAAGCTAAATTAGCCGCTTCGATAGCTTCTGCCACTTCATCCTTCTCATCCAAATGCTCAATTATCTTTTCAAAGTCATCCTCTTCGATATAGGCATTGGCCCTCCCAAACTTTAAATTTTGGTAACGATGCATTAACTCCTGAATATCCCTAGCTTCCTCCTCTTCTTCATGCGGATTAAACATAATACGATTATTTACAGGTTAGTAAGGTGTTGATTATCAATATTTTAATTATACCGAATCCGTCAGCTACCCTTTAAAATAAATATACAAACAACCTCTTAATAATCAATAATTTATTGTTCACATACCCCCAATTAATCGTTAAAAATATTTTTTATTATAAAGTTCAAAATATACTACCTTCGTAGACGAATGCGTATTCTTAAAAACATATTATTTGTGACTTGTTTAATAACTAGTTTAGTTATTTCAGGTAGCACCTATGCAAGTACTGTAATCACTACTACGTTAGAATCAAAAAAAGTAGAAGAAAAGTATTCATTAAAAAACTTAGGAAGTATGGCACGAAAAACAGCGAGCTTTTATACTTTAAAATCAAGTTTAGAATTCAAAGGACTTAGTACAATAAGCAATAGCAGCCATGCTGCTTATTTAAAATATAACAAAGGAAATATCTCTTATGTAATTCCTTATCGTTATAAAGTAATCTTACCAAGATTCAAAGCACCCGCGCGCATACAACCTTAGTATTTCAATTCGGTTCAGATTAGTATATCAACACGCAAGCCGCATTACAAGTTCCTCAATTAGCAGTTACTTTAATTTTCAATTTTATTCCGTTCGACTTACTTTAGTTAATCAAGTATTTGGAATTCAGATTTATTAATTTGAAATTGATTTAATGTGATTGGACTAAGATCCAATAGGGTTGCCCTGTATTTAATAATAGGATCATTTTTATTGACAATACTGTAACCTAAAACCAAGCCTTTCACTTCCTTAAAAGCAAATTCAAAAGTAGTCACAGAAGGAATTAAATCAGCTGTATAATATACTTCATAAACAACGCCATCACTCAATTCTAGCTTCACTTTTTTACATGGATAACCCAACACATTGATGGTATCAGTCTCAATTTCCTTCATTGAAATTAAAGTGGCCAAGTTAGCAGGCGGATAAATTATTTCTTGTAAATATTTATTATTACCAACTTCCTTTGTAACAATCCCTTTATCCTGTTGAATATTAAAAATTAAAGTTTGTACCAACTGCGGTGTGGTTAATGTTGTTTTACATTGATTTCCTTTAATCCAAACTTTTTTAGAACCGATTTCTAGCCATTCATTTTTTTGTTGCTTTTGAATATTAAATTGAATAGTACACTCTCCTAACACTTTTGCTTGCGCGTGGGTTTGGGTGTTTATAAATAAAACAATGACAATAAGGGGGATATATTTCAAGTTCATTTACTGATATAAAAAAAGAGACCCTGCTATAGAAGGTCTCTTAATAAGTAAAATTATTTTTTAGTCTTATCTTTTAAGGTTTGTACCTTTTTTTGCGCATCTAGCATTTGTTCGTATTTACTTTGCCAATTACTTTTTTTCTTTGGCGTTTTTCTTTTGACTTCAATTTCAGCCAATATTTTATCATGATCAATAATAACTTTTTGAATCACTAATTGCATTAATAAAGTAATGACGTTTGATACGGTATAATACCAGGTTAAAGCAGAAGGCAACCCATTAAAAATGAAAAGTAACATGAACGGGAATATATAGGGCATGTACTTTAAAGCAGGATTATCCTGTGTAGGTGTCATTGCCATATTATAAATCGACATCAAGAAACTTGTAAATACCGCTAATAAAGTAAATAAACTAATATGATTACCAAAGCCCAAAGGAACGGTAAATGGCAATGTAAAAATTGAATCATAGCTGGATAAATCATGACTCCATAAAAAAGATTGACCCCTTAATGAAATAGCTGAATTAAAGAAACTGTATAACGCAAAGAAGATTGGAATTTGTAACAATGCAGGAATACAGCCACCCAATGGGTTTACACCCGCTTCTCTGAACAACTTCATTTGCTCCATCGCAAAACCTTGTTGGTCATCCCCCAATTTTTTCTTAATCTCATCAAGTTCAGGCTTTAATACTTTCATTTTAGCACTACTCAAAAAACTTGAATACGTCAGAGGAGAAGTAACTAATCTAATGAAAATGGTAAGTAAAAAAATAACCCAACCAAAGTTTTTAACAAAGCCTGCAAAAAAATCGAATACAGGCATTAAAATATATTTATTAATTGGGCGCACAAAGGAATAGAGGTCTCTTCCTAAGTTTACTATTTTCTCCATTTCAGGCGCCTGTGATTTTAATATTTGAAAATCATTAGGCCCATAATACAATGAAAAATCAATGTTCGCATTATCACTGGTCAACTTTGTTTGCAATTGCGATTGCATGGTAGCTAAGCCATTGCTGCTATCTATTTTACGTTGCCAATCTACCTTACCTGAAACAAAGCCTTGTTTGTATATAAGGGAAGTAGCGAAAAATTGCTGCACCAATACAATCCATTGCACTGGTTTTTCGAATGTATGTGTAGTATTACTTGAAATATAATCAAACTCATTGCCTTCAGAAAAACAAATATTTGACATTTGACGCTCATACACTGATGTACTTTCTTGTTGATAAGAATGAACATCCCACAAAAAATTAACTTGTTGGTTCGTAAACAAACTTGACGCACCCTGTAATTGAATGGACCAATCTACATTGTACTTATTTGGCGATAATGTAAATAAGTGACGTATCACCTTGCCATTAGGCGTTGTCCATACATACTCCAATTTTTGTATACCCTCTTTTGTAGGTAATACATTCACCGTTGGAAATAAAACTTTATTAACTTGCGCAGTTTTATTGTCCCCTATATTAACATTATAATTCAAGGAACTACTATCCCCTAATTGCACGAATTGCTTTTGATTATTGGTATACTTTTTTAAAGTTACCCCAACCACTTGTCCCCCTTTATTACTGAATTTCACTTTCACTAAATCGTTTTCCAATTCAGTGAATTGCTCTTGAACAGAATCTACTATTACAGCAGCAGTTACGCCACCAAAGTTTGCAGTATCGGAGATGATTGGATTTTTTGCAGCTGCCGCCTTAGCCGCTTCCGCTTTTAACTTCATGACAGAGTCATCGAAATGCTTTTTGTACTCAGTCAATTCAGTTTGCTGCTTGTTGGTATACCAGAAATAAGTAAAAAACAAACCTGCTAACAATATAAACCCAATGATCGTATTTTTATCTGTGTTCATTTGCGAAATTTTAACCGTATTTAACGAGGGCCAAAGGTATCGTTTTTTTACAAATTTCGGCTGTATTTACCCCCCACCTGGTATAAGGCATGGGAAATTTGGCCTAAACTGCAATATTTGACGGCCTCCATTAATAGCGTGAAAATATTTTCATTATTTATAGCAGCTTTTTGGAGCTTTTTAAGATGAATTTCGGCCACAGATTGATTTCTTTTTTTAAACGCGTCCACCTGCTGTATTTGCCCATTTTGTTCAGCTGTGGAGGACCTGAAAATGGGTTGTTGATCGGCATTGTGTTTTTGTTCCTGATTCAAAAAAGCATTTACCCCAATAATAGGAATTTCACCCGCGTGTTTTTTTGTTTCATATAACAAACTCTCCTCCTGAATTTTAGTACGCTGATACATTCTTTCCATAGCACCCAGTACGCCGCCCCTATTATTTATTCTTTCAAACTCGCGCATCACTGCCTCTTCTACTAAATCCGTTAATTCTGTAATTAAAAAACTTCCTTGTTGAAAATTTTCAACCTTAGTAGTGCCTAATTCTTTATTAATAATTAATTGTATTGCTAGTGCGCGCCTTACACTTTCTTCCGTGGGTGTGGTAATCGCTTCATCATAAGCATTGGTGTGTAAACTATTGCACTGATCATATATCGCATATAAGGCTTGCAGCGTGGTTCTGATATCATTAAAATCAATTTCCTGCGCATGCAAACTTCGGCCGCTGGTTTGTATATGGTATTTTAATTTTTGTGAACGCTCATTTGCATGATACTTATGTTTCATAGCGTTGGCCCAAATTCGTCGCGCCACTCTTCCTATAACCGCATATTCAGGGTCCATCCCATTGCTAAAGAAAAAACTTAGGTTGGGAATAAAATCATCAATAGCAATTCCCCGATTCATAAAATATTCAACATAGGTAAAACCATTGGCCAAAGTAAATGCAAGCTGTGTAATTGGATTGGCGCCTGCTTCAGCAATATGATATCCAGAAATGGAAATACTATAAAAATGTTTGATTTTATTTTCAGCAAAATAAGCTTGTACATCCCCCATTAATCTTAATGCAAAATCGGTTGAAAAAATACAGGTATTTTGCGCTTGATCTTCTTTTAAAATATCCGCTTGCAAAGTGCCTCTAATATTATGGAGCACTTCCTTTTTAATGCTTTCATAAATAGCAGGTGCCAGTACTTGATCACCAGATACCCCCAATAACTTTAAGCCTAATCCATTATGCCACTCATTAAAATTTAATGATTTGTTTACATTGGAATAGGCGGGCAGCGCCCCATCTTTAAAAAATTGTTTTATTTTTTTATTGACCGATGGCCATAACCTATTCGCTGTAATATACTTTTCACAAGCTTGATCAATCGCGGTGTTAAAAAATTGTGCCATGAGTATGGGTGCAGGGCCATTGATGGTCATACTCACCGATGTACTAGCACTATTTAGATCAATGCCACTGTATAATTTTTTTGCATCATCAATAGTAGCCACACTCACACCCGCATTCCCTATTTTTCCAAAAACATCCAATCTTTTTTCTGGATCATGGCCATACAAAGTAACGCTATCAAAGGCGGTTGAAAGTCGAATAGAACTTTGCCCCTTACTTAAAAAATGAAATCGACTATTGGTTCTTTCAGGGCTGCCTTCTCCTGCAAACATTCTGGTGGGATCCTCCGCTGTTTGTTTCAATTTAAAAACACCGGCAGTGAATGGAAAATATCCGGGGAGATTTTCCTTCAAATGCCATTCAGTAATATCGCCCCAATCCTTATACTTAGGTAATTGAATTTTTTGAATAGCCGTTCCCGATTGCGTTTCAAAACTTAAAGCATATTTTACTTTTTTTCCTTTGAGTTCAGTTTCTAAAAAAGGTTGCTGATAACTAGCCGCCTTTTCGGGCCATTGCGATATAAGTTGCTTTACCTCAGGCGCAATTTTTTGTTCAATAAGTGTATTCTCTTTTAAAATTTTCTTATCCTCTTTTAATGAAGCTACTTTTAACACCTGCTGAAAACAATACCATTTTGATGCCAAATTTTTTTGATCTTCAATCCAATGATTATTTTTTTCAACCACTTCCACAATTTCACCTAAATAATTATTTCGTTTATTTGGAATGGTGGGCGCTTTGACCACATTTTCATTATAATTCGGCTCCCACGGAAGGGTCTGCCACTTTAGTTGATGATTTTGAAATACCACCGCTGCCAAACAATTATACATTGCTTGCATACCAGGATCATTAAAATGCGAAGCAATGGTTCCAAAAATTGGCATACTACTTATCTCATCAGACCACTGATGATGTGAACGTCGATATTGTTTGCGTACATCTCTTACTGCATCTAAACCACCTGTTCGATCAAATTTATTAATGGCAATAATTTTCGCATAATCAATCATGTTGATTTTTTCCAATTGGGTGGGTGCGCCAAACTCGGGCGTCATTACATACATGGGGATGCTCACAAAATCAACAATCGTTGCATCATTCTGACCCACGCCTGCGGTCTCAATAATAATACTATCAAAACCCGCGGCAATACAAAGTTCTATGACTGCATCCATTGAATTGGCGATAGAATTTTTATCCGACCTAGTGGCTAAAGAACGCATATATACATTCGGATGATCAATGGCATTCATACGAATACGATCACCCAATAAAGCACCGCCTGTTTTTCGCTTGGTAGGATCCACTGAAATGACCGCAATTGTTTTTTGTGGATTGGCTAATAAAAAATATTGCACGATGCGATCGCAAACGGTTGATTTACCTGCACCGCCTGTTCCAGTAAGTCCTATAATAGGAATGTTTTTTTTACTTTTTTTAACCCCTTTTTTAATGGGCCCATTTTGCAATAAAGTAATGGCCCTACTTAAATAACGTGGATCAATTTTTTTGGGGAAATTTAATTTGGGTAATTTATTTTTTGGAAAACTTTTTAATTCATAGTTACAAAATCGAACTACCTCTTTAATCATTCCTTCAATACCCAATCGTAAACCATCCGCTGGTAAAAATATTTTTGAAATTCCTATCTTTTCTAATGCAGCTGCTTCTTTGGGTAAGATGGTACCACCGCCACCGCCCACAATGATTATGTGCTTGTACCCTGCATCATTCAGTAACTTTCTTACGTAAGTGAAAAATTCAATATGCCCTCCTTGATATGATGTAATCGCGATTCCTTGTACATCTTCCTCAATAGCAGCCGTTACAATTTCAAGTGCCGATCGATTATGTCCAAAATGGATAATTTCAACGCCCTGTTCTTGCAAAACACGACGCATAATATTGATAGATGCATCATGACCATCAAACAGACTCGTAGAAGTGAGGATACGAATATTATTCATATCCCAAAGCTAACAAATGTTAGCAATATAACAAGCTTGCAATTACTTTTTTGCTTGGAGTTTAGCTGCTGCAATAAAATGAACAAATAAAGGTGCTGGATACTCCACCGTACTTTTTAACTCTGGATGGTATTGAACCCCAATAAAAAATGGATGATTGGGTAATTCTACAATTTCAACTAATCCAGTCGCTGGGTTCACTCCACTGGTCACCATACCTGCATCTTGAAATGCTTTTAAATAATCATTGTTAAACTCATAACGATGACGGTGACGCTCACTTATTTCAGTGGTTCCATATATTTTATAGGCCAATGTATCTTTTGTAATGGTACATGGATAAGCGCCTAAACGCATGGTACCGCCCTTCATGGTGATTCGCTTTTGCTCCTCCATCATATTAATGACTGGAAATTTTGAAAGCGGATCCATTTCAACAGAATGCGCACCTGCTAATCCTAAAATATTACGTGCAAATTCAATCACGGCCATTTGCATTCCTAAACAAATGCCAAAGAAGGGTAATTTATTTTCACGCGCATATTGCACTGCAATAATTTTTCCTTCTATACCCCTGTTACCAAATCCTGGCGCAACTAGTAAACCATCTAATCCTGACAATTGTGCTTGTGCATTTTCAGCAGTGATATTTTCACTATGTACATTCACTACATTTACTTTCACTTCATTCATTGCACCTGCATGTATAAAGCTTTCTAGGATGGACTTATACGCATCTTGCAGTTCGATATACTTTCCAATTAATCCAATGTTTACCGTTGCTTTTGGATGTTTTAATTTATCTAAAAAAATATTCCATTTAGTTAAATCTGGTTCCTTGTAGTTTTGAATATTTAATTTTTTCAACACAATCAAATCCAACTTTTCTTTTAGCATTAACAAGGGCACTTCGTAAATAGTACTTGCGTCTAATGATTCAATTACATTGCCTGCTTTAACGTTACAGAATAAGGCAATTTTCTTTTTAATGTCATCATTTAATGGATGTTCTGTTCTACAAACGATCACATCTGGATGAACCCCTGTTTCACTCAACATTCTTACACTATGTTGTGTAGGTTTTGTTTTTAATTCCTTAGCAGCATTTAAATATGGAATTAAAGTTAAGTGCACTACCATGACATCATCCTCCGGCAACTCCCATTGAATTTGACGCACCGTTTCAATGAAAGGCGTGCTTTCAATATCACCCACCGTTCCGCCAATTTCCGTGATCACTACATCAAATTTTCCATCCTGGCCTAGCAATAACATGCGTCGCTTAATTTCATCTGTGATATGTGGAACTACCTGTACTGTTTTTCCTAAAAATTCACCTGCTCTTTCTTTATTGATTACTGTCTGATAAATACGACCTGTAGTCACATTATTTGCTTGGGAAGTAGGGCTACTTAAAAAACGCTCATAATGACCTAAATCTAAATCGGTTTCAGCACCATCTTCTGTTACATAACATTCGCCATGCTCATAAGGATTTAATGTACCTGGATCCACATTGATATAAGGATCAAACTTTTGTATGGTTGCAGTAAGGCCCCTGGCTTGCAATAATTTAGCCAATGAAGCGGCAATGATGCCCTTACCCAAACTACTCGTTACACCCCCGGTTACAAATACATACTTTGCCATATTATTATTGCTTCTTTTTTGAAAATAGCATACACCCAATAGCAAAATACTATTGCGTATAAACCAGTCTCAAAATGGTTAATTTACTTTTTAGGACCTATCTTTATTTGGAAAAATTCTTAGAGGTCATACAAACCTACATCAAAAAAGGGGTGGAAAAAAATGATCCTATACGCCCAACAAAAAATGTTTATAAGTGTTATTTAAAAGTGAACATCTTTACTAAAAACAACTAAAATAAAATGAAAAAACTAATTTATGCTACTTTGGCCCTTGTATTTGCAGCTAGTTTATTAAGCTGGCAATGGTCCAAAAACCAATATCCGTCCATGGATAAAAAAGAAGTCATTGAATGCCTCAATATGGAAACAAAACAAGCCTATCAACTGGAGGCAGGCACCCCTGCTTTTGCAGCAATGCATCCGAACCCTTTGGTGGTGCAGCCAGAAAATTTATTAGGAAAAATGATTGCATTTGATGCTGCCGATGGCAAACAAGCCTATGCTTATTTTATCCCTGCCAAAAAGAAAACTAATAAATATTTAATTGTGATTCAAGAATGGTGGGGTTTGAATAATAATGTTAAAATGGAATCAGATAAATATTATACCGACCTTGGCAATGTAAATGTTATTGCAGTAGATATGTATGATGGTAAAGTGGCTGCAACACCAGATAGCGCCATGAAATTAATGCGCGGCGCCAATATGGAAAGAATGACTGCTATAGTTCAAGGTGCTATTAAATATGCTGGCAGTAAGGCTGCCATTTATAGTGTGGGTTGGTGTTTTGGCGGTATGTGGAGTTTACAAACAGCTATTCTTGCTGGACCACAAGCAAAAGGATCAGTGATGTATTATGGTCGTCCTGAAACGAATATGGAAAAATTAAAATCCATCCAATGTGATATCATTGGGTTCTTTGGCAACAAGGACCAAAGTCCTTCTCCTGCATTAGTGAATGATTTTGAAAAGAATATGAAAGAGGCGGGTAAAAATTTATCTGTAAATAGATATGAAGCAGGTCATGGTTTTGCGAATCCAAGCAATCCAAGTTTTAATGCTGCTGCTACCGAAGATGCTTATGCTAAAGCAATTGCGTTTTTAAAAGCGCATTAATCCAAATAATGATAATTTCAATAAATAATGCGCCCTTCAAAATAGAATTTCATTTGCCTCCGCGGCACGCAGCCAAAGTCGGCTAGATGAAACTATTTTGAAGGGCTTCTTTAAAACGTTCTGTGTGAAAGAAAAAATTAAAATCCCTTTCCGGCAAACAGATAATTTTTAACATAATCCCCGACCCCTTCTTCTAAACTTGAAAAGGGTGCAGTGTATCCGGCTGCGCGAAGCTTATTCATATTGGCTTCGGTAAAGTATTGGTACTTATCTCTGATATCAAGTGGCATATCAATAAATTCAATATTAGGCTGTAACCCTTGTGCAATAAAAGTATTGGCAGCCAAATCATAAAAACTACGTGCTTGGCCTGTACCTAAATTATATAAACCATTTTTTTCTTTACTCCATTGTTGCGCAAACATTTCATGCAACATCCAACCAATCACTTTTACCACATCTTTGACATACACAAAATCACGTAATTGTTCCCCATCCTTAAAATCAGGTCGGTGACTTTTAAATAGCTTCACTAATCCTGTATCTTTGATTTGATTGAATGCATGAAAAATTACACTTGCCATTCGGCCCTTGTGTCCTTCATTTGGACCATACACATTAAAGAATTTCAAACCCGTCCAAACAGGTGGTTGACTAGCTTGCGCTATTGCCCATTTATCAAATTCATTTTTACTGACCCCATAAGGATTCAATGGAACTAATTGATCTAGTATTTCATGACTATCCGTATATCCATGCTCACCGCTTCCATAAGTTGCTGCAGAAGATGCGTATATAAATGGAATTTGTTTTTCCGATGCATAATTCCACAGTGCTTTTGAATATTTCACGTTCAATTCGGCATGCACTGCGTAATTAAATTCAGTGGTATCCGTTCTTGCGCCTAAATGTATAATAGCGTCAATTGTGAAATCCAAGTTTGGAAGTTGTTCTAAAAAAGCTTGCCGCTCAATAACTTTTAAAAATTGCTTTTGCTCCCAATTATTTCTTTTTGCTTCCACGCCAAAGTCATCCACTAATATTAATTGATTAAACCCTTGTTCATTTAAATATTGAACAAAAACAGAACCAATAAATCCAGCTGTACCTGTAACAACTAAAGTGGGTTGTTTTGACATGGATTGAATTTATTTAGCTAATTGTTTTTCTATCGCAGTATCATAATTATTTTTCCAATCGATAATGCTTCCCCAATTTTCTCCATTTACTGCAATATCAGTTTCAGTAACCTTGCCAATAACTGCTGATTTTATTCCTGCTTTTGCTGCAGCTGCTTCAATAGTTGCAACAGTTGCTGCATCACAGGAAACTACCACCCTACTTTGTGCCTCACCCATCCAATACGCATCGGTTCTTAATGTAGTACCAACTGCACTCACCTCAAAGCCTTTATTATTGGTAAATGCGGATTCTAATAAAGTAACAATTAAGCCGCCTTCACTAATATCGTGGGCACTTTTTACATGACCAGCTTTAATTAAGGCCGCAACTAATTGTTGTAAATTATATTCTTCATCCAAATCAAAATAAGGGGCGTGTGAGAATTCAACACCTTTGATTTTATTTACATATTCTGAAGAACCAATATCATTTCTTTGTTCCCCCAATAATACAATGACATCCCCTACTTTTTTGAAATCCAAGGTCATTCTATTTTTCATATCCTCCACAATACCTACCATACCGATGGTGGGTGTTGGGAATACTGGACCATCCGGATTTTGATTATAAAAACTCACGTTACCACCAGTAACGGGTGTATTAAATTTTCGACAAGCAGCGCCCATCCCTTCTACCGATTTCACAAACTGATAATACACTTCAGGATCATAAGGATTACCAAAATTCAAACAGTTGGTTACGCCAATGGGTTCTCCACCAGAGCATACAATATTACGTGCAGCCTCAGCTACTGCAATCATTGCACCACGTTCAGGATTTGCATATACATATTTACTATTACAATCCACTGTCATGGCTAATGCCTTGCCAGTTCCTTTTGCAATTACGATAGAGGCATCACTAGGCGCATTGGTAGAAGTATTCGCAGCACCCACCATGCTATCATATTGTGTATACACCCAACGCTTTGAAGCGATGTTGGGTATTTGTATTAATTCTTTTACAGTCGCTTTTAAATCCGTTGTATCAGCAACTGTATTCATATCAAAGGCATTGACTTGTGCTAAATAAGCAGGCGCCGAATATTCACGCGTATACACTGGCGCACCACCACCTAATACTAATTCATAGGCAGGAAGCGAGGCTTCTAATTCACCATGCATATAAAAATTAAGTAAACCATCATCAGTCACTTCACCAATATTGCTACATGATAAATCCCATTTTTCAAATACCGCTAACACTTGCGCTTCCTTCCCTTTTTCAACCACCATCAACATACGCTCTTGGCTTTCACTTAATAATAATTCCCAAGCTTTCATATTTTGTTGACGTGTAGGCACTTTGTCCAAATCAATACGCATACCTACTTGTCCTTTCGCACTCATTTCAGCAGTGGAACAAATAATTCCTGCTGCGCCCATATCTTGCATACCCACAACACCGCCTGTTTCAATCACTTCTAAACAAGCTTCTAATAATTTTTTTTCTTGAAATGGATCACCCACTTGCACTGCTGGTAATTCTTCTACACTGTCCGCAGTAATTTCGGCAGATGCAAAACTAGCACCACCAATACCATCTTTACCTGTTGCACTTCCCACAAAAAATACAGGATTGCCTTTTCCAAGTGCAATAGCACTAACAGTTTTACCTGCTTTCACAATTCCCACACTCATTGCATTCACCAATGGATTGGTATGATAACATTGTTCAAAATATAACTCACCACCTACGGTTGGCACACCAAAACAATTTCCATAATGCCCAATACCGTGCACTACGCCGGCTAATAATCTTTTTGTTTTCGCATCGGTCAATTTTCCAAAACGTAAACTATTTAATGAAGCAATGGGACGTGCACCCATCGTAAAAATATCTCTTTGTATTCCACCTACACCTGTTGCAGCACCTTGAAATGGTTCCAACGCACTTGGGTGATTATGACTTTCAATTTTAAATACCACTCCATAATCATTTCCAATATCCATTAATCCCGCATTTTCCTCACCAGCAGCAACTAACATTCTACCACCATCACGTGGCAAAGTTTTTAACCACTTAATGGAATTTTTATAACTACAATGCTCGCTCCACATGCCACTGAAAGCACATAACTCCGTAAAGTTGGGTGTACGTCCTAATTTTTGTTTGATGCTTTCAAATTCATCAGGCGTTAATCTAAGTTGTTGCGCTGTTTTGACTGTAATTTCCATTCGGATGAGATTATTCGTTTTAAGATGACGCGAAGGTACAAAATGACCCCTTAAGCATTTGCTTGATTTACCAACATATACCCAACTAAAATGTGTATCCACTTCAATGAATATGCATTTATTGATAATCAATCTTTTGCACGCCTTATAATATTATTAATTATTTTAATGTTAATATATTATGGAAAAAAATTAAAATTTTTAAGTTTTAAATTTTATTTTTATGATATTCTTAATTATTTTCGCTAAAATTCGTAAAAAAAATATCTTTTTAAACATATATTTTATTTATTAATATTAAATTTCCTACCCTATGGCAGTTTCTAAATTAGAGTACATTTGGCTAGATGGTTACAAGCCAACACAGTCATTAAGAAGTAAGACAAAAGTTGAAAAAGATTTCAGTGGCAAATTAGCTGACTGCGATGTTTGGTGTTTTGATGGATCATCTACCGAGCAAGCCCCAGGAGGTTCAAGTGACTGTTTATTAAAACCTGTTTTTATTTGCAAGGATCCACAACGCAAAAACGCTTACTTAGTGATGTGTGAAGTATTAAGTTCAGATGGTACACCGCACCCTACTAATGGAAGAGCCACTATTGAAGATGATGATAATGATTTTTGGTTTGGCTTTGAACAAGAATATTTTTTATGGAATCCAGCTACTGATAAACCATTAGGTTTCCCTGAAGGAGGATACCCTGGACCACAAGGACCTTACTATTGTTCAGTAGGTGCTAAAAATGCATACGGAAGAAATATTGTTGAAGAACATCTAGACGCTTGTATTGACGCGGGTTTGAACATTGAAGGTATAAACGCAGAAGTTGCTGC
>SXGR01432616.1_pt1 | contig 13732 bp, 11 predicted proteins | sample 3174711 | NCBI WGS metagenome assembly SXGR01 (sample SAMN11356860, study PRJNA531348) | freshwater metagenome | isolation source: freshwater sample F1-60 | place: China: Fuxian Lake, Yuxi | collected 2017-12-25
CACTCATCAGGGTTAAGGTTTTGGCGGAATGAGTTACCCATTCTGTTAAACCCTTGATCACAAGGATCCCAAAAAATCAGCAGTGCCTGTTGGTATCCAGCTATATCTCAGAGCTTCGACCTGTTAACAAAAATTTGAAAACGGTCATTCCGCATAGGGCTTGCCAACAAGGCGCTTCTTAAATCGTCAATCAAGATGCTGCTGCGGTGTTAATCGGAGGTAAAGGATTTTCACCAGTCCCCTTTCGAACTACTGCAGCAGCAAACGCGCTATCAGGCAAATGCTTTGTTCACATCAAAAGGCATACCTGACTTCAACATATGGTAGCAAGCTCGCGCCAGCTTATTAGCCAAGGCTTTTTTAGCGACCATGATGTGTGTTTTCTCTTTCTTACGTTGATAATATTTTTTAATGATCGGATCCCAAATTGCTGCATAGTGCGCCGCTTCCATAAACGCCCATTTCAAATAGCGGTTACCATTTTTTGCATTGCCTCGACCTTTAATTTTACCGTTGCTGATTTTTTCTGTGCTCACACAGCGCGCATAAGAAGCGTAATTTCCTGGCGACGCAAAGCGATCAATATTTCCGGTTTCCAATAAAATGGTCAGACCAATGATTTTCCCAACACCTTTAATGCTGGTTAATACTTTATAACCGGTTCGGTGTTCTTGCGTTTCTAAAACCTTTTCTTCAATCGACTCAATCAATTGTTGCAAGGATCGAAGTGTCGATAATGCAGCCTGCGCTGAAAATAAAACCGTTGGATCTGGCAGTATTGTTTTGAGTTGCTGAGCCGTCAGTGACTTGATTTGTTGGCTACTCATTTTTACGCCCGTATGCCTGTTAATCAGGCTTTGTAAACTTAAATGTTGTAGTGTTTTTTGTTGAACCAATAACAATCTTCGACGCAATAAATCTCTAATATATCTTTCATCTTTTGGATAAATATGCCCCTCAGGCAAAATTCCTAGCCGTAGAAGATGCGCCAGAAATCGAGCGTCTGTGTGATCATTAGTATGTTTAATTCCTTGGTACTGTTGAATGGCTAAGGTGTTTGCTAAACGTACGTCGAAACCTGCTTCCATCAAACCATCAACTAACCAATACCAGTTGTAAGTGGACTCAACAACGCAGCCAAAAAGCTGCTCTTTAAATCGGTTTAGCTGAAATAAAATAATGCCAATATCATTGGGTAACCGTTTTTCAAAAATAACTTGATCTTGTTCATCAATAACAGAAACCACAACATTATTTGAGTGAAGATCGATTCCGCAGTAAAGTGTCATAGCTCGTCTCCTAAAGGTGGGTGCGAATTTGGTAAACTTGCGACCTTATTGTGGCACTCACCTTGGGGGGCGGCTAATGATTATCGGAGGGATTTAATTTTGTTCAAACTGCTCATTATAAAAGTTGAATGCTATACGAACACGGTATAAGTGACTAGCTTATTTTGTTTTACCTAATCGATGGCATTCTATTGTTTAAAAAACCAGCTTGGGGGAATACCACGGCTCGGCATGCTCTGGAATCTCCCATCGCAATGCCGATTTACTGCAACTTCACTTAACAGCTCTTCACTCTTTATTGATGAAACGAAACATCCAATAAATGCAATTCACTTTCTGATTTACCATTACTGCGAGTAACCAGATAAAGATCCTGATAACCCGATTGCGCTGGCAGCTTAAGTTCAGTGCGTAAGTAAGTATCTGCAATACTTGAAGGATTTTCACCTTTCGCAAGAACAGCACCCGTAGCAGAACCAACACGTAATTCAAACTGCCATGCAGTACCTTGCAGTGTTGACCAAGCCCCAATACGCAATGCGGTGATACTGGTTAAATCATATTTACCTAAGGGCACACTTATCCATGCCCCTGTGGCTGGTAATTTAACGGTATCACGGTTTTTGTGTCTTGCTTTTTCAATCAGCTTATCTGCATTGGCAAAATCAAAAACAGGATACAAATAGAAACGCGCAGGAATAATAGCAACCGATTTTTTAACACTTATTGGGGCAAAAACCGCACTACCCTTATCGGTGTATGACGTTACTAACTCAAACGTCTGAGTTGCAATATCATTTGGTTCGGCACCAGATTCAAATGTTTTTTGATCTTGCGCATTCGCAGTAAAACTTAATGAACCTTGCAAGGGTAAGGATTTTTTTACATCCGCCAAAGACAATACATAAGTAGCAAGTGCAGTGCGGTCTTCATCACTTAGAGTTGCAAAGGACGGCATATTCACTTCACCCCAAACGCCGCTGCCACCTTTTTTGATTTTATTAACCAAATAACTCAAACCATTTTTATCATTTTTATAGCGCGCGGCCACATCATTAAACGCTGGGCCAACCACTTTAGAGTCGTAGCTATGGCAAGCTTTACAACCATTGGCTTCCATCAAACCTTTAGCTACTGTTGCCACATCAGCTTTTTGGTGACCTTGCGTAGGTGTTTCATCCGCTTTAGCCGCAAATGCAATTTTAAGGTTGGCATTATCATTTTGAATAATACCATCCTCTTTATCATCTACTGAAATGGCATATTTAATTGCGGTGGTGTTAGGCCAATAAAATGATTGATTCGCATCCAATTTAATATCTATAGCTGCAGGCTCATTACCCACTTGAACTTTTGCCTCTGAGATTGCCGATGTTCCCGCAGGATCTTTTACAGTCAAAATCACGGTATATTCGCCCGTATTCGCAAGACTAATTTCTTGCGTTTGCTGCGCACCTAAATTAGTTACAGTTCCATCCTGCGATTTAAGTGACCACGCGTAAACTAATTTATCGCCATCCAAATCAATAGACGCCTTAGCATCAGCAATCGCTTTTAAAGGCGCTGCGCCCTGAGGCTTATCAATGGCAATTTTTGCAATGGGTGGGCGATTGCCTGCGCCTGCATATTCAATACGGCTTAAGCTAGCTTCAGGGTTACCCTTAAACCACGCCTTACCGTACTCCAACACATACAAGGTGCCATCAGGAGCAAAGCGCGCATCTATGGGCGAGGTGTATTCAACTTGTGGAGCAAGAGGTTCTATTTTAATAATGCGACCAAACTCATCAAAACTAACAGCCTTAACCCAGTTGCGCATAAAATCTAAAATAAATAATTTGTTGTCGTAGTACGCAGGGTATCGATGCTGATTATCAGCATAATCTTTAGCGTGATAGACATCGGCAACCAAAGCCATACGGCCACCTTTACCCAGCTCAGGAAATTGATCTGATGGGCCATAGGGATACCACAACAACGGGCGCTGTGCGGGTGGCAATTCTTTTAGACCAGTATTGCGCGGTGAATTATTGATTGGTGCGAGCGGATTAAAGTATTTGCCTGATTTCCCCGTTTCATAATCATAATCTTTGTACGCAAAATTATTACCTACAAACATTGGCCAACCGAAATTGCCCGCTTTTGTTACGCGGTTAATTTCATCATACCCACGGGTACCTTTTAAATCCGAATCTGCACCGGCATCTGGGCCAACGTCGCCATAGAACAAGGTTGAGCTAGATTTATCGTAAGTAATTTTGTAAGCGTTACGGGTACCCATCACATAAATTTCTGGGCGGCCGTCTTTAGGGTTGCTAAATAAATTGCCATGCGGAATATCATAGCCACCGGTTTCTTTGGGGATAATGCGCATTACTTTACCGCGCAAATCTTGCGTATTGCCTGAGCTACGCAAACCATCGCTTTTAGCCGCGTCCGCACGCATATCTAATGGGCCATAGCCTTCTTCCGTAAAGGGATTTGAATTATCGCCACTGGACACAAATAATTCGCCGTTGTTGCCAAACTGTAAATCACCACCGGTGTGGCAGCAATTTTGGTCTACTTTAAACTCCCAAAAAATTTCTTCGGTTTTGATATCTAGCTTACCATTAGCCCATTTAAAGCGAGACAAACGTTCAACCGTACTGCCATCAGGTTTTGCAGCGTTGTAGGCAGCATAAATATTTTTATTCTTGTCGAAATTAGGATCTACCGCAAAACCTAACAAGCCAAACTCTAGATTTCCGTGTGGATCAACTTCAATTTTACCGGCTTCGCGCAACTCACCCGTTTTATAATCCACTACTTTAATATTGCCACCACGCTCTGCAATTAAGGCATCACCATTCGCAAAGAAACTTAAATTAACCGGCTCATTTAAATTAGATACCAAGGTTTTTTTTACAAAACGATTTGGCTCAGGCATCGATTTACTGTAATCAAGTTTGGGTTTGCCGCCCACGGCGTATTTCAAACCACCAAGCAAAATTTTAATAAACTCTGGATTCGAAAAGGTTTCAGCCGTATGACCAAGGCCGGTATAAAAAGAACGGCCACCATCGAAATCGTGGTACCACGTAATGGGGTGATGATCGCCATGTTGACCACCTATGTAAGTTTTTTCATCAACACTTAAAATAACCTTATTAAATTCATAGAAGTCGCGATAGTCGTACCACTCGTCAGCTATTTCAAAAGATACCGGCAAAGATTTCGCGAGTGGATGCTCTGCATCTTCAAGATTAACGCGCGCGAGCTGTACATTGCTCGGTTCATTGGGATGCCCCTTAAATACGCCGCCCACTAAGCGTCTATACCAATGCCAATCGCCCTCCCATTCAGTATCCGCCGCAGCGTGAATACCCACAAAGCCACCACCGGCCTGAATAAAACGCTCCATGGCAACTTGTTGGCTATCATCTAACACATCTAAAGTGGTGTTTAAAAAAACAATCGCATTAAAGCCACTCAGTTGCGTTTCGGTAAATATTTCAGAATCTTCAGTGGCCACAACTATAAATGCATTCTCAGCAGCCATTTTTTGCAGCGCGGTTATACCGGCTGGAATAGAGTCGTGACGCCATCCTTTGGTTTTAGAAAATACCAGCACTTTTGCATCTTTAATATCAGCGTTAAAGAGTTCCTTGCTGTTTACATTCGCCCCAATTGATGACGGTGAAAGTTCGGGAACTGATGTATCGACTGATTTATTGCAACCAACAAGAGTCACTAACAAGCTGCCTATAAGCAACTTGGACCAAGGTAAATACATGTGCATCTTGATACCTTCTCTATAAATTTCAACACTGACAACGTTACAACGCGCCTAGGCCTGAAATAACCTAAGCACGCGAGATTGATTAAAGATCTTATTGCGGATTACCTCTCATTTGAGAGGTTATTGAGAGAAATAACTCCATCTACTCCAGATGTGCGGGCCGAGTCTAACAGTGCGGTATTGGTCAAACATCTTGATTTACATTCATAAACTTTTCTTTTATTTCCACGCTCTCAGACTAAGCTGAATACCCACTTAAACCTTAGAGTAAAAGCCAGCAGAGTCAATTTAATCAGTACGAAAAATAACTACAGCAAATGACAAAACCCTGGGTTACTTTTCCAAGGAAGACACCAATACCGTTTTAATGATGAAACCCAAAAGCCCCAAACCCAATGCCAAAAATAGAATAAATGTTCCAAATTTGCCTGCCTTTGATTTTTTGGCCAAATCCCAAACGATGAAAACCATAAAGCCGATTAAGCCGCCCACACAAATATAAAGTGACCATGTTTCAAATTGTTCTACTGTCATTACTCCCCCAATACGCCTAAAAATGAGTCTTTATTAACCAAAATTGTGATGAATTGAGGCTATTCTAACGAAATTACGCAACTACTTATAGCAACCCCCTATTCATCTTGTTTGCAAATATATACACTCGTTTTCACGGGCCTAGTTCTTATAGAAGTCAAAAAATTAGTCCGTTCATTTCAAACCTTGTCTCATACTGAGTCCCATACTGACGGAGCACATCATGAAAACTATTCAAATCGTTGCATCATTTATCCTCGCTGCTGGCTTGTTGGCCGGTTGCTCTAAGCAAGAAGCTGCACCTGCTGAAGCTCCTGCTCCAGCACCTGCTGCTGAAGCTCCTGCTGCCGCTCCAGCTCCAGAAGCTGCTCCTGTTGAAGCTGCTCCTGCTGCCGATGCTGCCGCCGCACCAGCTGCTGACGCTGCTGCTCCTGCTGCTGAAGCCGCTGCATCTTCTGCTGCTGCTCAGTAATACGCTAGACACCCAGATTCGTCTGGGTCAAAAAGGCCGCCTTGTGCGGTCTTTTTTGTTTTTATACATCTCTTAATTCAACAAGATTAGCCTTTTAAAAAGTAGGAAATCTCCATGGCACGCGAACAAATGCAGTATGACGTTGTAATTATAGGTGCAGGCCCTGCAGGTCTTGCCGCCGCTTGCCGTTTACGTCAACTCGATGCCAATTTAAGCGTGTGCTTATTAGAAAAAGGCGCAGAAGTCGGCGCACATATTTTATCGGGTGCGGTATTTGAACCGCGCGCTTTGAATGAACTCTTCCCCGATTGGCAAAACCAAGGCGCACCGCTAACAACCGCAGTGAATGCCGAAGATTGGCAGTTTTTGCGCTCCGCCGATGCAGCCATTCAGATTCCTAATGTTGCATTGCCCAAGGTGCTACACAACCAAGGCAACTACATCATCAGCCTTGGTAGACTCTGCCAATGGTTAGCGGAACGCGCTACAGAATTAGGCGTTGATATTTTCCCAGGCTTTGCCGCCGCACAGGTACTTTACCGCGACGATGGTAGCGTGGGCGGTGTTATTACCGGCGATATGGGTCGCGCTGCCGATGGCACTGAGAAAGCGGACTTTGTAGAAGGCATAGAACTTCACGGCAAATACACGTTATTTTGCGAAGGCGCGCGCGGCCACCTCGGCAAAGAATTAATTGAACATTTCAAACTGAATGAAGGCAAAGACCCGCAACATTACGCCATAGGGATTAAAGAAATTTGGCGCTTACCTGCGGCGCAACATAAAGAAGGCTTAGTAATGCACTCACTCGGCTGGCCGCTCAGTGAGACAGGCACCAGTGGTGGTGGATTTTTATATCACTTGAGTGACTCCCAAGTCGCCGTCGGCTTAATTACCGACCTCTGCTACAGCAACCCACACCTCAGCCCCTTTGATGAATTTCAGCGCTATAAACATCACCCTAAAATTGCACAATATTTACAAGGTGGCGAGCGCATTGGTTATGGCGCACGCGCAATCACCAAAGGTGGCATTCAATCGCAACCACAAAAGTATTTTGCTGGCGGTTTGTTATTGGGTGACGATGCAGGAACCTTAAACTTCGCCAAAATTAAAGGCAGCCACACCGCTATGAAGAGTGGGATGATTGGCGCAGAGGTTATCGCCAAAGCGCTCGCTGCTGGTCGCAGCCACGATTCACTCAGCGAGTTTGAAGTTGAATACAAAAGCTCGTGGGCTTACGAAGAGCTTTATGCACAACGCAATATTGGCCCTGCTCAGCAAAAGTTTGGCAGCTTGTTCGGCAGCGCCTACGCCTTTATTGATATGAACTTGGGCGGCAAATTACCTTGGACGCTACATAACACCAAGGCAGATCACAACCAATTGACGCTGACGAGCAACAGCAAAAAAATTGATTACCCAAAACCTGACAACAAACTCAGTTTCGATAAATTGTCGTCGGTGTATTTATCCAATACTAATCACGCGGAAAACCAACCCTGTCATTTGCAATTAATCGATAGCAGCACACCCATTCGCATTAACCTTGCGCAATACGATGAACCCGCACAGCGTTATTGCCCTGCGGGGGTTTATGAAATTGTTGCTGCGGAAAACGGCGAGAAAAAACTACAGATCAACTCACCAAATTGCGTGCACTGTAAAACCTGCGACATTAAAGACCCCATGCAAAATATTCAGTGGGTAACACCCGAAGGCGGCGGCGGGCCGAATTATTCGGCAATGTAAATCAGATCAAATAAAAAGGGGCTTCATGCCCCTTTTTGCTAGTTGTTCTCTATTACCTTTCTTCTAATTACTGCTTACTGCGGCTTAAAGCCCTTCCCCACCACATAAACTTCACGCGAGCGTGGGCGCGAGGCATCGGGTTTGCGAATTACCACCTTCTCGAAACTGGTGCGAACCTCTTTCACATAATCATCAAAGCCTTCACCTTGAAATACCTTGGCCACAAAATCGCCTTTAGGTTTGAGTACATTGCGCGCCATATCCAAGGCCAACTCCACCAAATACATAGACGATGACTGATCGACCACCGCGACACCGCTAATGTTGGGTGCCATATCGGATATGACAACATCAGCTTGGCTGCCGCCGAGTAAATCCATAATCTGATTAAAAACCGATTCTTCAGTGAAGTCGCCCTGAATAAAATCCACGTTTTCCAAGGAATCCATCGGCAAGATATCCGAGGCCACCACCCGGCCTTTTACACCTACCATACGTCCTGCGATTTGCGACCAACTACCCGGTGCTGAGCCTAAATCCACCACCAAATCACCGGCGCGAATCAGCTTATCTTTTTCATTAAGCTCGATAAGTTTGTAAGCCGCGCGGGCACGATATCCATCGACTTGGGCGCGCTTAACGTAGGGGTCGTTGACGTGTTCTTCCAGCCAACGGTTACTGGTTTTTGATCGGGCCATAAATCTTCCAATTACAATAGGGTAACGCGGGCTTATAAAGTATCTTCTACAGTAGGAGCAACATCTGGAACTTTGTTAAGCGCAGCTAAAAATGCAGATTGGTTGCCTGCAGCGGCGCGCTTAGCTAAATACTCTTCAGTTAAGTATGCGGCCATTTTCTCCGCAATAGCAGAGGCTGCAAATTGATTAATAGAAATACCATCTTTCTTTGCCAAGGCTTTAACTTGCTCATGCAGGGAATCCGGTAAACGTAAACTTAAAGTACTCATAGTAAACCTCGTTCGGCTAAAAATACGTTGGGCGTCACTACTTTTATTCCAAAGGCATCTTCTACACCTTGAAAATCGCGCAGGTTAAATGTGACTAGATACTGACTTTGCGCAGAAAAGGCAGCCTCCAGCACTAGATCATCCTTTGGGTCTTTTAAAAACGGACGCCACAGAAAGAATATGTTATGGATGCTTGCTCGACTCAAAAGGTAATCCAACACACTATCAATATCCGCTTCAGTAAAGTGCGGCAGCAAGCCTACGCGTTTCAATACCGACTCATACTCCACAAACAGCGGAACAGATAGGCAGGGCGTAAAGGCATTCTCCTGCAAAGCCATTAAGAGCTTAAAAGATGCACCGTTACGCGATTTAAGCGCTGCCACAAGGACATTGGTATCTATAACAACTTTTGGATTCATGCATTTGTTTTGTGAAGTTAAGCTGTTGGAAATATTAATCTCATTAATTGGTATTATAGGCAATACCAATTATTAGGCAATTGATTTTGATCATTCATCACACCCACAACCAAAAAAGCCCTACAACTAGACTAGTTGTAGGGCTTTTGTTGATTACAGCCAGAATAAAAACTGGATTAGAACAACTTACGAATATCTATCAGCTGGGGCTTCAGGCCTAAGTAAGTGCCATTCGGGTCGCCCACATTAATTCTTAAGGTTTTAGTGTTTTTCAAATGAACAGCGGTACTCTGAATACAGTGAACCATAGGGTTTTTCTTTTTCTGGCTCCTCTAAAAAATAATCTTCAACACTACGCACCAAAATATATGTTTTGCCATAAAAGCTAATTAGCTGACGGCCAGTTAAACTCCCCCAGCTAGCATCAATATTGCCATTCACAAGCCGCAAGATATCGCCCTCAGCCAAGCCTGAGCAACCGTTTTTTTCAAAGTCCTCTTTAACAGAAATGTTCCTAACAAGAAGAGAGTCTGCGCTACCATCATTATCAAGATCTGCCGTAACCTCCCACAAATGCACCATGCCTTTATCAATAATACGATTTTCAATTGCTTCTCTACCAGGAAAATCCTTATCGTTATCCACACCATATTTTATTAATTGCTTGCGGTATTTATTTACATCAACGGGCTTAAACTCCAAAGGTTTTAATCGTTTATCTGGTGGATATTTACCCACAAAGCAATCACCTTTTTTATTGTATGATGAGTTTAAATAGTTATTAAATGCTTCACATACAGCGTACCCCATACCAACACGAACACTAAATTTCTTTTGGCTGCTGGCAGCAGATGATAGCGTTGCAGCCGTTTTCGCAATCGGTTCTTTCAATTCGGTTATCCGATCTTTATAAGCCTGTGTTAGGCAGGTAGCATCACCACACAGATTGCGATTTTGCTTTAGCCAGTCGCGCTGCTGGGCTTTAAGGCCATCCTTATCGGTTGCGGATTCCAATGCCAACTTGTAACTACTCGCAAGCTGTTTATCCAATTCCGAAAGTGACTCATCTCCACAAATCAATTTTTCTGTTGTGCTGCTGGCTTTTGTACAATCAAAACTTGCCGCACAACTCAGCATTGGAAAAGACATCGTAATAATCAATACGGGTAAGAGCATTTTTTTCATAACATTATTCTCGTGAATCTGAATATTTAGCGGCCTTCGGTCATGAATTACGATGACAGTAAAAACAGAATGAGATTCTGCTATGAGGTCAATGAATCAATGGTGTCAGTCAAATGATCAAGCCAACCAAACCACTTAGGTAATTTTAGGAGAGCACCAAGCTAGCACAGAAATTCGTTGGCTTTTTTATTATCTTTTCGCTGCTTTATCACCACCAGCCAGTGAAATGTATTAGCAGGGTTTAAAATTGATTAATGGAGATACCATCTTTCTTTACCAAGGCTTTAACTTGCTCATAAAAGGAATCAGGCAAACGTAAACTTAAAGTGCTCATAGTAGCCTCGCTCGGGTAAAACCTGAAGCACAGCAAAACGGTTAGCTGTATAGCGTGTCACACGCGCACTCTACCCACCAGACCAAAAAAGCCCAGCAACTAGGCTAAGTTGCTGGGCTTTTTTAGATTACAGCCTGAATAAAAGCGGGATTAGAACAACTTACCAATATTGATCAATTGGGTTTCGCCTGAGTGGTCGTTTACACCATCGTTATCGGTCACAATATACACTTCACCGTTGGCCATAACCGCAGTACCTTCAACCTTCTCGATAACATTTCCTTTAGCAGATGCCAAGTTTGGCTTGATATCTTTAATCAGCGTTTTGGTGATGGTTTGGCCGTCGATTACTGTTTGCAAGTTGATTTTGTACAAGCGTTTGATAACCGCATCGGCGCCACCGCGATTGTCGCGCTCTAGCACCATAAATTCGCCATTACCCAAAGAGGTGATTTCAGACAAACCAACCCAACCGCCTGCATATTGAGACGCGTAGGCATCCAATGGGTAGTACACAAACTTCCAAGTTTTAGCGGCTAAATCATAAATACCAATGCGTGGATTCGCTTCAAGAGAAGCACCCGTGCCCCAAGCGCGTTGGAAAGCGAGGTATAAGCTGTTGTTGTATTCCGCGATGCCCTCGTAGCCATTGTTAGTTTGCAAGGCGTTAACCGGCGCGGGCAAACCAATGACCGATTCAATCACGCCTGCGGCGCTGGTTTTGAAAATCAGGTTGCTGGATTTAGCATCTGCCGCTGCGCCAGAACCTTCAGAGGCTACCCAGAAACCGCCATCAGCTGCTTTTGCCAAGCCTTCTGGGTCGATATTGACTGACTTATCCGCATTAATCATGGCCGCTAATTCAGCATTAGAGAAACTCGCCAAGCCCGCGTTAATGCCAGACGTTGCGAATACATTGTTGCTATCCATAATCTTGGTTTCAGCAACCACCAAGGCAGGTTTGCTTGTGACATCCAAGGTGAAAATGCGGTTAGAGGCAAAGAAGCTGTCCTCTACTGAATAGAGCACACCTTGATTTGAAGGGTCTGAAGCCAAGGCAGACAACGCACTCCATGGGATTGGCGTGCCATTATCACGGTTAGCCGATTGCACGGTTGGATACTTAGGTGCTAACAGGTTGTAGCTGTAAATATTGACGCCGGCGCGCATAGCCACAGAGCGGTTATCATTTTCAGACGCGACCACTAATAGGTTGCGCGATGGAATTGCAATACCGCCTTCAGGGCCAGCAGCTGCAGGTAATGCTTGCTTGAATTTTGGCTTTTTGGGGTCGTTTACATCGTATACAAACACCAAGCTAGAACGCTCAGAGTTCACAAATACGTAGCGATCCGCACCATAAGTAGCTACTTCAATATTTTCTGGTTCGTTGCCTTTAGCATCGGTACGGCGGTCTTGATAGTGCCCCAAACGAATTGCGATATCTTCTAACTCGTTGGCCGAATCCCACACCACTTCACCTTTGGTATTGAAGACGGTGAAACCACGGCTGCCGCCGTTCAAATCGCCCTCGTTAGCGGTGGCGAAATATTCGTTGTTAATCCAGCTCACACCGTCTGGCTCGCGCATTCTGGCGGTTTGCGTTTCGGTGGGTTTAATCAACGCAGGGCGGTTATCGGTTAAATCAACATTCACCAAATCCACAGTGCCTGCGGTGAAGTGTCTAACAATCGCACCAGTAGCAAGATTAACCAAGACGATATGGTTGTTCTCTTGCAAGGTGACCACGGCGATGTTGTCGCTGTTGATATCCACGTATTCTGGCTCTGGGTCGGCAGAGTAAAGGCTGGCTAAACCGACCAAGTTCACATCGGTCGCGGTCCATGCACTGGGTGTTGCGCTGCTGCTATTCACAACAACCAACTTACCGGCAGGCAATTGCGGTGGTGCTGGGTCAGCTAAGGCTTCATTGCGCTCATTTTCGATAACAACCGCGATGTATTTACCATCGGGGCTGATGGCCACTGAGTCTGGTTGACCGCCCATTTCAATACTGTGAACTACAGCTTTAGTAGCAATATCCACTACCACTAATTTGCCCGAAGTATTGACGTAATCGGCTGAAGTATTTACTGCAATCAAGGCATAACCGCCTTTCACAGTAACCGATGTTGGCTCGCCGCCCATAGCCAAAATACCCGTAGGCACTGGGTTGCTTGGGTCGGCGATATTCACAAAACCAATTTGGTTTTTAGGGCTATCGGTATAAATGAGGGTCATACCATCGGTACTGGCCGCGGCAATTTCTGCCACGGTAGTATCGTTGGTGTTACAGGTCGCGTTGATTTGCATACAGCTTGGCAAGGTTGCCACGCGGTTGAAGTTCAATTGGCTGTTAACAGCTGCCACATCGCATTGATAGGTGGTTTGGCTAACTTCGGTTGATTGCAAGGTGGCGTCATCGTTGGCATCAACGCCCGACTCAATTTTCAAACCGCCCTTGAAGCACTGAACATTACCCGCCGCTAAAACCGATTGGCTTACTAAGCTTTTGTGGCCATTAGCACCATTTGTACCGTTAGTGCCGTTGCTACCATTTGTTCCATTAGAGCCGTTGGCGCCATTAATGCCGTTTTTACCATCATCCGCACCGCAGCCAGCCAGTAACACCGGCATAGCCGCCACTACGGCCACTGAAAGCAGTTTTTTAAATAAAGTCATTGGGGTTCACCTGTGTATTAAATCAAGGAGTTATTGGAAGTTGGTTTAGCCGCCAAGACTGATCACTCGATATGAACAACACGTGAAACTTAAATGAAGGTTTAATGACAAGCTGACGGAATCACCCAAGTCACGTAGAATTGCGCGCTTTAGAACCACCTCTGCCGAATCACTCGGCCAGGAACCTGCCATGATTCGTATTAATGAACTCGCCCTACCCCTCGACCACCCTGCCGATAATCTACGCAAAGCGATTGTTGAACGTCTAAAAATCAAAGATGCTGACCTGCTGGAATTTACGGTGTTCAAGCGCA
>SXGR01452274.1_pt1 | contig 13728 bp, 11 predicted proteins | sample 3174711 | NCBI WGS metagenome assembly SXGR01 (sample SAMN11356860, study PRJNA531348) | freshwater metagenome | isolation source: freshwater sample F1-60 | place: China: Fuxian Lake, Yuxi | collected 2017-12-25
AACTGCAGACGGCGTTACACGCGAAAGCTCCAATAGCCCAAAGCGTTCAATCCTGTTCCATTACTACCAAGACCCCAAACTGTCTCAAAAACTTGACGAGCGCAAGCGTGGAACGGCTCCGCGTAGTGTACGATTACGGTTGTATGCGGGTCGATACGTCTCGCGCGATGGAGGTCGGGTTACATGAGGGAAGTGACGATGCGAGACGTCGCTGATGCAGCTGCTGTATCTCCGGCAGTGGTATCGCGCGTCAATAGCGGCGACACGACGCTTCGCATCAGCAAGGAAACCCGCGCCCGCGTTCTCGCGGCGATTAGCGATCTCGACTTCCAACCGAACACTGCCGCTCGATCACTTCGCTCATCACGATCCGGGCTTATCGCCGTGGTCGTCCAGGACGTCAGCAACGCTGTCTACGCGGAGATCATTCGCGGTCTCCAGAGCGGTGCCAGCAAGGCCAACATGGCGATCCTTCTTGCGGACTGCGAAAGCGTGCAGTCGAGCGAGGCGCGCCTTTCCGAGCTAGTGGGCGGCGGGGGCGTTGACGGTCTGATCCTTCAGGCCGGCAACAGCGTGCCGGCCCGACTGCTGGCTCGAGCCGGCCGTAAGGATATGCCGATCGTGCTCCTGCAGGCGCAGCTCGACCTACGCGCGCGTTTGGTCGTCCTTCCCGACACCGCAGCAGCGCGACTGGCTACCGAGCACCTGCTCTTACAAGGTCACCGAAACATCGCGTGTGTGGCGACCGCCTCGGGTCTCTCATTTACCAGTGCGCGCCTTGAAGGGTGGCGAGCGGCACTCGCCGGCGCGGACGCTTCGGCGGTAGCGGACAACGTGTTTTACGCCGCGCAGTCGGACGTGGCGGAGGGGCACCGAGCCGCCGAACGGCTGTTGGCTGCCCACCCGAGCGTCACGGGTATTGTCTGTTTCAACCCCCTTCTCGCCGTGGGCGTCATGCAGTGCATCGAAGAAATGGGGCTCGCTGTGCCTACCGACGTATCGGTGATCTCGGTCCACGACCTTAGTTACGCCAACCATCTGCGCGTTCCGCTGACCACTATCGCGACGCCGCTCTTGGAGATGGGCGAGCAGGCAGTGGCGGTCCTCATGGACTCCGACTTGCCGCCCGACTATCGTACGCAAATCAGCGGTTCGGCGGTACGACTCATCCAACGAGAGTCGACGAGCACTCCGAAGCCGCGAACCATTCACGTCCTGCCCGTGTACGAATGAGGTTGGGGGCCTGCGCAGCGCACCGAGCCGAGGTTCAATACGACCGGTCGTATTCTTTTCTAAGCGAGCTGCATCGCAGCTCCAGGCAATCGGGCTCTTCAAGTTCTGTGGTGAAGCGGGTGCGGGCGTCCATGTGACGCAGGAGGCTCGTGGGTCTGCTGGGATGGGTATTGCGAAGACATCCCCAATCCAGAGGACCACGAGCCGTGTTCGAGCCTAACGGGCTCGCGCGCAGAGCTCGTTGTGGGCGGCGTAGCCGCGTTCCGAGGTGCCTCACTGAATGGTGAGCGCGAGAGGTGTTCTGGTGCCTCACGCATGGTGAGCGCCGGCGCGAGGGCTTGCGGTCATTTCGTTGTTTGGAGTCGACGGATCGACGGTTCCAAGGATGCCATGTCCAGGTGCCGGCTGGCGGCGCGCTTCGAGGCCCGCGCGCACCCGGTCCGGAGCTTGTTCGTGACTTGTCGCCTCGCGGCCATCGGACTCTTGCCTTCCACATCAGGCAAGCCTGCACCCGCACAGGTGCTACGCGCTCAAATTAGCTGAGGCACGTCGCGTCCTTGACAATGTTGCGGCGGCCGCGCACAATCTAATTAACACGTATTACCAACGCAAGTTGAGTACGTCGCCGTTGCGAATGTTATCGCCGCAATGCGCTATGGCTGGGTGTTCCACTTCCCTGTACAGATGTTTTCTTATCGACACAAGAAGGAGATAGATGATGATCAGATTGAATCCGAGGAAAAAATTTGCAGCATTGGCGATACTCGCTATGACTGTGGCATTAACCCCTTGCACGGGCAGCGCACAATCGAAGCCCAGCGGGACGCTTAGTTTTTCGAACTGGCAGTGGCTCACTCCGGACACTGGTCCCGCCATGTGGGATGCGATCACCAGCGGATATAGGGCCAGCAATCCGAAAGCCGAATTTAAGCAAAGGTCAACCGCTTTTTCATCATACATTGACAAGCTCAATACTGAACTCGGCGCAGGGACTGCGCCGGATGTTTTCGTGGTTAGCGACGCTCACTTTGCCACGTTGGCGGCTGCTGGGTTGGTAGCTCCGTTGAACAAGGTGACGGAGAAAATCAAACTAAATAATTCGAATGATTTTCTCAAGATAAAGGGCCAGCAGTTTGGGGTAACTTGGGAGGCGCCGAGCTACGCCTTGGTTGGCAACAAGAACGTGATGGCCAAGGCTGGCATAACTTCAATGCCCACCACCGTTGTCGAGTTGATCGCCGCCGGCAAAAAGATCAAAGCGGTGGGTGACCACGGATTCGCTGTGCGGCACCTGATAAGTGAGGGCGGTGGATGGTACACCGACTTCTGCGCATGGACCTACGCCAACGGGGGCTCATGGTCCGACGGTAAGAAGTTGACTATTGACTCCGCTGCGAACATCAAGGGTGTGACTGAATTCGCAAAAGTTATGAGTTCGGGGATCGTACCTATTGGGGACAACGCATCTACGTTCCGATCTAAGTTTATGCAAAACAAGGTTGGCTTTATTATTGAAAATGCTGGTGCTGTGCTTTCTTTCACGGCCTCTGGGAAATTGAAGGGCAAGGATATTGAGACCGCCCCATTGCCTTTTTCTTACCCGGGACAAAATCAGCAGCTGATCCTCGCAGTGAACGCCAAGAGTCCGAACAAGCAACTCGCGGAAGACTTTATTTCTTGGATTCTCAGCGCCGATGGTCAAAAGGTGCTTCGTGGCCAGCGTCAGGCAAGCACCCTGGCAACGGATGTTCCACTTTCTGAGAGTTTCTCAGCAGACAACCCCTGGGCTGCGCAATATATTAAGAACGGCAAAACTGCGAGGAGCACGGTCATCGACGGATTCGGATCGCAGACAGCAGCCATTTCGCAAGTAATCCTTGAGGCAGTAGAGAGAGTGATTACCAAAGGCGAAGACCCAAGGAAGGCCTTGGAAGAAGCACAGGCCCAAGCCTCCAAATTATAGGCTTTCAGTCAGGCTGAACAAGACAAGATGGCCGGAGGTCAGGTAGCGCTGATCTCCGGCCATCTTCAGAAAGGCACTTTCTATGACAATCACTCCTACGCTTGATGGAGTTGATCAAGAAATTTCTCGAGGGAAAAGGATCAAGGGTTCGGGCCCCCCCGCAAATGGACCTCGCAGGCGAGGCTGGATTGCGTACATTTTCATTGCGCCAGCCGTCATATATCTGGCTGTTTTTGTGTTGGCTGCACTAGCTAAAGGTATTGCGCTGAGCTTCACCGACACAAGGCTACTCAATCCTTCAGGCGGTAATTTCGTGGGGGCCGATAACTACAAAGGTCTCATTACAAGCAGTCAATTCTGGGATTCAATTGCGGTCACGCTGGTCTATACCGTTGCAACTGTATTCTTCGCTTTGATTATTGGAACTGCCGCGGCAGTTTTGGTGAACAGACCTTTCCGCGGCCGCGCACTTTTCCGTGCCATCATGACTCTTCCGTATGCTGTTCCAACGGTCGCCGTAACTCTTATTTTCATATGGATATACAACAAAGAATCGGGTGTCCTCAATATGGGGGTAGAGGCGCTTGGTTTTGGGCAGGTTGGATGGTTGACAGATCCGTCATTTGGAATGATCTCAGTAGTTCTGACGACAGTTTGGAAAGTCTTTCCTTTTGTGATGATAGTTATGCTCGCGGCGCTTCAGTCGGTTCCGGACGAGTTATTCGAGGCGACTCGTGTTGATGGCGCTGATGGCTTAAGCGCTTTCCGCGCCATTGTCTTACCCCATATCTTGCCGACTGTCCGAATAGTCGCGCTTCTGATGACGATTTGGTCGATCCGACGCTTTGAGATCATTTACCTGCTTACTGGTGGCGGCCCAGTAAAGACAACGAACACGCTCGTGATCAATATCTACAACTCCGCATTCACCGGCCAGAAACTCGGCGTCGCGGCCGCAATGGGCGTCCTAGGATTGTTTCTTTCGCTGGGTGCCGCAGTCATCTTTTCATTTCTAGAACGGCGTGGGGCTAAGAAAGAAGGTGTGGCATGAGAAGCAAACATCCTGTTCGAGAATCCCTAATCTTCTTGGCATGTGTTTTGTTTGCCATCTTCGCAGCGTTTCCGATTTATTGGATGATTAATACGGCCTTGTCCACCGACCAGGAGTTGTACACCGGCCAGTCGCTCTGGCCGCACCTTGAGCGTGTCCTTGACATTCCTGCATTTTTGAGCGGCTCTCCAGCATTTGCGTGGCTAGGGAATTCGGCTTTCATTGCATTTGGTACTACGTTTCTGAGTTTGATAATGGCGGTGCACGGTGCCTACGCGTTAAGTCGGTTCAAATTCTTTGGCAAAGGTGCGGTGGGTTTTCTTCTTTTTGCGACGCAGATGCTCCCGGAGGCGGTAATAGTTGTTCCGCTATTTGCGGTCTTTGCCGGATTCGGCTTGTTGAATAACCTATATGGCCTCGTGCTGGCGACCACGGGGTTCATTATGCCCGTTGCTTTATTCATCCTGAAAGGGGCGATCGATAAGGTCCCGTTTGAGCTGGAAGAGTCGGCGCGTGTGGATGGCTGTCCGCGGTATAGCCAGTTGATGATGATCATCTTCCCACTGATCCTTCCTAGCATTGCGGCAGCCGCCGTCATCGCCTTCTTTGACGGATGGAATGAGTTTCTGTTCGCAAATACCTTTATTTCTGACGCGAACCACTGGCCGGCAACTGTAGGGCTGGCATCGTTCATCGGCCAGTACTCAACCCCGCTGAATGTAGTTATGGCTGTTGCGTTCCTGTTCACTCTGCCAGCAATAGTTTTCTTTTTGATACTCCAACGCGAGATCGTTAGCGGCTTGACCGCGGGCGCAGTGAAAGGTTAGTTGTATGCCGCACATTTCCTTCAATAAGGTCAGCAAGTTCTACGGCGACCGCGAGGTAATTCATGAATTTGACGCGCAAATTGAAGATCGAGAGTTTTTAGTTCTTCTGGGGCCATCTGGGTGTGGTAAGTCCACTATGCTCCGTATGATCGCCGGCTTGTCTGACATATCTTCTGGACAGATAGCCTTTGACGGTAGAGTTGTTAACGAACTCGAACCGCGTGAGCGAAACATTGCCTTTGTGTTTCAGTCATACGCACTGTACCCGCACATGACTGTGCGCGAGAATATCGCGTTTCCATTGGTCATGGATCGCTTCAAAGGGTGGTATCACATCCCAATCGTTAACAGCATTATGCGACGATCGATCGCGGCCAAACCTGAGGTTAAAAGTCGGGTCGTCGAGGTTGCAGAAATGCTTGAGCTAACGGACTATTTGGATCGACGGCCACGCACTCTATCCGGGGGTCAGCGCCAGCGTGTGGCAGTAGGTCGTGCTCTGGTGAGGGATCCGTCGCTTTACTTGCTCGACGAACCTCTCTCGAACCTTGATGCTAAGTTGCGAGCGCAGATGCGGGAGGAAATTTCGGCTCTGTATCGGAGGGTGGGTAAGACCTTCATTTACGTGACACATGACCAAGTCGAAGCTATGACAATGGCGACACGGATTATTGTGCTCAACAACGGCAAAATTCAGCAGATAGGCACGCCGGAGGAGATCTACAACAGGCCTGTCAATATCTTTGTCGCTAGATTTATTGGTTCGCCGGCAATGAACCTCATTCCAGTCACCGTCAGTTCAAGAACGACTATGGTACGGGACACGACGTTCGTAATAGACGTCAGTCCTGATCTGCCGGACGGGCAGTATCTCTTGGGGATACGACCTGAAAAGATCACGATTGATGGTGCGAACTCTGATTCCCTTTGCGCGCGAATTTCCGTTGTTGAGCATCTAGGCGGTGAGAGCATCGTTGGATTCCGTTTCGCTGACGCGACAGACCCTGCACTATCGCCTAGCAGGATGATGGAATCTACTAATTATGCACGTATCCCTGGTACTGCCGCGCTAAAGGTCGGAAACATACAAAAGTTCAACATTGACACTGATTCAGTGAACTGGTTCGCTGAGGACAGCGGTGAAGTGTTGCATCCCACGTTAAATCGTCGACCCTGCTAAACCCCGCCAACCCGCATGAATCCTAGGTTTTTGGTGTAAACCCTGTGCGCGGAATCCCCCAAGAAACGTTATCGGGAGAGATACGTTCTGGGGGATTCGAGGATGCAGCCGTTAGACTTTTTTCGCAGCCGCATCTACGCCATGATCAACTTGAATGATCCGTTGGCTGTGCTGGCGACCCGGCGGAGGCGAGGGCCGCCGATGCGATCATTATTGAGGAGTTAAAATGATCTACAAGGGTTTCGATCTCACCGGCCGCGTCGCTCTGGTCACCGGCGGCAGCAAGGGCCTCGGCAAAGCGATGGCCCGCGCCTTCGCCGAGGCGGGCGCGAACGTCGTCATCTCCAGCCGCCACGAAAGCGAACTCAGGCCGGCCCTCGCCGAAATCCTCGCCGGCACCGGCCGCGAAGGCGTCTACATCGTCGCCGACATGAACAACCGCGACGATGTGAAACGCCTCGCCGAAGCCGCCCTCGCGAAGATGGGCCGCGTCGATATTCTCGTCAACAACGCCGGCTCCAACGCCCCCGCTCCCATCGACCAGATCAAGGACGAAGACTGGGACCGCATTCTCGAACTCAATCTGACGTCGATCATGGCGCTCACGCGCGCCCTCGCTCCGCAGATGAAGGAACGCAAATGGGGCCGAATCATTCATATTTCGTCGATCATGGGCTTCGTCTCGAAAGGCGGGCGAGCTCCCTATTCGGCAACGAAATCCGCCCTCATCGGTTTCGCGAAGGGTTGCGCCATCGACCTCGGCACGTTCGGCATCACCGTCAACTGCATCGCCCCCGGCCCGTTCCTCACCGACCTGCCGATGAATCTGCTTTCGCCCGCGGAGAAGGCCGACTTCGCGAAAGCGACCATCCTCGAGCGCTGGGGCGACCCAAAGGAATTGATGGGCCCGGCGCTGTTGCTCGCCAGCGACGCGGGTTCGTATATCACGGGCGAAACGCTGGTCGTCGACGGCGGCTGCATCTCGAAGTGATTTTTGCCGCCGCCGAAAGAGCCTTCCCGAATTTCACGGATGCAAAAGTGAAAAACACGGCTACGGACAAAACGAGTTTGTGCCCTGGCAAGTCGGGGCGGTGATGTGATGGCTGCGATACAAGAAAAACTCTTTGCAGCCGACGCGCTGCGCACGCAATGCGCCGACATTTTGCGCGGTTCCGGTAGCCAGAGCGAAGAGGCTGACAAAGTGGCGGCCAACCTCGTCATGGCCAACCTCAGCGGGCATGACTCTCACGGCGTGGGCATGCTGCCGCGCTATGTCGATGCCGTGCTCGAAGGCGGCCTCACACCGAATGCCAGCGTCAAGACCTTGTTAGACGCCGGCACGCTGCTGTCGCTGCACGGCCAGCGCGGTTACGGCCAGGTGGTCGGCGAGCAAGCCATGCAAATGGCCATGGCCCGCGCGCAAGAACACGGCAGCTGCATCATGGCGCTGGCTGAAGCGCACCACCTGGGGCGCATTGGTCACTTCGCCGAAATGGCCGTGGCCCAAGGTCTGGTGGCGCTGCACTTTGTCAACGTCAAGTCGCGGCGGGTGGTGGCGCCCTGGGGCGGCGCCGATGGCCGCTACGGCACCAACCCCTGCTGTATCGGCGTGCCCATCAAAGGCCAGCCGCCCTTTGTGCTGGACTTTGCGACCAGCCGCGTGGCGCAGGGCAAGATGCGCGTGGCGCACAACCTCGGTAAAACTGTAGAGCCCGGTTTTTTGATCGACGAAAAAGGTCATCCGACGACCGACCCCGGCGTGGTGGTGGTGCCGCAAAGCGGTGGCCTGTTTGGTGCGCTCATGCCTTTTGGCGAACACAAAGGCTCGGGCCTGGCCATGGCCTGCGAGCTATTGGGCGGCGCGCTCACCGGCGGCGGCACCACGCACCAGCCCAGCAACACGGCGCGCGCTGTCACCAACAGCATGCTGACCATTTTGATCAACCCGGCCAAACTGGGCACGCAAAGCGCCATGGAGACCGAGGCCCTGGCCTTTGTCGAATGGATGCGCGCCGCACCGGCAGCGCCGGGTTTTGAAGCCGTGCAAATGGCGGGTGAGCCCGAGCGTGCTGCCCGCCTCAAGCGCGCTAAAGACGGTATCGCTATTGACCCTGAAACCTGGCTGGAGTTGCGCCAGGCCGGGAACAAAGTGGGCGTTGTTTTACCGGCTTGAATAGCCTCTTGCTTAAAACATGCGCAGTGCCTGGCATGTCCGACTGAAGTCACAACATGAACGACACCCCGCCCAAGAGCTCTGCTTTTTTGTCACCCGCCGACCTGCCGCGCCTGAAGGCCCAAGGGCTGAACGTGCCGGCTTATGCACGCGCCGGCTTGACGCTGGGCGTGGTGCATCTGGGTCTGGGAGCTTTTCACCGTGCGCACCAGGCGCTGGTGTTTGACCGCTTGCTGGCAAGTGGCGTTGCGCGCTGGGGCGTCCGAGGGGTCTGCAAAGCGACGCTCCAGCCGATATCAGCGGCCCTGCCCATGCAGTTGCGACATCGTCTGCACTTGAGTCCCTACGCACGCGCTTCACGAAGGTCGTTAAGCAGGCGGGCATCAAGGTCGAGTGATTCCACTCAAGCAGGAGGACACCTTGGATCGTAAAGTGCTTCCAATCCCACGGCAGAAGCAGCCGTTTACCCCCGAGTTGGACATCAGGGACCACCGAGAGCCGTTCGAAGCGCTACGACCTGTTTCGCCACCGACGGGGGCCCCGAACATCCTTACCATCGTGCTTGATGATGTGGGGTTCGGCGCGAGCTCCTGCTTTGGCGGTTCCTGCCGAATGTCCACCGCCGAGCGTCTCGCGCAATCTGGGTTGCGGTACAGCCGATTCCACACCACCGGCCTGTGTTCGCCCACGCGTCAGGCGTTGCTGACCGGACGTAATCCGCACAGCATCGGCATGGGCAGCATTCCCGAAATGGCCACCAACGTGCCGGGGTACAACTCGCAGCGACCCGCTGCGGCCGCCACGATTGCCAGAATCTTGTCTCTGAACGGCTACGCTACTGGCGCATTCGGCAAGATGCACCAGACGCCAGCGGCGGAGATCTCCCCCCAAGGGCCGTTCGAGCGCTGGCCCACCGGCGAAGGCTTCGATCGTTTCTACGGCTTCCTGGGGGCAGAGGCCGATCACTTCAACCCGTCGGATCTGATCAGCGGCGTTACGCAGGTCGATCCGCCTCGCAGCGCCGAAGAAGGCTACCACCTGTCCGAGGATCTGGTGGACAACGCGATAAATTGGCTTTCGACTAACACCGCACTCGCCCCAGAGCGTCCATGGTTCTGCCACCTTAGCTTTGGCGCCTGCCACGCGCCGCTGCACGTGCCTGAAGGCTGGCGAGAGAGGTATGCCGGCGCCTTCGATCACGGCTGGGATATCGAGCGAATCCGCATTTTCGAGCGACAGAAGGCGTTGGGCGTAGTGCCGCAGGAAGCCCGCCTGCCGCCTTGGCCCCAGGACATCGCGGCCTGGTCGTCGCTGAGCGGTGTACAGCGCAAGGTGGCCGCGCGGCTGATGGAACTGTTCGCCGCATTCGCAGAGCACGCGGACGCGCAGGCGGGGCGGCTAATTGACCACCTTGAGCGAACCGGCGCGCTGGACAACACGCTCATCTTCTACCTCGTTGGCGACACTGGCGCTGCCGCAATCGGCGGTCCCAATGGTACTTTCAACGAGCTACTGCGCATCAACGGTGTCAGCGACAGCGCCGAGGACATGCTGGCGATCTTCGACCAGCTGGGCGGGCCTCACTCGTTCCCACAATTCCCGGTGGCATGGGCCCTGTGTATGGACACACCTTACCAATGGACCAAACAAGTGGCTTCGCACTACGGCGGCACGCGAAACGGCCTGATCGTACGCTGGCCAAAGGTGGTGGCTGACCCGGGCGGAGTCCGCAGTCACTGGCATCACGTGATCGACTTCGTACCGACGGTGCTGGAGGCCGCTGGGATTCCAGAGCCGTCCGTGGTCGATGGCGTTGAGCAGATGCCGATACACGGCGTGTCGTTTCTTTACTCTATGCGTGACGGCATCTCCGAAGAGCAACGCCAAACGCAATACTTTGAGTGCTCAGGAAACCGAGGCATTTATCACAAGGGCTGGACCGCTGTCACCAAACACCGCACGCCGTGGAAGACGAACGTGCCCGAAACCCACTTAGTCCGCGATGACACCTGGGAGCTCTACGATACTCTGACGGATTGGACGCAGGCGATGAACGTTGCCGACGAGCATCAGGAACTACTTGATCGGCTGAGGCAGATGTTCCTAGTGGAAGCGGCACGGTACGGCGTTCTGCCTTTGGACGACCGTTTCCACGAGCGCTTCAACCCCGTGCTAGCTGGACGTCCAGCGCCACTTGGCGGGCGGACGCGTATCGTTTTTCCAGCCGGGATGCCACGCCTACGCGAGAACGTCGCCCCTAACCTCAAGAACACGTCATTCGCAGTAAATGCCATCATCGATCACTCTCCCGGATCCTCCGGCGTGCTCGTCGCCCAAGGGACGCGTTTTGGGGGCTGGTCGCTTTACCTGCACGATGGGTTCGCGGTTTATTGCTACAACTTTTGCGGAATCGAGCGCACTTACCTTCGGTCAAGAACAGTCGTCCAGGCCGGACGACGAAACATCGGCGTGCACTTCGCATATGACGGTGGCGGGCTGGGTAAGGGTGGCGAGCTTACCTTGCTCGTAGATGGCGAACACGTTGGTTTCGGGCGGCTCGAGCGGTCGACACAGTTCATGTTCTCGCAGGAGGGTACTTTCGATGTCGGCATCGACCGAGGTGCACAGGTCACGAACGAGTACAAGGGCAACCGGCAGAACGCATACAACGGGGTCCTGCACTGCGTCGAAGTTATGCTTGGGAGCGACGCTGTACTTCCCACGTCCGCTCAGTCGTTCGCAGCAGCATTGGCGGGGCACTAGGCTTCATCGCACCAACGGCGTCCGGCCGGGGGCAGCCAGACGGTATCCAAGGCTCAAGGAACATTTGTCCCCAGCCCTTAGACAGAGTTTACAGGGCATAAGTAGCAATTTGCATAGCAATTTGCATTGTTCAATAGCTGCGAGCACATTGTGTTGCTCTGTTCAGGCTGTGAAAAACCCGCCTTTTGCAAAACAGATTGACTATTCCAGCAATTGATCGGTTTAGGCTGCACAGCGGACTTTGATTCGATTTCATTTCTAGGATCTAAAGTCAGCACCAAGGTGCCTTCTCCCAAGTCGTCTCTTTGACCGGAAGCGGTTGCGTGGTCGACCACATGACTTGAAGCCTCAGAGCTTGCCTTGCCCCCCGCTTGGTAGGTGGCACTAGTCTCTTGACATAGCCCATCCGAATCAGCTCGTGAAGGTACTTGTTAGCCCAGCTGTGGGACTTCCCGCAAAGCATCGCTAGCCTTCGCTGGCTGGGGTAGCAAATGCCGTGGACACTTGCATGTATGCCAATGGCACCCAATAGCAATAGCAATAGCAATAGCAGTAGCAGTGGCTTGCGGGTGTTGATGCGTGGGTCTGTGATGGCTCGACTCGGTATCACCGCAAACTTCGTATGAGGTGGCTTGAGGCTGAGCTTGGGAAGCTCCTCGGCTCGCCTGCGTCGAGCTCTCCCCGTTGAAACCTCAGGAAAATTTTCTTGGGCTCCCCCTTTACGACCAGTAGGGGGTGGGGGGGGAGACCACAGTCATGCCGCCTGCGCCGGCCGTTCCAGGCCGTAGCGTTGGTAAAGTTCTGCCGGCGCGTCGTTCTTGGCGAACAACGCCGTTATCCGGGCCCGGATGCGTGCTTCCTGCTGCGGGTCGGTGATCGGCACCCGCTGCTCCGGGTCGGTTGCCAGGTCGAACAGCACCGTACGAGCATCCAGCAGCGGATAACGCTGGGTCATGTGGGCTTTGGCTTCCTTGCGAACCGGTAGACGCCAGACCGGAAACCCCTGCGCGAATGGCAACGAATGCACCACCTCGGCATCAGTGAACTCCCGCGCCTCGAAAAACGTACGCACATGGCTTGGCATCAAAGTGTATTGGTAAAGATCGGTTTCGAATGGCTCTTGCGGGTACAGGAAATAGGCGTAACGCCCGTCGGTGAAATTGATGGCGGCGCCGAACTGCCCGAAGATACACCCTTCCTGCGCACGTACGTAGTCGTCGTCTTGCATGGCACCCAACAGACTTTGCCCGGTGACCTCGGGCGGTATCGGCTGCATGAACAGGTCCAGAATCGTGGGCATCAGGTCGCTCGTTTGTGTCAGGGTCGCGCTGCGCCGCGCCGTGAGGCCGCTTTCCCGCGCGGGCGCGATGAGAAGGGGAATGTGCGCTACCTCGTTGTAGAACGGAGGTCGGTTTTTGCCGAGATACTCCTTTTCACCCAGCAGCAATCCGTGGTCGGTGGACAAAATGATCCAAGTGTCCCGCCAAAGGTCGAGGCGATCAAACATGTCCAGCAACTCACCCAGGTAGTGATCACAGGCGCCGACCAGTGCGTGGTAGTTGCCGCGCAGCTTTTGCAGCAGGTCGGCGTCCACATTGGTACGGCCATAGCTCGGCCAATCGAATATCTTGCCGCCCAGCGCTTCCGGGTGGTCGCGTAAGAAACGCTCGGGTGCAAAGAACGGTTCGTGCGGGTCGAAACACTCGAGGTGCAGTAGCCAGTTGTCCTCCTTCTGGTGGTCTTGCAGGAACTCGCGTGCAGAATCGAAACACTGGGCCATAGGGAAGTCGCCCCGCGCCTCCAAGTATTCGCGGTTCACGTAGTACGGCAACTTGGAATTGATATCGGGAGAGAAGTCATGCTGCATTTCGTGGAACTTCTCGGCGTATTTTTCGGCCGCGGGTTGGATGACCGGCCTCCATTTGTCCTTTTCCTGCCCGCGAATGAATTCCCATGACGAGTAGCGCCCATGGAAGCCGGCGCCACCGTCTTCGAAATAGTGATAGTGGTCGGTGATGAGGTGGGTGTACACGCCATTGCTCCGCAGGATGTCGGCCATCGAGTGGTCGAAGGGCTCCATCGGACCCCATCCCCGGTGCATGAAGTTCAGACGACCGGTCTGGATGTCGCGCCGCGCAGGCATGCAGGGTAGGCTGCCGACAAAGTGGTTGTCAAAGGTCACCGAACGCGCCGCGAGCCGGTCGAACCCAGGTGTCTTGGTGCCTCGCGCGCCATAGCAGCCGAGGGCGTGCCGATTGAGGGAGTCGAAAAGAATGAAGACCGCGCGCATTTGCACCCTTTCATTGGTTGGACTGTTGGCGCCGATTGAATTTTGACCACCTGTGCCGATTCAAAATTGACCAGGGGCTTTTGCTGGTTTAATTGCTTCCAGCTGTAGATAACTATACCTGTTTGCTGTTTTCCTTTCTCTTCTTTTCTAACTGCCAACGCGTAGGGCGTAGCCCGTAGCGTTGGCTCCCCTTGACATTATTCACAAGGGCTCACCTGCCTGAAGCTCAACCTCTGTTTCTTTGACAC
>SXGR01137324.1_pt1 | contig 13726 bp, 12 predicted proteins | sample 3174711 | NCBI WGS metagenome assembly SXGR01 (sample SAMN11356860, study PRJNA531348) | freshwater metagenome | isolation source: freshwater sample F1-60 | place: China: Fuxian Lake, Yuxi | collected 2017-12-25
CAAAGGGCATGAGCAAGCTTCCGACATCAACTCTAGGTGAACTTGGAGCACAAGGTCAGCAGGAGATTGTCTCGTCCTATGAGGAGGCGGAGGGAGTCGCTGCCACCTTGCCGACAGGTGATGCGACCGCACTCATCACCGCCGCGCAGCAGGCCTTCACCGAGGGCAAGTCTGCCGCCATCGCGGTGGCATTTGCCTCGGTAGCAATTGGCCTAGCCTTGGTCTGGTTTAAGTATCCTCGGCGCGAAGTCGAGCTCAAGATGTTTGCGGAGGTCGGCGCCCCAGCGGCGGGCACCGAGGGATCCGGGCAGAGCCAACCTGTCACCTAGTGTCCGAGGACCGAACGCCACAGATCGCACCGGGGAGAGGTGGCGTCTGGAGCCGTGGCCGCGCCATGGGTGACGTCAGTCGCGCGGTGCACCAGTGTTGGCGAGGCCAGCATCGCTAGAAGGCGCTTCAATGTATTACAGTAATCGCATGGCGAAAGCACGGGCGGGGGAGACCATCGGCGGCAAGCCCGTCACCGACGAGCAGATCCGCACATGGGCCAACGACGCCGAAGAAGGCTTCGACGTCGAGGAACTTCGGGGCCGTGGCCGTCCACGCCTGGGCGACGGTCCCTCCACTGTGATCCCGGTCCGCATGGACGAGGGTCTGCTCGGCGCCCTCAACGAGAAAGCCGAGCACGACGGCATCACCCGCTCCGAAGCCATCCGCGAAGCAGTCCGCTCGTGGACCCGCATCGCTTAGTGCTCGTACACGAATCGGCGCTGAAACACGGGATAGATCCCAAGGATTCTGTCCATGCCGCCGCGAACTACGTCTTCTCCGCGCCGCAATCAGACGCCAGTCCGATGCCGGAGTTTCGTCTGGGATTCGATCCGCACGGTCGGCTCCTAGAACTCACCGTATTGATCTTCGACAGCGGCAACCAGATGATCATTCACGCCATGAAGGCACGCCAGCAGTACTACTCTCTTCTGCCCGACGCTTGAATCCTCAGTAAGTGCGTTGCGCCCAATTGGGATTAACATGATCCTACTCTAGGTAACGGTCGTAAAGCTTTGCGACGTAACTTCCAGATTTTAGGCCGCAGGCTATTCGTCGAACAGATCCACATCGCCGTTGGTCTGTCTTATGACGTTGCACTTCAGTCAACTCTGGGTACTCCTAAGGTAATGGTCACAACACCAATTTCATAGTCCTTGAACATCACGTTGGCAGGCACCATACGATGAAGTTTCGGGTACACGACGCACTCGCAATTAACGCTCTAAATGGCTTCGATTTTGTAGGCTCTTTTTTGCCATTCAGATGAGGGTGGGGGGAAATGCGCACAAAAGGATCGAAGTTCAAGCGACTTTGCGTGACCTTCGCCGGGATCGCTCTAGTATCGGGACTCCAGGCAGGCAAGGCCCTGGCGTCCACTCCTGTTGACGACCACCTGTCCTTCAGTGTGTCGCTGACCTTTACTGAAGCCAACCCGCCCGTAGGGGAAAAGGCGGTTGGATACATCAACTCCCTCTACACCGGCCTCACAACCGGAAATTCCCTTATGCCCAAGATGTCGGCGACTCTCCAAATCGATGGTGTGCCGTCTGGCCAGTCGATGACTGGCTGGGGGAGTCAGACCCTGTCCGTCGGGGGTTTCGGTGATGCTGACCTGCTGGTAATAGGCAAACGAGATCGGATCGACACTAACCCCTTTCGGAGTGGCGTCCGCCACGGGCCATCGCAGAACGTCATATAGCAATGCATCGGCTTCGGCAATGACATCATCGCGAGGGAAGGTGGCCTTGAGCTGCGCGGCCTCTAGAACAGCATTGGCGAGACGCTGAAACGCTGACTCGGGGGAGGAAGCCAGGGCGTGGGCGAGTTGGGCCGGCTGGCAGTGACTGAGTGCGGCAACAATGTCGGTTGGGGTGATGGTCTTCACGGGTACCTCCAGGTGGGGTCGAAGTGCCTGACCTATCAACGGCCCCACCCGGTCGGTACCTCGCATTTACGACAACAGCAGGAGGTTCTAAAGGAGTCAAAGGAGACCTGAGGGTCTGCCGACTCCGGCCATACTCGATGTCGTAAAGGCCCTTAAATTTGGGTCACGTCCCTCTGAGTTGTTGACATGCCTTTACGCAAAACTTGCGACGGGGCCAGGCGAGCTGGGAGTCAACATGCCGCCGGTGTTCAGGATGGCGGCTGCCTGCGACGAAATCCAACTCGCGATCTGAAAAGTTCAACCTCCGCCCACGATCCCGCACGCCCGACGATCGCGTAACGCAACAGTGCGCCTCCAAGTGGAGGACCTATGTCTAAACGGCTAGCTTCATCAGGAAGACAGGGCCTTGACCATGCCCTGAAGGTACCCATTCGTATAGGCACGACCTCTAAATGCGTAGGGAGAATTTACGTATCCGGGAACAATTTCAGGGTCGCCGTCCAGAAGCGGGACATGGTCGTCAATCAAGAAGCCCTTGAAGCCTAGGTCCTGGAGGGTGCGTAGGACGGCGACAATATTCAGGTTTCCCTCGCCGAGAAACGACTCGTGAAACTGTGGAACGTGGCCTTGCACATCTCGAAAATGGATATAAGCAACCGCATTTCGCTTGATCATTTCGAAAAGTAACTGATCCGCACCTTCGCTCATCTCAGAGACAGTGCCAAGACAAAACTCGAGTCCGAAAGCAGGATTACCCCCATAAGTGTCCACGACATCTCGGATTCTCTGGTGTGAGCTGAAAAGTCTGGGAATACCGCCCAGTTCGTCAACGGGCGGATCATCAGGGTGTAGGGCGAGTCGGACACCAGAACTCTCGGCGACAGGCAGAACTTCATCCATGAAGTTTCGGAAGTAAGTCCACATCTCCTCACGCCCGTAGGCGCGCCCGTGGGTCAGTCGATCAGGATCATCAAGTTTGGAGTAGTCGAATTCGGTCAACCTAACTCCACCTCTGCCCTTGAGGGCAAGGTTTGACCGCCAAACATCGTTAGCCATCCAATGAAACCCGAGAATGGGCACGCCAATTTCACCGATGGCTTCGATCGTCTGTTTGTAATTTCCAATTTGCTGTGCCGCTTTGGGGCCGTTTGTCATTGCATCCGCGTAGAAACTCATGGGAGTGTTTTCGATAGCAGCAATCTGTAAGCCATGTGCTTCGACTCGTTCTTTCATTGCCCCCAAGTCGGCCACGGTCCACCTGTCTACTCCTGGCAAATCCCGGGGAGTGTTGACGACGACTTGTTCGTAGCCCAACTGGACTGCGTAGCGGAGCATCTCAACGCTCGTGTCTCTGACAGCGCCTAAAGCAAGTCGAATCATGTCCCTACTCCTTCAGTAAATAAGTCGCGAAAGTTTGTCCCCTTGCCATACATCTACCGACAGCTGCTTGCGCGGCCGTAAACGAACTGCCCCCCGACAACTTGCAGGCCATATGTGCGACCTCACCGAGGAACACGCACATATGACCCACGTTTGCCTGATTAGTCATGCACCGAAAGTATCACGAATTGGTAGATCGATCTACCTCAAGGAAGGCATTCGAAAAAAGCGCGGGGACGGCACCAAGCCAAGATCCGGGGCGGGAACCCTCCATCTCACTTTAATGAGCTCGCCAAACGCTCTGGGCTAGCCTCGCCCCTTGCGCAGACCCGCGTGGGCAGCCAGCCACACTGAGATGCTGAGAACCAGCCCGCTGGGGGGGGGGGTAGCGGTTCGCACCTTCCTGTGAACCGAACATCTTGAAACAATTGTGAAAGCGCGATTCTCATTTCCCTGGGGCGAGGCCACCATTGCCCGAAATCCCTGAATCGTTGCAAGCGCTTATCGCATCCTCGAAACCGCGCCCTTGGCCGACATGAGGAAAAAGTCATTGACAACCCACGAACCGTAGGTGTAACGTTCCACCCCACTGAGACAGGTTCCCCTGCTCACGAAATAGCGCCAGGAAAGATCAATTGAGAGGAGTCGATCAGTGTCAGTTAAATACGGAAGTAGTCGAGTGTACCTTCTGGGTCCAGTTCTCGTCTGCGCTATTGCCCTCGCGGCATGTTCATCGTCTTCAGATAAGGCCACAACAGCCGAGGAAACGTCTGCCCCAGCGGAAATTTCCGAAACCGCTACTGAGGAGAGTGCTGCGGAAACAACAGAATCCGCGGCTCCCCTAACCATCCAATTCATCAACCCACTGCCAAATCAGGGACAGTGGCGAATCATTGGTGATTGCATGGCGGAGCAAGCAAAAGCAAAGGGAGTCGAACTGACAGAAACCGGTTCCACTGGGCAAGCGCTTGAAGGATCTGAAATGGTGGAACAAATTCAACAGGCAATTGCTACAGATAGGGGAGCAATTATCACGTTTCCGGCCAGCGAAGCGTTTACTCCGGTGTTGAAGGAGGCAGTTGACAAAGGCATCATTGTCGGAACCCTTTATGGTGCGGATGATCCCGGGGATAGCGCTAGCTACAACGTCGGCGCTGATTTTGGGCAGTGGGGCGCCAAGGTTGTCGAGACTCTTGCCGGGCGGCCGGGCGACCAGGTGGTCGGCTTGGTTGTTGCAAACGAAACGGGTCCAGGCAAACTGTGGATGGATGGGGTCAAGGCAGCTGCTGCTGAAACAGATAATGTCAAGATTGTCACGGAAGTATTCACTGGTGATGAATCATCGACTGCCCTGCCTCGCGTCACGGCCATGTTGACTGCCAATCCAGAGATCAATGTTGTGGCAACACATATGTCTCTGGTAACTCAGGGAATCGTGGCCGCAATTGAAGGTAAAGATGCTGTGGGAGACATCGTGCTCGTAGGCAATAGCCCCTCCGATGGTGGCAAGGAAGCGCTCGAGTCAGGGGTGGCTTACACGATGCTGCTACAGGGACTGTGCGATGCAGGCAAGCAATCCATTGATCTGGCAGTTGATTTCTACAACGGCAAGACTGATGTAGTAAATTTACCTGTCCCGACTGAAATGGCCTCCAAGGACACTCTTGAGGACTTTCTGCAAAAGGGATGGGGATGACATTTGAACCCCTTCTGAGGCTCGAAGCTGTCTCGAAGTCTTTTGGCTCAGTTAATGCGCTCGAACGTGTTGACTTTGCTGCCTACCCAGGTGAGATTCACGCTATCGTAGGTGATAACGGGGCTGGTAAGAGCACGGTGGTGAAGATCGTCACTGGTATTCATGGTAAGGATGCGGGTCAGTTGCACATCAACGGTAAAACTGTTGATGTGCAACTGACCGCTTCCCTCTCGTCAAAACTTGGAGTTGCAGTTGTCTATCAGGATCTAGCCCTGGTTGAGTGCCTGGACATCGCGACAAATATGGCGCTTGGAACGGCGCCAAGAAAATTCGGCTTCGTTTTGGACCGGCGTGCGATGGTTTCGCAAGCCGCGACAGTGTTGAGAGATCTGAATGTCCGAGTCGGCGATGTGAAGACTCCGGTAGGACTGCTGTCCGGCGGCCAGAGGCAGATCGTTGCGGTTGCTCGGGCGATGAGACTAGACAAGCCCATCATCCTACTTGATGAGCCGACTGCAGCCCTGGGAGTCCGCGAATCTTTGCAGGTTCGAGACATGATGATGAGGCTGAAGACATCTGGCAAAGCAGTCGTGATCGTCAGTCATGACCTAGAGCTTGTCATGCAGCTTTCAGACAGAATCACAGTCCTTCGGTTGGGGAACTCGGTAGCTACGCGAAAGATTAAGGAGACCTCTAAAGATGAATTGGTGGCCCTGATAACCGGGCTTGCGCGCGGGTAAGCGCCGGTCTAGATGTGCGAGCTTAGGTGTGAACCTATGACCGCACCGTGACACTTGGAAATGTTGGCTGAAGGCTTGGGAGACGCTAGGAAGTCGAGGCAAAACGGCAGTGCAGGTTGATAATCCAATGAGAACCATGAGCGTGCGAGTGCGCACCGTACTGCTTCGTCAAGAGACGACGCTCGTGCTCGTGATCCTTGTCCTAGCTGCCTTAACAGCGTGGACAAATCCCGCATTTTTGCAGCCTCAGAATCTGCTGGAGATTCTCCGAAATTCCTCGATCCTTTTTGTTGTCGGTAGCGGGACAGCGATGCTGATAATTGGGGGAGGCCTAGATTTTTCTATTGGTGCAGTTTTCACTCTCGGCGCCATAAGTACGGCATTACTCCTAGTTGCTGGTATGAATTGGGTGCTTGCGCTCGTGATCGGTATCGGGGTTGGGGCCCTTGCTGGCTTAGTCAACTTCTTGATTATCACTTATTTACACGTGCCCCCAATTATTGCAACGCTCGGAGTCTTTTTCATCCTCGTTGGTGTCAACACTCAAATCACCGGCGGAACGGACGTATTGCCACTACCGGACGAGTTCAGAGAGTTGACTCAAGGGTCATTCATCGGCTTACCGAATATCGTTTGGTGCGCACTCGGTGTAGGTGTCCTCATTTGGTTCTTGCTAGAACGAACCGTTTTTGGAGTCAATGTTCGTGCACTGGGTGGAAATCGAAATGCAGCCATCGCTAATGGACTCAGGATCTCCCGCATAGATCTTGCGCTGTACATAATTAGTGCCACAGCCGCTGCCTTCGGTGGAATACTATTTGCAGCGCGTGTCGGAGCCGGACAGGTCACGGCCGGCGGAGCGACTTTGACTCTCACGGCCGTAACAGCGGTTCTAATTGGCGGCATAAGCCTCTTTGGGGGTCTTGGAACGGTTTCCGGTGTGGCTGCCGGCGCGATTCTTCTGTCGCTGGTGGATAACGCAATCATTTTGGCTCGGATTCCACCCCAGTACAACTCCATCATTGTCGGAACTGTACTTATTGGCGCGGTTGCTTTTGATTACTTGCGCCGTCAGCAGCTCTACAGGAAGAGATAGTTCATCATTTTGATCATCGAGAAGGGATTCGTTATGAAAGCAGCCGTATTCACTGAAGTGGGCCATCCGATGACTATTGAGGATGTTCAGATTGATGAGCCACAAGGCCGAGAGGTTCTTGTTCGAGTTGCGGCTGCCGGAATATGCCATAGTGATTTGCTTTTTCTTGAAGGTTCCTGGCCGCATCAACTTCCAACCATCTTGGGGCATGAGGTAGCAGGTGTCGTTGAAGCTGTTGGACCCGGGGTGACTTCTGTTCGTGCTGGAGATCACGTGGTCGGGTGCGCTGGTGCCCCATGCTACGAATGTCGATACTGTGTAACTGGCAGACCGATTGTATGCCTAAACCGTAGCCATGATCGAGCCGCAAGCGACGTTCCAAGAATCAGTTGGAACGGATCGAGAGTTCATCAGTATGGGGAACTGTCGGGGTTTTCCGAGGAATTGCTGATTCACGAACACGCATGCGTCGTTATACCTCGTGAGGTTCCTTTAGAGCTCGCCGCCATCATTGGTTGTGCTGTAGCAACTGGACTTGGCGCCGTTTTTAACACCGCTAGAATGGAACCGGGAGCAACCGCTGTTGTCACGGGAGTGGGTGGCGTTGGACTGAATGCCATTCAGGGTGCTCGGATTGCCGGTGCAACCAAGATCATCGCTGTCGATGTGTCTAAAGATAATTTGGATTTGGCATTAGAGCTCGGCGCGACCGATGTGGTTGACACAAACATCAGTGACACGGTGCAGGCTGTGCGGGATTTGACTGCTGGCGGAGCCGATTATGTCTTTGAGACGTCAGGGTCTGCATCAGTTGCTGAAAAAGCCTTTGAAATGCTGGGTGAGGGGTCGATGCTCGTCCTTGTTGGTTTGCCTGCCAGAGGCACGAGAATCTCCTTTGACATGACACGGTTCATTCCAAGTGAATTGAACGTCCGGGGTAGCCATGTTGGCTCCCTAAGACCTCGGGTCGATCTGCCCAGGTATTGCAGGATGTACTTGTCTGGGCAATTGAATCTTAATTCGTTAATCACGAGCCTCTACAGCTTGGAAAACATCAATGACGGTGTGACACAACTTCAGACAAGAGCAAAGGGTCGCGGCGTTGTAGTCATGCGGTCTTTGTAAGAACTGGGGCCCGTTGATCGCTTCCGCAGGAATCGGATGTTCAAGGCATTGGATCGAAATATGAAGGGTAATGAGGGGTGACCATCGATCAATTGGACGCGTGGGAGCAAAACGCGCATGTGTCGGGAGCTTCCATTACTTCGATTCGCGGCTGGACTTTCGGACCCGGTTCACCGTTGCCTGGACTCCTCTTAATCGAGATCCGCGATTCGGAAGACCGAGTCGGAATTGGGGAAACGTTCTATTTACCGAAGGCTTGTTGGGCGGCTATTGAAGGACTCTTCGCCCAGCATCTGTTGGGACGTCACCTCGGCGAGTTGGGTTCGCTCTTCCGGACCATGAAGGCGTCGTTGCACCGTCTCGTCGGCATTGGTGCGGAATATCGCGCGCTATCGGCCATTGACGTGGCACTTTGGGATCTATTAGCTGTCCAATGTGGCAAGCCCTTGCGTGAGATTCTCCGCCAGGGGGCCGAGTCCAGCATCCCTGTTTACAACAGTTGTGCTGGTCCGCAGTACACGGCATCCGCATCGGCTCCGGGCGAAGGAACATCCGACTTTACCGATCCCCGGGACGACTACGGCGCATGGAAGCAAAACGCTGGCAACCTTGCCCGTGAACTCATCGCAGAAGGCTTTTCAGCAATGAAGTTGTGGCCACTGGACGACTTGGCTAAGGCGATTCAGGGAACGGTGCCAACGGAAGAGCAGCTTTATGAGGCATGTGAACCGCTGCGATCTATAAGAAACGAGGTTGGTGCGGGGATCGACATCATGATCGATGGTCACGGTCAATGGACCGTGGATGGGGCGATAGGTGTAGCCCGATACTGCGAACAGTTCGATCTTCGATGGGTGGAAGACCTGGTGCTCGCGCACCCTGTCACCAACCTCAGCACGCTACGTAGACAAACCAAGATCCCGATTTTGGCGTCAGAGTTCTTGGCCACGGAGCACGAATTCCAACAACTCTTCGACACGAATTCGGTTGACATCGTCATGATCGATCCGACATGGGCGGGGGGCGTCACGAACTGTATGGCGGTGGCGGAACTTGCCCACCGGTATAGCCTGTCGGTGTCGTTCCACGACTGCACGGGTCCAGCCACGATGATGGCTGGCGCTTCGATGGCTAGTGCGATACCGAATCACGAAATCCAGGAAGTGGCCCGTAGCTTCGTGCATTACGTTTACCCGACAATCGCGGAATCCGACGCTCAACTGAACAATGGCCGTCTTGTGTTCGGCTCTGGCATAGGGCTCGGTCTGCGACTGAATCCGGAACTCGGGGCTCTAGATGGGGTCGCGGAATTCGTCCTTCATGCGAGCCCTCAATGATCACTAAGAACCGTAGATTTGCTGTGGCGGGCTTATGGCAGGAGACGAATACCTTCGCTACACAGGAAACCACCCTCGATGACTTCCGCGAATTCGAATTAGTCTCCGGTGCGGATGTGGGGCACCTGCACAAGGGTGTGCGGTCTGTCATCGGTGGCGCGATCGACAGTCTGGGAGACTCCGCTTGCTTCGGACTGTCTGCTGGAGCATGGCCGTCCGGTCTCATCACCAATGGAACAGCGGTGAGCCTTATCGATCGATTCGAAGATGATTTGCGTGATATCGGATCCGTGCATGGCTTGGTACTGAATCTTCACGGTGCCATGGTGGCTGAGGGAATATCGGATATCGAGACCGCGGCTGTGGACGCGGCTAGACGGGTCCTTGGGGACGTTCCGATAGTTGCGATATTGGACTTGCACGCGAATCCATCATCGAAGTTGCTCGATTCGCTCGACGGCGTGGTGGCGTATAAAACCTTCCCGCATGTTGATATGTACGAGCGTGGCCTTGAAGCAGGCAACATGGTGCAGACAATGGCGGAATCCGGAGCACTTGGAAGCATTGTCTTCCGGAAGCTTCCTCTCATCACCAGTCCGTTAGCACAGGGGACTGCCGATGATCCGATGAGGCAAATCGTGGAAGCAACGGATAGTCTGGGCGGTGCCACAACGTCTTTCGTCACTCCGGGGTTCGCCTACAGCGACGTTTCGCGAGCGGGCTTAACCATCATGGTGAATGCAGATGACGAGTTCACGCGCGAGGCACGTGAAGCCCTCGAGGCACTGACAGACATCGTTATCGAGAATCGAGACCAGTTTCGAGTACCCGCAGTGAGTATGAAGACGGCTGTTGATCAGATCAAGGCCAGTTCCGCTACCACGATGCTCGTTGACGTTGGCGACAACATCGGTGGTGGCAGTGATGGCAGTTCGACAGCTCTGTTGCCCATCCTTCTGAGCGTTCCGGATCGGCCCTCTGTCTTCACCTTCACGGATGCAATAGTCGTGCGTGAGGCTGATCGAATGAGGGTAGGTGAAGTCACATCTCTTCGGTTCCGCAACTTGCTAGGCAGCCACGAATCGGTGCCCTTCGAAGTAGTCAGGCTCACTTCCGGTAAGTATCAGGCTGATGGGGCATGGATGGGGGGCCGCATTTTCGACATGGGGCCAACCGCAGTCCTACGCTGCAAGGCCACGTATGTGATGGTCACTTCTATTCCGGTTCCGCCCTTCCATCGAGAGCAATTGGTGTCCCAAGGCTTGAACCCGACCCGTTTCAATATTCTCACGGCAAAGGGAGCCCTGGCGTGGCAAGACGCTTATGGCGACTGTGTCGAGCAGACCATATTCGTTGATTCCCCTGGTCCCACCCCTGCGTTTCCTGAGGATCTGGAACGAGACCATCTCGTAGATGAAGACGCGCAACCTTGGGAGTTTCCCGGCGGTCGGGGCATGAGGCTGTCATGAGGAGCGCTTCACTCGGGTTGAGCCGACAACGGTGCAGCTCGGTAGCCCTGCATTGCAGACGAAACGAAAAGCGATGGACAATAGAACAAAGGAGCAAGTCATGACTTCGTCAGGTGTCTTTGATACGGTTAGACAAACGCCTAAGGGTGACGCTTTACATGCGCGTCGTTGCGAGGTCATTCCGGGAGGCGTGAACTCGAACGTGCGACTCGTTGCTTTTCCTACGCCCCTGACATTCGCCAAAGCACAAGGCTCTCGCATATGGGATGTGGATGACAATGAATACATCGACTTCGCCATGGGTATGGGTCCACACATCTTGGGACACAATCCCGCACCGGTATTGCAGGCGATCCAAAGCGAAGCCTCCCGAGGGCAACTGTTTGCTGGACAAACGCTAGCTGAAGGTGAACTTGCTGAGCTCCTTGTGACGCAAATCCCTTGGATCGATCAAGTACGTTTTGGCTTGTCAGGTACCGAGATGGATCTGTTAGCTGTTCGCATTGCGCGGGCAGTCACTGGCAAGCAAAGAATCATTCGATTTGATGGCCATTATCACGGGTGGCTAGATCCACTGTTAGTTACAGGGTTTGATGCAAATACGAGTGCTCCAACCTTGTCGCCAGGGCAATCAGAGGCGATGGCTGCCGACATTCTTGTGGCGCCATGGAACAATTTGGATGAATTGGCGCGGATCGTCACAATCCATTCCGACGAAATCGCTGCCATCGTCATGGAACCGATGATGTGTAACACAGGCTTAATCGAACCCCTCCCAGGGTACTTGGAAGGCGTACGAGCGTTGTGTGATGCACACGGCATGGTCTTGATCATCGATGAGGTCATAACTGGGTTCCGAGTCGATCTTCAAGGTGCTCAGGCCACAACAGAAGTGAAGGGAGACCTAACCATCTACGCAAAGGCCATTGCCTCTGGCTATCCATTAGCTGCTTTGGGTGGACGACGCGACTTGATGGAAGCAGTCTCTCTTGCGGGTGTCAATCATTCGGGCACGTACAACACTGGTGTTATGCAGGTGGTTGCTGCGTTGGCTACCGTTCGTCACCTTGTCGAAACCAATCCGTATGACAGCATTCGCGATCTCGGTAGGCAATTGAGGGATTCCATCAATGATATGGCGAACCGTAAGGGTGTGGATTTGGTCTGCGAGGGTCCAGGAGCCATGCTGCAAATGAGATTTGGTGCGTCCGGCCCACCGACAAATGCCGGATCCTTCGCAAGCATGAGCGACGGGGCTCGACTTGTGGCCCTGAACACGCAGTTGCAACGGCATGGTGTCCGACTGACAAGTCGGGGATTGATCTTCTTGTCCGCGGCCCATTCCAGTGCGGACATCGACCAGACCCTGGAGGCATTCGAAGTGAGTCTCTAGAAACTGGCAGAGGTGCGGGGGAACTACGCGCTTTCCCGAATAACTAGTTCGGTCTCCAGTACGAGTGAGTGACGACCATAATGCGTCTGAGCTAGATCGGCAATCAGGGCGTCAGCCGCTGCGTAGCCCATTTCCCACGCGGGTACCCGCACGGTTGTTAACGAAGGTGAGACGTTTCGAGAGAAGTCGAAATCGTCAAAGCCAGCGATCGCGACGTCATTCGGAACACTGAGTTTTTGCTCGGTGACAGTCCGCATGGCGCCGATTGCCAACAGATCGCTGCCGCACACGATCGCGGAGGGTCGCCTTGGGCGGGAAAGCAGAGTCTCCACGATTGGGCGTGCGCTGTCGGGCGTCCAGTCTCCCTCGAAACGCACCCAGTCAGGATTGATCTTGATCGAATGGTCCCGCATGGTTCGCTTGAAGCTGTCGTATCGCTGTTCTAGTACGGCCCACGGTGACTTCGCTGCAATGAAGGCAATATCCGTGTGGCCCTTCTGGATCAAATGATGTACCAACGAGCTAGCGCCGGACTCTTGGTCGGCGCGAACAGAATGGGCGCGAGGTGCTGCATCCATCGTGTCCGTTTCATCAAATACGACCAGTGGAATACCCGACTTACCTAGTCCCTGAAGGATACGTTTGCGCATCGCGCGTGCGCCCGATAGTAAAACGCAGGCAGCATCGACCCGATTCTCGGCGATAGGCAACAGCATTTCGTCTCGTTTGTGTCGTGATCCGGACGCGTGAACAAGTACGCTATACCCCTTTTCGCGCGCAGAGTCCATGATTCCGGCCAGGTATAAACCGGTGAGCGGATCAGCCAAGAATCGGTAGGTGTCATCCAGAACCAGGAGTCCCAGAGTCTTCGTGCGGGAGGACCGAAGGGAGCGAGCGGGGTTGTTGACTCGATAACCAAGAGAGGCGATCGCCTCGGCGATGGTCTTCCGCTTTTCCACTGAGAGGCGCTGCCATCGTTCGTTCGTGTAGTTGGAGACACTGGAGATGGAGACCCCGGCGAGTTCGGCAACGTCACGCATATTGGCCTGCCGCTTGTGGTTCATCTTCGCTGCTCCCTGATCTGCGCTCTATCCATGCCGGAAGGGCACTGATGAAATATTACTGAGTAGAACGTTACACCTGCTCGTGCTACTGTGTGCGATGCCAGATGTCTCTACCCGGCGAAAAGCTTGATGAGGCATGCACCCAAGCGGCTGTTGATGGTCAGAGGCGGGAAGGAGCGATTCGTGACTGCTTCTTCCGATGACAAGGCTCTCCGTTCACCACCGCTGGAGGGGAAGGTGGCGTTGGTTACGGGCGCGGCGCGCGGGATCGGTAGAGCCATTGCGCAACGCTTGAGCGAGGCGGGGGCCGCTGTGGTTCTTAACGATAAGGGGCACGAGGACCTCTTGCGTGAGTCGAGCAGGGCAATGGGAGAGATTTCGGGGACCAGCACACATGTTCTGGCCGACGTGGCTGAGCCGGATGGTGCGGAACTAGTCCGCAACGAAGCGGTCGCAAAGTTCGGCCGCATCGACATCCTCGTTAACAATG
>SXGR01547535.1_pt1 | contig 13722 bp, 11 predicted proteins | sample 3174711 | NCBI WGS metagenome assembly SXGR01 (sample SAMN11356860, study PRJNA531348) | freshwater metagenome | isolation source: freshwater sample F1-60 | place: China: Fuxian Lake, Yuxi | collected 2017-12-25
CCTCATGTCCGTCGAGCGGGCCGCCGGCGCCGAGCGCCACGACCGGACCGCGATCCGCCAGGCGCTCGACGATGGCCCGGAGGAACCGGCGATGCTCGGGCGTGTCACGGATCGCCGTACCCGTATAGAACTTGACCGCGGTGAACCGAGGCGGCAATTCCGGCAGCACGCCGTCGGCGCGCGCGCCGATGGGCGCATAGCGAAGCTGCTGCAACGCGTACTCGAGCGTCGCGGTCCCAAGCCAGAACCGGCGCAACAGCCGGAACATGAGCGACGGGTGCAGCAGCGTGGCGTTGGCGACGCCGTGCCGCCCCTCGAGGCGGCGCAGGATCTCCGCATCCAGCGCGGCCGCGGCGAGCTGCTTCTGATCGCCGGACGCCTGCCGATCAGCGTTGCGTCGCGCGAAATCGTCGGGCTCGAACAGATCGAGCAGCTCGATGTAACGCTCGGCGACATCCGAGTACCAGCCGCTGACGCCGCCCCGCGAGACGACCACCAGCCGCTGCGGATCCACACGGTGCTGATGGACGAACCAGCGGACGAACGGCACCCAGTAGAGCACTTCGTAGCCGACTTCGGACAACCAGGGTCCGACGAGGATCGGCCCGTCGCCGGCGGCGACCCGCCGCAGCTCGCGTCTGATCGACAGGTCATGACGAAGCGGCTCGACGAGCTGCTCGCGCACGCGCTGCCAGTAACGCGCCGAATGAACGGCGGAGGCGCGGGCGTGCTCGAGATCGTCGCGACGCCGTTCGGTAGCCTGTCTGGCACCGGTGCGCGCGTTCTTGACCTGCTCGGTTGACAGCTTCGCGGCGCGCCGCGTGCGGCCGGCATAGTGGCGATACAGCTTCGCCAGCCGGTTGCGGATCACCGACCCGACGTTCACCGCGACGAGCGGCAGGTTCGCGATCCTCACACCTTCTCGAGGACGAGCACGCGGCCCTTGTGGCCCCAGTCCATGCGCGCCTCGAGGTCGGGCCGCGAGCGGCACCCTTCCAGCACGAACAGGAGCCGGAGCATGTCCTTGTTCAGCAGCGTGATGTGCGACGGGTCGAGGTCGTCTTTCTGATTGAAGTCCAGCAGCGTCGCCGGGCTCGGATGGAACCGGGTGGTCACGTAGATGAACTTCGACGTCATCCGGACCATGTTCGCGACCGCCTTCTTCACCTCGAGGACGGTCAGATGCTCGAGCACCTCGCGGCAGATTACAAGGTCGTACGAGTCGCCGGCCTTGATTGTGCCGTCAGTCGCGGATCCGATCGTGATGCGGTCGCGCACTTCGGGCGTCGCCAGCTGCAGGCTCGTCTCGTTGTAATCGATGCCGTCGGCCTGAACGCCGAGCTCCTGCAGCAGGTGCATGAGCGCGCCCGGGCCGCATCCGAGGTCGAGCACGCGCACCGGCTGGAAGACTTCCTTGATGAGGGCCGGGTTTCTCGCCTCGATGCGGCGCCGCGTCTCGAGCGAGTAGTTGTTGTCGCCCGCACGCCACTCGCCGAGCCAGTACTCCTGGTCGTAGTGCTGCTGCGACGTGGGCTTCTGCGCCAGGACGGCGGCTTCGAACTCGGCAATCGTCATCGTTGGTCCTGCTGGGCGCAGTACTCCTTGAGGAGACGGCTGGAGGAGTCCAGCATGGTGTCGAGATACACGATCTCGATCGCGTGCTCACGGCAGATCGCGGTCTGGTCGGGCGGCAGGCCGCGCTCGCGCCAGTCGCTCCCCTTCACGTAGTAGCGCGGGCGGAGCTCCCGCAGCACACTTTCGGTGTCGATCTCGTAGATGTGCACGTAGTCGATGTAGCGGATGGCGTCGATGATCGCGGCGCGCTGCGTTTCCGGCAGCAGCGGCCGGTGCTTGGTCCGCACGTAGCGGTCGGAGGCGACATTGCACAGCACGGGCAGACCCAGCTGGTGCGCCGCCTTGAAGTACTCGATGTGGCCGTAGTGCAGCGGGTCGAAGGCCCCGTCGACCATGGCGACGCGCCCCCGGTACTCCTTCAGCTGATCGAACGCCAGAATCACGCCCTTAGGAGTTGACGAGCAGGCCCTTCTCCTGCAGTTCGCCGAGCGCCTTGTCGAAAAAGTCCACGGCGACGTCGGGCGTCGTCTTCGCCCACTCGATCAGCTCGCCAAAGCCCTGCTCCAGCGTCACGCGCGGCGCATAGCCCACGGTCTCGCGTGCGCGCGTGATGTCCGCGGTGTTGTGCCGGATGTCGAACTTGCGGCCTGTGTTCAGCACCTGCGGCTCGATGCTCGACCCGAGCAGGCGCGCCAGCATTCGCGCGATCTCGAGGATCGGGATCGTCTCCCCTGACCCGATGTTCACCGGCAGATAGTCTGCGCCCGGCTGCTCGAGCATCAGCATCAGGCAGTCGACGACGTCATGGATCGACACGAAGTCGCGGAGCTGCCCGCCGTCCTCGAAGACGACGGGCTGTTTGCCGTTCAGCAGCCGGCTGAGCCAGATCGCCGCGACGCCCGCATACGGGTTGCTCAGGCTCTGGCGCGGTCCGTAGACGTTGAAGAATCGCGGCGCCACCGCCGGAATGCCGTAGGTCTTGCCGATGAGCAGCACCATCTCTTCCTGGTGGTACTTCGTCATCGAATAGATGTTGTCGCGGTACAGCGCCTTGTCCTCCGGCGTCGGCACGGAGCGGACATGGTTGCGGCACGCCGGGCAGCGCTGTTCCCAGTCACGCGCCGCGAGCTGCGCCTCCGGCCGGATCGCCGGCGCAACCATCCCGTGCACGTCGCACCGGTACGCACCCTCGCCGTAGACGCCGATCGAAGAGGCGACGATCACCTTCTCGACCCGGTGCTTCGAGTTGACGAGGATGTCGAGCAGCAGCGCCGTGCCGCGCGTGTTGACGTCCACGTAGCGGTCCACCTGATACATGCTCTGGCCGACGCTGACCGCCGCGCCGAAGTGCACGATCGCCTGTGAGGCCAGCACCAGCGGCTCGAACGCCGCGCGGTCGCGGACGTCACCGCGCACGTAAGTCGCCTTCGGGTTGGCGTAGGAAGGCCACGTGCCGGACCGATGCACCTGCGGCTCGAGATTGTCGAGCACGGTCACGCGGTAGGCGCGCTCGACCAGTGCGTCGACGAGATGCGATCCGATGTAGCCGGCGCCCCCGGTCACCAGCACGTCGCGAATGCTCATGATGTGGTGTGTACCTCGATTCCGAGCTGGTCGAGCGCGGAGATGTCGAACGGCGCGAAGCGCGCCGCGCCGCAGACCTGATAGACGCGCCGCGCCACCTGCAGGTGGCCGTGCAGGAACTGCGGGTCGGCAAAGACGGCGGTGGTGTCGACGCCAAGCAGCGGCGCCAGCCACGCGACGCTGCCGCAGGTGCCGACGAACGATCGCGAGCGGGCGATGATCGCGGTCTGGAGCGCCAGGTTGTCTGCCGGCCGCAGCAGCCCGCGAACGGTGTGAATCCGCGAGGCGGTGTCGAACCGGTAGTCTTCGTGGTCGTCAAGCGTGAGGCCGGTGTCGAGCATGACGACGTCGCGTGTGGCGGCGAGCTTCAGCACCAGCGACTGCAGCAGCCGGCGGTTCTGCTCGGTCGGCGGCAGCGAGGCGGCCGTATAGAACTTCACGGCCACGTAGTCGCGCGGCAGCGCCGGCAGCGCGATTGCCGGCGATTCGATCAGGCCGTACTTCGTGCGGCGCTCGAGAAAAGACGGCGCGCGATGACCGAGCCAGAACTGCTGAAACAGCCTGTACATGAAGGACGGGTGCAGGACGCGCGCTGACGCCATGCCTTCGCGGCGCATCACCTCACGGATGACGTCCTCGTCCATCGGCGTCTGGCCGCGCTGCTTGACCGTGCCGCCGCCTTCGGCCGCCCGCCGGTTGTTGCCCTCGACGAACTGCTCCGGCGACATCAGATCGAACAGCTCGACCGCGTTCGCGGTGATGTCGCGGTACCACGCCGAAGCGCCGCCACGGGACACGACGACCAGGCGGTCAGCCTTGATGTGGTAGGTCGACTTGATCCACCGGACGAATGGAATCCAGTAGAGGACTTCGTACCCGACTTCCGACAGCCACGGACCGACGATGATCGGATCCGTTCCGCGCACCAGCCGTGCGAGCTCCCGCTCGACCGCCCACTCGGCGCGATAGGTCTCGAGCCGCCGCCGCGTGTCGTCGAGGCGCCGCAGCTCGTGCTGGGCGCGCGCCGGAGCCGATCGGACCCGCCGCAGCTGCCGGGCGCTGAGATTCCAGGCGGCGGTCAGCGCGTTCACGGCGCGCTCACGGGCGATCTTCCAGCCGCGCCGCGACTCGGCGAACGCCGCCCGCTTGACCTCGCGCGCCCGCATGTCCACGGCCGCCCACCGGTCAGCCATGCGCTGCTCCGGACACGTCCACGGCGGCACCGTCGCTCACGGCGTTGACGTGAAGCAGACCGCTTTCGCCAATCCGCTCGAACGCCGATCGGGCCATGGCGAGGTGCGTCGGCGAGAAGCCGGCGGGATCGCTGTAGAACGCATACGACGGGACGCGGTAGAACGGCGCGAGGTACGAGAACCCGCCATAAGTGCCGACGAACGCGCGCGCGCCGGCGACCGCCGCGCTCTGCACCGCCAGGTTCTGCGCCGGATCGATCCCTTCCGGCAGGTGCAGCACGCCGAACTCGTCCACACGGTCGCCGTGGTGGTCGTCGATGTTCAGGCCCGTTGAGAGCGCGACGACCGGTCCCTTCGACGCCAGCCGCGCCAGCACGTCGCGCATGAAGGCACGGTTCGCGGCGGTGGGCGGAAAGCAGTCGTTGAAGTAGAACTTTGCGGCCACGTAAGACGAGGGAAGTTGCAGCGCGTCTCTGTGCGGCGCGTCGAGCACGCGGTAGTCGGCGTGGCGATGCACCCATGCCGGGGAGAGGTGTCCCCACCAGTACGGGTTGAAGAGTTGGTACATCCGCGACGGGTGCAGCAGCGTCCATCGTCCGATGCCGGCGCGCGCGGCGGCCGCCTCGACGATGCGGCGCTCGAACTCACTGACGCTCGTCTGCTTCTGTTCGCCGGCGGCTGCGACCCGCGCGTCGTGCGCGTCGCGAAACCCCTCCGGGGTCACGTGCTCGAAGACGTCCGCGTAGCGGCCCGCAAACGGCGCATACCAGGACGCGGTGCCGCCACGCGAAATCACGACCAGCCGTTCCCGCGGCAGCGGCGTTCGCGCCGCCGCCCACGCCAGGAAGGGCACCCAGTAGAGCAGCTCGAACCCGACCTCACCCAGCCACGGGCCGGCGACGATCGGGGTGCCGCTTGCGGCGATCGCGGCGAGCTCCTTGTCGAGGCGCGCGCTGTCGGCATGCGCGAGCGCGGCACTGGCCTGCACGCGCGCCCAGCGCGGCAGCGTGCGGCGGAGCAGCGCCCGCACGCCCACTCAGCGCGCCGCCAGCATCCGCTCGGCGGCTTCCCAATCCGCCGGCGAGTCGATGCTGAGCGAATCGCGGGGGTCGATGACGAGCGGCCGGCAATCGTCGCCGTAGAGACTGCCGGTTCGCTCGATCGTGCGAACCCAGCAGGCGTACACCGTCCCGTCGCGCGAATAGGCCTGCCGCGCGTCCTGCCGGCGCGTCAGGCGTGCGCCCTCCGGGAGGAAATGCCGCAGCCGGCCGTCTTCGATCGTCATCACGTAGTCGGGCGAGAGGTGTCTCGGGACTTCGACCACGGTGACAACCGAGTCGGCCGTGGTCTCGCGCAGCAATTGCACGGCGTCACGAATGTGGCCGGCACGGCGCAGCGGCGACGTGGGCTGCAGCAGCACCACGATCTCCGGCGGCCATCCGCTCGATGCGAGCGTGTCGACGGCATGGCGGATCACCGGCAGCATCGGCGTCTCGTCACCCGCGAGCGCGGCGGGACGAAGAAACGGGACCTCGAGGCCCGCACGCCGCCCGACGTCCGCGATGTCCTGCGAATCGGTCGAGAGCACGAGCCGGTCGATCACCCCCGACTCCTGCGCGGCGCGCGCCGTGTACTCGAGCAGCGGCCGTCCGGCGAGCGGCCGGACGTTCTTTCCCGGCACGCCTTTCGAGCCGCCACGCGCCGGCACGAGCCCGAGCACGCGGCTCATGTTCGCGGCGCGTTCTGAACGGAGCGGATCTCACGCAGCATCTCCGTCACCGAGGCCGGTGCCGGCAGCGCCTCCAGCCGCGGCGCCGCCGGGCGACAGACATAGCCGACGTGCAGATGATCGGCCGCGTAATCGGCGCGGGCGATCTCGAGCCCTGCCGCCGCCAGATACGCCGTCATCGTCGCCTCCGTAAGGTAGTACGGATGGTCGATCTTGACGGCGGCTTCGACCGACGCGTTGCGGACATACGCCGCCCGGAAGTCGACGATGTCGATGAACAGCAGGCCCTGCTCGGTGAGCAGCTGCCGCACGCGCGCGAGCGTGCCGCGGACGTCGAGCAGGTGGTCGACCGTCTGGCAGACGATGACCACGTCGAAGCGGCGGCCGCCGAAATCGTGGCGCTCGACGAGGCCCGTCATCGTCTCGAGCCCGAAGTGCCGTGCCTGCTCGACCTCGAGCGGGGCCGGATCGATGAGGGTGCCCTGCAGCCCGAACGCACGCGCGAAGTGGTGTGCGACGACACCCGTCGAGCCGCCGATGTCGAGCAGCGACGTGAAGCCGCGGCCAGCAACGAACGGCTGGATGAAGGCAGCCCGCTCCGCCGCATAGTCGCGCTGCTCCGCCTGAATCGTCCGCGCGTCAATCAGCCGGCCGTGGAACGCGCTGACCAGTGGACGGTACACACCGTCGTAGAACCGTCCGTACGCGTCGGCGGTCATCCGCGGGTTCAAAAACACCAGGCCACATCGCGTGCAGGCGTGCGCGTCGGCCGGATAACCGTAGCGATCGCGGTGGGTCAGGATGACGAAGGTCGACGCGCCGCAGAGGTTGCACGCGGTCACTGTCTCCTTCGGCTGTGATGCGTAGTCGTAGCCGAGAGCGGCGATTCGCTCGGCGCGCGACGACGAGACCTGGGTCACCATCAGTCAGTAGGTGAGGCGCTTTTCGACGCGCAGCTCGGCCGCCGCGAGCGTCTCCGCAATCCGGACGCCGGCCTTGCCGTCGCCGTAGAGCAAGTCGGGCGCGGCGCGGCCGCGCCGCCGGTGTTCGCAGATGGCCGCCTTGATCGCCTCGCGGTCGTGATCGACGTCGATGACGTTCTTCCCGCGCTCACGGCCCTGCTGCCGCGAACCGACGTTCACCGCCGGAACGCCCAGGAACGAGCATTCGCGAATCGCCACGCTCGAGTTGCCGACGATGGCGGTGGCGCCGCCGAGCAGCCGGAGGAAGTCCTCGGGCAGCATATTGCGAAACAGGTGCAGGTTCTCCGGCTTCTCGCGCTCTCGGAAGATCCGGATCCCCTTCGACGTCCCGTCGGAGCCGGCATCCACGTTCGGCCAGAACCAGAGCACCGGCAGGCCGAAGTCCTTGATCGCGGAGAGCGTCTCGTCGACCTGCTGCCGCGCCTCGTCGTACTCGGTCGTGACCGGATGCTGCATCACGACGAGGTACCCACCCGACAAGTCTGACTTCGGACCGACCCCGCCGTATCGCTCAAACGGATCGAAATCCATCGCCGGACGCGCGGCGACGTCGGCCGCAATGTCGATCGACGGACATCCGGTCACCACGATCGAATCCGGCTCCTCGCCGAGCTTCCGTACGCGTTCCGCCGCGAGCTTCGTCGACACGAGGTGGAGATTCGACAGCTTGGTGACCGCATGCCGGACCTTCTCATCGATCGACCCGGTCACTTCCCCGCCCTGGACGTGCACGACGGGAATGTTCATGTACGACGCGGCGATGGCGGTGGCCAGCGTCTCGTAGCGATCCGCGATCGTGACGACCGCGTCCGGCTTGAGGTTGTCGAACACCGTCGCCAGCTCGGAGAGGCCGATGCCGGTCGACTTGGCGGAGGTGACGAGGTTCTCGCCCTCCAACACCATGTAGACGCGATGGCGGATGTCGAAGCCGTCGTGCTCGATCGATTGAATGGCGCTGCCGTAGCGGTCGAGCAGCGCCGAGGCGGCGACGACGAGCTGCAGCTCGAGATCGGGGTGGCGGCTGATCGCCGACAGCGCCGTGCGGATGCGCGAGTAGCTCGGGCGAGCGGTGACGACGACGCAGATCTTTCGTGTAGCCATTCAGCGAGCGAGTCCTTCGATGTCGTCGGCGGCAAGAAGCTGGTCGGCGGCGACGGCGCGAGCCAGGCGGAGGCCGATCACGTCAGGCAGTCGATCCGGAGACAACCCCGTACCGGGCTTCTTGATGGCGAGATGCTCCTGCGTCAGCACGGTGCCGGCGGGCAGGTCGTGGCGCGCGACCAGGCTGCGCGTGAACACTTTGCGGAGGTGCGCCGTCTCATGCGCCGACTGCTCCTTGTCTACCGGGTTCGCACGCATCCGCTCGATGAAACGGACACCGTCGACCAGCTGACGCAGCTCCTGGGTCGTCACCGAGGCAATCACGTCGGGACCGAACATCTCGCGCGACAGCGCCACGTGCACTTCGAGCAGGTCCATGCCGAGCGCGGCGCCGGCGAGACCCGGATAGATGGTCGCGGAATGATCGGACAGGCCCACCCAGCACTTGTACCGATCCCGATAGAACGGGATCAGGTTGAGCCCAATCTTCTCGGGCGGACACGGATACGCGGTGGTCGTCTGAAAGACGCCGACGGCGACGCCGCGCGCCCGGACCCGCTCGACCGCCGCATCGATTTCCGCGACCGGGCTCATGCCCGTCGAGAGCAGTACGGGCGCACCGGTAGCGAGGATGCGATCGAGCAGAAAGGTGTTCGGCGTTTCGCCCGACGGGATCTTCCAGAGCGGCATGCCAATGCGGTGCAGGAGATCCACCGCTTCGATCGAAAACGGGGACGACAGGAAGAGGACGCCGCGCTCCCGCGCGTGCTCCGCGAGTCCGGCCCACTGCTCTGCCGTGAACTCCATCCGCTTCCAGTAGTCATAGCGCGCCGCGTCCTGGCGGCTGAAGGTGACGCGAAACGGCTCCGACGGCGTGCTCTCGGCCGCCGCGATGTGCGTCTGGAACTTGACCGCGTCGGCACCGGCCGCGGCAATGGCGTCGATGAAGGCGTGCGCGAGACCGAGGCTGCCGTCGTGGGTCAGCGCGACCTCGCCGATAATCAGGCACCGGCCGCGGCCGAGGCCGGCGAGTGCGCCGTGCGATGCGTCGACGCTCATCGCTTTGCTGTCCCCGTGAGCGCCGCCGCGGGCGCCGGGTGCCCGCCGAATCCACGGCGCAGCAGGCCTGCCGATCGGACGTCGAGCTCGACGAACGCGCCCTGGCGGAGACCGGAAAAGACACGCTTGGCGAGCTCGAGGTGATCGAAGCGGAACCCGGTCGCGTGTGAGTAGAACGCCAGCGTATCGGTGCCGCACAACGGCGCCAGGTACGAGAATCCGCCGTAGGTGCCGACGAACGCCTCGGCGTTGCTGATGATCCGCGTCTGGACGTCGAGGTTCGTCTCCGGCGTCATCAGGTGCTCGACGGTGTGCAGGCGGCTGCGCACCGCCGCCGGCAGGTCCGCGTGGTCGTCGAACTGGTGTCCGGTGTTCAACAGCACGACGTCCGTATCCTCGGTGAGCTGCTCCAGATACGTGCTCGTGAAGGCGCGATTCTCGGGCGTGTCCGGCAGCGCCGTGTTCCCGTAGAACTTCGCGGCGACGTAACGCTCGGGCAACTGGTCGCGCAGCGCGCCCAGCGGCGCCGCCGGCATGGCGCCGAAGGTGGTGAACGTCTCGACCAGCGTAATCGGCGAACGCTGGAACCAGAACGGATCGAACAGCCGGTACATCACCGACGGATGCAGCACCTTCACGCCGCGCAGCCCACGCCGCTCGCTCACCCTGGCGATGATTTCCCGGTCGAAGCTCCCGATCTCGACGTGCTTCAGCCGTCCCTTCTGCTCGACGATGCGCGCCTCGTTGCGGCGACGGAACTCGTCGGGCGCGTAGAAGCTGAGGATGTCCTCGTAGTTCGGCGTGATGTGGCGATACCACGATGCCGCGCCGCCGCGTGAGACCACGATCAGCTGCGACGGATCGAGGTTGCCATATGTCCGTGCCCAGGCGAGGAAGGGAATCCAGTACAACAGCTCGAATCCGGTCTCGGACAGCCACGGTCCGAGCAGAATCGGCTTGCCGCTGCGCCCGAGCACGGTGACCAGCTCGCGCGCCTCGAGCGCCTCCGGGAGATTCCAGCCGGCCAGCTTCTTGGCGGGGTCGCGCGGCCGTCCGGGCTTCGGCGTCAGCGCCGAGGAGACGGCCGGCGGCGGCGGCACGAGCTCCTTTTCGCCGAGCTGCGCCTGCGCGAACTGCTTCAACAGCACGAAGGCGCGGCGATGGCCGTCCTGCCACCACTTTTTCAGCGTGAGCCGCGTCTGCTTGCGCCAGGGCTGCGTTGCCAGCAGCGCGTAGAGCGCGCCGACGAGCGGATACAGCAGCAGCCGCAGCGCCTGCTCGGTGACGCCGCCGCCCGCGCGCGCGAGAGCCGGCAGCCGTCCGGCGTCTTCGATCGCGTTCACGAAGCGGGGCGTCGCCGCCGACTCGCGGCCGAACGGCCGGATGAAGCCGTCGACGAAGCGGCCGGCGCGTTCATCGCCGCCGCCCTCACCTGCCAGTGAGTCGGCGAGCATGGTGAGGTGTTCGTCAAAGCTGCGCGCCGCGCGGAGCAGGCCGCCGTTCACGTTGAGCAGGTAATGGAAGTGAATCGTGCCTTCCTGGTTGGCCTTCGAGATGTCGTTCAGCAGGATCGTGTGCGCCGGCTTGCCGACGACGGCGGCATCGATGAAGGCGCTGGTGTTCAGGCCGACGACCGCGGCGCTGTAGTACATCGAGTCGAAGTAGTCGTCCTTCGCCTCATCATCGATGGGATGCTTACCCCAGAACGCGAGGTTGCGGTATCCGGACAGATCGATGTTCGTCCACTCGTCGAGGCGTGCCGGATGCGGCCGGATGAGGATGCCGATGTCCTTTAGGCGAGGGTCGTCGCTGCCGCGCAGCGCTGCGACCCACTGCTCGACGAACGCCGCCTCGTCGGCGGTCCCGCGGAACAGCGACGAGCAGAGATACAACACGAACGGCCGATCCGGGCGAAGCCCGACGCGCGCGCAGAACGCCTCGCGGCTGCGCGCCGGCCGGCGGACGAACCAGAGGTCGAACGGATGCGCGCCGGTGACCACCACCCGCTCGCTCGGAACGCCGTGCATGCCGACGGCCTCGTCCTTCTGCACCTCGTTCCAGACGATGAGGCGATCGGGGACGCTGCGAATGAGGGCCTTGCTCGAGAGATGATCCCAGCTCGCGACCGGCAGGACGGTTCGCACCCCGAGCGCCTTCGCGGCGGCGAGGTGATCGAGCTGAGGCGAGCCGAGATCGACGAGCGGTGTGATCATCACAAGATCCGGCTGCTGCGCGCGGATGTACTCGGTGATCTCGGGGGTGATCGGCAGCCCGCGCTCGAGCACGCGGAGCACCGCCAGTAGCGTCCGGCGTCCTGCGGGCGAGCGCAGCCCCGGCATGTTCGACAACCAGATCACGATCCGCGGCGCCCGCTCCTTCGAGCGGTTGAACAGGTGCGGGGCGCGCGCGTACCGCGGCTCGAGATAGCGGAGGTAGTCGAGACCGAGGCGCAGCCGTCGCGCCAGCTCCGCCCACGGGCCGCCCGCGCGCCCGGGCGCGTGGCCGATGGTGACGCCCGGGTATCGCGCCGCCAGCGCTTCAACCATGCGCCGGCCACCCATGCGTTCCTCGCGATGCGCGGCGAGGTGCACCTGGTGCCCGCGCTCCGCCAGCCCGGCGATGGCCGACTCGAACAGCCGGAGGTACGAATAATGCCGCGCGAAGAAGAGAATCTTCACGACGCTCGCCTCGCCAGTTCCTCGGCACGGCGGCGCTTGCGGTTCTCGCGCAGCGCCGCCTCACGACGCACCTCGCGCTCGTCCAGGAACAGCGGCTTCACGCCCGGCATTTCCTGCAGCACGAGCAGGAGACGCAACGCCGCCGACGCCATGAGCGATCGGCGGCGGGCTCGGAAGTGCCCTTCGGCGGCGCGCGGCAGCTGCTCAACGGCGTCCGCCATGACCGGCGTCGCCGCCTGCTGCAGACCGTGTGGACGGACAAACGCCTGCACGAAACCGCGCTGGCGGTCGAGCACTGTGGCCGCATCGCCCGCCAGCACGCCGGCCAGCTGACGTGCGTGCTCGGGCAGTGTGCGCGCCGTCGTCAACAGACCGCCGTCGGTCAGGTAGTGGAAGTGCAACGTGCCTTCCTGATTGGCGTGGAATTCCTCCGGCAGGATGGCCAGTACCGGCCGCCCGACAATGCCGGCCTCGATGAACGCGCTCGTGTTGAGGCCGACCACTGCCGCACTGTGATAGAGCGCGTCGAAATAGTCGGCTCGCGACTCGGCATCGATGGGATTGCCGCCGGCGAGCGCCACGTTCGCGTCCGTCCGCCAGTGGACCCCATCCCATTCGGCCGTGCGCGACGGATGCGGACGAATCAGGATGGCTGCGTCGCGCAGCGCCGGATCAGCCGACGCGCGCAGCTGCGCGATCCACCGGACGACGAATTCGGCCTCCGGCGGGCTGCCCGGAAAAAGCGCCGAACACACCCAGAGGATGTACGGACGATCGTCCGGCAACCCGGCGCGGCGGCAGAACGCGCCGCGGTCGCGCGCCGGCTGCTGGTCGAACCAGCGGTCGAAGCACTGCGCGCCGGTCACGACGACGCGCTCGGGCGGCAGGCCGTGCATCGCCACCGCTTCCGCTTGCTGCGTCTCGTTCCACACGAACAGCCGGTCGGGGGCGTCGCGGATGATCGCCTTGCTCGAGAGATGGTCCCAGCTCCAGACGCAGACGCCGATCGGGATGCGCCGCGCCGCGGCGCTGCGCACCAGATCCAGCTGCGACGAGGCGACGACGCCAACGAGCGGCGTCACCAGCGCGACATCGGGCCGCTGCTCGTCGAGGAACCGTTCGATGACCTGGCTGCGCGGGAGTGCATGGTCCAGCGCGTCGAGCACACGCGCGAGCCGCTGCCGCGCTGTGCCCGTCGCGAACATCGCGGACCGCGTGGCACGAACCAGCACGCGCGGCGTTCGCTCTTCCGCGCGCCGGACGAGCCCAGGGGTCTCGTTGTAGGGCGGCTCGAGATACCGCAGATACGCCAGGCCGAGCCGAATCTTCGATGCGAGGAACGTGACCTGGTCGGGCTCGCGCGGCGGCACGGCGCCCCACGTGATGTTGGGGGAACTCGCCGCGAGTCGTTCCACGATACCGCCGCCGCCGGCAGCCGACTCGATGCGCTCCGACACGAGATGCACGTGGTGCCCCCGGCGCGCGAGTTCTTCCACCACCGACTCGAGGTTGCGGAAGTAGCCGCCGTGCAGCGCCGCGAACAGAATCTTCACCGATGGCTGCTCCGGCCGCCGCGCAGACCGAGCCGGTGCGTGAGGATCAGCAGGTCCCGCACGCCGCCGCGTACCACCCGCCGCACGCGCCCTCGCAGTCCATGCATCGTCATGAGTGTCTCGTAGACCGCGCGCCGGCACACGCGCCTCGTGCGGCCCCACAGGTGCCGGCCGGTCACCAGCGTCCAGTAGACCGACACATGGAACGCCTTCTTGATGACCTTCTTGACCCAGTGCGCGTTGTCGACGCCGCGTCCAACGCGATGC
>SXGR01482295.1_pt1 | contig 13720 bp, 2 predicted proteins | sample 3174711 | NCBI WGS metagenome assembly SXGR01 (sample SAMN11356860, study PRJNA531348) | freshwater metagenome | isolation source: freshwater sample F1-60 | place: China: Fuxian Lake, Yuxi | collected 2017-12-25
AAATTGATTTTTTCATTGTCTTATTTTTTTAACTTCTTATAATAATTTTAGTATGAATTAATATTGTAATACGACATAACCATTTACAGGTTCATCTGCTCCGTCTTCAAATTCTATCACGTAGTAGTATGTTCCTTGTGGTAATTTGCTATTGCCGATAATTAATCCACTTACATTTGGTGTTCCATTCCATGTATTATCATAAGCATCGTTTTGGTAAACTTTATTTCCCCAACGGTTAAATACAGTTAAGTTAACAGTACGGCCTTCGATTCCTTTAATCACAAAGAAATCATTTTTGCCATCACCATCTGGAGTGAATACTTCAGGAATGAATAAATTCACATCTGGTAACTCAAGAACTGTAGGAACATTTTCTCCTGGTTCTGTTGCCACTCCATTTCCGTTTGGATCAGGATTTGTTCCAGTGTTAGAACTATCTCTTACTGTTCCTCCAGTAGAATTAATTCCGTTTCCAATGGCAATGTTTGTAATTGATCTTACTTCGTTTGGCGTAATATTGAGTATAAACGTTATCGTTTGAGTTTCTCCTGGCGCTAACGTACTAGAGTTTGCAATTAGTAATGCAATATCACTATTTCCATTATAGCTACCATTAGCTGTTAAATTCCCTGTTGTTGTAGGACCAGATTTAATTGTAAACGTAGCTGGTGTTGGAATATTTAATGTGTCAAATACTTGAACAGATTTAAGCGTATCGTTTCCTAAGTTTTTAACTGTAATTACATAAGTAACATCTAATGTTTTATCAGCTAGTATTTCAGAAACTGTCCCACTCTTAGCAACTCCAATTTGTGAATTTGGATTTAAGCTAACTACGGTTGCAGTGTCATTATTTGTTGGGTCGCCATCATTGTCAGGATCCCATCCAAAACCAGTATTTGAACTATCCGCTACAGTTACTGTTCCATCAAAACCAGAACCAATTGCTGAGTTTCTGAAAGGGCCAAAGAATCCGTTTGGATTAATTTGAACAGTAAACACAATCGTATCTTTTCTGCCTGCAGTTAAAGTACTTGTTAATGGTAATAACATGTCGTTTTGTGTTGAACCATCGAAAGTTGCATTAACCGTTAAACTACTGTTAATTGATGTTACAACAGGTGCAGAGATGACACTGTATGTTGTTGGTAAAGGGAATGTACTATTTAAATTATCAATAATGCTAAAGTTAGTTAAGTTAACTGTTGAAGCATTTGTTGCAACAACTGTATAAGTAACATTGTAGGCATTGTTGTTTACAAATGTTGGAGTACTGACAGCTTTGGTCATACCTAATACATTTGGACTAACTGTAGATGTACAATTTGTTGGTGTTAATGTTACTGTTACATCTGCAAAACATCCATTAGCACTAAAAACTCTAATTGTATATGGTATTGCAGTTGCTGGATTATTTAAAGTGCTTGTTAAAACACCACTAAATGGAATTACATTTCCTGTTGCATACGTTGCAGATCCTGTATAAGTTGCTGCTTGAGATAGATCGTATGTATCAGTTGCGCCATATCCAGAAATCATAATTGTACCATCATTGTTTGCAATTGTACCAGTGCATGTTGCAGCCATTGCTATCGCAGTAAATGAAGGCACTGTTGTATCAGTTGTAACAGTCACTACAACTGTATTTGAACAGCCATTTGTTGGATCAGTTACAGTTACAGTATAATCGCCTGGTAGAGTTGTACTCGGGTTTTGTAATGTTGAGTTAAAGAATAATGGACCATTCCACGCATAACCATAAGTTGGTGTAGTTGCAGTAATTACCGAAAGTGTTACAGTTGAATTACATCCTAATACTGGTCCAGGAGATACAATACCTACAACAGGAACAGTTGTATTGGTGCCAATTGTTATTGTTGAAGTTGAACTACAGCCTGTTGTTGCATCGTTAGCAACAACCGTATAATCACCAGCTACACTTGTTGTAGGTGATTGAACCGCTGAAGTGAAGCTTGAAGGGCCTGACCATGTATATGTTAATGTATTTGTTCCTGTTGTTGAAGCAGTTAATGTTACACTAGTTGCACAACCTAAACTTCCAGAAGTTACAGCAGTTAAGTTTGGTCCAACTGTATTTGTACCAACTGTAATAGTAGAAGTTGAACTACAACCAGAAGCTATATCTGTAACAGAAATTGTATAATCACCAGCTACAGTTGTAGTAGGAGATTGTGCTGTTGAAGTAAAGCTTGCTGGACCATTCCACGAATACGTTACCGCATTAGTTGAAGAAGGTGTTGCTGTTAAGGTTACGTTACCAGCACAAGTTAAGCTTCCTGAAACAGTTGCAGTAAAGTTTGCTGAGGCTGTAGTAGTTCCAACTGTTAAAGTTGTTGTTGTATTACATCCTGTTAAGGCATCCGCTACATTCACTGTGTAATTTCCTGCTGCACTAGTTGTAGGAGATTGCACAGTTGAAGTAAAGCTTGATGGGCCTGACCAAGTGTAAGTTAATGTATTCGTTGTTGTTGAAGCAGCTGTTAATGTTACTGTTCCTGCACAACCTAAACTTCCTGATGTTGTTGCCGTTAAGCCAGGAATTGTGGTGTTAGTTATTACTGTTACTGTAGATGTGGTTACACAGCTCGTTAATAGATCAATTACACCTAAAGTATAAATACCACCTTGTGTAATACCAGTTGGATTTTGAGTAGTGCTTGTATAAGAACTAGGACCTGTCCATAAATAAACAACTGGTGAAGTCGTTGTACTACCAAATAAATTAACACTTGCGGTATTACATGTAATGTCTCCACTTACAGAAGTAGTTACATTTGCAGGTCCTGGTGTCACATTTACAAATACTGCAGATGAAGCCACACAAGCTCCGTTATCTCCTAATACCGTATAAGTTGTACTTACAGAAGGAGTAGCTGTAACAGTTGCGCCTGAAACATTCATTGGCATCCATGTATATGAAGTTGCACCGCTTGCAGATAAACTGATAGTAGAATTAGCACAAGCTGCTGTTGGATTTGCAACTGCTGTAATTGAAGCGCCAGGAGCAACATCTAATACAAAGGTATTAGTTGACGTACATCCAAATCCATTATCACCTGTAATTGTATATGTTGTTGTTACAGAAGGAGCGTCAGTAATTGTACTTGTTGTTGCACCTGATGGCATCCATGTATAATTAGTTGCTCCGCTTGCTGTTAATGTAGCAGTTGTTCCAACACAAATAGTTCCTGTTGGAGAAGCAGTAATGGTCATTGTAGGACTAGTCCCAACATTTACCGTAATAGTTTGTGTTGCTACACAACCACCGCCATTATCACTTGATACAGTGTATGTTGTTGTAATGGTTGGGCTATCAACAACACTTGCAGTCGTTGCAGCAACTGGACTCCAAGTATAAGTTGTTCCTCCACTAGCCGTTAATGTAATTGTACCCGCAGAACATAAGGCTGTTGATGTTGCAGCAATAGATAAAGACGGTGTTGAATTAACATTGATGGTAATTGTATTACTTCCAATGCAACCTGCACCATTATCTCCGTCAACCGTATAAGTTGTAGTTACACTAGGAGAAACAACAGTTGTTGTTCCTGTTAATGCTCCAGGATTCCATGTATATGAAGTAGCGCCTGCGCCAGTTAAAGTTGCACTTGCTCCAGCACAAATAGTTGTTGAAGTTGAAGTAGCAGTTACTGTTGGAGTTGTACTAACATTAATTGTTATTGTTTGTGTACTAGAACATCCAATAGCATCTGCACCAGTTACAGTATAAGTTGTAGTAATAGTTGGACTATCCGTTACACTTACTGTTGTTGCAAATAAAGGCATCCATGTATAAGTTGTTGCTCCACTTGCAGTCATCGTTACTGTATTTGATGAACATAATACTGTAGATGTTGCAGATATTGAAATGGTTGGTATAGAGTTTACATTAATGGTGATGGTTTCAGAAGCTACGCAACCTGTTCCATTATCTGCATCAACCGTATATGTTGTTGTAACTGTAGGAGTAACAACAGTTGTTGAACCTGTAATTGCACCTGGATTCCATGTGTAAGATGTAGCTCCTGTACTTGTTAAAGTTGCAGATGAACCAGCACAAATTGTATTTGAACTAGCAGTTGCTGTTACAGATAAAACAGGGCCAACAGTGATTGTAATAGTTTCTGTATTTGTACAACCAACACCATTATCGCCTGTAGCAGTATATGTTGTTGTTACTGTTGGAGAAACTACTGTAGTTGAACCAGTTAATGCTCCTGGATTCCAAGTGTAAGTACTTGCACCGTTAGCATTTAATGTAGTACTGTTTCCTAAACAGATGGTATTATTTGAAGCAGACAATGTTAATGTTGGATTAGTGCCTACATTAATTGTAATAGTTTCGGTTCCAATACAACCAGCTCCATTATCACTACTTACTGTATATGTTGTAGTCACTGTTGGATTATCAACAACACTTGCAGTTGTAGCAGAAATTGGACTCCAAGTGTAAGTTGTTCCACCACTAGCACTTAAAGTTACTGAACCTGCAGCACATAAAGTTGCTGAGCTTGCTGTAATTGAAAGGCTAGGCGAAGAGTTTACAGTGATTGTAATGGTATTGTTAGCAACACAGCCTATACTATTATCACCGTCAACAGTATATGTTGTTGTAACTGTTGGACTCACAGCAACTGCCGTACCTGTTAAAGTTCCTGGGTTCCATGTGTAAGATGTAGCTCCAGAACCTGTTATTGTTGTTGTACCTCCTGCACAGATTGTATTTGAAGAAGCAGAAGCGGTCACTGTTAAATTCGGACTAACAGATAATGTAATTGTTTGAGTTGTTGAACATGTACCATTATCTCCAGTTACTGTATAATCAGTAGTAGTTGTTGGGGTTACCACAATTGAAGCAGTGGTTAATGCTCCTGGGTTCCATGTATAAGATGCAGCACCAGTTGCAGTTAACGTTCCACTATTACCTGCGCAAATCGTATTTGAAGAAGCGCTTAAAGTTAACGTTGGATTTGTATTTACGTTTACTGTAACGGTTTCTGTATTAACACATCCAAGTCCGTTGTCGCTTGTTACCGTATAAGTTGTTGTTACAGTTGGAGAAACTACAACGTTAGTTCCAGTTAATGCGCCTGGAGTCCAAGTATAGTTTGCACTACCGTTAGCAGTTAAAGTAGAAGAACTACCAGCACAGATTACAGTTGGAGCTGCAACAGCGGTAAGAGTAGGACTTGGTATAACATCTATTGTAATTGTATTAGTTGCTGAACAACCAAAAGCATTTACTCTATTAATAGTATAAGTTGTTGTAACAGTTGGAGACACAGCTACTGAGTTTCCAATTAATGCACCTGGATTCCACGTATATGTAGCGGCGCCACTTCCTGTTAAAGTTGTGGTGTTTCCTGCACAAATTGTATTTGATGATGCTGTAGCTGAAACTGTTGGAGCACTTACATTTACATCAACCGTTTGAGTAGCAGAGCAACCAAGTGCGTCTTCACCAATCACTGTGTAAGTTGCAGTTACTGTAGGAGTAACAGCAATTGTAGATCCTGTTAATGCACCTGGATTCCAAGTGTATGTTGAAGCGCCTGTTCCTGTTAAGGTTGCTGTATTACCAATACATAATACTGAAGGGTTAGAGCTTGCTGTTAACGTAAGCGTTGGATTAACGGTTAATGAAACAGTTGTTGTATTCGAGCAAATACCATTATCTCCAGTTACTGTATATATAGTAGTTGCAGTTGGAGTCACAACTGTTGTTGTTCCAGTTAATGCTCCTGGATTCCATGTATATGAAGTTGCTCCATTCGCTGTTAATGTAGATGAGCTTCCTGAACATATAGCTGTTGGCGATGCGATTGCTGTAACTGTTGGACTAGCAATGATATTTATAGTAAGCGTATTAGTAGTTGAGCAACCAGTAATATTAGCACCAGTTACAGAATAGGTAGTAGTAATCGTAGGACTAACCGCTACTGTAAATCCTGTTGTACCACCTGGATTCCAAGTATAACTTACAGCGCCAATTGCTCCTAATGTTGTTGTACTTCCTGCGCATATAGTATTAGCTGCGGCAGCTACAGATAACGTAGGATTTGCATTTACTGTTAATGATAAAGTTGTTGTGTTTGTACAACCTGTTGCAGAAGTTCCAGTTACTGTATATACTGTAGTTACTGTTGGAGTAACAGCAATTGTTGTTCCTGCTATCGCTCCTGGATTCCAAGTATAAGTTGATGCACCATTTCCAGTTAAGGTTGCTGAAGAACCTGCACAAACAGCTGTTGGATTAGAAGAAGCAATTAATGTCGGTAAAGAATTTACAGTTAATGATACCGTTGTTGTATTAGAACAAGAACCTGTAACGCCCGTTACGGTATATACTGTAGTAGCCGTTGGAGTAACCACAACGTTAGTTCCTGTTAAAGCACCTGGGTTCCAAGTATAAGATGTTGCGCCATTTCCTGTTAATGTTGCAGAAGTTCCTGCGCAAATTGCCGTAGGGTTTGATACTGCTGTTACTGTAGGATTTGGATTCACAACTAAATTAACTGTTCTGGTAGCTGTACAACCTAAAGTGGTTGTTCCCACTACTGTATATATTGTTGTAGCGGTTGGAGTTACTGCAACTGAAGTTCCTGATAATGCACCAGGGTTCCATGTATAAGTTGATGCACCTGAACCCGTTAATGTTGCAGAAGCTCCAGCACAAATTGCAGTTGGACTTGCCACTGCATTTACTGTTGGATTAGAAACTACTAGAGATAATGTTCTTGTATTTGTACATCCTGCTGCTGAAACACCTGTTACCGTATAAACTGTAGTTGTTGTTGGAGTAACTGCAACCGTCGTTCCTGATAATGCTCCCGGATTCCAAGTATAAGTAGAAGCACCGCTTCCTGTTAATGTAGCTGTATTGCCAATACATAATACTGTTGGATTAGACGTAGTTGTTAATGTTGGTAAAGCATTTACGGTTAATGAAACCGTTGAAGTATTAGAACAAGTTCCAGTTCTTCCAATGACTGTATAAATTGTAGTTGCTGTAGGAGAAACTACTGCCGTCGTTCCCGTTAATGCTCCTGGATTCCAAGTATATGTTGTAGCGCCACTTCCAGTTAATGTTGCCGAAGAACCAGCACAAATAGCTGTTGGATTAGAAACTGCTGTTACGGTTGGAATTGGTGTTACTGTTAAATTAATGGTGCGAGTTGGACTTGCACAACCAGCTGCACTTGTTCCAACTACACTATAAACTGTAGTTGCTGTTGGTGTAACTGCAATAGTTGCACCTGTTAATGCTCCTGGATTCCATGTGTATGTGCTTGCTCCTGTTCCAGTTAATGTTGCAGAAGAACCTGCACAAATAATTGTAGGGCTGCTTGTTGCAGTTATAGTAGGAATTGAATTCACTACTAAACTAACAGTTCTTGTATTTGAACAACCTAAAGCAGAAGTACCAATTACTGTATAGGTAGTTGTAACTGTTGGAGAAACAACTGTTGTTGAACCTGTTAAAGCTCCCGGATTCCAAGTATAAGTTGAAGCGCCCGAACCAGTTAATGTTGCAGTGGCCCCAGCACAAATTGCAGTTGGATTAGAAACAGCTGTTACTGTTGGATTAGAATTTACAGTTATTGAAACTGTACGAGTATTAGTACAAGAACCATTAGCTCCTGTTACTGTATAGATCGTTGAAGTAGTTGGTGTAACTGCTACAGTAGCTCCGGCTAAAGCACCAGGGTTCCATGTATACGATGTTGCGCCACTTGCTGTTAAAGAAGTTGATGCTCCTGCACAAATGGTTGCAGAAGTTGCAGAAGCTGTTACTGTTGGAGTTGTTGTTACCGTTAATGATAAAGTTCTTGTATTCGTACAACCTAAAGTTGAAGTACCAACTACTGTATATATGGTAGTTGCTGTTGGAGTCACAGCAATCGTAGCGCCTGTTAAAGCACCCGGATTCCATGTATAAGTAGAAGCTCCTGTCCCTGTTAAAGTGGCAGTGTTACCTGAACATAATATTGTTGGGTTAGAAACTGCTGTTACTGTTGGTGATGGACTAACGGTTACAGAAACCGTTCTTGTATTAGTACAAGAACCGTTAGCTCCTGTTACAGTATAAACAGTTGTAGCAGTTGGATTGACAACTGCAGTTGTACCTGTTAAGGCACCAGGATTCCATGTGTAAGATGTGGCACCACTTCCTGTTAAGGTAGCTGATGAGCCTGCACAAATTGCTGTTGGACTTGAAACCGCTGTTACAGTTGGAGTAGGATTTACAACTAAATTCAATGTACGAGTTGTACTTGTACAACCTGCTGTGTTTGTTCCTACAACACTGTAAATAGTTGTAGCCGTTGGAGTAACGGCAATGGTTGCTCCTGTTAAAGCACCTGGATTCCAAGTGTAAGTTGATGCTCCAGATGTAGTTAATGTTGCTGTACTACCTGAACATAAAACTGTTGGGTTGCTAACTGCTGTTAGAGTAGGAATTGGACTTACTTGTAAAGTAACTGTTCTAGTATTAGTACAAGAGCCATTTGATCCAGTAACCGTATAAGTAGTTGTTAACGTTGGAGAAACCACCGTTGTAGAACCAGTTAAAGCACCTGGATTCCAAGTGTAAGTGGAAGCACCACCAGCAGTTAATGTAGCACTGCTTCCACTACAAATTAAAGTAGGAGAAGAAGTAGCTGTAACTGTTGGACTTGGATTAACTGTTAATGAAATGGTATTTGTATTAGAACAAGTTCCTGTTCTCCCAATGACTGTATATATAGTAGCTGCAGTTGGAGTAACCACCACGTTAGTTCCAGTTAAAGCTCCTGGATTCCAAGTATAAGTAGTTGCGCCACTTCCTGTTAAGGTTGCCGAAGAACCAGCACAAACAGCTGTTGGACTTGCTGTTGCATTGACAGTAGGATTAGGAGTTACCGTTAAATTTAAAGTTCTAGTTGCTGTACAACCTAAAGTAGTTGTTCCTACTACGGTGTAAACTGTTGTAGCGGTTGGTGTAACTGTAACAGTTGTTCCTGAGATAGCACCTGGATTCCAAGTATAAGTTGAAGCTCCTGAACCAGTTAAGGTTGCTGAGCTGCCAGCACATAAAGTAGTTGGATTAGCTACCGCATTAATTGTTGGATTTGAAACAGTTAAAGTAACGGTTCTTGTATTTGTACAACCAGTTGCAGATGTTCCAGTAACTGTATATGTTGTTGTTAATGTTGGAGAAACCGCCGTTGTAGAACCTGTTAAAGCACCTGGGTTCCAAGTGTAAGTTGAAGCGCCACCAGCAGTTAATGTAGCACTACTTCCTCTACAAATTAAAGTAGGAGAAGAAGTGGCAGTAACAGTAGGACTTGGATTAACCGTTAATGAAATTGTATTTGTATTAGAACACGTTCCTGTTCTTCCAATTACTGTATATACAGTAGTTGCAGTTGGAGTAACTACTGCTGTTGTTCCAGTTAAAGCACCTGGGTTCCAAGTATAAGTAGTTGCGCCACTTCCAGTTAAAGTTGCTGAAGAACCAGCACAAACAGCTGTAGGACTTGCTGTTGCATTGACTGTAGGATTAGGAGTTACAGTTAAAGTTCGAGTTCTAGTTGCTGTACAACCTAAAGTAGTTGTTCCTACAACAGTATAAACAGTAGTTGCGGTTGGTGTTACTACAATAGTTGTTCCAACTAAAGCACCTGGATTCCAAGTATATGTACTTGCGCCACTTCCTGTTAATGTTGCAGAGCTTCCAGCACAAACAGCTGTTGGGCTAACCACTGCATTAACAGTTGGATTAGAAACTGCTACAGATACTGTTTGCGAATTTGTACAACCCGAAGCGTTTGCCGATGTAACAGTATAAACAGTTGTTACGGTAGGAGATACACTAATACTAGTCCCAGTTATTGCTCCAGGAGTCCAGCTATAAGTAATGCCACCACCTGCAGTTAACGTTGAAGAGTTTCCTCTACAAATTAAAGATGGACTGGCAGTAGCTGTAACTGTGGGATTGTTTTTTGCATTTAATGAGATGGTAGTAGTTGAACTACATCCAGCGGCGTTTGTTCCTATTACTGTGTATGTAGTATTTGCTGTTGCCGTAATCACAACGTTAGCCCCAGTTAAAGCTCCTGGATTCCAAGTATAAGTTAGTGCTCCAACGGCAGATAATGTTGCGGTTGTACCGATACAAATATTAGTTGGACTACTAGTAGCAGAAATAGTTGGAGTCACTCCAACATTAATAGTTAATGTTCTTGTTGTTGTACATGCACCTGTTCGACCAGTTACAGTATAAACAGTTGTGGTTGTTGGAGTTACGGCCACAGTTGCCCCTGTTGTTCCGCCTGGATTCCATGTATAAGTTATTGCGCCACTGGCTGTCAAAGTAGATGTGCCTCCATTACAAATAACAGTAGGACTTGCAGATGCAGTTAAACTTAGGTTTGTAACCGTTAAAGTAACGGTTCTTGTATTCGTACATCCTACTAAATTTGTTCCTGTAACTGTATAAGTTGTTGTTACTGTTGGAGAAACAACAGTTGTTGAACCTGTTGCGGCACCTGGACTCCACGTATAAGTTGATGCCCCGCCAGCGGTTAATGTAGCTGAATTTCCAGAACAAATAGAAGTTGGATTAGAAACTGCAGTAACGGTTGGCGTTGGTAGAACTACCAAGTTAATAGTTCTTGTAGCTGTACATGAACCAGTAGTGCCTGTTACTGTGTAAATAGTTGTTACGGTTGGTGATACAGAAATAGAAGCGCCTGTTAAGTTTCCAGGATTCCAGGTATATGTAGTTGCTCCAATAGCTGTTAATGTTGATGATGAACCGCGACAAATACTTGTTGGCGATGCTGTTGCTGTAATAGTTGGAGTGGGAGTTACCGATACTTGAACAGCACTGGTGTATGTTGAGATACCTGCACCACAACTAGCTTCTCTTAAAGTTGCAGTATAAGTACTTGTAACAGTAGGACAAGGAGCAGCATTTAATCCAGTTGCTGTAAAACCACTTGGCCCTGTCCAGTTCACAGTAAAGGTTGGTGCGCCAGTTGGTGTAAATCTCCACGATTCATTAGTGGCAGTCCAAGGAGTTAAAACGTTTCTTCCAGCAGGAGCGACAGCAACGTTACCTAGAGCATTTTGAATTCCAATTAATCCACGACCGTTATTCCAAGCAGGACATGTTGCACTACTTTGTATGTTAACATCAATAATGTTAGATTTTTCGTACAATACGATTTGAAAAGTTGTTGTAATTGAATTACACCCTGCACCATATAAAGGTACGGTTGTCCAGTTTGCAATAAATCTTCTACAAGGAGCTACACCACCAGTTGTGTATGTTACCGTTGAACCAACCCCGACAGAAGGATCAATATCTCTATAGGCGCCACAAATTGTATTAGGTTGATGCTCAACTAAATTTGGTAAAACTTGAGTAACTTGATAACTTTCTCCGCCACTTGCTACAGCAGTATTAAAGGTAATTTCCCCATTACTACCAATAAGTAAGTTGGTAAATGTATTTCCAAAATAACAAAAGTTAAATCCAATTGGTATAGCAGCACTCCATACATCATCCACGTTTGGAATGGCAGTTGCACCAACTCCAAATGGAAATGGAGTGTAGGGAATTGAAGCCACACTATAATTAGAAGTTGTGTTTAGAGTAGCAATAGTTGCTGCTAAACTTGCGCAATTTCCTCTACAAATAGTTGTATTGGAACCAGCGCTAATGCTTGATGTTGGACAGGTTTGAGAAACAGAAACTTGTTGAGTTAAGATAACAAGTAAAAGAACCTGAAGAGATTTAATAAAAAAATTCATATCTAGATATTTATTGTTTTTAATGGTGATGTGTTATAGCCAGTTTAGTCAGTTTTGTTTGTGTTTGGCAAACATGGCTATTTCATATACGTAATTATTGAATGGTTAAAGTAAGATTGTTAAGGCTTTGAGGATTCATGGCATCTAAGCCATCAATAGTTTTGATTTCCGAAGTCGAAAGCACTTTTGCCTGATCTTCAGATGATGACTTATTGTAGTTTTTTTCTGATGAAGTTATTTCAAAATATTCAGTAGACCCTTGAGTATGTTTTTTTAAAAAGTCTAACGCCTCAGTTCTTGCTGTAAATGCAAAGTAACAACTTGCTTTTTTATCAGTACTGTAAAGCTTTACAGCAGCTTCTTGATTTTTTAGAATATTCTTAAATGTAGACACATAAGAATTATTTGCTTCACGAATCATGTTCTTTTGAACTGATCTAATAGCAACACTATTTTTAGTAATAAAATCTTTTAACTCTATGTCTGTTTGGGATTTGGCAACGCCACAAAACAATAAAAAGGATAAAAACAGTTTCATTCTCATAATTTCAATTATTAAAAAATGTTATAAAAACATAAAAATACAACAATTATCAACATGTTTTGAACATATCACATGCGTGTAATCTTATTTTTAATTAAATTATTGAAAGACAGTGCTTTAAGTTGAATCTCTTTCTGATTTTCGTCTATAAAGTGGATAAAAAAGGGCACAAAAAAACCGCTTACAATAACGTAAGCGGTTTCTTATTTTATTAGTTTATGCCGCACCAATTCCGTGACAGTTTTTGTATTTCTTACCGCTTCCACAAAAACACGGAGCATTTCGTTCATATTTTGGTTCTGCTTTAAACGGTTGTTGTTTTGGTTTCTGAACCTCTTGTTGTTCCTGAGCTTCTTCTTCGCTTCTGCTTTCAACTAATTTTTCTTTTGGTTTTTGTTGAATGGGTTCTTGCGTAAAACGTGCTTGCTGTAACTGAGGTTTATGATTATTGTTTTCTTCAATTGGCAAACCGCCTTTCATTAAGAAGGAAATAATATCTTTACTTGTTTTAGCAATCATTGATCTAAACAAGTTAAACGATTCTAGTTTATAAATCACTAAAGGATCCTTTTGTTCTAAAGAGGCATTTTGAACCGATTGCTTTAAATCATCCATTTCACGCAAATGCTCTTTCCAACTATCGTCAATCATTGCTAAAATCACTGTTTTTTCAAACACGGAAACCATTTCGCGACCATTAGTTTCAAATGATTTCTTTAAATTAGCCATTACTTGAATAGAACGAATTCCATCCGTGAAAGGTGTTACAATGTTTTCGAAATTGTTATTTGGATTTGTATATACATCTTTTATAACAGGGAAAACCATTTCTGCAATTTGACCTGATTTAACTCTATAATGTTGTTCTGCAGATTCAAATAAACGTTGCGCTAAATCTTCTTCTCTTCCTGATTTGAATTCTTGTTCAGTAAATGGAGATTCAATTCCAAAATATTTAATACACTCTACATTAAAGCTTTCAAAATCTTTTAAAACATGATATTCAGAAACTAGACTTTCTGCTACTTCAAAAATCATGTTGGCAATATCAATGCTAATTCTATCTCCGTTTAAGGCATTACGACGACGTTTGTAAACAACATCACGTTGTGCATTCATCACATCATCATATTCAATTAAACGCTTACGAGTACCAAAATGATTTTCTTCTACTTTTTTCTGAGCTCTTTCAATAGATTTAGAAATCATAGAATGTTGAATCACTTCGCCTTCTTGTAAACCCATCCTGTCCATTAAACTAGCAATACGCTCGCTACCAAATAAACGCATTAAGTTATCTTCAAGAGATACGAAGAATTGAGAACTACCTGGATCTCCTTGACGACCAGCACG
>SXGR01195221.1_pt1 | contig 13719 bp, 14 predicted proteins | sample 3174711 | NCBI WGS metagenome assembly SXGR01 (sample SAMN11356860, study PRJNA531348) | freshwater metagenome | isolation source: freshwater sample F1-60 | place: China: Fuxian Lake, Yuxi | collected 2017-12-25
CCTCAAGGCGCTCACCGCCGAACTGGCCCTGCGCGGCGTCGCCGGGCTGGACGGCGTGAGCGCCAGCACCCTGCGGCGGCGACTGCTGGCGGCCGGGCTGGATCGGCAAAGCCTGCGTGCCGGCTCGGCCCTGGCCGGCGGCCCGACCAAGGCCTTTGCAGTACCGCTGCCGAATCTGCTGTGGCTGACGGACTGCATGTACGGACCGACGATCAAGCTGGAGAGCGGCGCGGCCCAGCGCACGTTCCTCTTTGCCATTATCGACGACTGTTCGCGCCTTATCGTCCATGGTCAGTTTTACGCCCGCGAGCGGCTGGAGTGTTTTTTGGATACGCTGCGCCAAGCGGTCTCGCACCGTGGGCTCCCAGATAAACTGTACACTGACCGAGGTGCGGCCTTCGTCAGCCAGCACCTGGGGATCGTCTGCGCCAACCTCGGGATCCGGCTGCTGCACGCCAAGCCGTACCATGCGTGGAGCAAAGGAAAAATCGAACGCTGGTTTGGCGGATGTCAGTTGCGGTTCCTGCCGACGCTCTTGTTCGAGCCTGTGCACTCGATCGAGGCGCTCAATCTGCGGTTCTGGAAATGGGTGGAACCCGACTACAACCAGCGCGCGCACGCGGCGCTCGCCGGGGAAGCCCCGGCGCAGCGCTTCGCGCGGCTGGGCACGTCGCTGCGGCTCTTGGAGCGCGGCGCAGAAATCGAGCGGCTCTTCCTGATGCGGGTCCCCCGGCGCGTGCGCAAGGACGCGACCTTCCGGCTGGGCAGCGAGTCCTGGGAGGTGGCAGTGCATCTGCGCGGCCAAGTGGTCACCGTGCATTTTGATCCCATCACGCTGCGGCGGGTGGAGGTCTGGCTCGGCCAGAAGTTCGTTGGCTTGGCGGTCCGCTGCAACAAGCACCGCACCGCCCAAATCCCCTCCAGCAATGACTACGACCACGACGCGTTCTGAGCTGCCCTCGCTGGATCTGGCCCTCAAGACGCTCTGGGGGGCGAGCCGTTGGCCGGGCGCCGAGCCCGGCGGTTCGATCTACGTCTATCCCGCCTGGCAGCAGGCGCTGCGCCGCTTCGACCAACTCGCCGGCGTCCACGCCAGCGGCATCCTCCACGGCCCCCACGGCACGGGCAAATCCCTGCTCGTGCATCACTGGAGCGAGCGGCTGTCGCCCAAACAGTACCGGGTCGTGCGCCTGGCGCACAGCTCGCTCATGGGCTCGGACCTGCTCCGCCAGCTGGTCAAAATGGGCGCCGCCACCCCACGTTTCCGCCGGGGCGACAACGTGAGTGTCCTGGCCGAACTCTGGCAGTCGTGGGCGCCGGTCTGGCCCATCGTCGTGATTGACGAAGCCCAGGACCTGGGCACGGCGGCACTCGAGGAACTCCGGCTCCTAACCTGTGCGCGGTCCGACGCGACGACCCCGTTTTCGCTGATCCTCTGCGGCGACGACGAACTCCTGGGCCGCCTCGATCTGGGGATCAATCGGGCGCTCCTGTCCCGGCGCAGCTTTTGCGAGCACCTGGGCAGCTGGTCGGCCGACGCCTTGAAAGACTACCTCGAACACCGACTCCAGGAGGTCGGCATCCAGGCCAGTCCTTTTGAGCCCGCGGCCGAAACGCTGCTCTTGCAATCGGTCCAGGGCAGTCCCCGCACCGTGAACACCCTGCTGCAACGTGCCATGGAGCAGGCTGCGATCGCCGGGCGACGTACCGTCACCACCGCCGATCTCCACGCCGCCCTCGATGCACTGCCGTGGCTGTCCAGACCCCGGCCCTCCGCCGCCCGGCCATGAAAAACCACGCCGTCTACGTTAAGCCTCCGGAGCGCGGTCCCGCCGCTCTGGAGGGCGCCGTCCCGGAATTGCTCGAGGTGATCCGCCGACGATTTTATGCCTCGCTGCCGCCGGCCCACTTCCACCGCGACTACCGCCGGCTGCTGTACGCGCTCACCTGGCCCGCTGGCTGGCTCGATTCCCGGGGGCTTACCAGCTCGCCGGCTCGCTACCAAGCGATTATCGCGGAGCGCCTCGAAGCCATCGGCGCACATGGCGATCCCGCCCGCTCTGGCGCCTACTTCCCGGCCTATTTGCTAAAATGTCTCCAAGACTGGTTCCGGCATCGCGGCGATGAACTCTACGCCGAACTCAAACACATCCGTAACGCCCTCGCCCGGATCCTCGACTCCGTCGGGGCCGTCTCCGAAGTCCAACGCCACGCTCACCACATCGCACTCCTCGCTGCCACCCACCGTCTCCTTCATCGCCCACGCCGAGTAACCTCAGCCCACGACCAGCTGTCGCTATTCTGATTACACGCCCGCCAACGCGCTCAGTCCCGGCACACCGCCCGCCCAGGTTTTATCAAGTTAAAATACCCCGGCTGCAGCGCGGTTCGACACACCGGCGGGGTCACGTCCGGAATCCGGACAAAGTGAACACTTGCCATTCGCTTGACCGCTCGGAGAAAAGCCTCCGGGCATCATGTCCAGACGACCGCTGCGCGGATCGGGCTCGTGGAATCGAAGGAGGAAACGTGGCAAGCTACGGGGAATGGCCCCGCCTGCGACTCAGCTGAAGCACGCAGGCGCAGCGTAACCTTGGCGTGCCTCCAGCCACAGCGATAGCTAGCCAGGTCTTCCTGGATTCCGGGCGTGTCCCTAAAGGCTGACGTTGTTCCGGTCGTCGACCAACAGCTGCCGGGACCGAACGCGGCGGGTGCGAGCGATTTGCCCGCGAACCTCGTCGCCGTCGTCAACGCGTACGGCGCCAACACGCGACTGATGGGATCTGGCTCCACGGCGCACGTGGGAGCCTGGGACCGGGTGGGGACGGCGCTGAGTTGGGAGTTCTCCGGCGCCGCCGGCAAATACCGGCTCGAAGCCGAGGTGGCTGCGGCCGGTGAGGCTGCGCTCGGGGTCGCCTGTGACAGCACGAAGTCGGTGGCGAAAATCGCCCCCACGGGCGGACTCGAGGACTACCGGGTCGTCGCCCTTGGCGTCGTCACGCTCGGAGCAGCGGCGGAGCATAACCTCGAACTAAAATCCCAAGGCAAAACATGGAGCGAAGTCCGCCTGCGGCGCGTCCGCCTCGTGCCGGTGCAGTGAACTGAGTCTGGTCGCAAAGGGTCACAGCGGTTCGCCACCCTCATTGAGAATGGCGAGGTAGGCGTCGTAGACGAAGACGCGATTGCGGCGCTGGCCGGTGAGTTCGCGGGCGACACCTGAAGCGACCAGGTGCTGCATCGCTTTGCCAGCGGTGGGGAAGGTCATGGCGCTGGTGAGGCAGAGCTGCTTGAGGCTGAGCACGGGACGCTGGCGCAAGGCGGTGAGGACGCGCAGAGCGTTGGCGGCGCCACGGCCGATGGCCTGCGTGCGGCGGGTGTCTGCGGCGAAGAGAGTAACAAGCCGGCGGGCGGTCTGCACCGCGCCGAGAGCGGTGTGCTCCACGCCCTCGAGGAAAAAGTCCACCCAAGCTTCCCAGTCGCCTTGGCTGCGGACGCGGTCCAGGAGTTCGTAATACACCGGACGGTGCTGCTTGAGATAGAGGCTGAGATAAAGGAGCGGCTGACCGAGCAACCCGCCCTGATGGAGCAGCAGGGCGATGAGCAGGCGCCCGAGGCGGCCGTTACCGTCCAGGAAAGGATGGATGGTCTCGAACTGGACGTGCGCCAGCGCAGCCTTGAGCAGTAGGGGCAAGCCATCGGCTTCATCGTGCAGGAAGTCTTCGAGGGCGGCCATGGCATCTTCCACCTCGTGGGGCGGAGGCGGAACGAAGTGGGCAGTGCCGGGGCGGGTGCCGCCAATCCAATTCTGGCTCCGGCGAAATTCGCCCGGCCCCTTCTCGCTGCCGCGCCCGCGGGCCATGAGGCGGGCATGCATCTCACGCAGGAGGCGGTTGGACAGGGGGAATCCCTCCCGGAGACGGGCCATGCCGAGCTCCAAGGCGGCGATGTAGTTGGAAACTTCGACGACATCGTCAAAGGGCGCTCCCGGCGCCTCCTCCAACTCGAAGAGCAGGAGGTCGGAGAGAGAGGATTGGGTGCCCTCAATCTGGGAGGAGAGCACGGCCTCCCGACGGACGTAGGCGTAGAGAAAAAGCTGGGGATCCGGCAGCAGGGTGCTGACGCTGTCGAGCCGCCCGACAGCAAGAGTTGCCCTCTCCAGAAGACGCTGACGTGGCCCCGAGAGATCCAGTGCCGGCACAGGCGGCAGTCGGCGTGGAATAAAGGCACGCACCGTTTCGCCCCCAACGGTCGTGAGATAATAGGTTCCAGTATCGGGGCGATTCATGGGACGGAGCTTAAATAAGGCGCAGGGTTATTCAAGTTATACATGCTTCGCTTTAATTAAAAGGTGAGCCCAGGTGTTTGAGATGGCTTTTCTCACGGGTGACCGAGGGGCCAGATGAGCTTCTGTCGCTCGTCCGGCGCAAGCGCCTTCGGCAAAAAATGCGCGCCAGTCGGGCGGATGGTTGGCGAATCGCCCGCGGCCACGCCGCCGACACTCGGGCTTGCTCGGCGGCACGGGCCGGCTGGCCCGTTTGCCTCGCAACCCGAGCGACGGCTGGGCCGATTGAGCACGGGAGCCGTCGCGGACGGTGTTCGCTGCGCTCTCACCGACCGCTCCCGGTCCCGCGGGTGGAGTCACTGTTTGCGACGCTCATCGGCGTCGAGCGCATCGATCCGGATTCCGTGCACGAGCGCCCGATAGGTTGGCACCGCCGGGTTACCGGCAAATTCGTTTGAGACGACGCGCACGAGACGGGCCTGCACGTCCGTCACCGAGTGGTAGATTTCGGCCAGTTTTCGACCGGTGACGCTCACCCGGTGCGTGACAAAGGACAGTTCCAGCGCGGCTTCGTCCCGCGCCATTTCCACCTTGATCAGCGAGGAATAGGGAAACGCCACCTGCTCACGCGGCGACTCGAACCGCAGGAAGGTCGTGGGCATTTCCCGCGACTCCAGGCAGCGGGGATCCGGTGGCCGATCATCGTCTTTGAATCCTTTTACCGTGAACCGAGCAGCGAGGTTCGCATTAAAAAGGAACCGCTTGAAAATCAGTGGATAAGGTCAGGGGGATGCCCGAGAAAGGGATTCGCCTTAAATAAGCGCTTCATGCCCAGAACGGGACGTAACGGGCGAACTTCCGCCCGGCGGCTTCGTTTTCGGCCTTGATGAGCCCCGCTTCCACGCTGGCGGCAATCACCTGCGAAACCACGACGCTCTTGCCTTCCGACACGTGAAAGCGCGCGCGCAGGCTTTGGTTGCTGGTTTCCTGATGCGTGACGTAGCGCAGGGCACAGTGCTGATAGCAGGCCCGAATGCGGTCGTCCCGATCCATCGCGGCAAAGTCCTTGGCCCCGGCGATCACCACATTCGTGCGCCGCAACCCCGCCCGGAATATCGGCGCTTGGAGCTGATATAGCTCGGCGGCAGAAATTACTTTGTCGATCCCGCTGCTCTTCTCCTCGCAGATTCCCAGCCGGCGCATGAGGTCCGCCAGTCGTTCATTGCGGGACTCGTAGGCGTCGATGAATCGGTTGGTCGGCACCATCGGTTCGCCCGGGTTGGAGATTTCAACCCGGCTGGCGTAAACCTCGATCATGACCGAGACGCCCGACAGTGAAAAGTCCTGGTGGATCAGAGCATTCGCGACCAGTTCCCGAATCACGATCTCGGGTACAAGCTTCACCTCCTTGCGGATGGCATCCTCGATCACCTCGTTTTGAGGAAGCTGCCCCATCACGAGGTTGACCAAATCCTTGAAGCCAACCGCGTAACCCTTCGGATCAACTTGGTCGAGTTTCGTCGCCAGCTTGGAGTCGCCGCTGTAAACAACCACGCGTGCGGCCTTGCGTGCGAGCGACGAAAAATCCTCCAGCTTGCGGGCGAGGAGGAGGGCACCGAGCCGGTTGATCGACCAGCCGGCGGCTTCCTTGACCACGAGATGTTCGCGACCGAGCTGGTCCAGCACGCCCTCGCGACTCGAGGGATAGGGCCGCTTCAGCAACTCGAAATAAGTCTGCACGTCCAACAACTGCACGACCGCCTCGTCGTTCAGGCCTGTGATGGCCGGTTCCGCAAGCCAGTCCGGGGCACCTTCGCTGAAGATGCGCCTGAGCTGGTCTTCACTCATCGGGACCAGTTCTGAGCCCGCGCGCATGAGGTAGGCGCCTTCAAAATGATACGCGGTGCCCTTCGGGCGCAGCGGAATATGAAAGACCAGCACCCGGCCGTCGGGATGGGCGACCTCCTCGATGTCCACTCGGAATCCCAGCATCTCGAAAAGTCTGGCCTCCATGGCGACCGGATTATTGAACGCCTGGGTTCCGACCACTTTCCGGGGCGGCTGGTCGGCTATCCCGAGCAGCAAGTGGCCTCCGCCTTCGTTGGCCAACGCCACGCAGTAACGAAACAGTTTGGTATTATCGTATTGGCTCTTGGCTTCCTTGAATTCGAGCCGCTGGTGCTCAGTGGGCGAGGAACGCCAAAGGTCGATCTGGGCAGCGGTGGTCGGCATCCCGGGAGTGAGTCTTTTGTGCTGACGGCGTGCAATCCTCGTTCTCGTCCAAGCCGGCTGGTGACGCGGCTGGTGGGTGGGGTGGCTCGACTTGGTGGGGATCGGCAGACCTCCGCGCATCGGTCCCTGCGATGCTTTGCCACAGCCCGTCCCGCCCCGAGGGGTCGCGTGCGCGGACGACCCGCGCGTTCATCGCGCCGGATGCCGTGGCGTTTGCCGAATCGCCCGCGCCCACGCCGCCGACACTCGGGCTTGCTCGGCGGCACGGGCCTGCTGGCCCGTTTGCCTCGCAACCCGAGCGACGGCTGGGCCGCAGGAGCACGGGAGCCGTCGCGAACGGTGTTCGCTGCGCTCCCACCGACCGCTCTCGGCCCCGCCGGTGGGCTTATTGTTTGCGCCGCTCATCGGCGTCGAGCGCATCGATCCGAATACCGTGGACGAGCGCCCGATAGGTGGGCACCGCCGGGTTACCGGCAAACTCGTTTGAGACGACGCGCACGAGACGGGCTTCCACGTCCGTCACCGACTTGTAGATTTCACTCAGTTGTCGGCCAGTAATGCTCACCCGGTGTGTGACGAAGAATAGCTCCAGCGCGGTCTCATCTCGCGCCAGTTCCACCTTGATCAGCGAGGAATAGGGAAACGCCACCTGCTCCCGCGGCGACTCGAACCGCAGAAAGGTTGCGGGCATCTCCCGCGACTCGAGGCACCGGGGATCCGGCGGCCGATCATCGTCTTTGAATCCTTTCAGCATCGTGCGTCAGATTCCCATGCGCATGCGCTGTGCGGGCGGTTCGTGACGAATGACCCGATGCTCGCGATGGGTCTGTTGCGGCCGGTGAGTCGGGCGCGGAGACGGCACGGGAACCTCCTCTGGCATCCCAAGTGGAATCTCCTGCACCCGCTTCGGTGGATGAATCGCTAAGAACCAGTTCCGCACCCGTTGGAGGTGACGCCACCCGCGGGCCAGGACCGACTGCAGATCCGTGCCGAGGGTGTTGCGCCGGACAAACTCCATGGCCGACATCCTTGCTTCGCTGCTAAGTCCAGCTGCGGAAATGAATCTCTCCCGATCCGGCACAAACACGCGGATGCCCTCACGTCCCCGCGTCGCCGATACTAGGCGCCCTCCACTGAAACCGCCCCGGCGACAAACACCTTGTCCACCGTGAGCCCTTGGGCGGCGTGAGACGTCATAGCGTAGCCATGGACTACCTGCCGGTTGCGCAGCGTTGAACCATCCGCGAGTGTCAACCCGCCGTCGGCGCCGACGGCCCGGACGATGACGGTCGTGCCGTTGGCCAACCGGCGCCGTTTGCCCTCCGCGGTCTCGACACTGCTCACAGCGCGCAGGCGCAACCGCTCCCCGGCAGCGACCGCCAACGGGCGCTCCTCGCACACCGTCCACATCAAACCCGACTGCCGGGGTGAGACGGAACTCTCCTCCCCTCCACGCTGGACGATCAGCCGACGCTGTTCTTTACGGACAACCCGCAGTTCGTCTCCCTTCGCGAAACACTTGGTGGCTTTGTGCGTCACGAGCACATCGCCCGGCTCATAGTTCCGCGCGTCCTTCTGCTGCGCCTTCGTCCAGGTCTTCGCCCGCAGGGTTGAAATCACCTGTTCTTCGCGACCCATCTTGCCGGCCGCGCGGAGTTTCTCCCGAGCGTGCTGGTTGAGTGAGTCGATTTCGGCCCACGTGGGCGCAACCATCAGCGCGGTCTTGGCGCGCTCCTGGACGCCGGATTTGGTCCGGATGGATTTGATCTCCTCCGACGCCGCAAACCACTCGGCCGCCATCTGCACGCGCCGCGCGATCGGGTTCTCGACCTCAACGATGGCGCCCATCTTGTCGAGCCTGGCCAGGCCTTCGCGGACCTTGCCGGCGGCGAAGGCCTCCGCGGCCGACCGATAGGCCGGGTTGGCCGACTGGCGCCGGACTTCGCGCAGTTCGGCCACCGTGACACCTGACTCCCGCTCGACGATCCGGGCCGCATCGCCGGCTTCGACACTCTTGTGCTGCGCGGAGTCTCCGACAAACACGAGCCGCGCGTGATTCTTTGCCGCGAGATCGACGACCGCCTTGAGCTGGCGGACCGAAAGGAGGCCGTATTCGTCGATGACGATGGCTTTGAAGGCGACTGCCTTTTGCACGGTCGGATCGACCAGCAGGCGCTGGACGGTCTGCGTCTGTTGCAGAGCGGCGCCGGCGGCTTTACGACCGGCCCGGGACTGCTCCTCACCGTCGCGGCGGAGGATGTCGACGGCCTGCGTGCTCGGCGCGAAACAGACCACCTCGCGTTTTATCGTGGCCATGCCCTCGATGACACTGGCGACCGTATGCGTTTTGCCGGTGCCCGCGCAGCCGCGCAAAACGACTGCCAGGTCAGCCGTGCTGAGGATCGCCTCGACGGCCTTTCGCTGCTCCGCGGACAGTTTTTCTCGATGTTCCAACCTGAGGTGGCCGAGGGGGCTCTGCTGGTTGATCCCGGCGTTAAGCTGGGAAACCAGCGTGCGCTCCAGTTCGAGCGCGTTGCGGGTAGTCACTTTTCCGTCGGCATGGAGGAAGCCGTGATTGCCGTCGTGGATCGCCGTCTTGATGGCGGCGAGTGAATGCTGGCCGTACGATTGGCGGAGAATCTCGGCGGTGAGCTCGTGGTCGGCGACGACGGTGTTTCGCTCGAACACGTGCTCCGCGGCCCGCGCGATGGCACCGGAGAGCGGACCGCGACTCAGGCCTGCGGGCTTGGCGTGGTCGCGCAGCGCGTGGAGTTGCCGAAGTTCCTCCTCACTCACCTGAGCAAGCTGTCGTTGCCGCACCTCTTCGGGCGTCAGCTCATATTGCTTCTTCGCGCGGGTCTCCCGGACGAGGATGGCGATTTCATCATGGGTGAGTTCGCGGCCGAGTTCGGCCTCGCGGGTCGCGATCGCGGCGTCCCGCTCCTTCGCCCTTTTCGAGAATCGTTCGAGGATATTCGAGGAAATCTCAGCTAATTCGAAGCCGTGCTCGCGACGCTCGATGGCGTAGCCAAGTTACTGAACTTCGCGGGCGAGGACATTGCGGTAAACCTCGGTCAGGTAGCGGGTGCGTTCAAAGATGTTCGAAGATTCCAGGGCGAGCAGCCGGGCGCTTGAACCACTTTGAACAACATTGAACACGAACGCGTGGGAGTGGAGATGGGGATCAATCGCGCGACTCTCCCAGTGGCGGAAGATCGCGCCCGCAATCCGCGCGCTGGTGAGGTAGCGCTTGTTGATCCCACGGCCGTCCTGGTGGGCGGCAAACGTCTCCAGTTCGCGCAGGGCTTCGGCCACGGCGATCTCGTGGGCTGCGAGCAACCGGGCATCGTCACCGATGAACGCCTGGATTGAAACCGACTTGGGTGCGTTGAAGGTGGCATCGTAGCCAGAACGGCAGTCGGCGGCCATGCGTGCGGTGAGCTGTTCAGCGGTCAGAGCGTGGTGGTTGCTGGCGACCCGGGCAAAGGCCTCATCGGAAATCAACTCCCCCTCGACCAACCCGACGTTGGCACAAAGTTGGCCGAAGCACCGGCCTTCAACCTTCATCCCTTGCGAATAGTAATCCGCCTGCCGCAGGTACTCACCCAAAGCGTGACTAAAGGCCTTACAGGGTTCGATGGTCAGCATCCTCCACCTCCAACCCAGTCAACCTCACTCAACGTAATGGAAGACCGATTACCGAATCCAGGAATCTCCCACCCAGCCACCCAAACCACGCCAAGGAATCGACGGAACCCAACTCCACAACGGAATGAACCCACCGATCAAAACGACGCCGAAGATCCACGAACCATCGAAGAACCAAACCGCACCAGGGAAGCAAAAGCTTCAACGAGCTCATCTCACTCAGGAAAAACCAAAGAAAACCATAGGTCAGGACACCAACGTCCAAGCCTTTCGGCTTAGACCTCTCCCAGTGCGGTCCCATTGCACTCCCAATCGAATCCAAGTATCTTCCGCACATCACTCCCACTACACCACAATCTCGCCCCGATCTCGCGCCCCAGAAGACTCCCACTCTGGCGGAACTGGTCGCGCAAGCACGCTGGCCGAGGCGATCGGTCGCGCTGGAGCTCGCGCCGCATCGGGAGGAATTGCTCCGGTTGCGCCGCGAAGGCGCCCCGGTCGAGGCGCTCGCCAAAGGGCTGCGCGGGTTAGGCGTGCGGATCTCCGACGAGTCGCTTCGGCTCTGGCTCAACCATGAATTGGGCCACAAGCCGGCCCGGCGGCGTAAGCCGCGATTCAGGCCAACCCTCGTGACCGCAGTCGCGGCGGCGCCTGCGACTGCGACGCGTCCAGTCCAGACGCCGACTCCGGTGGCTTCAGAAGCAAGTGCACCTGCCGCGGTCTTCCCGAAAGGGTTGTTGCCGGCAGACACTCCGGTGGAAAAAGGGACGTCACTCATCCTGCCAGGCGAGACACCGCGCCAAGCGCTGATGCGCCGAACTGCGCTTCTAATTGCGAAAGAAGCGGCCGCTAAGGCGGCCAAGAACGAAGCTGCTGGGCCGCATGTTGTGCGAGATAACATCTGAGCGACAGGCGGTCGCCGGTCAGTTCAAACCGTGGAGGGCTTCGCCCGCAGCGAGGCGACGGACTTGCTGGCAGGGAATGCGTTTGTGCCGGAGCCCCGGCACGGGGCGGAGGATGCGGCGGGCGAGCAGCCGGTAGATGGTCGGCTTGCTGACGCCAAGTGCGGTGGCGGATTCCTCGACGGAATAGGTCAGCCGCTCGACGGCGGCGGGTGCTGTTTCGGGAGCAGGAGAAGGCGATTGCGAGATCATGGGATGATTATCGCACAAGCGCCCGGATCCGGACAGCAATGCGCCTGAACACCCGCGGATCGGCTTCTCCCTCAAAACCAGTGAATTGGAGAGGAGTGCGGCCTATTCAGTTGGCCGAGTAGCGATCTTCCGACGGCAGCGGCAGAGATTGAGCGAATTCCGCGAGCGTGTGGCGGGCGTCCATGCCCAACGCCGGATCTTTCGGGTAACCGCGGGCATTGAACCAGCGGAAGACGGAGCGGGCTTTGGCGGTCCCGCGGCGGGCGATGACGTGATAATGCACCTGGGCGGGCAGGCCCAATTCGTCGGCATGGGCGCCGCGCCATTCCTCGACGACGGCTGCCAGGACTTTCTTGCGCTCGCGATGCGCGTGGCGGCGGAGGTCCGGCAGTTGGTCGAGCACGTGAAAGGCGGGGATGTGGCAACGGGAGAATTCGTCGCGGAGGCATCTGACGAACAGTTCCCACCAAACCGGGGAGAACGCGGCGATGCAGCGAAGCGGATGATCGGGGCGCAGGTCCGACAGGAAATCGCCGGCGAGCCATTGCTGGCGCTGTTCCGCCCAGTAGCGGCGGGCGCTGCGGCGCTGGGCAGCGGTGGCTTCGGCTGCAAACTGGTAACGCAATGAGGCGAGAGCGGACTCGCGTTGTTCGCGTTCGGCGAGGCAGAGCGCGCGGCGATCAGGCTGGGAAAGGGATCGCAAGAAGTTGTCCTCGGCGGTGGTGGCGGCATCGCGCGCGCCGCGATAGGCGGCTCCGCCGGCTTGCTCGTAGGCGGACTCGGCGGCGGCCTGGAGGACACCGGTAATTTCCGCGGTGCGATACGACAGCGTCCGGGAGCGGATGGCCGCGCCGACTTCCGCGACGAAGGCGGCGGAGAGGAGCGAGGGACGGCGGAGGCAGCCGGGGCAACCCGCGCGTTGGAATGCCTGAATCACACACCAGTCGGTGAGGGTGTGCGGCCAGGAATAGACGCGAAGCGTGCGGGGCATTTAGGATGACGGGAGGGTCAGTGAGACCATTCGGGCGAAGAGAAGTTCAGTACGACTAGCGGCAGGTAGTGTATTCGCGGTTACGCGGGATTCAATACCAGGGGCACGTTTTGGTCGCGGTTTTCGGGGTGTTGGCGAGAAGATGGATCGCGCGCCGCGGGCGAGCCGGTGAGGTGGGCTATGAAGGGGCCGTAACGGTGGGGTTTGCGGCCTGGTGGGTGTCGCCGGAGCTCCGCGCATCGGTCCCTGCGATGCTCTGCTACGCCACGTCCCGCGTCGGGCGCGGGCGAGGCTTGCTGGGGCTCACGCCGCCCCAGCCCCCGGGAGTGGCGGAAAGACCAACGGCCTACGCGATGGCTGAGCATCGCGAAACGGCCATGGTGAAACCGGGCGAATTGGATGCATCACCATCACCGCTTGACGGACTCCCCGTCATGAACGATCTTGGCCTCATGCCTAGCCAACCCAAACCGACAGCCACGCCGGAGCGTCCAACCAAGGGTGCTGAAATCGGTGCTCGTTTGCGGGCGCGAGCGAACAAGCTCTCGGACTCGGCACGTGAAGCCGCCCGCCTGCGTGGGATGCAGTTGATCTACGGCAATGGCAGCGGCGACAAAGACCGCGCTTCTGGCCGTTGATGCGGACTTTCTCCTCGATTTGGCCGCGGACGCCGCGGGTCGTGGGAGGCGTTAGAGACGATCCGGCGACGTTTGCCCGACCCGATAATTCTCCTTCCGCCGACTGTCATAGATGAACTCGTCATCGCGCACGACGATCCAACCGACCCCGAAGAACATCGTCTGGCAGGATTTGCCCTTACCCACCTTCGAGCCAAATGGAAATTCCAGCCCGTGGACTTGGTGCCTGTGGGTCATGGGATCGTCGAACGCATCGCGGAAAAGATCCGGGAACGTGGTTACCTGCCGCACGACGAAGTGAATGATTCCCTGATTCTCGCCGAAGCTTCACTGCTTAACTGCGCGCTGCTCATTTCCGCTGACAGCCACTTGCTCGACGTGCCAGCCGGGCCATTGAAATTGCTGCTCGACGCCCAAGATGTGGCCTCACCGATCATCGTTTCGCCGCGCAAGATTGCGCGGGAGTTCTTCCCCAAGTAGGGTCTTGGGTCAGCCAGAGATGGCGTAAACTCGTATCCCTCAAGTTTGCTGCGACACACGCGCCGCAGCCCCCCGGTTGCGTTCATTCCCAGAGTTTCCGGCGCTTTCCGCGTTTAGCGGAAACCTCGGTCGCAAGGAGGATCGCGAGGCCGCGATGGATCGACGCCGTGTGCTCGATGGCGACGGGCGGCAGGCCGGCGGCCTGGGCGAATTCCGGCCAGCGTTCGATCGCGGCGGCGACCTCGGCGTCAATGGTGTCGAACTCGCCGCGGGTCACGCCGGCGTCGGCTGCGA
>SXGR01411647.1_pt1 | contig 13719 bp, 13 predicted proteins | sample 3174711 | NCBI WGS metagenome assembly SXGR01 (sample SAMN11356860, study PRJNA531348) | freshwater metagenome | isolation source: freshwater sample F1-60 | place: China: Fuxian Lake, Yuxi | collected 2017-12-25
ACCTCGGCGCGGGTGTTCGAGCGCATCATGCAGCGAGAGTCCGACGGCAGCTTCCGCCTCCGGGAGAACCCGCCACTGCTGACCCACGTCGACGTCGACGACGAGGAACGGCTCATCGGTTCGTTCCGCGAGTACCTCACCGCCGTGCCGGCCGATATCGCGGTGTTGTTGTCACACTTCCAAGTGACCGATATCGCTCTGCGGGTGGTCGGCGTGGGCAGCGTGGGAACCCGAAGCTATCTGTTGATCCTCACCGGACCGGACGGGACACCCCTGGTGCTGCAGGTGAAGCAGGCCAACCGATCGGTACTCGAGGAGTACGGCCACTGGCAGCAGCCCGAGACCCTCACGGCGGCGGCCGCGGCCCTGGGCCAGGGCATCCGGGTGATCGGCGGGCAGCGGATCCTGCAAGCCATGTCGGACGTCTTCCTGGGCAACCTCCGCATCAAGGGCGACGACTTCTACGTCCGGCAGTTCCAGGACATGAAAGGCTCGGTGGAGACCGAGGGGATGGATCCGGATACCTACGGCGAGTACGTCGCCGCATGCGCCTACGCGCTGGCCCGCGGACACGCGCAGAGTGCGAATGCGTCGGTCCTGCGCGGCTATGTGGGGGGAGGCGGCGCCGTGAGCGCGGCGATCCTGGATTGGTCCTATCTCTACGCCGAGAAGACCATGGCGGACTTCAGCGCCCTTCAGGCGGCCGCCAAGTCCGGTGAGATCGAGGTCGCCGCCGACGCGCTTCGGTAGATCGCCCCAACGGCCGCACCACGTTATCCACAACGGACGTTCCATCCCCAACCGCTGGTCGGGCGGGTAATCGTGTCGGCGTGGCGGGATATCATTCGAACATGTTTTCGAGTGCGGTATCGGCGGCGCTGGCCGACATCGGCGTGGCACTGGACGTCCTGGCCGACGTCGATCTGGCAGCATTGGGCGCCGAGGACCTGATCCGGCTGGCCGGGTGCTGCGAGACCCTGGCCCGGCGCCAGAGCGTGCTCGGCGGCGATATCGCCGTCCAGGTCGGCCGCCGCGAGATCAGCGCACTGGGCGGGGTCCCGCACAAAGTGCTCGCCGACTGGCTGCGCATCACCCCTACCGAAGCCCGCCGTCGGGCAACCCTGGCCGAGCCACTGACCCCCCGCACCAGCCTGGCCGGCGAGCCGCTGCCTCCGCGCCAGCCCGCGACCGCCGCGGGCTGGCGGGCCGGGGAACTCGACGCCGAACACGTTCGGGTCATCCAGCGGTTCCTGGCCGAACTGCCGTGCGCGGTCACCCTCGCCGAGCGGGAATGGGCCGAAGGCGTCCTGGCCGGGCATGCCCGCGATCTGCGTCCCGACCAACTGGCCACCCTCGCCCAGAAACTCGCGCTGATCCTCAACCCCGACGGGACCTTCAGCGACGCCGACCGGGCCGCGCGCCGCGGATTTCGATTTGACCGCCAACTGCCGAACGGGATGAGCCGCGCCGTCCTGTGGGCCACGCCCGCACTGCGTGCGGAAATGGAAGCATGGATGGCCAAATTCGCCGCCCCAGGCATGGCCAACCCGGCCGATCAGAGACCCCTCATCGACGGCGAACCCAGCCAGGCCCAAGCCGACGCGGACACCCGCAGCGTCACTCAGCGCCAACACGACGCCCTCTCCGCGCTGCTGCGCAGCCAGCTCGGCAACCCGAAACTGGGTCAGCACAACGGCCTGCCCGTGACCATGATCGTCTCGGCGAGCATCCAGGACCTCCACGCGAAGGCCGGAATCGCCCACACCGGCGGCACCACCCTGCTCCCCATGACCGATGTGATCCGGATGGCCGCCCACGCCTATCACTACCTGAGCATCTTCGACGAGGTCTCCGGACGGACCCTGTGGCTGGGACGGACCAAACGCATCGCCAGTGCCGACCAGCGCATCGTGATGCACGAACGCGACCGCGGCTGCACCTTCCCCGGGTGCACCGTGTCCGGCTACGACTGCCAGGCCCACCACGCCACCCTGGACTGGGCCGACGGCGGGAACACCGACATCGACGACCTCGTCCTCGGCTGCGGCCCCCACAACCGACTCGTCACACGTGACGGCTGGCAGACACGAAAGCTGCCCGACGGAACCACCGAGTGGATCCCCCCGCCGCACCTGCCGCTGATCGGCGGAGTCAACACCTACCACCATCCCGAACGCCTCGTGGGCGACCAGGAGTAATGCGGAATCACTAGCCGAGCAACTCTCCACCGACCGCACCTCGGCGGGGCGGGGCGCTGAGCATTCCGCGTGCGCGGGCCTTCTCCACCCAGCTGACGACTGTGCGAGGACTTACGAAGTATTCGTCGGCCAGACTGGCCGCATATCCGCGCCCGCGAAGCAGATACTCGCGAGCGATCATCCCCAGGAACTCATCGCTGAGGTATCGGCGTCGGCGGAGAGGTTGGATTGCTGCTGCAGGGAAGCCGGTGACGGGCAGGTCGATGGTGTAGGGATCAACCCCGTCCAAGAGAAGTCGCGGCAGCAGGCCCGTGACGACCTCTAGCGGTGTGTTCCAACGGAATTCACGTTGAAGTTGCAATGTGTCCAGCCCATCCGGGGCGACGAATGACATCCCCACGATCGCAGGAGAATCTCCGACGAGGTCGACCGTCGCTTCGATCCTGATCCGCTCCTCGCCGGTGGAGGCGTGTACCCATACCCAGTCGACGACGAGCGGCAGGTCGACCGCGATGCCCTGCGTTACCCACCGGTGGCGGGGCCCGGCGGCCTGGGTGATTCGCGAAGAGATGCCCAGAGTTCGTGGCAATGCGCCCATACCACTTCATCCTGCCTGCCAAACGGGGAGAACCTTACATTCGAGCGTTCCCGGACATTCCATTTCTCGGTAGCCTCCTGAGTCTGTGCCTGGGGCACGCAGTCGCGCTGCACGATGCGTACTAGCAGTCCAGAAGCGTTTCCCGCGTGCCGGCCGCCGCCTCGGCTACACCGTGCTGGAACGCTGATCCCAAGTCACGTCAGTCGGCGACTTGTCCGGCCGTAGACCTCGCCAACTCGGGTGGCGAAGCCGGCCTTCTGGCGTCAGCTCCCCGTAGCGAACCTCGCCGACGAGTTCCGGTCGCACATAGGTGACGTTCTTGGCTTCCTGTCTGGGAAGCGATGGGAAGAAGGGCGATTCGCTGGTGTGCAACGGCGCGAGGAGCGACTTAAGCGCAGCGAGGTCCTTCTCGGTGAAACCCGTTCCGACCCGGCCGATGAACCGCAAGCCGCCCCGATCGGGAATGCCGAGCAGCAGCGCACCGATGCCGCTGGACCGGCCGCCCTCGCCCGTGCGCCAGCCGCCGATCACGGCCTCCTGGGTGTTCCAGTTCTTGTCCTTGACCCACGCCGAGGATCGCCGGCCCGGCTGATAGGTGGAGTCCCACTTCTTGGCGACCACACCCTCCCATGAACGCCGGCGGGTGAACGCCAGCGCTTCGGGCCCGTCACCGTCGATCAAGGGCGGTACGACGAGCCCGGTTCCGGCACCGAGGGTCTCCAGCACCCGCCGCCGGTCCCGGTAGGTCGCCCGCAAAAGCGACCGGCCATCGAGATGCAGAATGTCGAAGGCCCAGAACTCGATTCGGGTTGCCCGCGCACTGTTCTGGATCTCCCGGAAACTCGGCGTCCCACGAGAGTCCAGTGCCACCAACTCGCCGTCGAGAATGACATGGTGGTCGGCCAGCGCCACGGCGAGAGGCTTCAGCTGCGGGTACTCAGCAGTGACGTCGCGGCCATTTCGGGACTGCAATCGCAGCTCGCCGTGGTCGACCTCGACCAGCATGCGATAGCCGTCATACTTGCCTTCGAACGCCCACCGGGCAGCGGTCAGCTTCTCGACCGAACCCGGTGTCGCCAGCATCGGAACGAAGTCCGGCAGGCGAACGCGCGGCTGGTCCTTCATCCGGTGCGCCAGCCACTGGTCGCCATCGGTCCGGATCAGCGCGTAACGCCCGCTGATCCGCCGCCCGTTCAGGTCGACGATGACCTCCCGGTCGGTGAACTTCTGCGTCTCGTAGGTGCCGGTGTCCCAGAGGGTGACCGTGCCGGCCCCATACTCGCCCTTGGGGATGGTGCCCTCGAAGGTGGCGTACTCGATCGGATGGTCCTCGGTGTGCACGGCGAGGTGGTTGACCGCCGGGGTGTCCGGGAGGTTCTTGGGCACCGCCCACGACACCAGCACACCGTCGCGCTCGAGCCGGAAGTCATAGTGCAGCCGACGGGCCCGGTGCTCCTGGATCACGAAGCGATTGCCGGTTCCGCCTCGGGGCGGGGAGACGGGTACGGGCTCCGGAGTCTTTGCGGCAGTTCGCTTCCCGCGGTATGCGGTCAATCGATCGGGACGCGGCGTGTCGTCGAGTCCAGCCAGCAGGTCACCGTGCTCGGCGAAGCGGGTCAGGACCTCGTCGTAGCGCAACTGGCGAAGGTCTGGGTCGCCGATCTCGTCCCAGGTTCGTGGCGCGGCGACGGTCGGAGTCGGCCGGCCCCGAAGCGAGTACGGCGCGATGGTGGTCTTGGCGGCGTTGTTCTGGCTCCAGTCCAGGAACACCTTACCCGCCCGCACACTGCGTGCCATGGTCGCGGTGACCCGATCGGGCATCGTCTGCTCAAGCTGCTGGGCGACCCGGCGGGCCAGCACCGCGGCGCCGTTGCTGCTCACCGCGGCCAGAGGTGCGTAGAGGTGCAATCCCTTGCTGCCGCTGGTGAGTGGATACACCGTCAGCCCGATGTCGTCCATCAACTCGCGCACGGCATGGGCCACCTCGCCCATCTGCGCCATGCCGACCCCCTCGCCCGGGTCGAGGTCGAACACCAGGCGGTTCGCCGAACCCGGGGCGCCATCCGGCCCGAAGCGCCATTGCGGGACATGGACTTCCAGCGCCGCCTGCTGCGCGATCCAGGCCAGCCCGAGACTGCTGTCGATGATCGGGTAGACGGTATCCCCCGACTTGTGCCTCAGAACTCCGCGGCTCAACCACGCCGGAGCGGATTTGGCGAGTTCCTTCTCGAAGAACGACGGCGCGTCGACACCGTTAGGCCACCGCTTGCGGGTGGCGGGCCGCCCCGTGATGTGGGGAAGCATCGCATCGGCGATGGTGGTGTAGTAGCGGAACACCTCGGCCTTGGTGGTGCCACTGGCCGGGTAGAGCACCTTGTCCGGGTTGGTGAGCGCAATGAGTGGTCCGGTCGTCGCACCGGGCGGCCACACGTCGTTCACCCCACCAACGTATTACCCGCTGATACGGTGGAAACGTGATTCGGTTGCCGGCAACGGTTCTGTTGGCAGTGTCGCTGGCAGGGTCGCTGGTCGCCGTGCCCACTGCCTCGGCAGTCCCCGCGGTCCCGCCGCCGGACTGCACCAGCGACCAGGTGCCGCTGGCGGGCCAGTGCATCGCCCGATCACCCGCCGGACGTCCGGGACCGCAGAACCCGTTGTTCGCCCTGTTCCCCGGAGCGAACCCGAACCTCCCGCCGGGACTGACCCCGACCAACCTTCCGGTGGTCCTCCCGTTGGGACTGACCCCGCGCAACGTGCCCACAGTCCTGCCCCTCGGACTGACCCCCCAAACGTTCCCAGCAGGCTGAGCGACCGGTCCGATGCGGTCCATCTGGAAAGGCTCGGTCGCCTTCGGTCTGGTGAACGTCCCGGTCAAGGTGTACAGCGCCACCGAGGACCACGACCTGAAGTTCCATCAGGTACACGCCAAGGACAACGGTCGCATCAAGTACCAACGCGTGTGCGACGTCTGCGGTGAGGTGGTCGAATACCGCGACATCGCCAAGGCCTACGAATCCGAGAGCGGTCAGACCGTGGTGATCACCGACGAGGACATCGCCACCCTGCCCGAGGAACGAAGCCACGAGATCGAGGTACTCGAGTTCGTCCCGGCCGGTGACATCGATCCGCTGATGTACGACCGCAGCTACTATCTCGAGCCGGACGGCAAGTCGCCGAAATCCTATGTGCTGCTTGCCAAAGCGCTGAGTGAGACTGATCGCGTCGCGATCGTCCACTTCGCCCTGCGCAACAAGACCAGACTGGCCGCCCTGCGGGTCAAGGCCTTCTCCGGCCGCAACGTCATGGTGGTGCACACGTTGCTGTGGCCTGACGAGATCCGCGATCCGGACTTCCCGAGCCTCGACGGGACGGTTGAGGTGCGGGCACCCGAGTTGACGATGGCCGGCCAGGTGGTCGAGTCGATGGCCGGGGATTTCCACCCCGAGCAGTACACCGACACCTATCAGCAGCAGTTGCACGAACTCGTCGCAGCCAAACTCGCCGGCGGGCAGGCGTTCACCGCCGCCGAGGCGCCGGCCGCACTCGACGAGACCGACGACGTCTCGGATCTGCTGGCCAAACTCGAGGCCAGCGTCCGGCGCCGCCGCGAGGAGGCCGCCGCCAAGGAATCCGCCGCACCGGAAGCGAACGCGACAGCCCCCGCACAGAAGGCACCGGCCAAGAAGGCAGTTGCCAAAAAGGCGCCCGCCAAGAAGGTCCCAGCCAAAAAGTAGAACGTGTTACAGGTCCCTTGTTACGGTGGTGCCGACGAGGGAGAGCGCGTGATTCTGGATAAATTCCGCCTTGACGGACAAGTAGCCGTAGTCACCGGGGCGGGCCGCGGGCTCGGTGCCGCCATCGCCATCGCCTTCGCCGAGGTCGGCGCCGATGTGCTGGTGTCCTCCCGAACGCAGTCCGAACTGGAGGCGGTGGCCGCCCAGATCGAGGCGGTGGGCCGACGAGCACACGTCGTGGTCGCCGATCTCGCCCAGCCCGAGGCGACGGCCGATCTGGCCGCCCGCGCGGTGGAGGCGTTCGGCAGGCTCGACATCGTCGTCAACAACGTCGGCGGATCGATGCCGAACACCCTGCTGACCACCAGTGTCAAGGACATGCGAGACGCCTTCACCTTCAACGTGCTCACCGCCCACGCCCTGACGGTCGCCGCCGTCCCCCTCATGCTCGAGCACTCGGGCGGCGGGAACATCATCAACATCAGCTCCACCATGGGCCGGCTGGCCGGTCGCGGCTTCGCCGCCTACAGCACCGCCAAAGCCGCCCTGGCGCACTACACCCGCCTCACGGCGCTGGACCTGTGCCCGCGGATCCGGGTCAACGCGATCGCACCGGGATCCATCCTGACCTCCGCCCTGGAGATCGTCGCTTCCAACGACGCGCTGCGCGATCCGATGGAGAAAGCCACTCCGCTGCGCCGCCTCGGCGATCCGCTCGACATCGCCGCTGCAGCGGTCTATCTCGCCTCCCCCGCCGGCAGCTTCCTCACCGGGAAGATGCTCGAAGTCGACGGCGGACTGATCGTGCCCAACCTCGACCTGCCCATCCCCGACCTCTAGGAGAAACCGCATGCCCATTCGCGTCGCCCAGATCGGCACCGGAAACGTCGGCGCCCACGCGCTGCGGTCCGTGATCGCCAACCCCGGCTACGAACTCACCGCGGTGTGGGTGTCCTCGGAGGCCAAGGCGGGCAAGGACGCCGCCGAACTGGTGGGCCTCGACACCCCGACCGGGATCATCACCACCACCGACCTCGATGCGGTGCTGGCCACCAACCCCGACTGCGCGGTCTACAACGCGATGGCCGACAACCGGTTGATGGAGGCCCTCGAGGACTACCGGCGGATCCTGGCTGCCGGGGTGAACGTGGTGGGCAGCGGCCCGGTCTTCCTGCAGTGGCCCTGGCAGGTCATCCCCGAGGAGATGATCAAGCCCATCGAGGACGCGGCTCGGGAGGGGAACTCCAGCGTCTACGTCAACGGGATCGATCCCGGCTTCGCCAACGATCTGGTCCCGCTGGCACTGATGGGCACCTGCCAGAGCATCGAGCAGGTGCGCTGCATGGAGATCGTGAACTACGCGACCTACGACAGCGCGACGGTGATGTTCGACGTCATGGGCTTCGGCAAGCCGATGGACGAGATCCCCATGCTGCTGCAACCCGGCGTGCTGAGCATCGGCTGGGGTTCGGTGGTGCGCCAACTCGCGGCCGGACTGGGGGTCGAGCTGGACGGGCTCGAGGAGATGTACGTCCGCGAGCCGGCCCCCGACGCCTTCGACATCTCCTGCGGGCATATCGCCAAGGGCACCGCCGCGGCGCTGCGCTTCGAGGTGATCGGCCTGGTCGACGGGGCCCCGGCGGTCGTGCTCGAGCACATCACCCGACTGCGCGACGACCTCTGCCCGGACTGGCCCCAGCCCGCCCAGGAAGGCGGCAACTACCGCATCGAGATCACCGGCGAGCCGTGCTACGCCCTGGACCTGTGCCTGTCCAGCCGCAACGGGGACCACAACCACGCCGGGGTGCTGGCCACCGCGACGCGCATCGTCAACGCGATCCCCGCCGTCATCGCCGCAGAGCCGGGCATCTGCACGACGCTGGACCTGCCGCTGGTCACCGGGAAGGGGCTGTACGCTGCTCCGTAGCCGCTAGGAGGACGTCATGGGGACCCTGTTCCAGAACGTGCTCAGGGCCCTCGCGGCACCCGCCACCGTGATCCTCGCCGTGGCGTTCGCGCCACCGGCCATGGCGGCCCCGCCGGAGTGCACCGATATCGCCGTCAGCACCCGACTGTGCACCCGCGGTCCCGGGCACATCGCGATCACCACCTCACCCAACCCGGAATTCACCGACCCGGGCGCCGGCTGGGGATTCGGAACGCTGGGCGTCCCGGTGTTCGGCCTCGGCGGCGGCGGCATCTGGGTCGGCTTTTGAGACCTCGCTGGTCGCTGCTGGGCCCGGCATTCGTCGCGGCAATCGCCTATGTCGATCCGGGCAACATCGCCGCCAACGTCAGCGCCGGATCCCAATTCGGCTTCCTGCTGGTCTGGGTGATCGTCGCGGCCAACGTGATGGCCGCCCTCGTGCAGTATCTGAGCGCGAAACTGGGCCTGGTCACCGGACGAACCCTGCCCGAGGCGGTCCGGGACAGGACCGGCACCGCGAGCCGGATCGGCTACTGGGTGCAAGCCGAACTCGTCGCCATCGCCACCGACGTCGCCGAGATCATCGGCGGCGCGATCGCACTGCACCTGCTCTTCGGCCTACCGCTTGTTCTCGGCGGCGTGATCACCGGCGTGGTGTCGCTGTTGCTGCTGACCATCGGGGACCGTCGCGGACAACGGGTGTTCGAACGCGTCATCACCGGTCTGCTGATGGTCATCACCGTCGGCTTCCTGGCCAGCCTGGTGGTCAACACACCGCCCCCGGGTGATGTGATCGGCGGCCTGGTGCCCCGATTCGACGGCGTCCAGAGCGTGCTGCTGGCCACCGCCATGCTGGGGGCGACGGTGATGCCCCATGCCGTGTACCTCCATTCCGGACTGGCCCGCGACCGGCACGGACACCCCGAGCCCGGCCCGCAACGTGCTGTGCTGCTACGCGCCACCCGCTGGGACGTCGGCCTGGCGATGCTCGTCGCCGGCACGGTGAACCTGGCACTGCTGCTGGTGGCGGCGACCAACCTGCGCGGCCGGGAAGGCACCGACACCATCGAGGGCGCACACGCGGCCGTCGCCGACACCCTCGGGCCCGGCGTGGCGTTGTTCTTCGCGATCGGTCTGCTGGCCTCGGGTCTGGCCTCGACATCAGTCGGCGCCTACGCGGGGGCGATGATCATGCAGGGGTTGCTGCGCAGGACCTTTCCGCTGCTGGTGCGTCGGCTGGTCACCCTGGTGCCCGCGCTGCTGGTGCTCGCCAGCGGGGTGGACCCGACCCGGGCACTGGTGCTCTCCCAGGTGGTGCTGTCCTTCGGCATCCCGTTCGCGCTCATTCCGTTGATCCGGCTGACCAGCGACCGCGCCCTGATGGGTGCCGACGTCAACACCCGGCTCACCACGACACTGGGCTGGTCGGTGGCCGCCTTGATCACCGCCCTCAACGTCGCGTTGATCTACCTGACCCTGACCGGGTAGGCCCGGCCGACGGGGAGCCGATGAGAGATGTCGGTCACACACCCATCCGGAACCCGGCCGGCTCCGAATTGCCGGTGTGGAAACCGCACAGACGCCCGCGATCTACCCGACCCGTGTCACCCACCTGCACCGATCGCCGGTACACCACTACGCCGAGCACCGCAGCTACAGCTGGTACGTCGACATCGACGAGTTGCCCCGGCTCCCCTGGATGGTGCGCCCGTTCGCCCGTTTCGAAGCCACCGACCACTTCGACGGTTCCCCGGGCGACACCTTGCGGCAGCGGGTCGACGCCTTCCTGGCCCGCCACGACATCTTCATCCCGGGCGGCCGGGTCACCGCGCTGCTCATGCCTCGCGTCCTGGGCCGGGCATTCAACCCGCTGAGTCTGTTCTGGTGCCACGACGCCTCGGGGGCGGTGCGCTGCGTGGTCGCCGAGACTCAGGACAGCGCCGGGCGGCGGCGGGCTTTTCTGCTGCCACCGGCCGAGGAGGGCCCGGCCGCCGTCGCCGACGCGTTGCGCCACGCCCCGTTCGCCGCCGATGACGGCTATTTCCTGGTGCGGATACCGCGTCCCGCCGACACTCTGGACCTGACCGTCTCCCTGCACCGCGACAACCAGGCCGCCCTGGTGGCCACTTGGCGCGGAGCCCGCCGGCGGGCGTCGGCCGGACGGGTCCTGCTTCTCCAACTCACCCACCCGCTGGCGCCCCAGCTCGCCCGGATCAGCCTCCGGTTCCAGTCCGCCGCACTGCGGCTGCGCGGGATCCCGGCGACGCCCGTCGAAGCGCCGCGTCAGCCGCAGCGCAGCACACACGGTGCCGGGCGACGCTGGGGGGCAAAGACCCATTCCTGGGCGACGTCGTGACTCAACTGCTTGACCGCCCGGTTACGCTTCGGAGCGATGGCACCGATAACGACGGGCATGCGACGGTGACCACCGCCGACCTCGACGCACTCCTGCGCAGGGTTGCCCACCACGATTCCGAGGCGTTCGCGGCGTTGTACGACGCCACCCGATCCCGTGTGTACGGCATGGTCTGCCGCGTCCTGCGCGACCGCGGATACAGCGAGGAAACCACCCAGGATGTCTACCTGCAGGTGTGGCGTACCGCGGAGAGCTATGACCCGGCGTCCGGAAGCGCACTGGCCTGGTTGCTCACCCTCGCCCATCGCCGGGCGGTGGACCGGGTGCGGTCCGAACAGGCTGCGTCCCAGCGCGACTCGAAGTACGGTGCGGCGACCGTGGAGCGGGACACCGACGACGTGACCGACGCGGTGATCAGTGGGGAGGACCGCCGACGGGTCGCGGCATGCCTGAGTGGGCTGACCGATACCCAGCGCGAGTGCATCGAACTCGCCTACTACCAGGGCTTGACCTACGTGCAGGTCTCCGAGCGCCTCACGGCGAATCTGGCGACGGTCAAGTCACGGATGCGCGATGCGCTGCGGGGGCTGCGAAATTGCCTGGGCGTGCGGTGAGGGGGCAGCCATGACTCGACCACACGATGACGCGCCGGGCGGGGACCTGCTCGAACTCGCGGTTCCCTATGCGTTGCACGCGGTCTCAGACGCCGAGCGCGACGAGATCGAGACGAGGCTCGCCCAGGCGGGGCTTCCGGTCGCCGACGCCTTCTACGACGAGGTGCGCGCGGTGCGCGAGACGATGGCGGTGGTGTCGGCAGCCGATGCCCAGGAGCCACCCGCCGATCTGCGCCGTCGCCTCCTGGCGGCGGTGGCCACCGACAACGTGCGGGTCCTTCCCGCCGCGAGGCCCTCACACCGGTGGCGCAACGCCGTGCTGTCGGCTGCGGCCGTGCTCGCCGTCGGCCTGGCCGCGGTCGGCGTCGGAATCACGTTGCGTCCGGCACCCCAGCAACAGTCCACCGCCCAGCAGGTGTTCACCGCACCCGACGTCCACACCGTGTCCGGCGCCATCCCGGCGGGCGGCACCGCCACCGTGGTGTTCTCCCGGGACCGCAACGCCGGCGTGCTGGTGATGAACGACGTTCCGCCACCCGCTCCCGGCACGGTCTACCAGATGTGGCTGGTGAGACCCTCGGGTGCGACCTCCGCGGGGACGATGGACGCCGAAGCGGTGGCGCCCTCGACCACGGCGGTGCTCGACAACCTCGGCGATTCGACGAAGCTGGCCTTCACGGTCGAGCAAGGGACGGGGTCGACCCGGCCCACCGGCGCTCTCATCGCCGAACTACCGCTGGTCTGAGTTCCGGCCCGGTGGTCAGGGATTTCCGGTTCGGCATCGGGCTGCGATCGATCTCCTCGGCGGACCGACTGCGCGACAGGGTGCGGCGGTTCAGCGACCTCGGCTATGACGTGGTGCACGTCCCCGACCACCTCGGAGCGCCCGCGCCATTCCCGGCGATGGTGGCTGCCGCCGGCGCGGCCGCTGACATCCGGGTCGGCACCTACGTCCTCAACGCCGCCTTCTACAAGCCGGCACTGCTGGCCCGCGACGCACTCGACACCGATCTGATCTCCGGCGGACGACTGGAACTGGGACTGGGAACGGGCTACGTCCGCGAGGAGTTCGAGGCCGCTGAGATTCCCTATCCGACTGCCGCCGAACGTGTTTCACACTTGCGACATACCGTGCAACACCTACGGCACGTCGCACCGGAAATCCCGCTGCTGATCGCCGGCAACGGCGACCGGGTCCTCACGATCGCCGCCCAGCATGCCGATATCGTCGGCCTCAGCGGCGGCGTCCCCGAACCCGGCGCCGATGACCCACTGGCGGAACGGATCACGTTCCTGCGATCGGCTGCCGGGGAGCGATTCGACGCTATCGAACTGAACATGGCGATCACCGCCGTACCCACCGAATCCTCCGGACTGCCGGACCTCACTCTCACCCGGGCCTACGCGCCGAACGCCACCGACGAACAGTTGCTCGCGCTCCCCAGCGTCCTGAGCGGATCACCACAGCAGATCGCCGACAGGCTGACCGCGCAGCGCGAGCGCTACGGGCTCACCTACTTCACCGTGCAGGATTATCACGGCAGGTACTTCGCGGACGTGATCGCTGCGCTGCGCTGAGCGTTCGGGCAAGGGGTAAGCTGCCTGCGGTCCGCCCTCGTAGCTCAGGGGATAGAGCACGGCTCTCCTAAAGCCGGTGTCGCATGTTCGAATCATGCCGGGGGCACGAGTGGCGCATCACCCGCGACAGCACCGATGTGGGCTAACTTGGGCCCACCATGTCTGAGCACACCGACACCGCGATGACCCGTCAATGCCGGGTCTGCCACGCGACGGTGCCGGCGGGCGAGTTCTGCGGCGACTGCGGCGCCGACGCCGCCGCCCGACCCCGGAGCCTTCGGCAGGTGTTGCGTCCGGCGACCTTCGCCGTGGCCCCGCGTCAGCGGGTCGGCTGGCCGCTGGTCACCAGCACGATGTTCCCCCACCTCAGCGACCGGTATCGCGGGCCGTTCCGGCTCGGACTCTTTCTCGCGCTTGCCATGCTGATGACATTCTCCCTCCTGCGACTGCTGGGACCGCTGATCACGGTGATCGCGCTGGGAGTGCCGTTGCTTTTCCTGCTCTCCGTGTGGCGATCGGACGCGTTTCGGGCCATCTCCGCGCCCGCTCTGGCCATTTCGTCTGCCCTGGGCGCCGGGTTCGCCACCGCGGACACGCACCCGATGCCGAACCGGGTCGGCGTGGGCACCCCGAAGTTCTCAACGCAGCACGTCGTCGCGACGCCATCCATGTCGACGCCGGGGGCGGCGAGTGCCGTGCAGGTGGAGTACGCCT
>SXGR01582111.1_pt1 | contig 13719 bp, 10 predicted proteins | sample 3174711 | NCBI WGS metagenome assembly SXGR01 (sample SAMN11356860, study PRJNA531348) | freshwater metagenome | isolation source: freshwater sample F1-60 | place: China: Fuxian Lake, Yuxi | collected 2017-12-25
AGGGCGAGGGCGAGGGACACTTCCTATTATAAGCGGCCTCTTTCGCTATTTCTAGTCATTTGAGGCTATTATGCTGAAAACAAAAAGGAAAGAGAGCTCAATGCCACAAGCATCATAGCGATTTCTGGACGGGCTCTAGTTGCCGTTTCACAGCCAGAACACTCGACCCCGGGTCCAGCGCCACCTTAGCCGGTGGAGCCGCCAATCTGACACTCAGCACCGCCGGCTCTTCACCCGTAGTGATCCAGTAAGGCTGGCTCTTACCCCGCACCGGTTGCACTTCCACGGGCACCTGAAACGTCGCACTCGAATCAACACCCGATTGCTTCACGGTCACAGTAAGTTGCACGTTGGGCGCGCGGTCTTTCACCGCCGTTGTCATCGTGAAGGCCGGGATGCGGGTGTTATCCACCCAATGATCGAAAAAGCCATCCAGATTCCCGTCCGCCGCCTTGAGCGGCATGTGCTTCGCGGCGTACTCCTGAAACTCGCGCAGCGTCAGGGTCCCGTAGCGTTTTTCGCGACAGATGTCCCCTAACATTCTGAAGAACGCCGCGTCCCCCATGCGCTTGCGGAGCATGTGAAGAATCCAGGAGCCCTTGCCGTAGACGACGTCGCGCCAAGCGCCTGGCATGAGTGAATTATGCAACCGCGCGCCCAGGCGGATGGGCCCTGCTGTGTCTATCCGCACTCCCTTCTCTTCGTGCAGAAGACGCTCGCGGTACTGGTCGAGAATCTCCATCATCGCCTTGGGACCCTTGTGCTTTTCAATATAGAGCAGCGCCGAGTAGTTGGCGAGCGACTCAAGCAGCCAGTCGTCCTGCGCGCTCACGGTGGTGACGACGTTGCCCCACCATTGGTGAGCGGTTTCGTGCGCATGAAGTATCTCGTCGAAGAACACCCGAAGCCGTTCGTCGCGCGCGTCCAGCGGCCGTTCGCCGCGCTCCAAATACGACATGGTGGAGAGATAAACGAGGCCTGGAAAGCCTTGGCCGAAGGTGCCCGGAATGGGCGCTACCATCATATGCGGCAAGGCAGGTGGCCCGAGAAAATTCGCCAGAAACTCGAACCCGCTGGCGATCTCCGACGCCATCGTCTGCAGGCGCGTGGTGGGATTTGGTAACGCCGGCGTAGGCAACGGAGGGATGCCGCCGCGAGCGCCGCCCGCACCTTGGGGACGCCCAAGGCCCGGGGGAGAAGGCAGTGGTATCGGGAGCGCAACGGCGCTGCCAATACTAGGGCCGCGCAGCGCGTACTCCGTTTGTTTGTTGGCGAATAGCTTCACGGTGAGGACGCCACGGGAGGTCTTCACCGATTCATACTTACCCAGGTTGAAACCCGCCATGCGGATCGGCGAAGCGACGACCCGGCGCGTCGTCCGCTGGCCGCTTTCCTGCTTGTCCTCCTGTAAGTCTCCGGCAAAAACAATCTGTAAGTGCGCAGGGTAAGTGAAGCGTATGTCAAACCGCGTGAATCCCACGCCCGGCAACTGCGGATACCAGTTGGATCGCGAGCTTACGAAATAGACGTCGCGGCCGGCGGGACGCACGACGTCGCCTTCGTGCTCAAACACAGCTTCGTAAGTACGGCCGGTTTCGAGCGGCCGTACCGGCGTGGCCAGGAATAGTATCGTCTCGCTGCGGCGCAGCAGATTTGCCCGCAGAGCGTCCCGCGTGAAAAGCTCGACCGGCTCGCCGTCGATGGTGACGCTCTTCACGGTCATGCCATCGGTAATTTCGAACCCGGCCACTGCCACCGGGCCACTCCGCACACGGAGCGTGGCGCGGGTCACGACGTTGAGCCGTAGATGCACGTCCACTGCGGCGTCGATCCGGTAGTTGCTCAACTCGATTTGCGAGCCCGCTACTTGACGCCCCCCACCGCGCAATGCGCGCGCCGCAAAGTTGGTCCAAGTATCGTAGTAAGGCCGCTCATCCTTGTACTTGAGCTGGCCTACATGGATTTGGTCCTGATTATCGGGATCGTAGGAAACGTCGAAGTTGCCGAGTTGCCGGCCTTGCAAGGCGGCGTAGAAAACCCCGCGTTCGCTCGGCGCTTCAACGGCCAGATGCTGAATCAGCCGGATGGAGAAGCTCCCGGAAAGGTTGGCCAGGATGGGGTTCCATTCCTGGGCCATCAGTTGCCCACGATCGGGTGCGCGTGCGCTGGCACGGCGCGCGATCTCGGCCGCCAACGCCACGGCTGTGTCGTCGGTGAAGAAAAACAAGCCGGTTTTGAAATGCTCACTCAAGGTCGGCGAGCCGGTAAACGCGCTTAAAGAAAACCGCTAGCCCTTTGAGGGCGGCATCACGAGAACCTCGGCATCGCCGAGTTGGGTATCGGCTGAAAAAATCGCCGAGATCCGCCGCCCGGCTACCGGTTTTCCAAAACTCAGAAAGCCGTCGTTGAGGTAAAGCTTGATGTCCCCGCCGCGCTCGAGCGTGAGGTCGCGTACGCGGTAGCACTCATTGGGGTCCAGTTCGCCGCGCTTGAGCTCGGCCGCAATGTCGGCCGGTTTGCGGGCAGGCGTCGCCGCCGATGTCAGAAGCGCCCCTCCCAGGAGCGGGACCAGGAAAACCAGCGGTGCCGGAAGTGACCTCACGCTTCCAACATAGCTTTGGAAGTGGCGGTATTTTCCTGATGGCCTCGCCACATTTGATTTATCATGAACTCCTGAGAGCAACCTTGCCGGAATCGCGAATCGGGGTCTTTGGATGGGGCACGGTAGCGCCCAGGTCTCCTGACATAGATGCGTTCGCCCGTAATCTGGCCGAGTCGAGTTCCTGGCTGGCTCCTTTCGAGGGTTTCGGGCCGACCAACTTCCTCGCTGGCACGCCGGATTTTCAGTTCAGCCGCTACAAGAGCTGGATCGACCAGCGGTTCCCGCCGCGCCACTATCAAACGCTGGTCGAGAAGATGGATTTGCCGACTCAGTATGCTGTCGGCGCCTTCATCCAGGCGCTCGGGCAGAATCCCGGCCTCGAGCAGGAGTTGACCGCCCTAGGCACGGCCGCGCACGTGTATGTCGGCACTGGCATCGGCAATGTCGACACGCTCTTTCACGCCAGCCTCGAATTGTTCAAGGCGCAGCGTCGTTGGGATCGTTTCTGGTCCGAGCCGGAACATAACTCAGCGTTGCGGTCGGCCGGCGAAGTGTGTCCGCAAGGTGACGAAGATACCGAATCTGCCTGGCGTCACGAGTGGATGGCGCGGTCACCGGAGTTGAGCGCGTACCTCGCCGAACTCGCGGCGATCGAGGATGTCACCATCGACGGGCCAAACGTTGACGGAGCCAAGCTCAACGCCATCCGCGAAAAGGAGAAACGCCGGACCAAGATCCGCGAAAAATGGCAAGCCCCGGAGTCGCCCTGGAATGTTTCGGCGAACGTGATCTGGAATCTCCACAACACGCCGGCGGCCCAGATTTCGATCCTGGGCCACGTGCATGGCCTCACCTTTGCGCCCGTGGCCGCCTGCTCGACATTCGGGGTTGCGTTGAAGCTGGCCATGGACGCGATCCACCGCGGCGAAGCCAAAATTGTTGTGGTTGGCGCGACCGATCCGCCACCACACCCGCTCATCGTTGGAGCTTTCTACACGGGCCGTGTGCTGTCGGCCGGGAATCGGGTCTCGTTGCCACTGTCGCGTTTTCGCGGCACCCATGTGGCCGGAGGAGCCGTCGTGTGGATTGTGGGCGATCTCGAATATCTTCGCGCCAAGGGCTTCCGCGCGCTCGGTATGGAGCCGATCGCAGTGGGCGTCAGTTCGGACGCGCACCACATCATCACGCCTTCGGCCGAAGGGCCTCCGTTGGCGATCAACCAGGCGCTGTCGGGTGCCGGCGCTAGCCCGGAAGATATCGGGACTTGGGATACCCACACCACCTCGACCCCCGGCGATTTCGCCGAGATGTCCACGCTGCGCTCCATGCTGCCGGATAGTGTCCTGGTAACCGCGCGTAAAGGCACCTTCGGCCATGGCATGAGCGCCGGCGGAGGCTGGGAGTTGACGGCGCAATTTCTGGGCTTCGAGCGCGGCGCGCTGTTTCCCACGCCACTTTCGAAGGAAGAGTTCAGCCTCGCGATTTCCGCCATTCATTCCAATGTCGTGTTCGACGCCGCCTGCCCCCTGCCCGCCGGCTTGGCGGGGAAGCTATCGATGGGCATCGGCGGCATAAATGCGTGCGTGATCTCCCGGCCGCTAAAGGATTGAGTCCGCCCGGCGTAGCGCGGCGTCCAAAAATTTATCGTCATGCAACCAGACCAACTGTTTCAAATCGTCAACCCGCTGGTGCTGCCAGGTTGGGCACTGCTACTGCTGGCGCCGAGCTGGCGCTGGACACAGACCATCGCCTTGGTGATCCTGCCGCTCCTGCTGGCATGTATCTACCTGGTGATGCTCGCGACGGCGTTGCTGGGCGGCGCCGAAGGCGGTTTCGGTTCGCTGGCGGACGTGGCGGCGCTGTTCCGCAATCCGATGGCTCTGTTGGCCGGCTGGATTCATTACCTCGCTTTCGATCTATTCATCGGATCCTGGGAAGTGCGCGAGGACAACGCCGCGGCATTTCGCGTTGGCTGGTAGCGCTCTGCCTGGCGCTCACGTTTCTGTTTGGACCGGTGGGCCTGCTGCTCTATTTCGGTGTGCGGCGCAGTACCTCGGAGTTATGAGTATGCTTTGGCTCGATCGGGTAATGTGGGCGCAACTGGCGCTGGCGGCCTTGGCCTTGGCCTTGGCTGGATTGGCTTTAGATTCCCGTGAGTTACTCGGCGTAAGCGTCTGGCTCAAGCCCTTGAAGTTCGAGATTTCGATCTTCATCTTTCTTTTCACCCTCCGTTGGATGATTCCCCTCTACCCGCCTGGATTCTGTCCTGCTGAGCGAGTGGCCCGGTATGCCGCCGTGGCCATGGCCGCCGAGATCGCTCTTATTAACCTGCAGGCCGCGCGAGGCGTGACTTCTCACTTCAACGAATCCACCTGGTTCGATGCGCTGGTATTCAATGTGATGGGCCTCTTCATCCTGCTCAACACGTACGCAGCCGGTAACCTCGCCTGGCTCTACTGGACTGCCCCGCCATCCATGTTGGGGCCTGGTCTGCTGTGGGGAATCCGCTGGGCCTCATGTTACTTCTGGCCGGAAGCATCGAAGCCGTGGCGATGCTGGCCCATTCGGCGCACACTGTGGGCGGCGCCGACGGCGGAGCTGGAATGCCGCTTACCAATTGGAGTCTGGCGCACGGCGATCTTCGCGCCGCGCACGGGCTGGCGCTGCACCGGATGCAGGCGTTGCCGCTGGTGGGCTGGATAGTAGACCGCTGGAAACTGGCGCGACCGCCCGCGCTGGTTAGTGCGGCGGCCTTGGCTTACACTTTGTTGTTCGTGTTGCTGCTCATGCAGGCGCTTGCCGGCCGGCCTTTGCTAGGCTCGGGGGGTGCTTTCGCTTCTAGCAGCCTGGCTCTTACTGGCGCCAGTTTGTGTTTTCACCGGCGCGGCCGTGGCGGTCGTGGCGGGCTGGCCGGCCTGGATGTCGCGCGGATGCGACCGGTTCTTCACCGCCGCCTTCCTTGGCCTCCTGGTGTGCGGCAGCTTGGCCTTAGCCGCTGCGCCGTTCACTCCTTTGCATCCGTGGCTCTTCGCTTTGCCTCTGGCACTGGCCGCGTTACGGCCGGTTCGCCAGGAGGTAAGCACATGCGTTCCCGCTCGAGGACACATCGCTACGTTGGCCGCCTTCGCGGTGGTGCTCGCCGCCTTGGAATCGATAGTGGATCCGCTCTACGATTCGGCCCTCTACCATACGCAGCTGACCAGTTGGATGTCGACATACGGATTGCCCCCCGGCTTAGGACTGCTTCACTACCGGCTTGGCTTCTCCAGTTCGTGGTTCGCCCTCGGCGCCTTGTTCGATCACGGATTCCTGGTCCATCGCATGAGCCGATGCGTAACTGGCTTCGCGTTGCTTCTGTTACTGGCCCAGTCGGCTTGGGCATTCGCCCGATGTTTTCGTTCAAGCGATGCGCAGACCTCTCACGAAACGGCGCGCAATTGGTTTTTGGTGGGTGCGATGCCGGTATTGCTCGTTATTTCCAACCAGCTGGTACTGAGCGCCTCGCCATCGCCAAACTTCGGGGTGGCCGCCGCGACGGTGTTTGCGGCGTGGCTCGTGGTAGAGGGACCAACCTCTCTCGGGTTCCTGGTGGCCTGCGCCGCTACGGCCGTCAAGATGAGCACCGGTCCCATGGCGCTCGTGTTATTCCACCGGGCGCGGCCGATCGTGTGGGTAGTGGCCGTCGCCCTGGCAGCGCCCATCTTCTGGGCTAACTATTGGACCACCGGTTGCCCCGCCTTTCCGGCCTCGCTTTGCTTTGAATCGACCCACTCATTGGGAGGCGGCGAAGCCAAACGAATCGCGCTGGAGACGCTGAACTTCGCGCGCAACGCAAGTGATTTCCGGACGCCATACGCCGACAACGCCTGGGTCGGCGGCTGGCTCCGGCAATGGGACAATCAGGTGGTCTTTGTCCCGGCCGCCCTCGGATTACTGGTGATCCTGGTCACGCGCACCTGGAATCGCGCCGTTGCGCTCGCGCTGGCAAGCACTTTCTATTGTCTGGTCTCCGCTCCCAGCCCGCGTTTTGCCTTCGGTTCGGCTGCGGTTCTGGTCGGCGTTGCCGCGGTGGCGGGCAGCCGTTATCAGCATTTTCGGGTGTTGGTCCTGCTCTGTTCGGTGTTGTTGGTAATGAACAGCGCATTTATCGTTTGGCTGAGGGCGCCGCAGCTTGACCCTTCGAGTTATTGGTTGCTTCCCAGCCCCGCCTATCTGCATGGTCAGTCTGGAAAGCAGTTACTTCATCACGGGCTGCCGCTCAACCTGCCACCACGGGACGATCGCTGCGGGGCCTTGCCCCTACCGTGCACGCCGTACCCGCCGGACGTTGACGTCGGCCTCTGCGATCCAGCGCGCGGGCTAAGCGCCGGTTTCTGCCGCTGGCCTTTTCCGCGATAATAAAACGTGCTCGTTACGATCACGAACACCAACATGATGCGGCATGGCGATCCTCGCTTCGCATGGACCCGCGCCGAATTCGCTGACTGGGCCGGCCAGGCGTTTGAGCCGGCCGGACCAATCGATGAAAGTGTGGGCGCGCCGTCTCAAATGGCGATCTTCTCCCTGCCGGGCTTGGAATCGCTATTGTAAGTAACATGCCTCGCACACACCTTGTGCTCGCCTTCTACGCCATGACAGCGCTGCCCGCCACCTACAACACCCTCACCGAGTACCAACAGTTGCACGGCTTTCGCACGCGCGCGCTGTACCTGAATGATGCCGAACGCCCGATGGGCGCGCGCTTCACCCACGTCAAGACCGGCTTCACGCTCGACCTGCTCGAGATTCAATCCGTCCCGCAGGCCTTCTTGTGGGTCACCACGCCGCCCACTTCGAACATGGGCGAGCCGCACACTCAGGAGCACTTGCTCTTGAGCAAGGGCCGCCTGGGCCGCGATCTTCAGTTACACGAGACGATGTCGCTGATCGGCGCCACCGCCTTCACCAGCCAATACCGCACCTGTTATCCCTTTCATACAGTAGCCGGCCCCAGCGCCTTCTTCGCGCACTTCGAGCGCCAACTTCACGCCATGCTCGCGCCCGATTACTCCGACGAAGAGATCCTGCGCGAAGTGCGAAATTTTGGAGTTACAGTAGACGGCGCGGGCAAGCCCCTTCGGCTCGAAGAAAAAGGATCAATCTATAACGAGATGGTCAGTAGCATGACTCAGGGCAGCCGCCTGGCTTTCTACGAGCGCCAGCGGCTGGTGTACGGGCCGGAGCATCCACTCTCGTTCGTCTCTGGGGGTGCGCCGGACGCGATCCGCCAGATGCAGGCCAGTCACATCCGCTCTTTCCATCGCGACACGCATCACCTGGCGAACATGGGAGCTATAGTTTCCTTCGCTTCCAACCTACCCTTCGACGAGGCGTTGCGGCTGTTTGACGAGACCGTCACCCGTATGCAGGGCAACAAGCCCGTGCGCCCGCCCGCTCCCAAATTTTCGCCCGCTCAACCAGCGCAGGCGGGAACCACCCGTCTGGTCGACTATCCTCATCAAGACCCACAGCAAGCGGGCCAACTGAGTTTCACATGGCCCGCCGTGTACGGACTGGCCGCCTCGGACGAGGTACTGTTCCAGATGTTCCTCTCCAACTTCGCCGGCGGTCCCACGACGAACTTGTACAAGCGGTTCATCGACAGCCGCGCGCGCAAGATGGATCTCGGCGCGCGCTCGGTCGGCGGCTTCCTCTCGGACGACCTGGGCCTGGTGGCATCGGTCAGCTTTCCCGACGCCAATCCTGTCAACGCCACCGAAGCCCGCCTCAGCGAAGTGCGCGAACAGATCCTCGACGAGTTGCGCCTAATCGCGGGCTGGCCAGCCGGTTCGCCTGCGCTCGCCGAGTTCAACTCTCGCATGCGTAGCCGCCTCATAGAGTACCGCCGCTCCATGTCGAAGTTTGTCAGTGAGCCGCCTCGCTTCGGTTTCCGCAACGCGAGTTCGAGTTGGCTCGATCAACTCGCCTATCTCGATCGGCGGGGGGGATTCCGGCGTTCGTTGACCCTGCGCCCCGAACTCACCGGGATCGACACACTTCTCTCCGCCCCGGGGACTATGTGGGCAGCCGCGATCGGCCGTTGGAAACTCCTTGAGGTTGCGCCTTACGCCATCGCCGCACGGCCTTCGCCTGAACTGGTGTCGCGAGATACTCGCGAGCGCGACGAACGCGCCGCGGCCGAAGTGGAGCGTCTGAAGAGCGTCTACAAGACGGTCGACGCGCAACAGGCGATTCGCCTCTACCAGGCCGACTACGACAAGCGAACCACCGAACTTGAACGGCTCGACGCGGAAACGAAGATGCCGCCGTTCACGGATTCTCCACCTATGACGGCCGACGATACGCTCGACTACCGGGTCACCAAAACGGCCGGAGTCACTGCCGTTCATTCCCGTTTCCCCGGCATGACCAGTGCCACGGCGGGCCTGGCTCTGCGCGCCTCGTCCGTGCCTGCCGATCAGCTGGTTTACCTGGCCGCGATTCCGGCCCTGCTTACTTCCACCGGAGTCATCCGCGATGGCAAAGCGATCGGTTACGACGAAATGAGCGAAGCGCTCAAGAACGAGATCCTGAGCCTCGAAGCTTCCTTCAGCACCAACCCTAAGACCGGCCGCGTCGAGATTGTGGTGCGAGGCGCCGGCAACGATCTCGCCGAATCGCTCCGCGCGTTGGAATGGATGCGCCTGGCCCTTTACCATCCAAACTGGCGCCCCGAAAATCTCCCGCGTCTCCGCGATATCGTTGACCGGCAGCTCAATTCGCTCCGCACTACCATGCAGCGCGGCGAAGAGCAGTGGGTACGCGACCCCTCCACGGCGTGGTGGCGGCAGGATCCGCTCCAGCTCACGGCCGCATCTTTTCTTACTCGCGCGCACCATTTTCATCGTCTGCGCTGGTTGTTCAAGGATCCGGCTCCGGCCTGCGCGGAGTTCTTCGATCAAGCGGCGGCAATCGTCGATGGCTCGACGCCGCGCGCGCAACTCGGGGCCAAGGCCGCGGAGTTGGCCGGCCGCGCCACCGGGCCATGCCGCCTGGTTGCCTTGGAAGCGGCGAAGGACCTGGAAGCCCTGTTGTCCGATATCCCAGACTCAGCACTCACCGCCGACTGGAGTTACCTCTGCCGCCAGATGCGTGATGATCTCGCCGTGCCGCCGGCGCAGGCGCTTGAAAAGCTCGAGGCGGTCCGCCTGAGCCTTATGCGGAAGACTGGCGCGCGTATGTTCCTGATTAGTTCGCCGGAAAACGAACCCAAGCTGGTGGAGGCCGCCGCGCCACTGCTGGCCGGTCTGAGCGCGGGCCGGGCCGCCGCGCCTTCTTTTGTGCCTATTGTCCACATCCGCAGCCGGTATCTGGCTCGCGAGAAAGATGCGCGCGCGCCCCGCTTCGTCGCCCTCGCCGCCCCGAACATGCGCGGCGGCGTCATGATGAACATGGCGCCGCTGATCGGCTACGAAGATGTCGACCGCGAATCTCTGCTTCGTTATCTGGCGGGGTCCACTTACTCCGGCGGGGGCGCGCATGCCCTATTCATGAAGACCTGGGCGGCAGGTTTAGCCTATAGCAACGGCCCCGGCCCGGTCCTGTCCATGGGAACCTTCCAGTATTACGCCGAGCGAACTCCTGAGTTGCCGCAGACCCTCCGCTTCGTCATCGAAGAAGTGAAACGCGCGCCGCGCAATGTCGACTTAGTGGACTACGCACTGACACGAACGTTCCAAAGCAACTCGGCGCAAACCTTCGAGATCCGCGGCGAAGCCATCGCCACCAATCTGGCCGACGGCGTTGCGCCTGAGAAAGTACGCCGGTTCCGGCAGGCTCTGCTCGACTTGCGCAAGCAGCCAAGGTTGATGGCGGAGATATATCGCCGCGTCGACGACGTGTACGCTTCGGTTTTCCCGGGATACGCTCCGGGGGCCCAGACTCCAGAGCGCACTAACTATTTCGTCATTGGCCCCGAGAAACAGCTGTCGCTGTATGAGGAATACCTGAAGTCCGCTGTTGGTGCTGAGGAGCGGCTCCACCGGCTGTATCCGCGGGACTTCTGGATTACGCGGGATTGAGCCCATACGCCCCATTCGCCTTCCCGACGGCGGACGCGCGCTCAAGCCAGCCTTTTTTTGTGGGCAGAAAAAAGCCCCCCCCCCGTCAACAATCGTACGGGGAGGCGGGGGTTTTTGCGAACCGCTATCAGAACTGGAACTTCAGCAAGAACTGGATCTGGCGCTGACCGCCAAACTGACCATTGCCTCCGTACGTGCTGTACAGCGGAGCGTATTGATTGCCATATGCGATATACACCCAAGGGTTTTTGAACATCGGTGTATTCGTAAAGTTGAAGACGTCCGTTCTGAGTTGCAGCGTGCTCTTTTCTGTAACCTGCACTCTCTTTGCGAACGAAAAGTCGAGGTTGAATGCTCCGGGAACCCGCTCAGTATTACGCCCTAAGTTACCGAAGGTTCCCTCTTTCGGTATCGAGAAGCAAGCCAGATTGACCACTCTGTCGGGATAGTGGACACCACCAGGCGGCGTTTTGTTACAGCTGGCGACCGCGTCGGCACGCTGCACCCAACCGAGTGTGTTGCCGTAGGTGTCAAAACCAGTGCGGACGGTGAACGGTAACCCTGTCCTCATCTGCATGACTCCCGAGATCTGCCAGCCGCCGATGATCGCGTTGGCAACCGAGTTCTGTAAGTCCATGGACGTGCCCTTGCCGACCGGCAGATCGTAAACGAAGTCGGCCGTAAAATTGTGGCGTACGTCGAACGCCCCGTTACCTCGGTCGCAAGTGCCGCCGGTGCACAGCGGGTTGTTTGGATAAGCCCCCGCTTCCTGCGTGCCGTTATCGATTGTGTGCGACCAGGCGTAGAAGGCTTCAAACACCAGCCCCTTTGACATTCTCTTCCTAAAGGTCACCTGGAGGCCGTTGTACTGCTGCCACAGGAAGCTTCTAATGTTGCTGACCTGTCCGATAGTGGGTAGGGGGCGACGGCCGCCCAGCTTCGGGTCGGGCAGGTTCAGATGGCCCAGATCCGAGTAGCCGTGCACGTAGTGCGTCCCCAGGTAGCCGACCTGCAGCATCGTATTTCCGGGCAACTCTGTTTGGATGTTGAGGCTGTAGTTCTGCTGATATGGGTTCTTGATGTTCGGGTCGACCATATTGTAGTCGAAGATATCCGTTTTGATTGGCGTAGAACTGTTCGCGATCGGGTAGGTCAAGCCCGAATTGTCCGCGGCAAGATAGTTAGCAGTGGCGTAGCGGGGCTCATTTCCGATCAGATTCGGGCCGACCAATACCATGGGGAAATGGTACCGGCCATAGGCGGCTTTCAGAACCGTTTTGCTATCGTTGGTGAGCCGGTATGTAAAGCCGACGCGGGGATCGAAGACGTCGCGATCGGCCTTGTACCACGACTCTCCGTAGTTCGTCAGGCGTGAGCTTGCCAGGTTGGTGATCGAGTAGAGATAGTTCCGCAGCCGCGAAGAACGCTGCACTGAGTTGTACTCGTATCTCAGGCCAAGGTTCAAAGTTAGCCGTTTTGTCAGCTTGATAATATCCTGGAAGTACGGGGCGTACGTTTCGTACCGGACCGCATCGCGGCCCGTCGACGGCGCATTACTGAAGCTGTCCGGGCGATTGGCGATTAGGTCATCCAGCGTGTTGAAATTGTAAGAGTCGTACGGGAATCCGTACCGGCTCCCTTTGACCGGCGTCAATTCAAAACCGACGCTGAGCGTGTGCTTGCCTGAACTGAACGACAAGTTCTCAGAGATTGTGCCGATGGCGGCGTGGCTGTCGATTCCCCAGTTTATGCTTTGGAAAAAATTGACGCCATTCACGTAGATGTACGGTCCGGTCGGGCCCGACGCGTAGTTGTTGAGGAGTGGATAGTTGAACCCCAGACGGAATTCGTTGACCAGCCGGGGGGAGAACAGATGGGTCTCGGAAATCACGGCGTTCTGGACGCGTATCGGGTAGTAACCACCCTGGTTGTTGGCATGGTAGACGGGACCCAGGATGTTCGAATCGCCTATTTGATCACGGAAGTAGACGGTATCATTGTCGGAGACACAGTGATCAACCCGAAATTGCCCGACGTCGTTGCGCGTCTTTGTAACACCGTTCATGCGGATCAAACCGAAATCGGGATCAACTTTCCCGTCGGACAGATACTGGGGTTCGGTCGGCAGCGGCGTGCGCGCCACGTAGGACTGAAACGTCTGCGGCAACCTGTTACGGAGCGCCTGATTGGGAATTTGCGTCTGCACGGTGCTGGTGCCGGTGCGGTAGCGCCCCATTTCCGTGCCGACAAAGAAGAACGTTTTGCCCTTCACGATGGGTCCGCCAAGCGTCGCACCACCCTGGTTGAACCTGAACGGAGCCTTGCCCGTGTCGAAGACATTACGCGCGTCCAGCTTGTCGTTCCGGAATGTGTAACTCAATGTTCCATGGAACGTGTTCGTGCCGGACTTCGTGATCACGTTAACCGAGTTGCCCGAGCCCCGGCCGGACATGGCGGATAGGCCCGCGCTGTCTATCTTGATCTCTTCGATCATGTCAGGGCTGGTCTGCGGCGTAATGCTCTGCCCGAAACCGCTGATAAAGCCGCCCAAGTCTCCGCGTGTGGCGCTGGCGCCGTCCATGGCAACGCTGTTTCCGTAGACGCCCGCCCCGTTGAATGACACGTTGGCGTTGTCATTGGTCTGTACGGCTCCAGGTGTCAGCACTATCAGGCTCTGCCAATTCCGGCTATTCAGGGGAAGCGACGATAGCTGAGCGCTCGTCAGCGTGGTTCGGGTCTAGACCGTTTCAAGATTGACCGCGCGAGCAACACTTTGGACAGTCACTGTCGATTCCACCGTACCGACTGTCAGAGTGAGATCGATTGTTTTCGTTGCGCCAGTTTCCAGGATGACGCCATCCAAAGCCAGCGACGAAAACCCTTTGCTCGCTGCCTTGACCGCGTAGATGCCGGGGACAAGGTTGTCCGCCCGGTAGAGACCGTCCTGGTTCGTGAGTGTCTTCCGATCAATGCCCGTTCCAGTGTTAGTCAATATGGAGCGACCAACCCCAATTCGCAGGTAACGCGGGTTACGCTAGCGAAGAGGTGAATCCAGCG
>SXGR01551844.1_pt1 | contig 13718 bp, 12 predicted proteins | sample 3174711 | NCBI WGS metagenome assembly SXGR01 (sample SAMN11356860, study PRJNA531348) | freshwater metagenome | isolation source: freshwater sample F1-60 | place: China: Fuxian Lake, Yuxi | collected 2017-12-25
CCTGATGCCTTCCGTCACCGCCTCGGTCGTATCGAGCGAGACGACATAGTCCAGGTCCTCCGGAAACTGTTGCTTCATCTCCTCCATCCGCGCCTTCAGCCGCTGTACCGTGTCGATCGCGTTGGACCCGGGCAGTTGATAGATGGCCAGGACGGCGGCCGGCACGCCGTTCAAGCGGCCCATCACGTTGTAGACTTGCGCGCCCAGTTCGGCCCGAGCCACGTCGCGCAGGCGCACGAACGAGCCGTCGTCGTTGGCGCGGACCACAATGCTCCCGAACTCCTCCTCGGTGACCAGACGGCCCTGCGCCCTGACCGTATAGGTAAACTCCTGCCCGCGGGGCACCGGCTCCGCCCCCACCTGCCCGGCCGGATTGACGACGTTCTGCGCGTTGACCGCATTGACCAGATCCACGACCGTGAGGCCAAGCTTTGCGAGTTGGTCCGGCTTCACCCACAAGCGCATCGCATACTGGCCCGCGCCGAAGAGCTGCACCTGGCCCACGCCCGACACTCGCGTGAGGGGATCGTTGACGTTGATAAAGGCATAGTTGGCGAGGAAGGTCGCGTCGTAGGTACCCTTCGGCGAGTAGAGCGACACCAGCATCAGCGGACTGCTGAGCGCCTTGGGATTCGTGATTCCGAAGGTCTGCACCGCTTCCGGAAGCTGTGGCTTGGCGATCGACTGCCTCATCTGCGTGAGCACCTGGTCGATGTTCGGATCTGTGTCCAGGTCGAAGGCCACCCGTAGGGACAGTTGCCCGCTGCTCGCGCTGATCGAGTACATGTAGAGCATGTGGTCCACGCCGTTGATCTGTTGTTCCAACGGCGTCGCCACGGCCTGTTCGATGGAGAGGGCGTCTGCGCCCAGGTAGGTCGTCTGCACCTGGACTTCCGGCGGCACGAGGTCTGGAAACTGGGCGATGGGCAGGCGCAACATGAACACCGCCCCCACGAGGACCGTGATGATCGCCATCACCATGGCCACGATCGGGCGGTGGACGAAGAATTTGGCCATCAGGCTAGATTCCGGGGCGGGGCGGAGGAGCGGCAACGCCTGGTCCGGCCTGGGCCGGCTCGGCTGGCATGGGCTTCACCGTCACGGACATACCGCTTTTGATCTTCTGCAACCCCTCCACGATCACCTGTTCGCCAGCCTGGAGTCCGGACGCGATCACCCATTGCGTCCCGATCTGGGGGCCGAGCTTCACGTTGCGGATGGCGACCTTCTTGTCGGCCCCCACGACGCCGACCTGATAGGTGCCCTGCAGTTCTTGCACCGCGCGCTGCGGCACCAGAAGCGCGGCAGGCAATGTCTCGATCACCGCACGGACCTTGGCATATTGGCCGGGCCGCAGGATATTGCCGGGATTGGGGAAATAGCTGACGAGCATGATGGTGCCGGTCTTCGTGTCCACCTGCCGGTCGGCGAGCGCCACCTTCCCCTTGTGCGGATAGACGCTGCCATCGACCAGGATTAGGTCGAGCGACGCGGCGTTAGGACGCTCCGCCTCCGGATGGGCCGCCCCCTGCTGAAACCGCTCGGCGAAGCGCAGATAGGCCTTCTCGCTGATCGGAAATTGCACCCGGATTGGGTCCACCTGCGACACGGTCGTCATAACCGTGTTCTCCATGATCAGATCGCCGACTTGCGCGCTTGCGATCCCCGCCACCCCGTCCACAGGCGACGTGACATTCGCCCAGTCCAGGTTCAGCCTGGCCTTTTCCAGGTTGGCCTGAGCGGAGAAGACCGAGGCCTTGTTCGCCTCGTTCGACTGAATCGAATCGTCCAGCTCCTTCTGGCTCACCGCCCCTTGCGCTGCCAGCGGCTTGTCCCGCGCCACGTCCATCTGGGTCTTCTTGTAGGCGGCTTCAGCCCGCCCCAGTTCGCCCTTCATCTGGTCGAAGGAGGCCTGGTAGGAGCGAGGGTCGATCTTGAACAGCAGCGAGCCGGCCTTCACGAATGAGCCTTCCGTATAGTTCCGCGAGAGTAGATAGCCCTGCACCTTGGCGCGAATCTGCGCGTCCACATAGCCGGAGGTCGTGCCAACCCCCTCGGCATAGACGGGCACATCCCGCTGCACCACGGAAGTCACCAGGACCTCAGGGATCGCGACCGGGCCTGCTTCAGGTTTTTCACATCCAGGAAAGAGGGTGAGACACAGACAAAAAATGAGGTACGCCCTGAGCGCACGAGGCGACACAACGACCGGCCCGGCATCTTGCAAGGCGGAACCCTTTCTTTTTGAAGAGGTTTTCTTATACCCTTCACTGAAGAGGTTCGTCAAGCAGCCCGCTTGCTTTACAGGCCCCACCCGCGCTACCCTGCTCCGGACCATACCAGCTATACCTATACAAGGAGGCGCCCATGACCGCCCGGATCACGATTGTTGCCCTCGCCGTCACCCTACTGGTCGGATGTTCACCGACGAAGCAGGCGCGATCCATGGAAACCTCCGGCTTCTTGGGCGACCTCTACCCGCGCATGCACAAGGGCGGGGACAACGAAGGGTTATTGCTCTACAAGAATCCAAAAATCCTCCTAATCCCACGCGGCACCTACAAAAAGATTCTCCTCGACCCGGTTCAGGTATGGGGCGAGGCCTCGGCCGATCCGGCCAAGCAACAAGAGATGCAGCAGGTGGCGGAGATGCTACACAGCCTGCTCTATCGAAGCCTGGAGAAAGACTATGAAATGGTCACAAGCCAGGGCCCGAACACCCTACGCATTCAGGCGGCGCTGACTAGGGCCGACAAGGCCAACGTCGCCCTGCGCGCCATCTCCACCATACCCGCGCCAATGAATGTCCTGGCCTTGAGCTCCCTGGTGAAGAACCTGGGCACGGGCAAACCGCTGTTTGTGGGCGAGATCAGCGCCGAAATCAAACTGCTCGACGCGCAGAGCGGCGAGGTGCTGGCCGCGTCCGCGGATCGCCGGGTCGGCAACAAGCGTCTGGATGCGGACTCGTTTGACTCCTGGGATGACGTGCATAAAGCCATGGAGTTCTGGGCCGAGCAGATACGGTACCGGCTGTGCCAGCAACGGGGCGGCGGCAACTGCGTCATGCCCAAAAACTGAACCGACGCAGACAGGCCCGGCTACTTCGTGGCGCTGGGCGCCACAAGCTGGCGGCAGGGCGCGGACAAGTCGGCTTCGTGTTCTTTCAAGCAGCGCACGATGCGCCCGCCGCCCATCCGCACGTCGGGGCAGAGCTTCTTGTAATCCGCTGCGCAGACGCTCTTCAGTTCCTTCATGTTGACCGCAATCTCCGGCGGGATATGGTCGGTCTGCGCGGCGGCAGGCGGAGCCGGGTCGGCGCCGCGCGCAGCCGACGGCACGACCACCCCCTGCAGCAGCACCATTGAGATACAGAGCAAGAAGGGGCCTGCTATTCCACTTGCTCCGTGTGTTCCACCCAGTCGCCACCGCGTCATCATAGCCCCCTCCCTTGTGATCTGAATTGTGAACCAGGCGCTACTCTGCCCTGCGTCATCGTCACTGTCAACGCTTTTTAGCGGGTGCAAACAGTCGCAAGTCCTCGTCCATGGCTGGGAAAGAGCGGTTTGACAAGGACCGGATCCTGTGGGATGCTGCTTGCACCATGAGCTTTTCCCGTCGGACCATCCTGAAAGCCGCGGGCCTCGGCGCTCTGGCAAGTCTCACCGGTTGCGACGCCATGGGCAGCATGTTCGGGCGCATGTTCGCCATGCCGCCGCGCGACACCCTCTACTTCACGCCGAACGACAAGTTTTACGTCGTGAACTATGCGGACTCGGCCGTCAGCGTCTCGCGCGAGGTCAACATCGAACAGTGGCAGGTGCACGTCACCGGCACGGTCAAAAAGCCGATGAAGCTGGGCTGGCGCGACATTTTGAACCGCGACTCCTTCGACCAGGTCTCAACCCTCATGTGCATCGACACCCTCCCCGGCGGGGACAGTCTCGGCAATGCCCAGTGGCGCGGCATCTCGCTCAAGCAGTTGTTGCAGGAGGCGGGCGCAGACGAGGAGGTGGCGCGGGATGTGGTCTTCCGCGCCATCGACGGGTACCACGACAGTATCCCTTTCACCCGTGCCATGCAGAACGACGTCATGCTCGCCTATCTCATGAATGGCGAGAAACTCCCCAAGGCCCACGGATTTCCGCTCCGGCTCATCGTGCCCGGCCTGTACGGCATCAAGAACGTGAAGTGGATCACGGAGATCGAGGTCTACCCCGGCGACTACAAGGGCTACTGGCAGCAGAAGGGCTGGACGGACGACGGCACGATCAAGATCTTCTCCCGCGTGGACAGCCCCGGCCATTACCAGTCGCTACGCGGCCCGGAGCAGAAGTTCCGCGGCATCGCCTTCGGCGGCCCCAACAGCATCGCCAAGGTGGAGATCAGTTTCGATGCGGGCAAGACCTGGAATAGCGCCGAGCTGGAAAAGCCCATGTCCCCCTACTCCTGGGTCATCTGGAACTATGCCTGGCGGCCACCCAAGGCGGGCAAATTCCAGGTGGCCGTCCGCGCCACCGACGCCAAGGGCCAGTTGCAGATCGAAGAGATCGTCCGTCCCCAGCCGGCCGGCGCGAGCGGGCTGCATACGATCATCGCCGACGTCGAACAAACATAACGGCTGCTGAAAACGCCCACCGACTGCGTTCTCGCATCGCTCAAACCCTCAACGTAGCGAACACGTACGCCTCGGCCTTTCGCTCGCTGCGGTCTTGTTGAACGGCCGCTTTGAGCAGCCTGCCAGAGCTCTTGGCTAGCCAGAAAAGACTCTGAGGCATGCACTGGGGCATCTCAAACTTGCCCTGTCACAACGCAAGACCAATCCTAGCAGTTTCTTCTCACCAAGCCACCAGGCTGAATCTGCTCAGGCTCAATAACCTCCTTCACATACAGCATACAACGTCTTTGAACTTGGAGACAATATCCGTCCGTCCCCTTCCAGGGGCCAGCCCCTTCGGCAAGAGATGTTTTGCCCGCTGCATGGACACTCGGGCTTAACCGGCTCACGCTCGCAGGACTCGTCAGGCTCCAGGCTTAAAGCCATCGGTGACGCAATACGTGGGGGACAGTTCTCCGCCGTGGCCTTCGGATTTGTGGGTCCAGTTGCGCAGGACGCCCTGCCGGTCGAAGGTCAGGACATATTCGTCGCACCAGGTCCCTGGCGCGCCCCAACTATTTTGGTTGCTGGGGTCCTGCCACATGAACTGATAGACCAACACCGGTTCGCCGGTCAGCGTGGCGGCCATGTACTTGGGCTGTCCGAGCTGTTTCCGGACTTCTGCCTGAGTGGCCCGATCCTGCGCCGATTCGAGATAACGCGTTTCCTTCGGGATGAGCACCGAGCATGCGGCCCCCAGTAGCATCAGACCCAGGCACATGGACCCTGTGAACGTCTTCATCCTCGACCTCCCTGCTGCGTCACTCGTTGTATCTGCTCCATCTCCAGACTCGTCAAGTCACGCCATTGACCTGGCTGGAGGTCGCCCATGACAATCGGCCCGATCGCCACCCGCACGAGCCGCACCGTGGGATGGCCCACCGAAGCCGTCATGCGCCGGACCTGCCGGTTCAGTCCCTCGCGTAACGTGATCTCCACCCAGGCGGTCGGCACGGACTTGCGGAATCGGATCGGCACAGGCCGTTCCGGCAGCTCCGGCTCATCGGCAAGCAGGCGCGCCCCGGCCGGTCTGGTGCGCGTGCCGCTGAGCTGGACACCCAGCCGCAGCCTCTTCAGCGCTTCCTCGTCCGGCATGCGCTCCACCTGCACCCAATAGACCTTCGGAAGCTTATGCCGCGGGCCCGTGATGTGATGAGCCAGCGTTCCGTCCGAGGTCAGCAACATGAGCCCTTCGCTGTCCAGATCCAGCCGCCCGGCCGCATAGACTCCGGGGATCGTCACGAAGTCGGCCAGGGTCGGTCGGCCTTCCGGATCGGTAAAGCAGGGCAGCACCCCATAGGGCTTATTGAAGGCGATCGTGCGAGGGCTGGACGGCGCCGGCGCTCTTGCCGGAATGGCACGGCGTCGGGATCCTGTTGGTGCTTCAGGCATCGGGTCGCGATTTTTGAAGGCCCGAGCCCGCCACATGAACGGTCACGCCGATTTGTGCAGCAGTGGCGGGCCGAGCGGCAGCAAGGCCCGGCCGGTAAATGCCCGGCTCAAACTCGCGACCGCATAATAGAAGGCCCCCAGCCCGACCAGAACGTGCAAGATGCCAGGCAGGGTCTCGGAAATGACATCCAATCGAGCAAACGACGTGGCGGTGAAGGAGAGGGTAATCACGACGTGGAGCAGGCTGAGAGCGGCATTGCGATACGCCGTCAGATACACCATCACAGCGGAAAAGGCGGCGTATACCATATTGATCGGCGCAAACAAGACCATGTGAAAGTTGAACGAGGCGCCGGCGCTCACCAGCTTCGCCGTCGACACGGTGAGCCAGAAGAATCCATACATCGTCAGCGCGGTCCCGCCCAATTGCTCGTGGTACCGGATATCGGTGACCCCGGCCAAAATCTGCACGACGCCTCCAAAAACCAGCGCGATGACGAGGACGCCCACCCTGTCCGACTCGGGAATACCGCCCAATTGTGCGACACCGAGAGTCAACGCCCCGACCGCCAGTCCGAACAGGCCGATTGCCAGGACATCAATCCGCTGCAGCTCCTGCACCGCTCCAGGCATAAGACCCCTCCCTGTGAAGATGGTTCCTCACACGTCCAGATCATCTCTGAGGACAAGAGATGGCGATCCGAGAGTCTAGCGAAATGAGTGCGATGGAGTCTAGCAACTTCTGGGGCTAGGCCGATGGGCAAGCATGGCGGCACCTCGCCTCTATGAAGCGAGTCGTTGCCATCGGGCTTGTTGCAGGCCTACCACGAGGACAGGGCGTAGGGATCAGGATCTGGGCTTGAACCAGTCGGTCACGCAATAGGCCGACATCCGGTCGAGAGCCCCGCCAGCGCACGAGCATCGCTTTCATGATGCACCTCCCTGCCAAGCTGGCTCGAGCCGCCGCGTTCGATCGACTCGCGGCGGAGCAGTCGCTTGCCGCCGGTGATGCTCACATGAAGAGTCATCGGCCTGCGGCACCATTCTACTCCCTATTTTCTCCGAGAAAAGCCCCTTGTCTTTGTTTATACTGCCTGTAGGTTTCACTCCTGCGCATGGCGCCGGACATCATCAGCGAAGCAATCCATGACTTGTTGCGCCAGAAGAACAGCTACCCGCTCTCTGATCGCCTGGCCCCTGTTGACCGTCACCCTGTTGATGCCGATGGACGCACCGCTCCAGGCCCAATCGTCCGAGGACCATCTCAGAGAGGCCGTCGAGCGGGCCAAGCGGGCGACCGTCGGAATTTTGAACGCCACGCCGGACACGCGCCAATCGGGCTACGACACCCAGCTGTCGTTCCGCGGCACCGGCGTCCATCTGGGCAACGGATACATCCTAACCGCCCGTCATGCGGTGGAGCGCCAGAGCGGAAGCAATGCCACCATCCCCAACACCATCTTGATTCTCACGCAACGGCTTGAGGAATTGCCGGCCAAACTCGTGGGCGACAATGCCTATCTGGACACCGTCCTGTACAAATTGCCCTCCATGGTCGATTCGCTCGAGAGCGCGGACCTGTCGTTCAGCGTCCTGGACGCCACGACCGGCCAGCAGGTCTTCACCGTCGGCTATCCACTGGGCTGGGGCCCCACGATCGCCTACGGCCGGGTCGGCAACCCCAACACGTTCCTGCAGACCGTGGACAGCAGACTCATCCAATCCGACATCCCCGTCTGCAGCGGCAACTCGGGGGGCGGACTCTTCAATGCCGAGGGCGAACTGGTCGGCATCATGCACGCGATCATCAAGACCGACGACGCGCAAGGCGGCCATGGGTGCAGCCGGCTGGCCTTTGCCGTCCCCGGCGGACTGGCCAAGAAGATCGTCGCTGCATTGCTGGAAAACAAGCAGCCGGGGTTTGCGCGACTGGGCCTCCAGATGAAAGTCGTCAAGATCGACAACCGGTGGCGCGTCGCCGTCGGAGGCGTCTCCGAACCGGCCTCGTTGGGCGGCGCGCAAAAGGGCGATTTGTTGCTGGCCATTAACGACACAGAAATCACCGACGCGGCGCAGCTGAAGAACTACCTGATGGAGCGGACGGTGCCGGGGCAGAAGATCACGCTGCGCGTCCTCCGCGGAGGCAAGGAACTGGCACTCACCATTACGTTGGGCGGGGCGTAACGACCGTGCCACTCCCAACGCACAAGGGACCGGCAGTGGGACGCAGCCTGCTCACAAGCCTGGGGGGAATAATGGTGACAACCGATCGATGCGAGCCGGCAAGGCCGGCATCGCATCCCCAATATAATCGATGACCCACAGGGCAGGATCCGCGCGGCCTCTTGGTGATGCTCCCAATCAGGGACCGCCCCCCCACATCGCGCACGGCTCGTCCTTCTCATAGCACACCTGATTGAACAGCTGCGCGCGTTGCCGAATTCCCCCGGCCGTTCTTGTGCGTTGCCTTTTCTTTGATTGTCCGCTTGCCTGACGGTACAATGGCGCACCCGATGAATACCGCCGCAGAACAGACGCCTCGCCTCGCGAAACAGCCGGGCAAGCTTTCCCCCGAAGCGGAAAAACTGCAGACCCGCCTCTGCCGCCTGGTTGGCGAAGCCATTGCCGACTATCGGATGATCGAAGCAGGCGACAAGATCATGGTCTGCCTGTCCGGCGGGAAGGACAGTTACGGCCTGCTGGACATTCTGCGCGTCCTGCAGCACCGCGCCCCGATCCGTTTCGACCTCGTCGCCGTCAACCTGGACCAGAAGCAGCCTGGCTTTCCCGCTCACGTGCTGCCGGACTACCTGACCGGCCTCGGCGTGCCGTTTCACATCGAGGAACGGGACACCTATTCCATCGTCAAACGGATGATCCCCGAAGGGCAGACGACCTGTTCCCTCTGTTCGCGGCTGCGGCGGGGCATTCTCTATCGCGTCGCCTCAGAACTGGGCGCGACCAAGATCGCGCTGGGACACCACCGGGACGATATTCTCGAGACCCTCTTCCTGAACATGGGCTACGGCGGCAAGTTGAAAGGTATGGCCCCCATCTTCCGGGCCAAGGAACGGGGGCATGTCGTCATCCGGCCGCTGGCCCATGTCCCGGAAACGGATCTGGCCCACTATGCCGAGCTGATGGCCTTTCCGATCATCCCCTGCGACCTCTGCGGATCACAGGACACCCTGAAGCGCAAAGCAATGAAAGCGTTGCTGCGGGATTGGGAGCAACGCTCCCCGGGAAGCCTCGACAACATCTTCACCGCCATGGCCAACGTCGTGCCCTCGCGTCTCATGGATCGGCGGCTTCACGACTTCTCTACCGGGCCTGACGCCGACCCCGAACAAGGGTTGAATCGCGGCCACGACGACCGCTGCAAGGATGTCCGGATGGATGGGCCTGGCCTCCGAATCACCGGGCCACGACGCGCCGGCGATTCGGCATAGACCAGCTAGGGCCATAGGGCGGGCACAGTCCAGCATGGGCCGCCCCCGGAAAAGCAACCTCCCGATCGATCCATTTAGTGGGTTCAAACTTAGCGCGATTCGTGGTATCTTCACCCTCGTTTCGACCGGCCAGCCAACCGAGGAGATGACGGAGCCATGTTGCTACAAGGGAAAACCGGCCTGATCGTCGGGGTCGCCAACAAGCACAGCATTGCCTGGGCCATCGCCGAGGCGGCAGCTCGCGAAGGAGCGAGGCTGACGTTCAACTACCAAGGGGAGCGGCTGAAGGAAAACGTCGAAGAACTTGCCAAGACGCTGCCCGGCGCCAGCGCCTTCGCCTGCGACGCCAGCCAGGACGACCAGATCGCCGCGTTGATGACGCACGTGGAGGGGACGCTCGGGCATCTCGACTTTCTCGTCCATTCCATCGCCTTCGCCCCGCGCGAGGAACTGACCGGCGAGTTCCTCAACACCTCGCGCCAGGGGTTCGCCACCGCGCTGGACGTCAGCGCCTATTCCTTGGTCGCCTTGAGCCGGGCGGCGCTGCCGCTGATGCGGGAAGGCGGCTCCATCGTCACCCTGACCTACCTCGGCAGCGAACGGGTGGTGCCGCACTACAACGTCATGGGCGTCGCCAAAGCCGCTCTGGAATCCTCGGTGCGCTACATCGCGGCCGATCTCGGTACCCGGAACATTCGCGTCAACGCGATTTCCGCGGGCCCCATCAAGACCCTGGCGGCCCGCGGCGTGTCCGGTATCAGCAAGATGGTGGATCATCACCGCGAGGTGGCGCCGCTGCGCCATGCCACGGAGCAGAACGAAGTCGGCGACACGGCGCTCTTCCTAATCAGCTCGCTGGGACGGGGGATTACGGGAGAAGTGATCTACGTGGACGGCGGCTACCACATTCTCGGCTCGCTCGCCCCGCTGGGCTAGCATCCCCACGGCTAGGCGATCGCGGCGGCCCAGACGGCCGCCCCTCCTCACTCCAGCAAATCCAGCTTGATCGACAACTCGCGGAGTTGTTCCGGAGAGACAGGGGAGGGGGCCTCGGTCATGGGGCACTGGGCCTTCTGGGTCTTGGGGAAGGCGATCACGTCACGGATCGAGTCGGCCCCTCCCAGGAGCATGATCAGGCGGTCGAGACCGAAGGCGATACCCCCATGCGGAGGGGCTCCATATTCGAGGGCTTCCAGGAGAAAGCCGAACTTGCCCGCCGCCTCTTCTTTATTGATGCCGAGCAGGCCGAAGACGGTGCTCTGCACATCCCGGCGATGGATCCTGATGCTGCCCCCTCCGATTTCGTTCCCGTTCAGGACCAGATCATAGGCCTTGGCCCGGACCTTCAAGGGGTCGGACGCGAACAAGGGGATATCCTCATCCAGCGGCGCCGTGAACGGATGGTGAATGGCCACGTGCCGCTTCGCCTCCTGATCGAATTCCAGCAACGGGAAGTCGATCACCCACAGGGGCTTCCAGGCGGCCTTGTCGATCAGGTTCAATTCCTCGCCCAGCAGGAGGCGCAACCGCCCCAGCACATCGTGGACCACGTTTGGCTTGTCAGCCCCGAAGAGGAGCAGGTCCCCAGACGCCGCGTCCGGCAGAGCCGCCAGCAGCGCCTTGGCATCAAGGAACTTGGCGATCACGGATTCCAGCTGGCCTTCTCCGGTGATCTTGACCCAGGCCAGGCCCTTGGCGCCGAAGCCCTTGGCCGTGTCCCCCAACGCGTCGATCCTGCTCCTGGGAATCGCGGCCCCGCCCTTGACGATGAGGGCCTTGACCAGCCCCCCCTTGGTCGCCGCCTCCTTGAACACCTTGAACTCGCTTTTGGCCGCAAACGCGCTGACGTCATGCATGGGCAGGCCGAAGCGCAGATCCGGCTTGTCCGACCCGTACCGTCCGATCACCTCCGCATAACTCATCCGGGGAAAAGGCGCAGGCAACTCCACCCCCGCCGTCCGTTTGAACAGGTCCCGGATCATCTCCTCCATCAGGCCCATGATCTGCTCCCGGTCCACGAACGACATCTCAACGTCGATCTGAGTGAACTCCGGCTGCCGGTCGTTGCGCAGGTCTTCGTCCCGGAAGCACCGGGCCACCTGGTAATAGCGATCGACGCCGCTGACCATGAGGATCTGCTTGAACAGCGGCGGCGACTGGGGCAGCGCGAAGAAGGTGCCCGGGTTCACGCGGCTGGGCACCAGATAGTCCCGCGCCCCCTCCGGCGTGCTCTTGGTTAGCATGGGGGTCTCGACATCAAGGAATCCCTGCTCGTTCAGGAACGTCCTGGCTGCATGCACCACCTCGTGCCGGAGCTTGAGCAGCTTCTGCATCCTGGGACGGCGCAAATCCAGATACCGGTACTTCAGGCGCAGGGCCTCCGTGACCTCCCCCTCGTCCTCGATCAAGAACGGCGGGGTCTTGGCCTCGTTCAAGATTTCGACGGACGTGACCAGCACCTCGATGTCGCCGGTCGCCAGGTTGGGATTGGCCGAACCGTCCGGCCTGAGGGCCACGGTCCCCGACAGGGCCACGACGAATTCGTTGCGGAGCACATGCGCGCCTTGATGGGCCGCGGCGCTGATCTCGGGATTGAAGACAGCCTGCGTCAGCCCCTGCCGGTCCCGCAAGTCGATGAAAATGACGTTGCCGTGGTCCCGTCGGCGCTGGACCCATCCGTTGAGGGTCACGGTTTGGCCCACGTGGGCCTTGGTCAGCTCCCCGCAACGATGCGTACGCAGCATCATGCCTTGCGTCCCTTCTTGGCCTTGGCCCACCCCTGCGCCCCAGCCCGTCGCCTGCGGGTCTTGGCCGCCGTCGAACCTGGCTCCGCGCCCGCCGCAACGTCCGTGATGCGGTCGGTGACCACCGATCGCAAGGCGTTGGCTTCCCGATCCGTCAAGTACCGGAATTGGCCCGACGACAGGCTTCCAAGCGACAGGGGCCCGAAGCGCACACGGGTCAACTTGATCACCGGGTGCCTGACATAGTCCAGCATACGCTTGACCTGATGGTTCCGTCCTTCATGAATCGTGACTTCCAGCCAGGAGTTCTCTTCCGCCTTCCGGATCTTTTTCACGACGGCCGGCTTGGTGAGACCATCCTCCAGCTCCACGCCCCGCTCCAGATCCGCGATCTGCTTCTCGTCCAGCACGCCTTTGACCTTGATGAGATAGGTCTTGGGCACATGGTAGCGTGGATGGAGCAGGGTCTGGGCCAGGGCGCCCTGATTGGTCAGCAGCATCAAACCCTCACTGTCATAGTCGAGACGGCCCACGGGAAACACCCGGACACTCACCCCGCCGAGCAGGTCTGTGATCGTCGGCCGTCCCTCCGGATCGCTCAAGGACGAGACATAGCCCTTGGGCTTGTTGAGCATGATGAAGACCTGCGGGGGAGCCGGCTTGAGATGCCGGCCATCCACTTTCACATGATCCTTTTCAACGTTGATCTTCAGGCCCTGCTCCCGCACCACCCGGCCGTTCACCGTCACCCGCCCTTCGGCGATCAGCATTTCCGCCTTGCGGCGCGAAGCCAGCCCCGAATCGGCAATGGCCTTTTGTAGTCGCACGAGATGATCGTGATGGGCAATGGGTGATGGGTGATGCATCCGGAGTTCGGACATCTCTTGCTTCGTTCTGTTACCCATCACTCATCACCCTTCACTCGTCACGCTATTCCCATTCGATAGTGGACGGCGGCTTCGAGCTGATGTCATACACCACTCGATTCACGCCTTTCACTTCATTGATGATCCGGTTCGACATCCGGCCCAGCAACTCCGGCGGAATCCTGGCCCAATCGGCGGTCATGCCGTCAAGGCTCGTCACGGCGCGAATGGCGATGACGTGTTCGTACGTTCGCTGGTCCCCCATGACGCCGACCGTGCGGATCGGCAGGAGCACGGCGAAGGCCTGCCAGATGTCCTTGTAGAGCCCCGCTGCCCGAATCTCCTGATCGACGATCGCTTCCGCGGCCCGCAAGATCGTCAGGCGCTCTTGCGTCACCGCCCCGAGCACGCGGATGGCCAGCCCCGGACCGGGAAACGGCTGCCGCCAGACAATCTCGTCCGGCAGTCCCAGCTCCTTCCCCAACACCCGCACCTCGTCCTTGACCAGCTCCCGCAAGGGCTCGATCAGGCGCAGTTTCATCCTGGTCGGCAACCCGCCGACGTTATGATGGGTCTTGATCGTCGCCGACGGCCCCTTGAAGCTCACGCTTTC
>SXGR01056987.1_pt1 | contig 13713 bp, 12 predicted proteins | sample 3174711 | NCBI WGS metagenome assembly SXGR01 (sample SAMN11356860, study PRJNA531348) | freshwater metagenome | isolation source: freshwater sample F1-60 | place: China: Fuxian Lake, Yuxi | collected 2017-12-25
CGGAATTTCTGATTTGGATTATGCAAAATACAAAGAGCTTGGCGCACCGAAGATTCTTTACTCATGCACCAGAGAAAGAAGCCTTGACGCCACGGCCGCACTCCAATGCGTGGAAATTAAAGACATGGATAAGGAGCTTGCTTGTCTTGAGAAAACGCTGTCGGACGCGAAGAAGCCAATCATAGATGTCGGCTATGCAGCGGGTGTAGGTGTGGCTGTGACCTACAACAAATTGCTTGCTGACGCAAAGGCTGTCTGCGATCGTGATAGTTCAAGATTCTCCAAGGGGGAGTTCAAGGTTCTCGAAAGCAAGTCTTGAAACTCACGGCTCCCGAAACCAAGGGGCAGACTCACATTTACGAAAAGTCGACGCTGGCGGGAAAACGGACTTGATTCACAAGAGCACTTTGATAAAGTGAGGTGTGAAATGAAAAGTACCGTAAGAAAAACTTGCCAATCCTGCAAGGTTGAGAAGAGCCTTTCCGATTTCCATAGGAACAAGACAAAACCCGATGGTCATAGTGGAATTTGCAAGGACTGCCAAGCTGTGGTCGATAGGAGAAACAAACAGAAAAAGATCGCCTAACTTTAGGTGCAGCGGACGCCTATCGGCGCGGCTGACCATGACGTTGGGCGTCACGGGCCGAAACGAGCGACAATGGCACTTTCTGAGAGGAACTAAAAATGGAATTGACCGCCGTTCTCACTCGCGCCGAAGAGGGTGGCTATATCGCGCTGAACCCTGAAACTGGCACCACGACACAGGGTGAAACTGTCGAAGAAGCCATCGCGAATTTGCAGGAAGCCACTGCGCTCTATCTGGCGGAGTTTCCGATCCATTCTCAAGGCCATCCGCTTGTAACCACGTTTAGCGTTCCAGCTCATGCCTAAGCTGCCGCACGTTTCGGGCCTTGCAATCGTCAAGGCATCGGAACGTTTAGGGTTCGAGAAGCTTCGTCAGTCGGGCAGTCATGTCGTCATGGGGCGCGATGGAAAAGGCTGCGTTGTTCCGATGCACCGTGAAGTTAAAGTGGGGACGTTGGCGGGACTACTTCGACAAGCTGGTTTATCGCCAGATGAATTCATCAAGGCACTTTGAAGTCTTGCCCAATCGGGTAAGGACCGGCTTCTAACCGGCCCTCCCCACACCACCCACCGTGCGGGTCCGCAGTGGGCGGTTCAACGAGTTGACTCGCTCGACTAAGACGAATAACCCTGAGCTTTGCACCATAAGGTCTTGATGCTCGGCAGCCCTTGGGCCGTGAGCCAGTCATTGTTCAACGCTTGTTGCATCGCCGGAGTACGTGCCATGTGCCAGTAGCTCTTGCTACTGACGGCATGCTGGATCGCTGTTTTCAGGCTCACGCCCAGCTTCACCAAGTGCTTGATTTTCGTGCGCGGCCAGCGCCATTGTTTCCAGTAGCACATTCGGATGCGCCTTCTGATCCACTCGTCCAGTTCCGGAATCGGCGTGTAGTACTCACTGATGCCAAAGTACCCCATCCAACCCCGGACGTACTGTCCCAGCTTGTAGAGCCGGAACTCCATTGACACTCCCCAGCTTCGGCCGGTGAGTTCCTTCACCCGGCGCTTGAACACCGCCAGCTTCTTTTCCAGCCAACGGATTTTGCCCCGAACGATCGTGAAGCCCAGAAAGCCACATTCGCTCATCTTCGCCACCTTGCTTTTGCTTGGGTTGATTTTGAGCTTCAGACGGCTCTCCAGGTAGCGCGTCAAACTTTGCATGACTCGTTCCCCTGCTCGCTGGCTTTTGACCAGAATGACCATATCGTCGGCGTAACGCGCGAAGCGATGCCCACGCCGTTCGAGTTCATGATCCAGTTCGTTGAGCAGGATGTTGGCCAAGAGCGGCGACGCCGGTCCGCCCTGGGGCGTGCCGATGTCGCTGGGCTCGATGTGCTCACCGACCAGCACCCCGGCGCGCAGGTAACGGCCGATCAGGCCCAGCAACGCCTTGTCGTGAATCGTTCGCCCGATGATCTGCATCAACACGTCGTGATTGACCGTGTCGAAGAATTTGGCGAGGTCAATATCCACGGCCATGGCGTAGCCGTCCTTCACGTACCGTTGTACCTGCTTGATCGCCTGGTGTGCATTGCGGCCCGGTCGAAAGCCGAAGCTCGATGCCGAGAAACCGGGATCGAAGATCGGCGTGAGCACTTGGGCAATGGCCTGCTGGATGACCCGGTCCATGAGGGTCGGGATGCCCAGCAGCCGCTTGCTGCCGTCATCCTTGGGTATTTCGACCCGGCGGACGGCACTGGGGCGGTAGCGCCCGGTTTCGAGTTGGCTGCGAATGTCTCCCCAGTGCGCCCGCAGGTACGCGGGAAAGTCCTCGATGGTGACGCCGTCGATACCCGGTGCCCCCTTGTTGGCTTTCACCCGCTGCCAAGCGGAGCGTAGGTTGCCGCTGGACAGTACCACTGCCATTAACTCTGTTGTTTCCATTTCGTCTCGTCTTGTTTCAAGGCTCGGTTCGGGTTGTTCGCCGGCTCGCCTTCCCCGCCATGGGATATTTCGGCTGCGCCAAGATCGCTCCGTCTGCTCCTTGTGTTTCGTTGTTTGATTCTTCGCCGAGCCACAACCTGCTCGACTACTATGATCGCTGCTGACTTCTGCCCGGTCACGACGGGAATCCCTTCCCGCCGCGCTCTGTCGCCTTCCCCGTTCATTGCCTGTTCGCTCGCTGGCAGTGGGCAACGCGCTGCCGCGCCTGGGCTTTGATGTTCCAGTTGCGCCCCTTCTGGATGTACGGTTCGGTTCGACATCGCCATGCCCGACAGATCTCCCCAGGTAAGAACGCGATGTTTCCGTGTACAAGCGCTGCATTTACCTTGTCCGCCGCATCCGAGGGGCTTCGCCACGTGGTGCTAGCTCGCCCGCAGACCAGGCCTTATATGCAGTTTCTGTCCGTCACCTCGCACGTTTGCACTCCGGCTTCCTCCAGACAAGCCCTCGCGAACTTGCCCTTGCCTTCGGCTAGTGGTTATCATTGACTCATCATGAATCCATGTCGGTACTCCCACAGGGGACTTCCACCCCATCACATCGCGCCCATGCTGGGCGCACACCCGGCGCTCAACCGGAGCTGCGCAAAAAGCCGCGCAGCCCGGTTAGCTCTACGTTAGGCATCAGGAAGACATGCGCGTCGCCGCATTGAGCCGATACGACGTGCCGCGCTACCGCGAGCTGATGCTCTACGCTTACGCGGCAGATCCAACCGCCTTTACCTCGACACCGGAAGAGCGCGCTAGCGAGCCTGAGTCCTGGTGGCTGCGTCGCGCCATCGATCCCGCGGGTCTCAGTGTCGGTTTTGGTGCTTTCCACGAAGGCGGGCTCGTCGGCACGGTCACGACCGAGTTCTCGCCCAGACCCAAAACCAGACACAAGGCTCACCTCATCGGAATGTTCGTTCATGAATCGAGCCGCGGCCTGGGCGGAGGTACCGCGCTGGTGCAGGCAGCACTGGCGTGTGCTCGAGAAAGGCCCGAGGTGAGGCTCATCACGCTGACCGTCACGGAAGGCAACGCCCCCGCAATTGGTTTGTACGAGCGTTGTGGCTTCCGTGCGTTCGGCACCGAGCCCATGGCCATCTCTACACCCGAGGGTTTCAAAGCAAAGATTCACATGTGGTTGCCCATTAGAGACTGACCGGCCGTCTCACCTTTCAATTGGCTACCAAACTGTTGGGCAGGCCAAGCCGCCATACCTGCACGAAAGCAGTAGTCTAAGATGTGCACTCCAACGGCCAGGCTAGGCGCTGCCGCCTGTTCACGAGCCGGCAAACCCACCTTATCTTCAAGGATGCAAGCCATGCCTTTGACCGGCGGTTGCCATTGCGGCGCGATACGCTATGAAGTGACGGGCGAGGCGCTCACCCACGCGCTTTGACACTGTTCCGATTGCCGCCGCCACGCCGGCGCACCCATGGTCGGCTGGACGATGTACCCGGAGGCGGCGCTCAAGGTAACGCAAGGATCACCCAAAACCTACAAGTCTTCGCAACATGGCCGCCGGCAGTTCTGCCCGGATTGCGGAACCGGGCTCTTTTATACCAACGCCGAGGTGCTGCCCGGTATCGTGGATGTGCAAAGCGCAACCTATGACAACCCGGAGGCGATCCCGGCGCGCATGCACATTCAGGTGGCTGAACGCATCAGCTGGATGGCGGGCATCAATGAACTTCCGCAGCACCAGCGCTTTCCGCCGCACGCATAGAGGCTGATAGGATGGCGGTTCCAAACCGGACATAAAAAGGACGAAACGCATGTTCAATCACATCATGGTCGGCACCAACGACATCGAACGCTCGAGGCGCTTCTACGACGCGGTGCTCGGCACGCTCGGCGCCGGCCAGCCCATGCCCAACCAGGACAAGACCGGCCACAACCGCCTGTTCTACCGGCACGACGGCGGCACCTTTTGCATTACCGAGCCGATTGACGACAAGCCGGCCACGCCTGCCAACGGCGGCACCATTGGCTTCAAGTGCCACTCTCCCGAACAGGTAACGCAGTTTCACGACACCGCCGTCGCCCATGGCGGCACCTCCATCGAAGAGCCGCCCGGCCTGCGCACGGGGAGCACCGGGACGCTTTACCTGGCCTACGTGCGTGACCCCGATGGCAACAAGCTGTGCGCGCTGTTTCGTCCCAAGTAGACGCCACGCGCACGAGGCGCTTTACCGGAACCCCGACCCATGTCCGGATCGGTCAGCTCTGAGCCGTTTCGTGCCCTGGCCGCCGCCCTCAAGGAGGGTGGCTTTGCATCCCAGGCACAGGGTCTGGAAGAAGTGCTCAACGGCACCTGGACAACTTCAACCGAGATGATCGGCGCACTCGGAGAGGCCGTGCTCACCGCCCGTCGCGAATGCCGGCCACTTACCGGCGAGCACAAGGCCCTCATCAAGGATTGCTTGCGACAGGTACGCATCGCCTGGCCCGGCTTCGGCCTGTTCAGTTGGCTTCCCTTTGGCAGATAGGGGTGTGACGATGCACCAGCCTGAGCTAACCCATCTCTGGCGCCCCGCGCAAATAACGCCAGGAACCGCTCCCACCAACGGTTTCCGGCCGTGCAATAAAAAAGCCCCGCAGCGCGGGGCTTTTGCGCGAAACGAGAAGCCGATCAGTACCAAAGCACCTTGCCGGTGGTCACATCGAGCATGGCGCCGACGATCTTGATCTCGCCCTTGTCGGCCATTTCCTTCAGCACCGGGCTCTTTTCGCGGATCGCCTTCACAGTGTCCTGAACGTTGGCTTCGGCCACTTTCTCGACGAACGCGTAATTCTTGGAAGAACGGTCGCCGGTTTCCTTGACGGAAGCGACCGCCGGTTTCATCTTCGCCAGAAGGCCGGTGAGGTTGCCCATCTTCACATCGTCACAGGCGCCCTTGATGGCACCGCAGGAGGTGTGGCCCAGCACGACGATGATCTTGGAGCCGGCCACCTTGGAGGCAAACTCCAGGCTGCCGAGAATGTCTTCATTGACGATGTTGCCGGCGACACGCGCGACGAACATGTCGCCGATGCCCTGATCAAACACCAGTTCCGGGCCGCTGCGCGAATCAATGCAAGAAACGATGCTGGCAAACGGGTACTGGCCCTTGCCGGTGGTGGCAACCTGCTTCCTCAGATCTCGCTTGACCATCTTGCCGCTGGTAAAGCGGGTGTTGCCATCCTTGAGCGCCTTGATGGCCGCATCCGGGGTAATGGCGGCCGAGACTTCCTTGACCTTGGTGCTGGCCGGGTTGGCCGCTTCGGCGGCAGCCTTGGCGGCCGGCATGGCGGCCTTCGGTGGTTCGTCCTTGGCAAATGCGCTGCCGCCTAGGGCAAACCCGGCTGCTGCAACGAGTAAGGCGATGGTTTTCATGGTCTTTCTTCCCCGATCTTATAGTTGGCGCATCCCGGACGAGTTTATAACACTTCAGCCTTAATCCCTACTTAAGAAATCAGCTTTTAGGATGCCCGCGCTTCAACGGAATGGCGCCGCTCAGCGCTTCGGTTCCTTGTAGGCCTCGACCAGATCCGCGTTGAGGCGGTAGCTGGCGGTGCCCATCGCAGTGCCGGAACGGGATACCTCCAGAACACCATTGACCCAGACCGGATCCATGGAATTCATGCCCTTGACCATTTTGGCGGGGAACACGTGGATCACTTGATTGGAAGGCGGCGGCGGGGTGTGGATGCAGGCGCCAAAGTAAGGCACCAGCAAAAACTCCGAGATCACATCGCGCGTGCGCTCTACCGGCACCAGGAAGTCGGCGATGCGCACCCGCTGGCCATTGAAGACGGGGTTGGCCGGGGCGTTGTCCCAGGCTTCCTTGAGCTTTTCCAGGGCCTTGGCGGCGCGCGGGTCGCTGTCGCTCAAGTTGGCCAGGTTGAGGTCTTTGAATTCCTTGGTCGGATCCCAATCCTTGGGCACCAGCTCTTCCCACTTGATTTCCTTGTAGCTCGTCGTCGTCGGGCTGGCCGGCGGCTTGGCCTTGGCGGCAGGCAGGCGCTCCCCCAGCTTGAAGCCGGATTTCTCCTCTGCCTTTTTCGCGGATTTCGAATCAAAAGCCCATACCGCAGTGCCGAGGGCTAGCACCAGTGAAGTAAGGCTGATCAGAAAGTAGATCCACTTCATCGCATCAAATCCTCGGGGTCAGGCCATCACCCAATGAGAGCCGGTAGGCACGCCAGGCCGGCACGGCGCTGGCGGCGAGGCCCGCACCCAGCACGGCGCCCAGCAGCAGCCATTCACCGGCAAGGGGCCATTTTGCCTCAAGCGCCATGCCCAGATGAGCCTGTGCCAGCGGTGCACCCCACCAGGCGGCCAGCCCCACCAGCAGCAAGGCCACGACGCAGGCGATCAGCGTGACACCAAAGCCTTCGATCAGCACCAGAAAGGTAATGTCGCGCGGGCGCGCACCCACGGCGCGCAGGATGGCCAGCTCGCGGCGGCGCTCGTTCAATCCTGCGAGCATCACCGCCACCAGGCTGGCCAGGCCGGTGCCAACCACCAGCAGCGACACGGCCATCAAGGTGCGCTCGACCACTTCGACCACGCGCCACAATTCATCCAGCGCCACCCCCGGCAGAGCGGCCAGCAGCGCCTCGCCTTCAAAACTGTTGATCTGCCGCTGGCTGCGAAACACCGCCGAACGGTTCTTCAGGCCGACGAACATGGCCGTAATGGTCTTGGGCGCCAGATCGAATTTGCGCACCATCTCGGCCGGAATCGCGATGCCCGGAATCGGCGCGCCGCCCTGCCAATCGAGGTGAATCGCCTCGATCGCTTCCAGGCTCACGTGCACGGTGCGATCGACCGGCGTGCCGGTGCGCGCCAGCACGCCGCTGACCACGAAAGGTTTGTCGGCATGTTCGGTAAGGCCATCAGCGCCGGAACCATGGTTGAGCACGATGCGCGAGCCGGGCGCATAACCAAGCTGCGCGGCCACCTCGGCGCCGACCACGGCGTCGAACAGGCCTTCGAAGCGCTTGCCGGCGGCCAGTTGCAGCGAAGCGCCGGCGCCGTATTTGAAATAGGTGAAGTAATCCTGGTTGGTGCCCAGCACCGGAAAGCCGCGGTGCGAGTCGCCCAGCGAAAGCGGCACCGCCCACGCCACTTCAGGGCGCGCCGCCACCGCTTGGAAACTCTTCCACTGCATGTTGTGGGTGGCATCGCCGATGCGGAACACCGAGTAGAGCATCAACTGCATCGGGCTGGTGCGCGCGCCGACCACCAGGTCCACCCCGGAAACCGCTTGCGAAAAACTGTCACGCGTTTCATGGCGCAGCCGTTCAATTGCCAGGAGCAACGCCACCGAGAGTGTGATCGTCAGCAGAATCAGGCCGAGCGTGTAGCGCCGGTTCCAGGCACTGGCCCAGGCGAGGCTAAGCAACGACTTCATGCCGCCTCCGCCTGCTTTGCGGCGCTCGACACAGCATTCAGGTCGGCCAGCGCAACAACGCGGGTAAACAGGGAGTCCAAGCGCATGTCGTGGCTGACAAACAGGAGCGTGGCCTGGGCAGCGGCGCATTCACGCAGCATCAGGCTGATGAATTCTTCCTGGCGTGCGGCATCGAGCGCGGAAGTGGGTTCATCAGCAATGATGAGCTCGGGCCTGCCGATCAGCGCACGCGCAGCAGCCACGCGCTGCTGCTGGCCCACGCTCAGGCGGGCGGACTCTTGCTGCCAAAGGCCGGCGTCGAGCCCGAGGCCCTGCAACAACCGCTTGGCAGTTGCTACGGTTCCGGCACCAGGGGAACCATTAGCACCTTCGGCAGCACGCGCCCGCCGACGTGCCGAGAAGCGGCAGGGCAACAAGACATTTTCGAGCACCGACAAATACGGCACCAGGTTGAACTGCTGGAACAGCATGCCGACATGATCGCCACGCAATTGGTCACGCCGGGCGGCGGGCGTGCGCGCCAGGTCGTGGCCCAGCACCTCGACACTGCCCTGCTGCGGCACCAGCACGCCCCCGAGCAGCGCGAGCAGGGTGCTCTTGCCGCTGCCGCTGGACCCATACAGAAACACATGCTCGCCGGCAGCCACGGTGAACGATGCGATCGTAAGGCACGGCGCGGGCGCACCCGGCCAGGCAAAGCGCACATCGGCCAGGTGGATCACCGGATTGGCAGCCATCATGCCTAGCCCTGAGCTACCCGCGGCTACCAACGCAAGGTGGCCTTGGCGGGCGTGAGCGTCATGGCCGACTGCTTCCCCGCAGTTGCCCCGGTCACCCCGGCCACGCTGGCCTTGATGCGTTTGACGCGGGGAAATGCCTCGAACAGCTTGACCTCAATGGTGCGCAGCTTGGCGGCATCCTTGCAGCGAAAGGTGAATTGGGCTTCCTGGTCCTTGTGGGCTGCCTTGTGGGCCGCTTTGTCGCCCTCCCCCTTGGCCGAGGCAGCGGGTGCCGAGGCCGAACCTGCTCCGGACGAGACCGCAGGCATTGCAGCAGGGGTTAGCTTGATCCCCGCCGCCTCACAGCCGGCGGCGGCATCGAGTACGAAGAGTTTGCCTGCTTCGCCCAGGCGCGCTGCCATGTCCGCCATGGCCTGCTTTTGCTTGTCGGTGCGCGGAGCGTGTTCGAACCCGACCAGATTGTCGAGCGGGCTGTCGAAATCGAGCGTCACCGTCTGGCCATCGATGGCGACAGTGAGCGTGGCTTCGCCGTGCACATGAGCGCGGCTGCTGTGGGCGTGGATCGATACCACCGGATAAACAATTGCCGCCATTGCCAGACTGGCGAGAAACAACTTGCTACGCATCATCTCTCCTGCGAAAACCCGCACCCACCGAGAACCGCTCCCACCAAGAACAGCTCCCACCAAGAACCTCTCCCACCAAGGGTTTCAGGCCGCTTTAAGCGTGGCGGACCAGGTGCCGCCGAGCTTCTCCACTTCTGCCTTGTAAGCTTCCAGCGCCGCATCGACGCCGGCCGGTTCACCCTTGGCGCCGAGCTCCACATGGGCAGGGGTTTTCGCGTCACCCACGGAAGGCAGGCTGAAGCTCTTGATCGCCGGGTTCTCTTCCACCTTGCGCATGATGTCGATCAGACGGCCTTCGCCCAAGTCGTAGACGTAGATCGACTTTTCCAGATAAGGTTCATGGTTGAAGTATTGCTTGTAGCGCGTATCGAGTACCGAGTCGATCATCGGCCAGGCCATCACCGGAAAACCCGGCACAAACCAGTGATACCGGATGGCAAAGCCCGGAATGCGGTTGTAGGGGTTGGGAATGATCACCGAACCGGCCGGAAAGGTGCCCATCAGCAAACGCTGCGGCGTGACTTCCTGCTTCATCTCTTCCGAGCGGATGCGGATCTGCTCTTCGGCTTCCGGGTGCAGGCGCAATTCGACACCCAGTGCATCACCGGCCGCCTGTCGCGTATGGTCATCCGGCGTGGCGCCGATGCCGCCGCAGGAGAAAATGCACCATTCGCCGCTGGCAGCCAGCTCGAAGGTGCGCATGAAGGTATCGCGAATCCAGGCCGGGTCATCGCCCAGATATTCGGCCCACGACAACTTGAGTCCGCGCGCCTTGAGCAGCTCGATCACCTTGGGCATGTGCTTGTCGGCACGCTTGCCGGAGAGGATTTCGTCGCCGATGATGATGAGGCCGAATTTCATGGTGGTTTCCGGGAGGAGGTGGGAATGGCAAACAGGAACTACAGGTTACGGTAGGCGTCCCAGGCTTTTTGCAGCCGCTTGACGGACACCGGCATCGGGGTTTTCAGTTCCTGGGCAAACAGGGAAACGCGCAGTTCTTCCAGCAGCCAGCGAAACTCTTCGAGCCGGGCGTCGGTAACGCGCGCCTTGGCATTTTCCTGGAACTTGCGCAGGTAATTGTGCATCAAGGGCGCAAGCTCGGTGGCGAGCCTGGCATCGCGCGCCGGATCGGTTTTCAGTTTGTCGAGCCGCACGCCAGCGGCCTTGAAATAGCGCGGCAGGTGCGCCAGCTGGGCATAAGGCGTCTCGATGATGAACCGCTTGGGCATGAGGCGCGCCACCTGGGCCTGAATGTCCTGCACCACGGCGGGAAACGCTTTGGCACTGGCGAGTTTTTTCGTCAGCACCTGCTGCTCTTCCAGGATGCGTGCCGTAAGACCGGCAATCTCCTGCGTGATCAGGCCCAACTTGACCTTGGCATCGCTGCGCCGCGCCATGAAGTCGGCCTGTTTGCGCGGCAGCGGGTCGGCAAGGCATGCGCGTGCCAGGCCAGCTTCAATGAGCTGCTGGGCCAGTTCAGCTTCGCCGCCGAAGGAAAGGAAAGCCATGCCGAGCTGGCGCAGCGGCAGGGACTTGCGCAGGCCGGCGATCTGCTCTTTCATCTGCAACTGCAACAGACGCAGCAGACCCTTGCGGTGCGCCGCCTCGGCCTCCGCTTGCGCATCGAGCAACTCGACGTTGACATGCGTTTCATTGTCCACCACGGCCGGGTAGCCAATCAGGTTGTGGACTTCGATGATCTCTTCCAGATCGCCAAAATCCCAGTTGGTGCAGTCGGCATGCAACACACGGCCTCCGCCCGCTTTGCGCCCTGCACCTGCCCCCGCTGCGGCGCTGCCCTCGCCACTGCCCACACCGGCACCAGCGAGAGCGGCCTTGACGGCGAGGCGCTCGAAGCTGGCCTCCACGCTGGCGCGATGAGCCGCACGCAGCTCGGCCAGATTGCGCGACAGATCGAGCTGCCGGCCATGTTCATCGACGATCTTGAAGTTCATCACCAGATGCGCCGGCAGGGTGTCGGCACGGAAGGTTTCCAGCGGCACGGCGGTGCCGGTTTCGGCGCGGATGAACTGCGCCAGCGCTTGCGCCAGCGGAGCATCGGTCTGCCGCACCTCGGCACAAAAGCGTGCCGAAAAATCGGGCAGCGGCACGCAGTGACGGCGGATCTTCTGCGGCAAGGATTTGAGCAGCGCGTGCACCTTTTCGCGGCGCATGCCAGGCACCAGCCATTCGGTGCGGCTATCGACAATCTGATTCAGCGCCGCCACTGGCACCGTGGCGGTAACGCCATCGCGCGGGCTGCCGGGTTCGAAATGATAGGAAAGCGCAAACGCAGTACCGCCAGCGCCCAGCACCAGCTGCTTGGGAAATACATCCGTGGTGATACCGGCGGCCTCGTGGCGCATCAGGTCAGCACGTTTGAGGAACAGGAGCTTGGCATCCTCTTTCTCGGCCTTGCCGCGCCAGGCATCGAAGGAGCGGGCGGTGCAGACATCCGCCGGAACCAGCGCGTCATAGAAGGCGAAGATCAGTTCGTCATCGACCAGCACATCGGGCCGGCGTGACTTGTGCTCCAGCTCCTCAATTTCGCGCACCTGCTTTACGTTGTGCACGAAAAACGGCGCCCTGGTCTCCAATTGGCCTTCGACCAGCGCGGTGCGGATGAACAGTTCGCGCGCATGCCTGGCATCGATCAGGCCGTAGTCGATGCGGCGCTGGGTGTAGATCGGCAAGCCGTAGAGCACGCCGCGCTCGAACGCCATCACCTGGCCGCGCGATTTTTCCCAGTGCGGATCGGTATGCAGCTTCTTCAACAAGTGCGCGCCGACGCCTTCAACCCAGGCCGGTTCGATATTGGCCAGAGTGCGTGCATACAGACGCGTGGTCTCGACCAGCTCGGCCGCCATCACCCAGCGCCCGGCTTTCTTGGCCAGCGCCGAGCCGGGATGGGCGTGAAATTTGATACCCCGTGCGCCGTTGAACGAGGCATCGGTTTCACTCTTCATGCCGATGTTGCCCAACAGGCCGGCCAGCAAGGCACGGTGTACCTGCTCAAACGTGGCCGGCTTGTCGTTGCTGCGCCACTTGTGTTCGGCCACGATGGTGAAGAGTTGAGTGTGGATGTCGCGCCACTCGCGCATGCGCAGGTACGACAAAAAATGTTCCCGGCACGCGCCCATCAGCTTGCGGTTGGAGAGCTCTTCCTGGCTTTCGTTGAAGAAGGCCCAGAGCTTGAGCCAGCCCATGAATTCCGATTTGTCCACCTGAAACTTCGCATGCGCCCGATCTGCGGCTTCCTTCTTGTCGGCCGGGCGGTCGCGCGGGTCTTGAACAGAGAGGCCGGCCGCGATGATCAGCACTTCGGTGAGTGCATGGGTATCGCGCGCGCCGAGAATCATGCGGCCGATGCGCGGATCGAGCGGCAGTTTGGCCAGCTCGACACCAGTGCGCGTCAACACGTTGGTGTCATCGAGCGCGCCGAGTTCCTGCAGCAGCAGGTAACCATCGGCAATCGCCTTGGGCGGCGGCGGTTCGATGAAGGGAAAGGCCTCGATCTCGGCAAAGTGCAGCGACTTCATGCGCAGGATCACGCCGGCCAGCGAGGACCGCAGAATCTCGGGATCGGTGAATTTCGGCCGCGCTACGAAATCGTCTTCGGCATACAGGCGAATGCAAATGCCGGCTGCCACCCTGCCGCAACGACCGGCACGCTGGTTGGCGGCGGCCTGCGAAATCTTCTCGACCTGGAGTTGCTCGACCTTGTTGCGATAGCTGTAGCGCTTGACGCGCGCCATGCCGGTATCGACCACAAAGCGGATGCCAGGCACGGTGAGCGAGGTTTCGGCAACATTGGTAGCCAGCACGATACGGCGTACGGCACCGGAAGGCTTGAACACGCGCTCCTGCTCGGGCCCCGAGAGCCGCGCATAGAGCGGCAGAATTTCGGGAGCACGATGCGCACTGCGCGCAAAGTGGTGTTTGCGCAGGGCTTCGGCGGCTTCGCGGATTTCCCGTTCGCCGGGGAAGAACACCAGCACGTCACCCGGGCCGGCGCTGATCGCCTCGTCGACACCGGCCACCACGGCCTCGATTTCATCTTCAGCGCCACTTTCGGTCTCGATCGTGCCCCAGGGGCGATAGCGCATTTCCACCGGGTAGAGCCGGCCAGACACTTCCACCACCGGGGCCGGGCCATCAGCACCGTTTGAAAAATGCGAGAAGTGCGTGGCAAAACGCCGTGCATCGATGGTGGCGGAGGTGATGATGACTTTCAGGTCGGGGCGTTTAGGCAAAAGCTGCTGCAGGTAGCCCAGTAGAAAATCGATGTTGAGCGAGCGCTCATGCGCTTCGTCGATGATCAGCGTGTCATAGGCCGCGAGCAGCGTCTGGTGCATGGCGCTGCCTTCCATGTCAGCGCCAAGCGTATCCAGACAGAAGAATCGTTCGCTTCGATCTAACAAGGCCTGCGCTTGCC
>SXGR01020208.1_pt1 | contig 13712 bp, 18 predicted proteins | sample 3174711 | NCBI WGS metagenome assembly SXGR01 (sample SAMN11356860, study PRJNA531348) | freshwater metagenome | isolation source: freshwater sample F1-60 | place: China: Fuxian Lake, Yuxi | collected 2017-12-25
AGCTCGATGGCGACGCGCGCGGTGGCGCCGCGCTTTCGGTGCGCAAGGTCACCGGCAAGCCGATCAAGTTCGCCGGCGTGGGCGAGAAGCTCTCGGGCCTGGAACCCTTCCATCCCGAGCGCATGGCTTCGCGCGTGCTTGGCATGGGCGACATCCTGTCGCTGGTGGAGGAGGCACACAAGCAGGTCGACGTCGAGCAGGCGAAGGCGCTCGCCGACAAGGTGAGGAAGGGCAAGGGCTTCGACCTGGAGGACTTCAAAGGCCAGATCCAGCAAATGAAGAAGATGGGCGGGCTCTCGGCCTTCGCCGACAAGCTGCCGGCGCAGTTGATGGGGCAGATCAACCCGGCGCAGCTGCAGGATGACGGCCAGTTCCGCCGCATCGAGGGCATCATCAATTCGATGACGCCGAAGGAGCGCGTCCATCCCGACCTAATCAAGGCTTCGCGCAAGCGGCGCATTGCCACCGGCGCCGGGGTTCCGGTCCAGGAAGTGAACCGGCTGCTCAAGCAGTTCGAGCAGATGCAGCAGATGATGAAGATGATGAAGGGCGGCAACCTCGGGCGGATGATGCGCAACATGAAGGGCATGCTGCCGGGCATGCGCTAGCGGCCCGGCGTGGGTTCAGCGCTTCGGCAGGACAACCTGTTTCGCCGCCTCGGCCCCCTCGGAGGTCAGTTCCCAGATGCCCCGGCGCGCGGCGCGACTGAGGTAGCCCCGATCCTTGAGCGCATTGCGGGCCCACGAGATGGTGTTCTCGGCCTTCGTTTCCCCAGTGCTGACGAGTTCCTGGTCCGCAGCGCCGATATGCCCGTCGTGCATCATCCGCTTGACCACTTCGTGCGTGGCGTCGCGCTTGTGCGCGTGACCGCCCGGCTGGCGCTGGAGTACCCACAGCAGGTAGGCCTCGAACACCGGCTGCGGCGTCAGGCCTGCGGTCGGCAGCGGTTCGGTGGCCGCGGACTGCGCGGCCGCTTCCGGGCGCTTGGCAAGCACGCCCTGGTCCTCGAGCAAGCGGCGGATGACCGAACTCGGCGAATCGACAAAGGGCTTGGCCAGCTTCTGCAGCCCCTCGAATACTTCAGGGTCGACCCGGATCGTCGGCATTCAGGAATTATAGTAAAAACGACACTAAGTAACAAAGTTATATATTTTTACTTTACTTTTCACCTGCGTTTTCGTCCTGCAGGCCGGGATAGGCGTGTACAATCCTTTCCCTTTCGCAGTCTCAGGGGTTCAAATGGTTGTGATCCGACTGGCGCGCGGCGGCGCTAACAAGCGTCCCTTCTTCCACCTGGTGGTGGCCGATTCCCGTCGCGCCGTTTCGGGCAAGTTCCTGGAGCGCGTGGGCTTCTACGACCCCAAAGCCCCTGCCGGCCGGGAATCGCTGCGCATCGACGTCGAGCGCGTGAAGCACTGGGAAAGCAAGGGCGCCAAGTGTTCCTCGACGGTGGAGCGCCTGGTGAAGCAGTTTGGTAAGTCCAAGAAGGCCGCTTAGTCCACCCCCGAACCTGGTGGAGATGGGACGGGTTGCCGGCCCATACGGGTTGCTTGGCTGGATCAAGGTATTTCAGCCGGTCCAGGCGCTCGGCGCCTGCAGGAGTTGGTGGATCGACGGCGTCGAGTACCGGGTCCTGGAAGCGAAGGAACATTCCGGCACGCTGTTGGCGAAGCTGGCCGGGCTTGGAGACCGCGACGCGGCGCTCCGGCTGAAGGGCAGGACGGTAGCGGTGGCGCGTAATGAGCTGCCTGAGCCGGATGCGGGGCACTACTACCACGCCGACCTAATCGGGATGGAAGTGGTGAACACGAAGGGCGTGGTGCTGGGGACGGTGCAGGCGATGTCCTTCTACGGCGCGCACGACGTGATGGAAGTGGCGGCAATGTTAGACACAGCGGATGCGCCGGCGCGAGCCGGGCGCCTGTTGCCCTGGGTGGCCGCGGTGGTGCGGAACGTGGACCCGGTCGCGAGGCGCATCGAAGTGGAATGGGAGGCGGACTGGTGATCCGGTTTGACGTGGTCACGCTGTTTCCCGAGATGTTCGGGGCGTTGACGCAGGGCGGTATCGCCGGCCGGGCATTGCAGGCGGGGTTGTGGCGGTTGCAGGCATGGAATCCGCGCGATTTCACCGCTGACAATTACCGCAGCATCGACGACCGCCCTTATGGGGGCGGACCGGGGATGGTGATGCTGGCCGAGCCGCTGGAGAAGGCGCTGGACGCGGTGAAGCAGGCGGGCGGCGGCAAAGTGGTCTACCTGTCGCCCCAAGGACGCAGGCTCGATCACGCGAAAGTGATGGAGCTGGCGGACAGGGAGGCGTTGACGCTGATCTGCGGGAGGTACGAAGGCGTGGACGAGCGCTTGGTCCGGCGCCGGGTGGACGAGGAGCTGTCGCTGGGCGAGTTCGTGCTCTCGGGCGGGGAACTCGCGGCGATGGTGGTGATGGATGCGGTGGTGCGGCAGTTGCCCGGGGCATTGGGCGACGGACAGTCGGCGGTGGAAGAGTCGTTCGCGACCGGTCTGCTGGATTGCCCGCAGTACACGCGCCCCGAGGTGCATGCGGGCGAGAAGGTGCCGGAGGTCCTGATGACCGGGCACCACGAAAACATCCGGCGCTGGCGGTTGAAGCAGGCGCTGGGCAGGACCTGGCTCAGGCGCCCGGACCTGCTGCAGTCGAGGAAGCTGGGCCCGGAAGAAGCGAAGCTGCTGGAGGAATTCCAGCGCCAAGAACGTGGCGAACATGGTGAACGTGGAGATAGCGGAACATGAACCTGATACAGACGCTCGAGAACGAAGAACTGAAACGCATCGGCCGCCAGATCCCGGACTTTTCCCCCGGCGATACGCTAGTGGTGCGCGTCAACGTGGTCGAGGGCGACAAGAAGCGCGAACAGGCTTTCGAGGGTGTGGTGATCGCGAAGAAGAACCGCGGCCTGCGTTCCTCCTTCATCGTGCGCAAGATCTCCTCCGGCGAGGGCGTGGCGCGCACCTTCCAGACCCACTCGCCGCTGATCGCTTCGATCGAGGTGAAGCGAAAGGGCAGCGTGCGCCGCGCCAAGCTCTACTTCCTGCGCCAGCGCTCGGGCAAGAGCGCCCGCATCCGCGAGAAGCTGGGCGAGCGGGCCGACGCCGGTGCCGCCGAGGAATGATCCGCCATCGAGGCGCGGAAAAAGAACGGGGCCGCTGGCCCCGTTTCTTTTTATAATGCCCCCATGAAACGGGAAGCCGCCACCCTGAGCCCGGTCACGGAGATCGTCGCCGAGATCCGCGCCGGCAACATCGTCGTGCTGGTGGACGACGAGGACCGCGAGAACGAGGGCGACCTCGTGTTCGCCGCCGAATTCGTCACCCCGGAGAAGATCAATTTCCTCGCAAAGCATGGTCGAGGGCTGATCTGCATGCCGGTCACCGCCTCGCACGCCGAGCGCCTCGGCCTCACGCCGATGGTGGCGCAGAACCGTTCGCGCCATGGCACCAACTTCACTGTCTCCATCGAGGCTGCCGAAGGCATCGCCACCGGTATCTCGGCACACGACCGCGCGCTCACGGTGCGCGTCGCAGCGGCGAAGGATGCGAAGCCCACCGACATCGTCCAGCCCGGGCACATCTTTCCGCTAGTCGCGCAGGACGGCGGCGTGCTGGTGCGTGCCGGACATACCGAGGCCTGCTGCGACCTGGCGCGCCTCGCGGGCCTCGCCCCCGCCGCGGTCCTGTGCGAAATCATGAAGGACGACGGCACCATGGCGCGGCTGCCGGACCTGCTCGAATTCGCCGCGGCGCACGGCCTGAAGATCGGCACCATCGCCGACCTGATCCAGTACCGCAGCGCCAATGAATCTCTGGTGCGCCGGGTTTCCGATCGCGAACTGCACACCGTCTGGGGTGATTTCCGCCTGCTGGCCTTTCGCGACCTGCCTTCGGGATCCATGCATCTCGCGCTGGTGCAGGGCGCTCCGCAGCAGGATCGCGAAACGCTGGTGCGCGTGCACGAGCCGCTGTCGGTGCTCGATCTGCTGGATGCCGGCCAGGGGACCCACAGTTGGGGCGTGGGCGGGGCCCTCGCGGCGATCCGCAAGGCGGGGGAGGGCGTCGTGGTGCTGCTCAACTGCAGCCAGACGGACGCCGCGCTGGAGGCGCGCCTCGCCCAGGAGAAGCGTCCCGAGGGCCGCAACATGGACCTGCGCACCTATGGTATCGGGGCGCAGATCCTGCGCGACATCGGCGTCGGCCGCATGCGCCTGATGGCCTCGCCGCGCAAGATGCCCAGCATGGCCGGCTTCGGCCTGGAAGTCACCGGCTACGTCGACCGGGCTACCTCATGAGCGGCACGGGCGGCGTCAGCCCCGCTGCCGCAGTGCGCCTGGGTGTCGTTCATTCCCGCTTCAACAAGGAAATCTGCGCCCTGCTGCTCGCCTCGGCCAGAGCCGAGGCCGCGAAGTTCGGGGCGCAGGTCGAGTATGTCGAGGTGGCGGGGGCACTGGAGATCCCGCTCGCGCTGCAATGGATGGCGCAGTCGGGGCGCTTCGATGCGCTGGCTGCGGTCGGCGCCGTGATCCGCGGCGACACTTACCATTTCGAGATTGTCTGCAACGAGTCGGCGCGGGGTGTCATGGATGTCGCTCTGGAGTTTGGCATCCCGGTCGCCAACGGCATCCTCACCACCAACGACGAAGCGCAGGCGGTCGCGCGTAAGGACAAGGGCGCGGAGGCGGTGCGCGTGGCGGTCGAGATGGCGCAGCTGCGCCGCCGGCTGGCGGACGGCTGGATGTAGCCCGGTGGCGCAAAAATCTTCCCGCCGTCGCGCCTCGCGCGAGATCGCGCTGCAGGCGCTCTATGCCTGGCAGCTCGCCGGCGGCGACCCGCCGGGGCATGCCACCACGCTGGAGGGCTGGCCGCGCTGCGACCAGGTGTTTGCCGAAGCGTTGATCCGCGGCGTGATCGATGGCCGCGACGCGCTCGAGATGCGTATCGCGCCGCACCTGACCCGCTCGCTCGCCTCGCTGTCGCCGGTCGAGCGCGTGGTGCTCCTGATCGGCGCCTGGGAACTCGCCGAGCGCCCGGACACGCCGTTCAAGGTCGTGATCAACGAGGCCATCGAGCTGGGCAAGAGCTACGGCGGCACCGACGGCCACAAGTTTCTCAACGGTGTGCTGGAGAAGCTCGCCGTCGAGCTGCGCGCCGACGAGATCGCTCGCGCCCGGCAGGCGACGGGACAGGCGACCGGAAACGCGGCCTGAGGGCATGCCCTCCGAGTTCGAGCTGATCCGACGCCATTTCGACCGCCCGGCCAGGCACACGCTGCTGGGCGTTGGCGACGACGCCGCGCTGGTCCGCGCCAGCGCCGGCATGGACCTCGCGGTGTCCACGGACTTGCTTGCGGAGGGCACCCACTTCCGCGCTGCAGACGAGCCGCGTGCGATCGGCCATAAGGCGCTCGCCGTCAACCTGTCGGACATGGCTGCCATGGGTGCCGCGCCGCGCTGGGCGACGCTGGCGCTCGCATTGCCGCGAGCGGATGAAACCTGGATCGGCGGTTTCGCGGAGGGATTCTTCGCGCTCGCGGCGCGCTACGGCGTGGATCTGGTCGGTGGCGATACCACCCGCGGCCCGTGCGCCGTCTGCGTCACGATCTTTGGCGAAGTACCGCAGGGATTCGCCCTGTACCGCGCCGGCGCCGCGCCCGGCGACGATATCTGGGTGTCTGGGGAACTGGGCGGCGCTGCGCTGGGACTGGCGCGGCCAGACATCGCCGCGGCGGCCGCGCGCCTGCACCTGCCGGAGCCGCGCGTGGAACTGGGCGAGCGCCTGCGGGGCCTCGCGACCAGCGCGATCGACGTCTCCGACGGCTTCGCGCAGGACCTGGGCCACATCCTGGCGCGCTCGCACGCCGGGGCGCTGGTGCGTTACCTGGACTTGCCGAAGTTCGCCTCGTTCCCTGATCGCGACACCGAGCTTCGCTGCGTGCTGGCTGGTGGCGACGACTATGAACTGGTGTTCACCGCGCCCCAGGCGCATCGCGGTGAGATCGAGGCGCTGGGCGCAGAACTGTTGCTGCGCCTGAGCCGCGTCGGCTCGATCCAGCGCGGCGAGCCGAAGCTGGTGCTGCTCGATGCCTCTGGCGTCCAGATGCTGGTGCCGCAGGGCTACGACCATTTCGTCGCATGAACGAGATCGTCTTTCGCCCGGACGCGCGCTTCGCCTTCAGCCACCCGGCGCATTTCATCGCCCTTGGCTTTGGCGCCGGGCTGTCCCGATTTGCGCCGGGCACTGCGGGCACGCTGGTGGCGTTGCCGGTCTGGTTCCTGATCGGCAAGGCCTACGAACCGCTCGTCCTGTTCGGCCTGCTCGCGTTCCTGTTCGCCGTCGGCATCTGGGCCTGCGAGCTCACCGGACGCCACCTGGGCATCGCCGACCATGGCTCGATGTGCTGGGACGAGGTCGTGGCGTTCCTCCTGGTCCTCGCCCTGTGTCCGGACGATCCCCGGTGGCAGGCCGCCGCATTCTTTCTGTTCCGCGCCTTCGACGTGGTCAAGCCGCCGCCGATCTGCGGCTTCGAGAAACGCTTCAAGGGCGGATTTGGCGTGATGTTCGACGACCTGCTCGCCGCCGGGTATACGCTGCTGGTCCTGGCGATCGCGAAGAGGCTTTTCTTCTGATGCAGGAATCCCTGGATGCGCTGGCGGCGCGGGCCGGGCAGGCGCTGAAGACAGCGGGCGAGCGGCTGGCTACGGCGGAATCCTGTACTGGCGGCTGGGTGGCGCAGGCGATAACCGCCATCGCCGGCTCGTCGGACTGGTTCGAGCGCGGCTGGGTCACCTATTCGAATGCCGCCAAGCGCGATGAACTCGGGGTCGCGGAGCAAACCCTGGAGCGGCACGGCGCGGTCAGCGAGGAGGTCGCGCGCGAGATGGCCTCGGGCGCGCTGCGCAGCAGTGGCGCTGGCGTGGCGCTGTCGGTCACCGGCGTTGCCGGGCCCGGCGGCGGCAGCGCGGCGAAGCCCGTCGGCACGGTGTGCTTCGCGTGGGCGCGCGGGAGTAAGATGTGCATTGAAACGCAGCATTTCTTCGGCGACCGCGATAGCGTGCGCCGCCAGTCTGTGGCCCACGCACTGAAGGGATTGCTGAAACTGCTGTGAGCGCGCAGCTCAACGCCAAAGTCCGCCCCGCTGCCGTCGCGGGCGCCTTCTACCCCGCAGATCCCACGGCCCTGCAATTTGAACTGGCCGATCTGCTGGTCAGCATTGAGCGCTTCGAGTCGTGCGTCGAGTTCTTTCGCAAGATGGACGCGGCCAACGTCGACCCGAAGGGCTTCACCGAGGATTTCTACTGGCAGAGCTGCGGCGGCCACCTGCAGCCGGTGCTGGACACGCTGGAATACCGGGTGAAGAAGACCGAGGTCTGGACCGAAATCACCATGCTGCTCATCCCCGGCAAGAACGACTCCAACGCCGAGATCGAGGCCCAGTGCCGCTGGGTCCGCGACCGCCTCGGCCTCGAGGTGCCGCTGCACTTCACCGCCTTCCATCCCGACTAAAAGATGACCGACATCGTCGCCACGTCCAGGGGTACACCGCAGCGGGCGCGCGACATCGCGCCCCTGGCAGGGCTGAAGTACGTCTGCACCGGCAACGTGCACGACAAGGCCGGCGGCACCCCCTATTGCCCGTCCTGCGAGGAAGCGCTCGTGGCACGCGACTGGCACCAGATCTACGCCCACTACGTCACCGACACCGGCGCCTGCGCCTGCGGCTTTTGCGGCGTGCAGCTGCCCGGGCACTGGCAGAAGTTTGGCAAGCCGTTCGGGCGCCGGCGGCTCTCCGTGCGCCTGCACCCCGCGGCCTAGCTCGTGGGTGCAGCCGAAGGTCCGTGCGGGTGACGGCCGCGCCCGGATCGAACGCGTGGCTCGCGGGCGTGTGCGCGAGCCGGGCCCTGGTGGGGACCTGGTTTGTCGCCTATGCCGCGGTGCTGCCGCTGACACAGGCGGCCTGGGGCCTGTCCGGCAAGGAGGCGGGCATGGTGCAGTCCGCCTACCATCTGGGTTACCTGACCTCGCTCTTCATTGTCGGCTTCTTCGCCGACCATTTCGGCGCCAAGCGCACGCACCTGGCCACGGGGCTCTTGGCTTGGATCACCCCGATCTTCTTCGTGCTGTATGCGGAGGGCTTCTGGTCGGCGATGTGGCTGCATGCGCTCACGGGCCTGTGCCAGGGCGGCGCCTACACGCCGGTGGTGGCGATGCTCAACGACAACGTTCCTCGCGAGCGCCGCGGCCGCGCCATTGGCTTCTTCATCGGTGCCTCCAGCGCCGGCTACGCGATCGCGCTCGGCGTCATTGGCCTCGCGCTCCAGTTCACTGACTGGCGCGGCGCGATGGCCGCGGTCGCCGTCATGCCGTTGCTGGCCTGGCTGGTCTCATCGGCGCTGCTGCGCTCGACAGCGAACCACATCCACCCTCGCCCCGCGGGCGAGTCGCCGCTGGCGGCGATGCCAGCAGTTTGGAAAAACCGCCGCGGCATGCTCTCCATCTGGAGCTATACCTTCCATAACTGGGAGTTGCTGGCGATGTGGGCGTGGCTGCCGGCCTTCCTCACCGCCGCGTTGGTGGCGCAGGGGTACGGCACCGCCGAGGCTGCGGCGCTGGCGATTGGTTTGTCCGCGCTGACCTATGTCGCCAACATCGCGGGGTCGATCGTCGGCGGAACAATGGCGGATCGCTGGGGACGCACGCAGACCATCCTGCTGTGGTCCTCGGTGAGCCTGGCGCTGTCGCTGTCCATTGGCTGGATGATGGCACTGCCGGTGTGGTTGCTGGTGGTGGTGGCGTGCCTGTACAACTTCGCCGGCATCGCCGATTCGTCTACTCACTCCACGGTGCTGGCCGAGGCCGTGCCGCCGCATTACCTTGGTGTCGCGTACGCGATGCGCTCGGTGGTGGGCTTCGGCGTGGGCGTGGTGAGTCCGGTGCTGTTCGGTTGGACGCTTGACCTTGCCGGGGGCGGAAAGTCCAGCGCCGATCCGTTCGCGTGGGGTGTGGCGTGGACGATGCTCGGGGTCGGCGCGCTGCTGGGGCCGTTGGCGACGTGGAAACTGCAGCGACTGAAGCAGGACGGCACCCGCTAGCGTGGCGTCAGGGTAAATGTAACCGATCGGTTACATTACAGGCCTCCAGCGGCCCCGCTGCTAACCCAGTGCCTTCTCGATTGCCTTCACCACCGTCTTTAACACCTTGACCCGGGCGTGCAACTTGTTGTTTGCCTCGACCAGGGTCCAGGGCGCGGAGGTGGACGAGGTGCGCTCCACCATGTCGCAGATCGCGGACTCGTACTTGTCCCACTTCTTCCGGTTGCGCCAGTCTTCCTCGGTGATCTTGAACTGCTTGAAGGAAATCTTCTCGCGGTCCTTGAAGCGGCGCAGCTGCTCGTCCTTACTCACCGCGAGCCAGAACTTGACCAGCACCACGCGGTTGTCCAGCAGCTGCTTCTCGAACTCGCTGATCTCGCCGTAGGCGCGCATCCAGTCCGATTCCGGACAGAAGCCCTCGACGCGCTCCACCAGCACGCGCCCGTACCAGGAGCGGTCGAAGATCAGAACGCGGCCGCGCCGCGGGAGGTGGCGCCAGAAGCGCCACAGGTAGGGCTGGGCGCGTTCCTCCTCGGTCGGGGCCGCCACCGAGAGGGTGCGGTAGACGCGGGCGTCCAGCGCGCGCGTCAGGCGGCGGATGGCGCCGCCCTTACCTGCGGCGTCGTTGCCTTCGAATACCGCGACCACCGAATATTTCCTGAAGCTCGGGTGGCGCGTCAGCACGCTCAGCCGGCCCTGCCATTTCTCCAGCGCCTTGTCGTACTCGGGCCGCGTCATCGGCTGGTCGAGCTTGAGCGCGCGGATCACGTTCAGGTTGTCCGGTGTGTCCAGCAGCGGCGGGTTGCGGTCGGGCTGCTTCTTCGCCGGCTTGTCCTCCAGTCGTTCGCGGATCGCCGCCAGCATGTGCCGGCCGACGGCGAGCGACCGGTAGCGCTTGTCCGCACCTGGGACGATGATCCACGGCGCCTCGCCGGTGGAGGTGCGGTGCAGGAAGGGCTCGCACACTTTCATGAACTTGCCGTAGAGCTTGAAGTATTTCCATTCGAGCGGCGTGACGCGCCAGCGCGTGACCGGGTCGCTCTCGAGCTCGTGCAAGCGGCGTTTCTGCTGCTTCTCGGACAGGTGGAACCAGTACTTGAGCAGCAGCACGCCCTCGTCGCACAGCATGCGCTCGTGGCGCAGGATGCGGTCCACGCTGCGGCCGAACTCGGCCGGGCCCGAGATGCCCAGTACGCGGTTGATGATCGGGTGCGTGTGCCAGGCGCCGAAGAACACGCCGACCCGTCCGCGCGGCGGCAGCGCGCGCCAGTAGCGCCACATCGGCGGGCGCTCGCGCTCCTCGTCCGAGGGATCGGGGAAGGCGTGGGTATGGAGGTGTCGCGCGTCCATCCATTCGCTGAACAGGTTCGCGGTTTCGCTCTTGCCGGTGCCTTCGACCCCAGCGATTAGGACCAGCACCGGGAAGCGGCCGTCCTTGATCAACTCGTACTGCGCGTCCAGCAGCGAGCGGCGCAGCTTGGGTTCCTCGCGCGCGTAGGCGGCCTTGGAGACTTTGTGTTCCAGATTGGCGGAATCGAACATCGCGGGGGCTCCTTCTAGGCGAGATCGGGTGAGATGGCAGCGATCAGGATGACATCCCCGTCATCGGAGGATTTGATCCAGATCAGCGCGCCTTTCTGCAGACTCCAGGGCGCGGCCCGGCCGGTGAGGGCGAGCGCGGCCGCTTCACCGAGCGTCGGCTGGTGGCCGACGATGACCACCGTGGTGTCGCCTGCGTCGGGCCAGCCCGCGGCCTTCAGCAGGCCCTCGGCGCGCGCGGAGAGCCCGACTTCGGCCACGGTCTCGAAGCGCCGCGACAGCTCCCGCGCCGTGCGCTGGGTGCGCGCGGCGGGACTCGCCACGATCCGGACCCCTTTCGGCAGGCGCTTGCGCAGCCAGTTCGCCACCCGCTTCGCGTGGCGCTTGCCTTTCGCCGTCAGCTTGCGCTCGGCGTCGGGCGAGCCGTCGTGCGCCTCCGCGTGCCGCCAGAGGATCAGTTCCATGCCGAGCACTCCATGCGTGAAGCGTACTTCATTCCCAGGGGTTCCCGGCGTCCCTGAACGCCCTCCAGGCGCTGCGCAGTTCCCTGCGGTGACCTGCGAGCTTGGCGGCGTTGCGCCGCGCGATGGCGGACCCTGGGCCACCCCCAGTTGCCGCAGCAGCGCATCCGCAACGGCGCAATCGTTGGCGCCACCCAGGGCCAGGCCCTTACCGCGTCGCGCCAGGGCGACGCGGCCGCGATCCTCCGATACCGCGGCCAGCGCGGGACCGAGAGTGGACCCGAGCAAGACATCCCAGTCGCGCGCGGGTCCAAACTCGCGCGGCATCCGGCGCGATTGGCCTCTTAGTGCGCTAGGCAGCAGCGGGCGATGGCGTCGAACGCATCACCGGCGCTCATCGCCGCGGCGACCGGCGAGTCGCCCGCCCGGACCGGAGGCATGGCGCGCCGGGGCCGGCTAGTCCTTCGCCAGCAGGTTCATCAGCGACGAGGTATCCCAGCGCGAGCCGCCGCGTGCCTGCACTTGCGCGTAATACTGGTCCACCAGCGCGGTGACCGGCAGCCGGGCGCCGTTCTTCTTCGCCTCCTCCAGGCAGATGCCCAGGTCCTTCCTCATCCAGTCCACGGCGAAGCCGAAGCCGTCGAACTTGACCTCGTTCATCTGCTTCCAGCGGTTCTCCATTTGCCCGGCCTGCGCCGCGCCCTTGGAGATCACGGAGATCACCTTCTCGATGTCCAGGCCCGCCTTCTGGCCGAAGTTGAGCGCCTCCGAGAGGCCCTGCAGCAGGCCGGCGTTGGCGAACTGGTTCATCATCTTGGTTAGCTGGCCGGCGCCCGGCGCGCCGATCAGGGCGCAGCTCTTGGCGTAAATGTCGAGGATGGGTTTCGCGCGGTCGAAATCCACACCGTCGCCGCCGCACATGATGCCCAGCTGGCCGTTGACCGCACCGGCTTGGCCGCCGGAGACCGGCGCGTCGATGAACCCGATGCCCATGGCCTTGCATTTGGCGTGCAGCTCGCGGGCAATGATGGCCGAGGCGGTGGTCTGGTCGACCAGCACCGCGCCCTTCTTCAGGCCAGCCAGCACACCGTTGTCACCGTACACAACGGAACGGATGTCATCGTCGTTGCCGACGCACATCATCACGAAATCGCAGCCCTGGGCCGCCTCCCGAGGGGTGGGTGCGGACTGGCCCCCGTACTCCTTCACCCACTGCGCGGCCTTGGCCGCGCTGCGGTTATAGACCGTGACCTCATGGCCACCCTTCTTCAGCAAGTGGCCGGCCATCGGATAGCCCATGACGCCCAGGCCGAGGAACGATACTTTCGCCATCGCGATCTCCGTGATCTGTTTCCAAGGGAAGCGCGATTCTATCTCTGAAGCTTTGGCGCGCGGCTGCACGCCAGCGGCGGAACTCAGATGTTCCAGCGCTCCTCAAGCTGCTGGCCGATACGGATCGTGGCGCCGGTGCCGCGCGCGACCACCACGTTCTGCCCAAAGGTCGCGCCCTGCAGGTCGGCATTGAAGCGGTAGGCCGTGAGCAGCTCGAGAGGCGCCGGGCCGACGGCGCCCGTCGCCTGGTCGACCGAGGGAATCGAGCAGCGCGCGCAGGCTTTCACCGGCCGGAGCGCGAACCCGGCGTGCTCGAGGCTCGCAAGATGGTCCTCTGCATAGGGATCGATGCCGTCGATGACCACGTTGGGGCGGAAGCGGTTCATCGGCAGCGGCGCGCTGCCCGCCCGTGCCCAGCGCTGGTTCAGGTCCGCAAGCGAAGCGAGCGACAGCACCAGAATCGGGTAGCCGTCCGAGAACCGGTTCAAGGCCTCGATGTCACGGGTGTAGCGGGGATTCGAGCGGCGCTTCTCCCGGTCGTCAAAGCGCGCCAAGCGCGCCGGCGCGCCGAGAAAGGCGCTGAATCGCGCCGCGGCCTCCGCGCCGGCGTCGATCGCGCCCACGTCGTCGCCCCAGATCCCGGCCCGCACCGCGGTTTGCGCTGCCCCGGCTGACACCTCGAAGGACGGCATGCCCGGCGCTGAGAGCGCCAGGCCGCCCGGGACCGGGCGAGGCTCGACCAGGGCGAGCGCCGGATGCTCGCGCTGAGTAAGGACTGAGCCGTCGGGATCGATGACCGCCCACTGCCGGTCGCCCAGGCCGTGCGCTTCCAGTCCCCTGGGCCCGAGGCTGGCGGCGTCGAGGTCCAGGCCGCGGCAGGATTTCACCGGGTAGAGGTGCAGGCTCGCGATCGTTGCCAACTTATTGTCCGGATTGGGAAAAAACAAATGCTACACCGGGTCGTTGACAGCTTCCGGTCAACCGAACACAATGCATGTGCATTTATACAGTATCCGGTGTCGGCCCAGGTGCAGCGCTCCGCACCCTGCCGTAGATGTCGACAGCCCATAAAAGAGGTACAGGAAATGGACGACAACAAGCAAAAGGCCCTGCAGGCCGCGCTGGCGCAGATCGAAAAGCAGTACGGCAAGGGATCCATCATGAAGATGGACTCCGAGGCCATCAAGGACATCGAGGTCTTCTCCACCGGCTCGCTGGGCCTGGACCTCGCCCTGGGCGTGGGCGGCCTGCCGCGCGGCCG
>SXGR01017283.1_pt1 | contig 13706 bp, 13 predicted proteins | sample 3174711 | NCBI WGS metagenome assembly SXGR01 (sample SAMN11356860, study PRJNA531348) | freshwater metagenome | isolation source: freshwater sample F1-60 | place: China: Fuxian Lake, Yuxi | collected 2017-12-25
ATGCGTAAGGACGTGACCGCGAAATGCTATGGCGGTGACATCAGCCGGAAACGCAAACTCCTCGACAAGCAGAAAGAGGGCAAAAAGAAGATGAAACAAATCGGCAAGGTATCCATCCCACCGGATGCCTTCATCAAAGTGCTCCAAAACAACTAAGCGATTCGAAGCCATGTTCGGCCTATTTCAGTCTCAGGAAAAGAAGATGCGGGAGAACGCGACGAATTGGCTCGAGGTGGCTGATCGTGTTTACCACTTCCGTCGCGATATCCTCGCCGCGCCCTTGGTGGGCGAATTGCAGGCCCATATCGCGACGCTCCGGGCGCTACTCAAGGACAAGGTCGGGGCCGAAAAGCTGAGGCTTGAAATTGAAGCACTGGAGGAAGTGCTGCGCCGCACCGGTGGGGCTATTTATCCCAAGAGCGCGCTCGTGGAAAACGTCGAATTCTTCCTCGTGGCGGCGATTGTGATTCTCGGGATCCGCACGTATTTCGTGCAGCCTTTCAAGATCCCGACGAACTCGATGTGGCCGACCTACAACGGCATGACGCCCGAGGTTTTTATGAAGCCGGCTGACGAACCCTCGTCGGCAGCGGTGGCGGCGCGGGCCGTCCTTTTTGGTGCCTGGCCTCATCGTCTGGATGCCCCGATGGAGGGCGAAGTGTTGGTGCCGGTATTTGGCGGGCAGAGCCGCGGGGCCGTGCGCGCGCGCGTCGTCTCGGGACGATCCTGGCTGGTGATCCCGACCGACTTGCGCGAATACACGCTCTTTGTCGGCGACAAACCGGTGAAAGTGCGGTTGCCGCTCGATTTTGACATGGACTGGGTTGTTTCCGAGGCGCTGGTTTCCCCGGGCAATAAATTCACGACCCAAAGCTTCAACGCTGAAGTTGAAAAGAAGCTGCGCGCGGGCCAATTCGAGGTGCGCAATGTCGATGGAGAAAACGTCCGGTGTATCCGCACCGGCCGCTTCGTGCGCGCTGGAGAGCGATTTTTGTCGTTCGATGAATTGACCGGCGACCAGTTATTCGTCGATCGGATGAGCTACCATTTCGTGCGGCCGGATGCTGGACAGGGTTTTGTTTTTCGCACCGGTAACATCAAGGGTATCGCCGACACGTACGGAGACCAATATTACATTAAGCGCCTCGTCGGAACGCCCGGTGACGAACTTGAAATCGTTAGCGGTAAGACCACGGCTGCTGCACCTACGGTGGTAAAATCGGGTGGCACGGGCGTCTTGCTTCGCAATGGGCGACCGATCGAGGGTTCAGGGGCTTTTCACGGGAACAATGAGCAGAGCGGAAAATACGGTGGCTACCAACCGCTGGGCCTGCTCGCGCTGGGCGAAAAAGCGAAGGTCCCTTCGGGGCAGTTTCTCGCGCTAGGCGATAATTCCGGCAACAGCGCGGATGGTCGTTACTGGGGCTACGTGCCGGGCAAGGATGTCGTCGGACGTCCGCTGTTCATCTACTTCCCGTTCACCAGTCACTGGGGCCCGGCCCGCTGAGGTTGAGCTGAGGGCGGACTTCAGTCCGCTTTTCGGCCTCAAGTGCTCGCACGAAGGCAGGCGGACCGAGGCGGACTGAAGTTCGCCCTACCTCCGAGCCGGCGTTTGGCAGGCGAAGACCGCGGACATGAAACGCCCCACGCGTCTCGCATCGACGTTTCCCGACCAATGGCCGCCGGTTTTGAATTCTGATCCCACGATAAATCCGTCGGCTTCGCCGAGGAATGCGCCGACATTTTTCGCTGTCACGCCGGAGCCGAGAAAGACCGGGAGCTGGGTAGCCTGTTTCACTGCGTGTGCGTCGGCGGGCTGCGGGGCGTCACCCGTGACAGCGCCAGTCACGATCAAGGCATCACCGCGCATGAACTCGACGGCGTGTGCGGTCTCCCCGATGGCGACGTCGGCGGTGATCGCGTGCGAGCTGTGCTTCTTTTTTACGTCTGCCCACACTTGCACGTGGTCGGCGCCGATGGCGCGACGGTAGCGGAGCAGCTCGGCGGCCGACGACTGGATGATCCCTTCGTCGGCGACGTGCGCGAAGGCGAACCCCTCGGCCCGTATAAAATCTAGGCCGGCGGCATGGGCGACGGCGATGGCCTCGGTATTGGCGGCGGCGAGGATTTGCAGGCCGCAGGGCAGGCCAGCTGCGTCCTTGACGGCACGGGCGATGATGGCGATGGCCGCGACGATTTCGGGACCGACGTGCCCTCGGAGGTAGGGCGTGTCGTGCATGTTTTCCACCATGAGGCCGTGCACGCCAGCCTCGCGGTAGATTTTGGCCTCTTTTAACGCCTGCGTCTCGATCTCGCGCACCGAGCGGCGGCACGCGGGTGTTCCGGGCAGTGCGCCCAGATGGATCATGGCGACGACCGGCTTGGCGGTAGCGAAGAGCTTCATCGATCGGCGTAGCCCCGGGGATGGGCCGAGTGCCATTTCCACGCCGTGGCGACAATCGATTCGATGTCACCAAACTTTACGTTCCAATTGAGTTCGCGCCGGGCTTTCGCGGAGTCGGCATAGAGGGCAGGGGGATCGCCGGGGCGACGGGGCTGGTCGATGACCTTGACGGGCCGGCCGACGATTTTCTCGACGGCGCGGATGACTTCGCGGTTGGAGGTTGGTTTGCCGGTGCCGAGATTGTGGAAGAGTTGCGTGCCGGGGGCTGACAATGTGTCGAAAGCTGCGATGTGGGCGCGGCTCAAGTCGTCGACATGCACGTAGTCGCGAAGGCACGTGCCATCGGGGGTTGGGTAGTCGGTGCCGTAGAGTTCCAGATGCGGGCGCTTGCCCGTCGCGACGTCGATGGCCACGGGGATGAGGTGCGTCTCCGGGTGATGATCCTCGCCGATCGAGCCGTCTTCGGACGCGCCGGCGGCATTAAAATAACGGAAGACCGCGAAACTGAGGCCGGTCGCCGGCGCGAGGGCTTTGAGGGCAATTTCGATGTCGAGCTTGGTTTGGCCGTAGGGGTTAATGGGAACTTGCGGAAGGTTCTCGTGGACGGGCAGCGTCGTCGGCACGCCAAAGGTCGCGCACGTCGAGGAGAAGATAAATTTCTTCACGCCCACAGCGAGCATCGCGTTGAGCAGGTGCAGGGTGGCTGCGCTGTTGTTGAGGTAGTATTTGATGGGGTCGGTGACGGATTCGCCGACGTAACAGAAGGCCGCGAAATGCATGACCGCTTCGATTTTCTCGGCGACGAGGATGTGTTTGACGGCGACTTCGTCACCCAAGTTAGCGTCGTGCACGGTCACATTGGGCGCGAGGGCTGCGCGGTGGCCGTAGACGAAATTGTCGAGCACCACGGGGCGGTGACCGGCCGCTGCGAGTTGGCGAACACAATGACTGCCGATGTAACCGGCGCCTCCGACGACGAGAACGTTCATAGAGAAAGGAGGGTTGTATTGCGTTCTGGCGGAGGTTGGCTAGCGATTTCCCTTCCACCATAATGAAGCTCTCGCGCATCGTCATCACTGGCGTCGGTCTGACCGCTCCCAACGGTAACTCGCTGTCCGAATTCCGGGCCAATCTCCTCGCGGGCGTGGCCGGAGTTCAACGCCGCGAGATTCGCTACATGGGCACGCAGCTGGCAGGCGTGTGCGATTACAACTCCCTGAAGCACCAGACGAAAAAAGAAGTGCGGGTCGGCACGCGGGCCGGGAGTATTTCGATTTACTGCGCTCGCGAGGCGCTGGCGGACAGTGGGCTCATTTGGGAGGCGGTGGCGAAGGACCGCGTCGGTATTTACATTGGCTGTACGGAGCACGGCAACGTCGAGACCGAGAACGAAATCTACAACATTTCGAAGTTTAACTACGACACGAAGTTTTGGTCGCACTATCACAACCCCCGGACCGTGGCGAATAACCCGGCCGGTGAGGCCTCGCTCAATCTCGGCGTGACGGGCCCCGCCTACACCATCGGAGCCGCGTGTGCGGCAGGAAACATGGGACTGATCCACGCCACGCAGATGTTGCGTTTGGGCGAGGTGGACCTCGCGATTTGCGGTGGCGTGAGCGAGAGCATCCACACGTTTGGGATTTTCGCTGGCTTCAAATCCCAGAACGCTCTCGCGACGCACGCAGACCCGCTCAAGGCATCGCGCCCCTTCGACAAGGCCCGCAACGGTATTGTGATCTCTGAGGGTGGCGCGCTCCACACGCTGGAGCGTTTGGACGATGCCCAAGCGCGTGGTGCGAAAATCTACGGGGAAATCGCCGGCTATCACGTGAACAGCGACGCGAGCGACTATGTGCTGCCGAATCCCGCGCGCCAGGCCGAATGCGTGCGCGCGGCGATCAGCCGAGCCGGGCTCGTCCCGCGGGACATCCACATCGTCAACACTCACGCCACGGCCACGCCGCTCGGCGACATCCAGGAGTGTGAAGCGATCCGCGCGGTCTTCGGAGAAGGCTGCCCCGACACCTCCATTAACAACACGAAGGGTTACATTGGCCACTGCATGGGCGCGGCCGGCGCGCTCGAACTGGCGGGCAACTTGCCGTCCTTCGACGACCTGATTGTCCATCCGACGATCAACGTCGACGACCTCGATCCGCTCTGTGCGCTGCCGGGCTTGGTGCTTAACCAGCCGCGGGCAGTTGCGAAAGTAGACACCATCCTTAACAATTCTTTCGGGATGCTGGGGATAAATTCCGCGTTGATTGTTAAGCGGTTTGTCCCCTAATCCCCGCTCTCGACTATGACCAAAGACGAATGCAAGCAGGTGGTGCTCGACATTATTGCCGACATCGCCCCCGACGAGGACTTGAGTAACGTGAAGCCTGAGGTGCGGCTGCGCGACCAGATGCAGCTCGATAGCATGGACTTTTTGGACATCGTGATGGAGCTCCGCAAACGTCACGGCATCGAGGTCCCTGAGAAGGATTATCAACAGCTCGCGAGCCTCGACAGCTGCGCAGAATATCTGACGCCGAAGTTCGACGCCCTGACGGGCAAGAGCTGAGGGCGAGCCCCGGAGCGAATATTTCGGCCGGGACGATTCCCGGCTTTTTTTGTAGCCGCGCATGAACACCCGCTCCCGCTACGACGTGGCCATCATCGGGGCGGGCATGTCGGGCCTCGCCGCTGGCATCCGCCTCGCGCACTTCGGGAAGAAGGTCTGCATCTTCGAGCGGCACAACGCCGTCGGCGGGCTAAATAGTTTTTACAGTATCGCGGGACGGAAATTCGACGTGGGCCTCCACGCGATGACCAATTTTGTGCGGCCCGGGGTCAAAGGTACGCCGCTGGGCAAACTTCTGCGCCAGCTCCGCATTGACCGCGATGAGTTCGCCCTGTGTGAACAGAAGCAGTCGCGGATCGCGTTCGGCCCGCGCGGCGAATGCTCCCTGCGCTTCACCAACGATTTTGCCGTCTTTGAGAGCGAAGTGGTGGCGGCGTTTCCTGCGCAAGCCGACGGATTCCGGAGACTCGTGACCGCCGTGCGGACCTTTGATGATGTGTCGCTCGACGCCGCGCCGATGTCGGCTCGCGAAGCAGTGCGTCGGCACGTTTCCGATCCGCTCTTGGAAGACATGTTGTTTTGCCCGCTGATGTATTACGGGAGCGCGACCGAACGTGACATGGAGTTCGGCCAGTTCGCGATTATGTTTAAGGCGCTCTTCCTCGAAGGATTTGCGCGACCGTTTGAAGGGGTCCGGGTCGTGCTGCGCGTGCTTTTGGCCAAATATCGTGCGGCTGGGGGGGAGCGGCGGATGAAATGCGGCGTGAAAAAGATCAGCGCCCACGCGGGCCGTGCGAGCGCGATTCTCCTCGATAGCGGTGACGAGATTACCGCCGACCATGTCATCTCTTCCATCGGCGCGCCGGAGACCGATCGCCTGGTAGCGACGAGCGCCAGCGAGCCGACCACGGCTCCGCCCACGCTCTCCTTCGTGGAGACGATCAGTATTCTCGATCGGCAACCGGCGGAACTGGGCTGGGGCAGCGATACGATCGTTTTTTTCAATGATTCCTCGCGGTTCGATTACGTGCGGCCGACCGAGCAGGTCGATCCTCGCAGCGGCGTCATCTGCATTCCCAATAATTTCGACTACGGCGCCGGCCGCGTCCTGCCCGAGGGCATTTTCCGGGTTACCTGCCTCGCCAATCATGATCGCTGGGCAACCCTGCCCGAAGCCGACTACCAAGCCGACAAATCGCGTTGGTTCGCCGAGGTGCAGCGCAGCGCCCGGCGCTTTCTGCCCGCGCTCGCGAGCGACGATGCGCTGGCGGCGGCAACGCTCACGACCGACATGTTCACGCCACGCACGATCGCGAAATTCACGGGGCACCTTGGAGGCGCGATTTACGGAGCGACCACGAAGCACCGTCAGGGCCGCACGTCGCTCGACAACCTCTATCTCTGTGGGACCGACCAAGGGTTTCTCGGAATTGTCGGGGCCATGCTGAGCGGTATTTCGATGGCCAATTATCACATCTTGCAAAAAGGCTGAGAGGCCGCCGACATCCGTCTCCCTGCCTTATGAAAAAAATCCTGCGCTTCGCTCTTTTGCCCCTCATCGCCGCTGCGCTGCACGCCGCCGATTTCCGTGACCACCTGGGGCTCCAACTCTACAGCCTCCGCGCGCAAACCAAGGAGAGCACCACCGGGGCGCTCGATATCGCCAAGTCTTACGGCATCAAGGAGGTCGAGGTTGCTGGCACGGGTAGCCTCACGCCGGCGCTGTTCGCTGCGGAGTTGAAATCACGCGGTTTTGTTCCGGTCAGCGGTCATTTCGGCTACGCTCTGTTCGAAAAGGACATCGCCGCTGTCATCCGCGACGCGAAGGAGTTGGGGCTGAAGTTCGTGGTCGTGCCGTATCCACCGGTGAGCAAGGACAAGCCGTTCTCCGAGGCGATGGCCCACGCCATGGCCGCGAAGTTCAACGAGTGGGGCGCGGCCTGCAAAAAAGAAGGCCTGCGCTTTGGCTATCATCCCCACGGGCTCGAATTTCGTCCGACGGCCGCAGGTAACGGCGAGACGATGTTCGATATTTTGGTGCGGGAAACCAAGGCCGACCTCGTGACCTATCAGATGGATGTTTATTGGGTTTACATCACCGGCCTCGATCCAGCCAAGCTGCTGGCCAAGTACCCCGACCGTTGGTCGATGTTGCACATCAAAGATATGCTCAAGGATTTCACCCGCGGCGTGCACACCGGTGGCAGCCCGGCCACGGCCAAAGTGGCGGTGGGCGAAGGCCAGATCCAGTGGGCCGAGGTGCTGAATGCCGCTTATAAAATCGGCGTAAAGCATTATTTCTTGGAAGACGAGACGGTCATGCCGCTCAAATCCATCCCCGATTCCTTCAAATATCTGCGGGCGCTCAAACTCTGAGTTGCGCTCGGTCCGGGAGCCTACTCACTATGTAGTCTCCATGGCTTACGACTGGCTAAAAGGTGTCGCGGACGAGTATGATGTGATTGTCATCGGCAGCGGCTTAGGCGGCCTCACGGGAGCCAACGTGCTCGCGAAGGCCGGCCATAGCGTGTTGCTGCTCGAACATCATTACCAGTTCGGCGGACTCGCCACGTGGTTCACGCGCAAAGGTGGGCATATCTTCGATATTTCGCTGCACGGATTTCCCGTTGGGATGATCAAGTCGTGTCGGAAGTATTGGACGAAGGAGATCTCGGACTCGATCGTGCCGCTGAAAGACATCCGGTTCGTCAATCCGCAGATGGACGTGTGGACCACCTTCACTCGGGATGACTACACGCGGGTCCTCGTCGAAAAATTTGGTCTGGACCGCGCTCACGTCGAGAAATTCTACGACTACCTGCGGGCGATGAATTTCTACGACAACAACCCTGAGACGACCGGCGAGATGCTCGAGCGGTTTTTCCCGGGGCGTGACGATGTGAAACGCCTCCTGATGGAACCCATCGCCTACGCCAACGGCTCGACGCTGGACGATCCGGCCATCACCTACGGCATCGTCTTCTCCAATTTTATGGGTTCGGGCGTCTACACGTTCCGCGGTGGATCGGACCTCTTGATCGAGAAGATGGTGGCCGAGCTGAAAAAGAATGGCGTGGAGGTGCGCAAGAAGGTGCTCGTTGAGCGCATTTTGGTGGAAGAGCGCGCTGGGCAAAAGGTGGCCTGCGGCATCGTTGCCACCAGCGGGCGCGCGATTCGGGCGAAAGCCGTGCTGTCCAACGCCAATATCAAAAACACGATTTTCCGTCTGGGCGGGGAGGCAAATTTTCCTGCCGACTACGTGGCCGAGGCCAAGGCCGTCCGGATCAATTCCAGCTCGTGCCAAGTCTATTTCGGCATCCGCAAGGGCGAAACCATCCCGCATATCGGTGATTTGGTTTTCACTTCGGAGAATCCGAAGTTCAGCAGCACGGAACTGACCGACCTTCATACCACGAGCCGAACTTTTTCTGTTTACTACCCGGAGACGCGCCCGGGTTCGGACCGCTACACCGTCGTGGTTTCGCTCAACGGCCAGTATGCCGACTGGAAGAAACTCTCTGACGAAGACTACGAGCGCGAAAAGCAGCGGTTGATCGGGGAGTCATTGGCGGCGCTGGAGAAATACATCCCCGGAGTGCGGGCGAAGATCGATTGGCTGGAGGCCGCCACGCCGCGGACGATCGAGCGCTACACCCAGCATTTTTCCGGCACTTCATTTGGCACCAAGTTCGAGGGCCTGAAAGTTTCGATGGAACTGTCGGAAAAACTTCCGGGCCTCTACCACGCCGGGTCGGTCGGCATTATTATGTCAGGCTGGCTCGGCACGATTAACTATGGCGTCATCACGGCCAACAAGATCGACAAGGCTATTTTCCAGATGAAGCAATCGGCCGCCGTCGCCACCACCTGACCATGCCTCAAGTCACCGACCTCATTCCACATCGGCCTCCGTTCCTGTTCGTCGACGAAATCGTCAGCGAGTCTGCCGACGGAATGGTCGCGCGCCGGACGTTTCGCGCGGAGGAAGATTTCTATCAGGGGCACTATCCCGGCGCACCGATCACGCCCGGAGTGTTGTTGTGCGAAGCGGTGTTTCAAACGGGTGCGCTTTTTATGGCTCGGTTGATGGCGGGGCAGGGGACGAAGGACGGCGTGCCGTTGCTCGCGAAAATCAGCGACGTGCGTTTTCGCAATCCGGTCTATCCCGGCGACACGATCACCATCGAGGTGAAGCGCAAAGAGGCGCTGGGCGGGTTCACGATGATGAGCGGTCAAGTGAAGTGCGGCGACAAGCGTGTGCTGAGCGTGGACTTCACCGTGGCTTGGAAAACACCCGATGGAGCACCCTCCGCATGAGCGATTTTCTCCAAGTCTCCGGGAAAACGTTTCTCGTGTTCGGCGTCGCGAACCGCAAGAGCGTTGCCTGGTGGGTCGCGAAGACCCTCGAAGAGCAGGGCGCGAACGTGATCTATAGCGTGCGCTCCGAGGCGCGGAAGAAGTCGTTGGAAACCCTGCTCGCCGGAAAGCCAGTTTTCCTTTGCGACGTGGAGCAACCCGGAGCGGCGGAACGCCTCGCGGCGGACATTGCCTCGGCAGGTCATGCGCCGTTGCACGGGATCGTTCACTCCATCGCTTTTGCGAATTATTCGGAGGGCTTCAAACCGTTTCACGAGACGAAGCGCGCCGATTTTTTGCAGGCTACGGCCGTGTCGGCATTCTCGCTTGTCGAGGTGGCGCGGGCCTTCAAGCCGCACCTCGCGCCGACCGCTTCGGTCGTGACGATCGGCATTTCGTCGCTGCTCGTGACGCCCGACAACTACGGCTACATGGGGCCGGTCAAGGCCGCACTGGAATCGAGCGTGCGGTTTCTGGCGAAATCGTTCAGTGCCGATTCCGCGGTGCGATTCAACTCCGTGGGCGCGGGGCCGCTGAAGACCAGCGCGTCGGCGGGCATTCCCGGCTATCTGGAAAGCTATCTCTATGCGGAGAAGCTCACCTTTCGGAAAAAAAACCTCGAAACCCTGGAGGTCGCCAACTCCGTGGTTTTTCTTCTGAGCGAGCGGAGCAGCGGAATCAATGGCACGACGCTTATCGTCGACGCGGGGCTGGGCGCGAACACATTCGACAAAGAAATTATCCGGCTCGCGATGCGGATGGAGCAGTGAACGCCGCCGAATGAAATTCGACAACGTCTGCATCGAGTCGTTGGCTGTCGCTTTGCCCGAAGAGGTGTGGAGTTCCGCCGCGATCGAGGAGCGGCTCCGCCCGCTCTATGAGCGACTCAAGCTGCCGGGCGGGCGGCTCGAACTCATGTCGGGCATCCGCGAGCGGCGGATGTGGCCGACCGGCACGCGTCCGTCGGATGCCAGTGCGCAGGCGGGTCGGGCGGTGCTGGTGAAGTCCGCGCTCGGAGCGGAGCGCGTCGAGTTGTTCGTCCACGCGGCGGTGAGTCGCGACATGTTGGAACCGGCGACGGCGTCGTTTGCGCATCGGAAAATCGGCCTTCCGTCCACCGCCCAGATTTTCGATCTCTCGAATGCGTGTCTCGGTTTTCTCAATTCGCTGACGGTCGCGGCCGGTCTGATCGAATCCGGCCAGATTCGCTGCGCGCTGGTGGTTTCGGGTGAGAATGGTCGACCGTTGGTCGAGCAAACGGTGCAAACGTTGTTGGCAAAAACTCTTTCGCGAAACGACATCAAACCGTATTTTGCCAACCTCACCATTGGCTCGGGCGCGGTGGCCGCGATGGTGTGTCATCGCTCGCTCGTGAAAGGCCACGCGCATCGTCTGCTCGGCGGTATTGCGCGCGCCGCGACCCAGCATAGTGAGCTTTGCCAGGGTGATACGCACGGCGCCGATGCGCTCGCGATGCAGACGGATTCGGAGCAGTTGTTGATCGCCGGCGTGGGCCTCGCGCAAGCAACGTGGCGGGAGTTTGGCGCCGAGCAGGGGGCGTCGTTTGACCGATTTATTTGCCATCAAGTCGGCAGCACCCATCGGCGAAAACTCTATGAGACCTTGGGTCTCGATCTGGCGAAAGATTTTTCGACCTTTGAGACCTTGGGCAACACGGGCTCGGTTGCCTTGCCCGCGACGTTGTGTGCCGCCGTCGACGCCGGCGCGGTCCGGGAAGGTCACCGGGTCGGCTTGCTGGGTATCGGGAGCGGTCTGAATTGTCTGATGCTCGCGGTCGAATGGTAGCGACGATGCAGATCCCCGCATGGCTCGCCGGCGAATACCCGTTCGCGCCGAAATTGTTGGTGACGGCGAGTGGTGCTCGGATGAGCTACGTCGACGAGGGGCCGCGGCGCGACGAAGCGGTGCTGATGTTGCACGGCAATCCGACGTGGTCGTTTTACTATCGAACATTGGTGGATGCGCTCGCGCCGACGATGCGCTGCATCGCGCCCGATCACATCGGCATGGGACTTTCCGAGAAGCCGGAAAACTACGACTACACGCTGGCAACCCGCATCGCCGACGTCGAAGCACTGGTGGCGTCACTGAAATTGAGCCGGGTGCATCTCGTCGTGCACGATTGGGGCGGCGCGATTGGGTTTGGCTTTGCAGCGCGCCATCCGGGATTGATCGGCCGCGTGACGGTGTTGAATACGGCGGCATTCGCGTCGACGCGCATTCCGGCACGCATCGCCCTGTGCAAGGCTCCGTTGATCGGACCGCTCTTGGTGCGCGGCCTGAATGGCTTTGCGTGGCCGGCGACGTGGATGTCGATGCAGCGGCGCTCGCTGACAAAAAACGAGCGGGCCGGATTTCTATTTCCCTATAATTCTTGGGCGAATCGCGTGGCGGTGAGCGCGTTTGTGCGCGACATTCCGGTGGACGCCTCGCATCGGAGTTGGGCGGCGCTGGCGGAGGTGGAGCAGGGGTTGCGACACTTTCGCGACCGACCGGCGATGATCGTCTGGGGTGGACGTGATTTTTGTTTCAACGACTCGTTTCTGGCCAAGTGGCGGGAGGTTCTGCCCCAAGCCGCAGTGCACCGCCTCGCTGATGCCGGCCACTACGTGCTCGAAGACGCGCGGGACGAAGTGGTGCCGCGCGTCGCGGCGTTTCTCGGGGGCGCGTGATCGGGTCGCCCCGCTCAGCGGGTGCGAAACTCGCTGAGTAAAAATTTTTTGTAGCAACGCTGCCCCCTGCGTGGTCGTCTGACGGGCAACGTCCACGATCTCCGACGATCCACCTCCTTTCGAAATGCCGCACCCTCAATCGTCCCGCCGCTGGTTTCTCTATAGTGCTGTCGCCTTGGTTTTCGCGGGAGGCGTCTGGTATTTCGGCTTTCGTGCTGAGGCGCCGAAACCCAGCGGCGGCGGAAGCTATTTTCGCAGCAGTAAGAGCAATGCCCAGCCGGTGCCGGTGAAAGCCGAGGCGGCGCAATTTCGAGACTTGTCCGTGCATTTGCGCGCCATCGGCACGGTGGTGCCACTGAACATCGTGACGGTGCGCAGCCGCGTTGAGGGACAGTTGTTGCGGGTCACATTTTCAGAGGGCCAAGAGGTGACCGCGGGGCAGCTGCTCGCGGAAATTGATCCACTGCCCTATCAGCTGCGGCTGACGCAAATGGAAGGGCAGCTCCGGTTGAGCGAATCGCAGCTTCGCACCGTGCGCAGCGACTTGGAGCGTTTCAAAGTGCTCAATGCGCAAACGCTCATTTCGCCGCAGCAATTGGAGGCGCAGCAGGCCCTCGTGGCGGAGCGCGAGGGTGCCTTGGCGACCGCGCAGGCGCAGGTCGAAGATGCTCGGCGGCAACTCGCCTATACCAAAGTCGAGGCTCCGATCGCTGGCCGGCTGGGGCTCCGCCAAGTCGACGCCGGCAATATCGTTCGGGCCGGCGATGCGGGCGGCATGGTCGTCATCACGCAGACGCGTCCCATTTCGGTGATGTTCACGATTCCGGAGATGGAGCTGCAGAAAGTCGTCGAGCCGCTTCGCGCCGGCGAACAACTCGTCGTCGAGGCTTGGGACCGGAGCGAGGGTTTGGTGCTCGCCACCGGCAGTCTGAAGACCGTGGACAACCAGATCGACCTCGCGACCGGCACCCTTCGGCTCAAGGCGGAGTTTGCCAACACCGACGAGAAACTTTTCCCGAATCAATTTGTGAATGTCCGGCTCCGCGTGCGCACGTTGAAGGCCGCCTTGGTGATCCCGAGTGTCGCCGTGCAATATGGCTCGCGCGGCACCTACGTTTACGTCGTGAGCGCGGAGAACAAGGCCACGGTGCGTGACATTGCACTCGGGCCATCCGACGGAGCACAGCAGTCGATCACGAAAGGACTTCAGTCCGGCGACCTCGTCGTGCTAGAAGGCATCGACCGGTTGCGCGAAGGCCGCGCGGTTTCGGTGGTGAGCGATGATCCGGCGAGAGCGGCCCATTCTCCCGGTGCCGAAGGTGCAGCCAAGGGCGACGGCGCGAAGAAGAAAAAAAAGAAGGAATAATGAACCTCTCGCGCCCGTTCATCCTCCGTCCGGTGGCGACCAGCCTCCTGATGGTCGCGCTGCTGCTTTCCGGCATCCTCGCCTATCGACTCCTGCCTGTCGCAGCACTCCCGCAGGTGGAGTTTCCCACCATCCAGATTTTCACGTTCTACCCGGGTGCCAGCCCGGCGGTGACGGCGAGTTCAATCACTGCACCGCTCGAGCGCCGTTTCGGTCAGATACCGGGCGTCAACCAGTTGTCGTCGGTCAGTTCCGGCGGCTCGTCGGTGATCACGCTGCAGTTTTCGCTGAAGGTTTCGATGGGCGTCGCGGAGCAGG
>SXGR01203039.1_pt1 | contig 13704 bp, 15 predicted proteins | sample 3174711 | NCBI WGS metagenome assembly SXGR01 (sample SAMN11356860, study PRJNA531348) | freshwater metagenome | isolation source: freshwater sample F1-60 | place: China: Fuxian Lake, Yuxi | collected 2017-12-25
AAGACGTTATCGACCGATAGCGATTTCTCAATCAAATAACCGGTTAAAAACTCCAGCGCCTTACGGTCTGCTACCTCAGCATCGACCGTACCTTTCATGTACCACCATAAGCCAGCGTTAAAGGCTATCGCCAAGGCAAACCACACAAAAGACCAACTCGCCGCTTCTTTTATGCTGACTTTGTGCGCCTTGTTTGCACCAAACACAAACAAATCCAACGCCAGCATAACCAGCACAAAGGCGATAAAGCCGCCCCACAACATGGGGCTTCCTATGGTTATTTCATTCATAGACCAACTCCTTTATGAGTTTTGTATTATTTGTTTTCGCGTTAATTGTTTTCGCGCAAGGCTTGAATACGTTCACTTAAAGGGGGGTGCGTTAAGAACAAACGCTTCAACCCGCTGGCACCGCCACCCGAAATTCCAAACGCCGCCATGCGATCTGGCAAGGGCGCAGGGTGCAGCGAATTCAACCGCTCCAAGGCCGCAATCATATTCTGCCGCCCCGCCAAGCGAGCACCGCCGCTGTCGGCACGGAACTCGCGTTGACGCGAGAACCACATAACAATGATTGACGCGAGTACACCCAGCACCAATTCAGCAACAATCATCGAGATAAAAAAGGCAGGGCCAGTGCCGCTTTCCGTTTTAAAGATCACCTTATCGATGAAGTAGCCAATCACGCGCGACAAGAACATCACAAAGGTATTTACCACACCTTGAATTAAGGCCAGCGTCACCATATCGCCATTGGCAATGTGGGCAACCTCGTGGCCAATAACGGCTTCTGCTTCTTCGCGCGTCATTTGCTCAAGCAAACCCGATGAAACGGCCACCAAGGAGCTATTTTTACTCATACCCGTGGCGAAGGCGTTTACCTCTGGCGAATCAAAGATGCCCACCTCAGGCATGCCGATGCCGGCCTCTTTTGAGTAGCGGTGAACTGTGTCTAGCAGCCATCGCTCGGTGGCGTTATTGGGCGACTCGATAACCTGAACGCCCATGGTTTTTTTTGCCATCCACTTGGAAATAGCAAGGGATATGAAAGAACCACCAAACCCCATAACTGCCGCAAAAATCAGCAATGACGTTAAGTTAAGCCCGTTCGCATTCAGGTAGGGCTCAACCCCCAACAGCCGCATGGTGACTGAGAGCACCAATACAATGGCCACGTTGGTTGCCAAGAACAACAAAATACGCTTCATTTCATAACCCTCTTATTTACCTATTACATGTTCGCTACAGATATTCCGCAAGGCGCCTTATTGCGCCTCCGGCCAAGCCACCGCCTGATACTGCTCGCGGCGGTGCGTGCGGCTGCGCTGTATGCGCCGCGACATAGTGCGAGACGCACGCTCCACCGCGCGATCGATAGCCACGTACATATCGGCCTGAATTTCCTCAACCACTACGGGGTTTGCACCCGCCATGGGAATTTGAATTCGGCAAACTTTGTCTACGCCGCCTTTAGGCCCATTCACATCATTTAAGCGAAAATGCACCTGCGGTAACTTGTCATAAGCCCAGTTGAACGCAAATTGAACTCGGCGCTCAATGTAATCACGCAAACTTTCGGTTAGCTCAAACTTACTGGAATGAATATCAATACGCATTTGAAAATCCTCTGAGGCAAGGCCTCGTTAATTAATGGTGTCGATTCAAAACGCTCTTTACTTGGAACACTGTGGATACTAGCCATGAGGAATAAGTCCAACAAATCGAATATAATTTACCAACAGTTCGATTTTTTCGATTAATGGAGTTGCAATGAATAGGCTCAACTACAAGCACCTACGTTATTTTTGGATGGTTGCTAAAACCGGCAGTATCGCCAAAGCCGCCGAGCGGCTCTATTTGACGCCGCAATCCATCAGTGGTCAGCTCACCGAATTTGCCAATGTTCTGGGCGTTGAATTGTTTCGCCGTGCAGGTCGTAACCTAGAAATCACTGACGCCGGCCGCCAGGTATTGAGTTATGCGGACGAGATTTTTTCGATTGGCGATGAACTTTTAGACGCTATTCACGACCAGCGCACCAAAAAGTCGATTCCGCTCAAAGTGGGGATTGCAGATTCCGTGTCTAAATTTGTCGCCTATCGCCTGCTAGAGCCTGCATTGAAACTGGCAGAGCCTATACGCCTTATCTGCCGTGAAGGCCGGCTGGAATCTTTGTTGTCGGAGTTGTCGGTACATCGCTTAGATATGATTATTGCGGATCGCCCCATGCCCTCACATTTGAATGTGCGAGGCTTCAATCACTTATTGGGCGAAAGTGGTCTAACGGTATTTGGGGCAAGCACCTTGGTTGATAAGCTAATGGGTGAGTTTCCGGAATGCCTAAACCAAGCCCCATTTTTATTGCCCGGCGATGATGCCGCCATTCGCCCAAAACTTGAGCGTTGGCTAGACAACCACAATTTGCACCCCATGATTAACGGCGAGTTTGATGACAGCGCGCTCATGAAATCCTTTGGCCAAGCGGGTGCAGGCTTATTTGCCGCCCCCTCAACCAATGCCGCGCATATTTGTGAGCAGTACAAAGTTAAGGTGGTGGGGCATATTGACGCGGTGATGGAGCAACTTTACATGATAACTACCGAACGACAATTGACCCATCCAGCTATTGTTGCCATCAGTAAAAAGGGTAAAGAAGAGTTGTTTGGCCTCATCTAAATCGCTCGTAACACCGTAAAAGCCGACCTTAAGTCACTGGATTCAACGGTAAAAAGCCCTACTTTTTAAACGTTGTATTCGCTGAAGTGAGCCGATAAGATACCCCCGCATTCACCAGAACGTGCTCATAACGCACTCATAACAGGTACTTTTACCATGCGCGATTTTCGCTTTTCGTTTGTTTTTTCGTTTATCTGTATATGCCTTGCCGCTTATTGGGGTTATTCACACGGCGGTCTCAACGGCCTTGTGGTTGCGCTAACGATTACCGCCATTCTCGGTATTATGGAAATCAGTCTGTCATTTGATAATGCGGTGGTTAACGCCTCCGTACTCAAAGATATGGATGAATACTGGCGCAAGATGTTCTTAACCGTGGGTATTATCGTGGCCGTATTCGGTATGCGCTTGGTGTTCCCAATCCTGATTGTGGCCGTTGCCTCTGGCCAAGGTTTAATTGATGTTATGCACATGGCCCTTAAAGAGCCTGATCTTTACTCACAACACCTCATGTCTAGCCACACCTCCATTGCCGCATTCGGCGGTATTTTCTTATACATGGTGTTCTTAGGCTTCTTGCTGGACGATGGCAAAGAAATCCACTGGTTAGGCGTTATCGAAGAGAAATTAGGCCGCCTAGGTAAGATTGATTCTATTCAAATCGTTATAGGTATTGTCACTTTACTGTTACTGCAACATTACCTGCCCGTTTCAGCTGAGCAAAAAGCCACCCTGTTAATTTCTGGCGCATGGGGCTTAGTTCTTTATGTTGTCGTCAATAGCTTAGGCAGCCTGTTTGAGGATGAAGAAGCCGGTGAAGCCGCGGTCAACGTAGCCAAACGCAGTGGTGCTATGGCCTTCGTATACTTGGAAATTCTGGATGCATCCTTCTCATTCGACGGTGTAATCGCCGCGTTTGCCATCACCAAAGACGTAGTGATTATCATGCTTGGCTTGGCGATTGGTGCAATTTTTGTGCGCTCCATGACCATCTATTTGGTCAACAAAGGTACGCTGCAAGAGTATGTATACCTTGAACACGGTGCTCATTACGCCATCGGCATTTTAGCCATTATCATGTTTGTATCTATTCACCAACATGTACCTGAACTATTTACCGGACTCGTTGGCGTAGGTTTTATTGCGGCAGCGCTTATTTCATCGGTTATCTACAAGCGCAAACAGGCTAAAGAAATAGCGTAAATAGAAGCGCCATTAAAGTTTGTTAATGTTTAACCCTTGCAATTTGGTAACGCGACCCTACTCATATTGCTAGTTGAAAAAGCGAGGGTCGCAAACCAAGACTTACGCGTTACAGATATAAGTTTCAACGAGTTTCACCCTTTACATAACCAACACTTTTTTCAAACACAGTAAGGAGCATTAAAAATGGCTATTAGTTTACAGAAAGGCGGCAACGTAAATTTAAACAAAGAAGCACCCGGCTTGAAAAAGCTTTTGGTTGGCTTGGGCTGGGACCCACGTGCTACTGACGGTAAAGAATTCGACCTCGATGGCAGCGTATTTATGCTGAACGCATCAGGTAAAGCACGCTCAGACGCCGATTTCATTTTCTACAACAACTTGAAATCAGCCGATGGCTCAGTAGCGCACAGCGGCGACAACCGCTCAGGCCAAGGCGATGGCGATGACGAAACCGTAACCATCGATTTGGACAAAGTACCTGCAGACGTGGATAAAATTTCCGTGTGCGTAACCATTCACGATGCGGCTGCGCGCAACCAAAACTTCGGCATGGTTTCTAAAGCGTTTATTCGTTGCATTAACGGTGGCGACAACAAAGAAATCGCACGTTTTGACTTGTCTGAAGACAGTTCAGTAGAAACCGCCATGATCTTTGGTGAAATCTACCGCGCTGGCGCTGAGTGGAAGTTCAAAGCAATTGGTCAAGGTTTTGCTGGTGGTTTGGCACCTTTGGCTCGCTCTTTTGGTATTGACGCTTAATTGCTATTCGTTGGTATTTGCTTTTTGTAACTGCAGGTTCACAGGGTGCCACCTCTCATCGCAGAGGCCTTAATTTCGGCATTTTGTGAACCTGTTTTACGCTGGTGCTAGTCATATTAATTGCAAGGATTTTTAAATGCCTATATTTACGTCAACCGGTGAGATAGACCCCTTTCTGCATGTATCCATGACGAGAGGCGAGAAAATTTATTGTGAATCGGGCGCGATGGTGATGATGGATTCCACCCTCGAACTCAAAGGCAAAATGACCGGCGGTATTGGCAGTGCGATTATGCGCCGCTTTGCTAACGGTGAATCCTTATTTCAGCAACACATAGAAGCAACCGGTGGCGATGGCGATTGCCTGTTATCGCCCAATATGCCGGGTGCCATTCAAATTCTGGATATTGGCGAACGCCAGTACACCCTGAACGATGGCGCGTTTGTGGCGGCAACCGATAAAACTGAAATGAAAGTGCGCACCCAGAATATTGGCAACGCCTTGTTTGCCGGCTCTGGTGGCTTTTTCGTGACAGAAACATCGGGGTTTGGCCAAGTGGTTGTATCGGGCTTTGGCTCCATGTTTCAGCTAGACGTTGAACCCGGCAAAGATGTGATTATCGATAATACCCACGTTGTCTGTTGGGATAGCCGCTTGCGCTACGAAGTCTCAGTCACAACCGGCAATAACAGCGGTGGCGGCCTAGGCAGCATGCTAGGAAACATCGTCAACAGCGCTAAAAGCGGCGAAGGTATTGTTTTACGTTTTAGTGGTTCAGGCAAAATTTGTGTGTGCTCGCGCAACCGCGATTCATTCGCCAGTTGGGTTAGCAAAGCACTCGGCGGCAGCGCCTAAGTTTCACACCTAAACATCCCCTATTTCAAAGGAAAACATCATGGCTCTTAACCTCTCTAAAGGTCAAAAAATCTCTCTCGACAAAGAAGCTGGCACGCAGTTGACCCAAATTATCATGGGTCTCGGCTGGGACCCAGTGAAGAAAAAAGGTCTGTTTGGTTTTGGCGGCGGCTCTCAAGAAATCGATTTGGATGCGTCATGCGTTATGTTTGACGAACAAAACAACCAAACCGACGTAGTCTGGTTCAGACAGCTTAAGTCTAAAGACGGCTCCATCATTCACACTGGCGATAACCGCACTGGCGAAGGCGATGGCGACGATGAACAAATCATTGTTAATCTGACCACCGTACCGGCCAATGTAAAAAGCTTGGTGTTCACCGTAAATAGCTTCACTGGCCAGAATTTCTCACAAGTAGACAATGCGACTTGCCGCATTGTTAACGCCAGCAACAACCAAGAAGTGGCTCGTTTTAACTTGACCACTTTGGGCAACCACAACTCGCAAATCATGGCCAAACTCTACCGCCACAACGGCGAGTGGAAAATGCATGCAATTGGCGAGACTGGCAACGGCCGCACCTTTGGCGATTTGATTTCACAAATCACTCCGCATCTTTAATTCAGCTTTTCTGCATTAACTGATGGTCATGTATTTATTCGTCGTCATCCTCGCGTAGCGGGGATCCAGCTCTTGATTGTTGTCTGTTAACGGCTGGATCTCCGCTACGCGAAGATGACGATTCCCCGTTAAATACAGATTTACCCAAGCCTTGTCTTAGTGCCAATACTTAACACTCACAAAATTTTTAATTTCACGTTTATCCTTAAGGTACACCCATGCAGCGCGTTTGGTTTAATAAAATGTTTTCTTCTGTAGCCGCTGCCATTCGCCTCATTCGTGAAGCGGATACTGCGCGCGAATACCATATCCTCTGCACCCATACCAAAGCCTTCTCGCCGGTGTTTTTGGCTGCAGACGAATCTGCAATCGAGCCTAACAAACTCACGGGCAAAGCCTATCTGGAGTGGTGTTTAGAATTCTGCCGCGAACAGCAGATCGCTATTTTTGTACCCGGCAAAGAAGCCGGTTTAATCGATACTCACAAAGACCAATTTGCCGCGCAAGGCACTCGTATTCTCAGCGTTGCCGATCAGGCAACCCTTGAATTGCTGAACGATAAAGCCGCGTTTTATCACCATGTAAAACTGCCGTTAGCACCACCAGCCGAATTCACCCAGTTTGAAAATATGGAGCAATTTGAAACCGCCTACGCCGATTTGCGCGAGCGCCACGCGATTCTGTGCGTAAAACCCGCCATCTCGGTGTACGGTTTAGGCTTTAGCGTGCTCAACGAAGCGCGCTCCAGTGCGCAGTTGTTGATGGAAGGCGTGCAATACCAAATGGGCTTGGATGATTTTCGCCGTGGCATCGCCAACATGGGTAATTTCCGCAGCATGCTGCTCATGGAATACTTGGATGGCCACGAATACAGCGTGGATTGCCTTGCCGATAACGGCCGTTTGATTTGCGCCGTGCCGCGCAAGAAGTCGCTCCTGATTGGCCACGGCCAAACTATCGATATCCGCGACGACATCCAAACCTGCGCCGCCGAACTGGCTGCACAGTACAACTTAAACGGCATCTTCAACGCGCAATTCCGCGAAGGTCGCAATGGTTTGCGCCTGCTGGAAATCAATGCGCGCATGTCTGGCGGTATCGGCATGGCCTGCCTTGCGGGCGCTAACCTGCCCTACCTTATGCTGGTCGGTTTTGATCGCGGCTACGAAGGATTAGAACTCCCTGCGCTCAAAAATGGCATTCGCGTAACCGAAATGTCGCAACCCGTTGTTTTGCAATGAGAGACATTGCAATGAGCCCTGCAGCCCACGCATTGGATAAAGAGGCGAGTACTGTGGTGCCTCGAAAGGAGTCACGCTCCCTCGAACTGCCTACTGGCCAAATGCAGCTCAGCGCAGAGACTAGTACCTTCGCATTGGATGACTTAATAGGCTTTGCCGCGCGCGCTAATCCCAAGCGCGGCTTCCTATTTATGAGCAAGGTATTGGGCAAACACTGGCCAGTCACGCCCGCTACCATGCTGGCAATGCATGAAGATTTAGCCGCGCGCATTCCCGCTGACTTGCCAGAGCCGGTAGTGTTTATCGCCATGGCAGAAACCGCCATAGGTTTGGGGCAAGGCGTGTTTGAGGCCTACAAAACTGCCAAGCCAGATTCAGCCGCGCTGTTTTTACACAGCTCGCGCTATCACGTGGCCAATGCGCCGCTGATTGAGTTTGCCGAAGCCCACAGCCATGCGCCGCAACAGTTTTTACATATGCCGGCGGATGAAAGCTTCCGCGAGATTTTTACCAAGGCGCGCTCGCTGGTCTTGGTAGATGACGAAGCCAGCACCGGCAATACCTTTGTGAATTTGACGAATGTATGCCGCAATCTAAGCCCAGCGCTAGAACACCTGCACTTGGCGGTGATTACAAACTTTATGGGCAATAGTTCTGATACCGAGCTGTCTACCCGCTTTGGGATTAAAACGACCCTAGGCGCCAGCCTAAGTGGCAGCTATGAATTTACACCTAAGGATTACCAGCACCCGCCCGCCACCGCGCAGTTGTTTGCCGCCCACGCCGAGCGCGGTGCGAGCGATAAATTTGGGCGAATGGGTTTGAGTAACAAACTCCCCATTCCTACCGATTTAGCCAAGCGCTTGTCGGCCAACATCAAACCGGATGAATCGGTATTGGTACTCGGCACTGGCGAATTTATGCATATGGCATTTTTGCTGGGGCGTGGATTAGAAACATGTGGCCTAAAGGTAATGGTGCAATCAACCACTCGCTCGCCGATTCTGCCCTGGGGCGCGGTCGGCCACACCTTAAACTTTCCCGACAACTACGGCGAAGGCGTCGCCAACTTCCTCTATAACGTCACACCAGGCCAGTACGATCACGTATTTATTTGCCATGAAACGCCTGCTAACGAGGCCTTAAACCAAGTCGCTCGTTCGCTCAGCGGCGCACATTTACTCCATTTTTTAAGTGAGACCCGCATTGAAGACGTTTTTGTTCGTTGACCTTGATGACACGTTGTTTCAAACGCCCATCAAGGTGCCCAATGCCACAGATTTGGAGCCAGTTGCCTACTTAAGAAGTGGCGACCCAATTTCCTATACCACCGCGAAACAGCGCGCCTTATTTGCTATGTTCAGCCGCGATATGACGCTAATCCCCACCACCGCGCGCAATCACGATGCCATGAGCCGGGTAGACCTGCCGTTTAGCAGCTACACGATTATCGATTTCGGCGGCGTAGTCTTAAAGCCAGATGGCTCGGTGGATGAAGCTTGGGCAGAGATCATTCGCAGCGATATGGCACAAGCAGTGGATGGCCTTAACACCATCAAACTATTGATTGATGAATACGCCGTGGCACAAGGTTTAAAAGCCCGCGCCCGCGTCGTAGAAGATTGCGCCACACCGTTTTATACCTTGGTTAAAGACCCAGACAAGCAAGCGAGTCACCTTGAAAAAATCGAGCGCGAAGTAGTTTTACCTTGGCTTGCGACGCCTGATGAAGTCGGTGGCAAAGACTTCAACGTACATCGCAACGCCAACAACCTCGCCATACTGCCCAACACACTCAACAAAGCCCGCGCCGTTGCCTATGTGCGTCAAAAACTGGAAGCCGAGCACGGTGAAATTCTCACCTTCGGCATGGGCGATAGCACCTCAGATGCCCGCTTTATGGCGAGCTGCGACTACACGATTATCCCCAAAGGCACGCAACTCGCCGGGCATACGGTGGAGTCGCTATGAATGCACTTATAAACCAATCTATTAGCCAAACAGGTCATTTTCACGGTAGCCACTTTCATGGAAGCTATGGGCCCGAAGATGTCATCTTCCTGCTGAAAATTTTGCCCGAGCAACCGTTTGTATCAGTGGCCGATAAAGAGCAACTGATTCAATCCGGCCAGCGCCATTACAGCGAAATGCTCTCGCCCGAATCCCTGCCCTCGCCGCAGTATCTTCAGGTCTATGAACAGGCTTTCACTGCCAATCGCCAACGCATGGCGCGTGATTGTTTGACCCTCGCCAGCCTGATCAACCAACAGCAGAGCGGCGAGATTGTGCTTGCATCGCTCCTTCGCGCTGGTACGCCTGTAGGCGTCATTCTCAAGCATATTTTGGAGCAGGTATTTAAGCGTAAGGTCACGCATTACTCGCTCTCGATCATCCGCGACCGAGGCATTGACGAAAACGCGCTCGACCATATTTTGCAGCAAGATCACGCGCCAGAGTCCATCGTGTTTGTGGATGGTTGGACGGGCAAAGGCGTCATCTCAGGCGTGCTCGAAGAATCCATCGCCAACTATAACCAGCGCAGGCAGGTCAATATTAACGGCGGCTTATGGGTGCTGGCAGATTTGGCGGGCAGCGCAGCGGTGAGTGCCTCGGGTGAGGATTATTTGATTCCCTCCAGCATTCTCAACGCCACAGTGTCGGGTTTGGTGAGCCGTTCGGTGCTTAACGATCAAATCGGCGCAACCGATTTTCACGGCTGTATTTACTACCAAGAATTCGCGGAGCAAGATCAGTCGCAGGCCTTTGCCACTGCAATTATCGCAGATGCTATCGCACTCGCTTTCAGTACTATGGCAGAAGGTAAAATGCCCGATGCCAAACCGGCCGACAAGTTTCAACTCGCCGCCATCTCCAACGCATTTTTAGCGCAGGCCATGGCGGATTACGACATCGACGATGTTAATTTCATCAAGCCAGGCATAGGCGAAGCCACCCGCGTGCTACTCCGCCGCAAGGCACGCCTGCTGATTTTGCGCGATCCCGATGTAGTCGATGTCGCCCACTTGCGTGTGCTTGCCGAACAAAAATCTGTACCCATTATTATTCAACCCAACCTGCCTTATCAGGCTGTTTCACTTATAGGAAGTGCATTAGATGGCTAGAAACACTGTACTCGGGGCATCACTTTATGTCCCAGCCACCCATAAGGATTTGCAAGCAATTGCAAATGGAACAGTTCTGAGCCACCTGCGCTCGGTGATTTTTTGCACCGAAGATGCAGTCTCAGGACGGGATGTTGGCGCGGCGCTAAAGAATCTCGCCAATACGCTGTTGCACATGGTTGAGCGCACAGATACCGAACGCTTTGTGCGCGTGCGCAATCAGCAGGTGATGATGCAAATTTTGCAAATGCCCGGCGCCGAAAAGCTCACAGGCTTTGTGATCCCCAAGGCCACACGCCACAACTTTGAAAGCTATTTTTGCCAAGTGCAAAACACCAATCATCTGCTGATGCCCACTTTGGAAACCGCCGATGTGTTTGATGAAGCCGAAATGAAAATGTTTCGCCAAGCCTTAGACAAACCCAACGTGCGCGACCGCATTCTCGCATTGCGCATTGGCGGCAATGATTTGCTCGCGCTGCTCGGCATTCGCCGCCCAGACAATATGACCATCTACCGCACGCCGCTGGGTTTAGTGATTGCACGCTTGGTGACAATCTTCCGCCCCTACGGCTTCTCGCTCACCGCGCCGGTGTTTGAATATTTGGATAACCCCACGCTACTCGACCAAGAAGTCAGCGAAGATTTGGCGCACGGTTTAGTGGGCAAAACCGCGATTCACCCCACGCAAATCGAATCGATTGAAAAACATTACCGCGTGTGTGAAAAAGATATCGAAATGGCGCTGCGCATTATCGACAAAGACAGCCCCGCCGTGTTCAAAATGCACAACTCCATGTGCGAAGTCGCCACCCACCGCTCATGGGCGCTACACGTAGTCGCGCAAGCGCGTGTATTCGGCACTCGCAAAAAAACTGAGGCAAATGAATTGCATAATCACAACGGACTAAAGCAACCGACCTATTCTTAAATAAAAACCTTGCGTACACGATAATCTTCTTAAGCGAGTACCGATTTATGATCCGAAACCCTCAAGTCAGGGACGACTTGCGGGAGCTACAGGGATGTATTTATGCGTTTTCGGATCATAAAGTGGTGCTTGCGACGCGATAAATTACTCGCGCAAAACTCTCTAAATAATCACAAGGAATCTCACCATGACCATACTCGCGCGCGGACAAAAAACCAAACTGGCTGATATAGGTTGCTCTGGGCCATTCCCATTGGTGTTGCAAGTTGCCGCAGCGGGTATGGAAATCGATATCGCTTGCTTTGGCCTAGATGCTAACGACAAACTATCCGACGACCGCTACATGGTGTTCTTCAACCAAACCGCTTGCCCCGGCGATGCAGTCACGCTCTCCATCGCAGCAGATCAATCCACGTTTAATATTAATCTCGCAGGTTTACCGAGCAGTATTCAAAAACTCGTGTTCACCGCTTCCATCACTGGTGCGGGCAGCATGCGCTCTATAGGCGCAAGTAGTTTACGTTTGGGCGATGCAACATTTGCTTTCAGCGGCAGCGATTTCCAAGACGAAAAAGCCATCATCGTTGGCGAGATGTATCAGCGCGATAATCAATGGCGCTTCGGCGCAGTCGGCCAAGGTTTTAACGGCGGCCTATCGGCATTGCTGAAACATTTTGGCGGCACAGAAGCGGAAGCGGCTCCGACCAACACGCCCGCTCCCGCACCAGAACCTGCCGTACAAGAACCGAAAAAAGTATCTCTCTCTAAAGTCACCCTCGCCAAACGTGGCGATAAAGTGTCGCTAGAGAAAAAAGGCAATCAAGGTTTCGGGCGCATAATCGTTAACCTCAATTGGAACCAAGCAGCACTCCCCAATAGCCAACCCGCAGCGCCCAGTTTTTTAACCAAAATTATGGGCACAGGCGGTAAGCCGCGTTCAAATGGAATCGATTTGGATTTAGGCTGCATGTTTGAATTAGCCGATGGTCGCCGTGGCATTGTGCAAGCACTGGGCGATTGTTGGGGCAGTTTTAATCACCCACCCTTCGTGCATTTGGATAGCGATGATCGCTCCGGCAATAACGTGAACGGAGAAAATATTTTCATCAATGGCGATGAATTATCTCAAATCAAACGCCTACTGATTTTCACTTTCATTTACGAAGGCGTCGCCAACTGGACGCACACCAATGGCATAGTCACCATCACCACGCCAAATCAATCGCCTGTAGAGGTAAAGCTCGACAACGGCACCAACGCCTTGATGTGTGCCATCGCTATGATTGAAAACAATAGCGGCAATTTACAAATAACAAAAGTGGTTGAATATTTTGAAGGCAACCGCCAAAAAATGGCACACGAAATGATGAACGAACGCTTTGGTTTTGGGCTGAATTTTAAGCCAGGATCGAAGGGTTAATATTTCAAGCAGCAATTAAGCCAACGGCAATTTTTAAGTTAATGTGTTGTGGAATACTTTTGCGTAGCAAAACCACAAAAGCACGACTTAAAAAATGCCCAAGGAGCGAAGCGACTGATGCAGCAACGACTTGTTATAGAAATTAATACATCTTTTAATATTGTAATAGTCATTTATTTTTCCTTTGTTGATTTACGCCACTATAACGCCAAGCTAAGCGGCAATTTTTAAGTTGCTTTTTGCGCATTTGACCCACGACCTATATGCGCATATGATATACGCATACATTGAGCGGAGATAACCCATGCTTGCACTTTACGACCAAAGCGCGCCTAAAAAACCAACAAACCTTAGCATAAACAGTGACTTACTTAAAAAAGCTAGAGACTTAGAAATAAACCTCTCTGCTGCTTTAGAGCAAGCACTTACAAACCAACTAAAAACTAAACAAGCACAGCAATGGCTAGAGCAGAACAGAAACGCCATAACAGCTTACAATAAGTCAGTAGATGAAAACGGTGCTTTTAGCGATGGCCTTCGGAGCTTCTAAATGACACAGTTTACAATTTTCCAAAATAAAAACTCACAGAGTAAAAAAGAGTACCCTTTACTCTTGGACATTCAAGCTAACTTGCTCAACTCCTTACAGACCACGGTTGTAGTTCCACTCAAAAAACTCGAAGCAAATAAAGATAAGATTTTAACTCAGTTAACACCAACCTTTATAATTGAAGGGGTGGACTATCTAATGCTTACACCTCAATTGGCCGGTATTCAACGCAAAGAGTTAGGTAAAGCAATTACAGATATTGAATATGCAAGAACCGATATATTGAATGCTTTAGATTTTCTCCTTATCGGTATTTAACGCC
>SXGR01222371.1_pt1 | contig 13701 bp, 15 predicted proteins | sample 3174711 | NCBI WGS metagenome assembly SXGR01 (sample SAMN11356860, study PRJNA531348) | freshwater metagenome | isolation source: freshwater sample F1-60 | place: China: Fuxian Lake, Yuxi | collected 2017-12-25
TGAAGATCACGCAGGACGTCCGGGACTATGCCGCGCAACTGCAAGTGGATGAACACAAAGCGATTCAAATCGGCATGAAAGAGAAAGCGGAAGAATTCAAAAAGACCGGCTCCGAGATTTATCGATAAGACTGCTCAAAATGGCTTTCCGGCAAGGCCGCGGGCGAGACCAAACCGGAGGCGTACCCTCAGGGGTACGTTGAGGATTTGGTAGAGCCGAGAACGAAGCCGAAAGTCATTTTCAGCAGTCGACGAAGGGAAGAGACAATGCCAAAGCCACCGACCCCAGCCCCCCTACGAGAAAAAGATATTACCCGGCAGATCGCGCGGGAATATTACAAAGAATTCGATCAGCTCATCGAAAGCGATGTCATCATCGTAGGAGCCGGACCGTCCGGTTTGATCTGCGCCCATGACCTGGCTGAAATGGGATTCAAAACCGTCATCGTCGAACAGAGCCTCGCCCTGGGCGGCGGCTTCTGGTCCGGCGGCTACTTGATGAACAAGGCCACGATCTGCGAACCCGCCAACGAGATCCTCGAAGAGATCGGCGTGCCCTGCAAGAAGATCACGGAATGCGCCGGCATGTACATGGTCGATCCCCCTCATGCCACCGGAGCCTTGATCGCCGCGGCGTACAAAGGCGGGGCCAAGATCATGAACCTCACCAGAGTGGTCGACTTGATCATCCGGCGAGACGGGATCCTCGAAGGAGTGGTGGTCAACAGCACGACGGCGGAAATGGCCGGCCACGACATCATCCATGTGGACCCGATCGCCCTCGAAAGCAAAATCGTGGTGGATGCCACAGGCCATGATGCCATCGTCGTGGAACTCCTGCATAAGCGGAATCTCCACAAGGCAGTCCCCGGCAACGGCGCCATGTGGGTGGCGCAATCGGAGCAGGAAATCATGGACCGGACCGGCGAGGTCTATCCCAACTGTTTCGTAATCGGGCTGGCCGTGGCGGCAGTCTACGGCACGCCCCGCATGGGTCCAGCCTTCGGATCGATGTTACTCTCAGGGCGCTACGGAGCGGAACTGATCAAGAAGAAACTGAAGGGCGCATAAAACAATTCCCGCGGCTCCCGCAGGCTGATCAAAAAGGTCATCCGGCTAGGCCGCAGGGAGGGCGAACCTGCAGGCGTACCGTTCAGTACGTCGAGGAGTTCGCCAGACTGAGAACGACGCTGGGGACATTTTTCATCGGCCTGATTATGGATGTACAAGATTTTCTGATACAAGGCGGAGGCCGCGAAGAAGACAAGCGTGAAGCCTGGCAACTCTTCCAGCAGGCCTATGAGCGTCAGATGAAGGGCGAGCTGGAAGCAGCCGTCTCACTCTACAAACAATCACTTGAGACCCATCCGACCGCCGAGGCCCATACCTTTCTCGGCTGGACCTATAGCTTCATGGGACGGCTCGATGATGCGATCGAGGAATGTCATAAGGCCATCGCCCAGGACCCGGACTTCGGCAACCCCTACAATGATATCGGGGCCTATCTGATCGAAAAGGGCGAACTGAACGAAGCAATCGTCTGGTTCGAGAAGGCCCTGCAGGCAAAACGCTATGAGAGCCCGGCCTTCCCCCATCTCAACCTGGGCCGCGTCTATGAGCGCAAGGGCCGATGGGCCGAAGCCATCGACTCCTACAAGAAGGCCCTGGCCCTCAATCCCAATTATTCCTTGGCAAAAAAGGCATTGGGTCGACTGATCAGTTCACTGAACTGACCGATCTATCTGACCTGTCAGGTCTATCTCGTCTGTCTCGTTCAGTCATGAAGAAGATCCATCAACTCTGATCCGAAAGCAGACCCCCACAATGACCACGCATGTTCACCAGCCAGACCAGAAGACCATCCTGGTCTGCGTCACCGACATCTTTTTCTACACCAAAGTCCGCGACGCGCTGATCGCGAAGGGCTACAAGTTCGAGCGGGCTCGCACGCAGCAGGACATCGCGGGAAAGGCCTCCGCCAACAACCCAGCTGCGGTGATTGTGAACATGAACGACGAGACCCTCAACGCCTTTCAAGCCCTGGAAACGCTCGCAGCCGACAAGCAGCTCAAAACCATTCCCATCCTGGCCTTCGCCAATCACGAAGAAGTCGATACCTTTAACCGAGCCAGAGCGCTGGGCGTGGCCAAAATCGTCTCGCGCAATGAGTTCTCCGCCCGCTTGAAAGATCTGGTCGAAGAAGTCGTAGGGAGTCACACATGAAACAATCCCGCCTCCACGATCACCACACGAAACTCGGCGCCACCTTTGAAGAGAGCGCAGGCTGGACCATGCCAGCCCACTATGGCAACTGGGTCGAGGAATATCAGGCGGTGCGCCAGACCGTGGGCCTCTCAGACCTCTCGCACCGGGGCAAGATCCGCGTCACCGGCGATGACCGTGTGAAGTGGCTGCAAGGCCTCATCAGCAACGATATCCTCCCGCTCCAGCCAGGCCAGGGCCGCTATTCGAGCTTCCTCACCCACAAGGGCAAGATGCTGGGCTATTTCCGTGTCTATGTCCTGGCAGACAGTCTATGGATAGAAGATGTCGGCGAGGTCGGCGAGGCCACCATCCAAGCGCTCAAAAAGTTTCTGCTCTACGGCATCAAATCCAAGATGGAAAACTGCGCGGAATCCTGGGGGCTCTTGCTCGTTAGCGGGCCCAAGGCCTGCGCAACCATCAGCGCCGCCTTCGGCATGGAGATGAGCGACCTCAAGCCAGTGAGCGCCGTAACAGCCCAGATCGTCGGGCAGACAGCGTTCGTCCTGCGCACAGAGGAAACCGGAGAGACGGACATCGAAATATTGCTGCCAGCCGAGACCCTCAGCACGGCCTGGGAACGACTCATGGAAGCAGGCGCGGCCCACGGCATCAAAGCCGTCGGAGGTCTCGCACGTGAGGCCCTCCGCATCGAAGCAGGCCTGCCCAAGGCAGGACCGGACCTCAACGAAGAAATCGTTCCACCGGAAGCGAATCTGGAAGGAAAAGCCTTCAGCTTGAGTAAGGGTTGCTATCCGGGACAGGAAGTGGTGGCGAGGATGGATACCTATGGCAACGTGCGACGGCACTTGGTCGGGCTGGTCATGAAGGGATCGGTCATTCCGCCGAGAGGCGCCAAGCTCTTCAGCGGAGACCGTGAACTCGGCTGGGTCAGCAGTGCAACCCCGTCACCTCAACTCAAGGCCCCGATCGCTCTGGCATTCCCGCTCCGGGACTTTTCAGCCCCCGGCACAGTCCTCACCGTTGACGTCGAGGGCGTTCGCCATGACGCGACAGTGCAGGCTCTCCCCTTCTACCGTCGCGCCTGATCATTCAAGCTGCTGAAAAACCCACCAGCTTCGTCTAAATAACCGTAAAAAGTAAGACGTGAAACGAAAGGATACCAGAGGCTGCCCTCTGTAACCTTTTACGTTTCACGTCTCACGGATTATTGGACGGGATTTTTGAGCAGCCTTCTACTCTACTTTTCGGGGTTCCTGACTGAAGACACGGCGCTGGCGAAAGCCAGAAGACTCGCCCGCTCTTCGTCTTCCAGCGCCAACAAAAGGTGGGCCTCTTCGGCATGCATCAAGCGGAGGCTTAGGAACGGCTCTTCCTTGCGCTTTTCCTTATTGTCCCACATGGCATCGATCACCTGAACCTTGTCCAGCTGACCAACCGAGACCACATCGTAACGGAAATAGGAATCGCCGATAACCATATCGAACACCACGTTCCCGGCTGTCAGCAACACCAGGTTGAACCGTCCCTGATCTTCGTACCCCTCGGGCAAAAACTTATTGATATGGCAGAGCGCAACCTTGCGATTTCCCAAGGCGGCGCGGATCTTCTCTTTCAGAGCCGGGTAATCGATCTGCATGGCCTTTTCATCAGGATTCGTGGCCGCCGCTGCGGCGTTCTGCGCCTTTTCAAAAATCTCATCCGCCGACATCAAACCCGCCATGTGCATATTCCTTTCATCCGAACCCTGTTAACTCGCGGTACGCCTAGCCTTTACGGCCCTGGCTACGCCGACCAATCCCAGGCCAACCCACGCAAACTCCAAGAAAATAAATCCCACCCGCTGATCCGCGATCGCCACAATCCCCAGCAACAGCGACCCGACGATGTTCAATGCGAGATAGCCCGCGTCCAATTCACGCCAGACCCGCCCTGAATTAACCCATAAGCCGACAGGACCATCAGAGCGCCCAGCACGGATATTATCTGCAGCAACATCACAACCCTCGCCAGGCTCCATTCACGCATAGAGATGACCGTGTACCGTAACTGGCCGCCAGCCCATATTTCAAGAGGATTTTCCAGAAAGCCGTGGCTGTAAGCTCGGCAGAAACTGGGACGCCGAACGAGACCAGCCGATTCGAGCCAGTAAGCGACCCGGTTGATAATCAGCCCGTCCGTCCTGCATACTAAGGGCTCTCAAACTCAGGATGCTCAAAAAGGCCGTCCAGCAAGGCCGCAGGCGAGTCGAAACCGGAGGCGTACCCTTCAGGGGTACGTTGAGGATTTCGATGAGCCGAGAACGACGCTGGCGGACTGTTTCAGCATCCTGCTGAACCGGAGGATGGAATGCACGACCTGACCTGCATGATCAAAGGCTGCCAAACAAGAGTCTATGCTCCAGCCGGCACGCATAGCATCTGCCGTGAACATTTCCTCGCCTATCTCACCTGGCGCCGCCGCAAAGGCCCGCAAATGTTCATGAAGTATGCAGGAATGACGATGGAAGAACGGGACCCCCTCGTCGCCGAATGGGCCAGCACCATCCGAGTTGAAGAAGCCCCCACCACCGCACCAAAGTCCTAACGTTCCACGCCAGCACACAGCCAACGTTTTCTGCGATTTGCCTCTGCTCCAACTCACTGTGCGCGTCCAACGAGGGCCTTCTCAGGCCGCGCGTTGCGCGAGCAAGGAGACCACCAGCTCCCTACCCCATCACCGCCGACCCATGATGATGTATCAGCAACCACTCGTCCCCGATCCGCTCGAAGAGATTCGTGGCTAACACCTGCGCCTCCTGCGGCTCCTCAGATTGATGGGTGGTGATGTGCTCCACGCAAACCACCCAGGCCATATCGCCCGCCACCTGCACCATCACGTCGCTCAGTTCAAACGTCATTGAAAAGGTATTATTGAAAATCAAAACCCAGGAATCGCGGACCGCAGGCCAGTCCGACCGCAACGACCAGCCCGGATGGATACAGGTCACATATTCCTGATGCGCCCAGACCTTATCCATCTCGTTGATATCGAGGCTGCTAAATGCGGCGTAGAATGCGTGGTTCGCCTTGTTCACTTCTTCAATGCGCTGCTCCAGCATGAGAACTCCTTACCTGAGAAAAATGCCGTATCATACTGCAATCACCGAGAGAGGGCGAGAGGACAGGGAACACGGGAATGGGCTCAATCTGAGCAGGCGACTCAAAAATCCTGCCGTCGATCCGTGAAACGTGAGTCGTTACACGTGAAAAGTTTCGAAACAAGAACTCCCGTCAGCACTACGTTTTACCTTTCACGCCTCATGTTTCACTAGCTTGTGAACCTGGAGGTTTGCCGATCGACCACCCAGACTCCCGCCAGAATCAGCGCGATGCCGAGGATTTCGTTCGTGCCCACCGGCTCTTTCAAGAGTACAGCGGACAATACGATGGCTGCCACAGGAGTCAGATTACCCAGGACCGATGCGCACGAAGGCCCGATGCCCTTCACGCCGAACAGCCAGGCCTGTTGCGCGATGGCCGTAGCGAACAGAACCAGATAGCCCAGCGCCATCCAATCTGCCTGCGTCACGGACCCGAGTCCCACATCCAGCATCTTGCGATCCGTCCACAAGAGAGGCAGTTGCAACACGGTGGCGACGAGCAAGGTCGTCCAATTGACGGTGAGGGCCGAGTGGCGTTCCATGAGCTGCCGGCTGCCAATACTATAGAGGGCCCAGCTCGCCACACCGAGAAAGACCAGCAGACTGCCGAGCAGAGGCTGCTCGCCCGCTGCTTGAAATCCGGCCACAGAGACCAGCGCCACCCCCGCAAAGGAGAGAAGGCCGCCGGCCCAGACGGCGCGGAGTGGAACATCCTGAATCAAGAGGGCCGAGAGCAGCGATGTCACCACAGGACTTGCACCGATGATCACCCCGCCCACGGCCCCGCTCACATATTTGAGACCCATGAGAATGAGGAGGTGGTTACCCAAGACGCCGAGTCCGAGCAGTCCCAGCATACGCGCATCTGCCTTGGTCAGCTTGGCCAAGGTGCCTTCCTGCCACCACCAGGTACTCAGGAGAATTGCCAGCCCGCCGATGTCACGCAGGACCGATGCCTCGACGGCAGAAAAGGACCCGAGGGCCATTTTCTGCGCCACAATCGAGCCACCCCAAAGGGCCGCAGCGAGAAGGACCGACCCGTAGGCCAGGCTATTGGAAGGAGGAGTCATCCCCTATGGGGATACAATCGTTTGTGGCTGCAGTCAAGGAGTATTGTCTGTGCTGGCCAGTTTGAAAACGGAGAGCCCCCTTGCGTAGACTACAAGATCGGATACAGCGACACGCGATCACAGACTGACGATTCCAGGAGGAGCCCCCTACCGTGAAGACCCTGAAGACCGTAGAAACGTTGACGACCAGACTCTTGGAGATCCAGCGCATTAACAGCGCGGCCGCTCTCCTCTCCTGGGATCAGGAAACCTATATGCCGGCCGGAGGAGGCGAAGCCCGCGCCGAACAGATTTCGACGCTCCAGGGCATCGCCCACCAGAAACTGGTCTCGCCGGAGACGGAAGGGCTGCTCGCACCCTGGATCGACCCCCAAACCGGCGCCATTCAGGACACACCAGGGAAGGGCTGGGACGAGCCATCCCGGTCCCTGCTCCGTGAAGTGTGGCGGGACTATAGCCGCGCCAAGAAACTACCATCAGACTTTGTCATCACGCTCAGCCGGGAATGTTCGCTGGCCCAGCAAGTCTGGGCTGAGGCGAAGAAGGCGAGCAACTTCGCTCTGTTTCTGCCGAACCTGCGCACCGTTCTCTCGCTCAAAAAACAGGAAGCCCAATATCTCGGCTACAAAGACTCGCCCTACGATGCCTTATTGGATGTGTATGAACCGGGCTCGACGATCGCCGCGCTCCGTTCCCTCTTCGCCCAAGTGAAGGCCCGGCTGGTGCCATTGCTGCAAAAGATTCAGAATAGTCAGACTCAGGTCGACGACTCGGTGCTCTTTCATAGCTACGATACAACGCGGCAGATGGAATTCGGCCGGTTGGTCTTGGTCACCATGGGCTATGACTTCGAGCGGGGCCGCCTGGACCTGTCGTCTCACCCCTTCACCACCTCCTTCCATCCGACGGACGTGCGCGTCACCACGCGCGTCTTCGAACATGACCTGCAATCCTGCCTCTTCAGCTGTATCCATGAAGGAGGCCATGGCCTCTACGACCAGGGGCTCGACACGCGCTACTTCGGGACGCCGCTTGGCGAGTCGGTCTCGCTCGGCATTCACGAGAGCCAGTCGCGCATGTGGGAAAACTGCGTGGGCCGCTCGCGCTCCTTTTGGCGTTTCTTTTACCCTCTACTGCAACAGACCTTCCCGCAGCAATTGGGCTCTCTCGACGGCGAGCAATTCTATGCCGCGATCAATCGCGTGAAGCCCTCGCTGATTCGGGTCGAAGCCGATGAGCTCACCTACAACCTCCACATCATGCTGCGGTTTGAAATCGAGCAGGACCTTATCGAAGGCAGGACTAAGCCGGAAGACTTGCCGGGGATCTGGAACCAGAAGATGCAGGACTATCTGGGCATCCGTCCCTCGAACGATGCGGAGGGCGTGCTGCAAGACGTCCATTGGTCCTTGGGAGCCTTCGGCTACTTCCCGACCTATACGCTGGGCAATCTCTACTCTGTTCAATTCTACGAACAGGCTAAACTGGAGGTTCCACGGCTGGAAGAAAATATATCGGCAGGACAACTATTGGAGCTGCGGCGCTGGCTCGAGCAGAAGATTCACCGCTGGGGCCGGATGTTCACGCCGGATCACCTGGCCCAGCGAGTGACGGGCAAGAGCCTCGACCCGGAACCCTTCTTATCCTATGTGGAGAAAAAGTACGGCGAGATCTACCGGCTGGCCGGTTCGTAACCCATCGCGACATTCAGCTTAGCCAACACCGGAGCCGGCAGCGTGAACTCCGCCTGCACCTCGATCCGGGACGGCACCAGGAGCGTCGTGTGAAAGACGATATCGCGGATCGGAATTTTAAATTCCGGGTCCTGAGGCGTACTCAATTCGACTGACTCGACCGACTGGGTGATCTGGCCGCTATCCTGCGGCCCATAGACCGTCACGACCGCCTTCAAAATCTCCACGATCTTCTCGTTGGTTTCGACCCCTTCAATATGTTTCTCCAGCAAAGGGATGACCTCTTCCCTCGCCTGATCCGAGAGGGTGAAGTTTTCCACCCGCTCCTTCCGGCGCAGCGAGGTCAGGTCGTTGTCCAAATCCTTGCTGAAGGCCCCGTAAGCGAACCGGAAGAATTCGAAGTGAAAGCCCTTGAAGCCCTTGCCGAACATTTGCAGTTCGCACAAAAAGCAGAGCTGCTGCAGCTTCACGTCGCTCAACAGGCCATGAGGCTCCGTCAAATGCAACACATAGAGAAGGAGAGCCCGGTCGACCGTAATCTGATTGGGTGTCCGCATGCGCTAGAACCTCGCTCGTTCCGTGGTTGGGCCTGCGCACTATAAACAGCGCGGAAGATCTCCGTCAATTCGCGTCTCCGCCTCCGCCCCGGTCCAGTGCCCCCTTGACCGGTTGGACCAGTTTCGTCTTTAATGGGCTCCGTTCGGAGGCTTGATCGTGGCGAATACGCATGTAAAAGAAATGAAGGCGCTCAAGGAGCACCTGGGCAAACATCAGCTCAAACTCACCCGCCAGCGTGAATTGATCCTGAGCGCGTTCCTCCGGCAGGAGCACATTACGGCGGAAGCCATGTATCACCAACTGGCGAAGTCCGATCCCCACCTTGGGCTCGCCACCATCTACCGCACCCTGAATCTGTTCTGCGATGCAGGCCTGGCGCAGGCCCGCCACTTCGGCTCCCAGACGCAATACGACAATATCGCGCACAAGGGCCACCACGACCACCTCATCTGCACCGGTTGCCAGAAGATCGTGGAATTTGAAAACGAAGAAATCGAGCGGCTCCAGGAAGAAGTGGCCAGCAAGAACGGATTCACCATCACCACCCATCGGCTTGAGCTTTACGGCCTCTGCTCCCGTTGCCGCCATTGACGCGGCGGATTTTTTTTAGTATCATCTTGATACGGCTTATCAATTTCAATTACATAAGGACTCCTCCATGTTATTTACCTGCTCCCTGCCAACATTGCGTCGGACGATCCTCTCCGGTCTCATGCTCTTCGTTGTCACCGGGGCCTTGGCGCCCTGCGCCCAAGCAGCCGACAAGCTTACGATCTACTCAGGCCGCGGGGAACGGCTCATCAAACCGGTCCTCGACGCCTTTACGGCGAGCACCGGCATTCAAATCGAGCTCTTGTCCTCCGGCACGACGGAACTGGTCAATCGGCTGAAGGCGGAAGGCGACCGCACCTCGGCAGACCTCCTGATCACCAACGACGCAGGCAGCTTGGAACTGACCAGGACGGCAGGCCTCCTCCGCCCCTTGAACATGCGGGAAGTCGAACGGGCCATCCCGGCGCAATTCCGCGCGCCGGACAATGCCTGGGTGGGGCTCTCCGGGCGATTCTGGATCGTCGTCTACAACACCACGCTGGTCAAACCAGACCAGGTGAAGTCGCTCCTCGACCTCGCCGACCCCAAATGGAAAGATAAAATCGCCATTCCGAATTCCGGCAGCGAATATCTGCAAGCAGGCGTGTCGGTCATTCGCGCGACGCATGGAGACGAAAAAACCAAACAGTTCCTGCAGGGCCTCAAGGCCAATGCGGACGGCCAGGTCTATCAGAAGAGCTCGCAGATCGTGGATGCCGTCGCCAAGGGACAAGTCGCGCTAGGGATCGTGAATCACTACTACATCTACCGGCACCTCGCCACACAGCCCAACGCGCCGATCGCCGCCTTGATGCCGGACCAATTTGAAGGCGGCATGGGGGCCATCATGAACGTCGCCGGTATCGGTATCGTCAAGTCGAGCAAACATCTGGACAGCGCCAAACTACTCGTCGAATTTCTGGTCGCACAAGCGGGACAGAAATTATTCGCGGACCTCGACAAGGAATATCCCCTTCACCCAGACGTGAAAGCGGACCAAGCCCTCGTGGAACGGAAAACTTTCCGGGCCGCCTTAGTCCCCCTCACCAAGCTGGCGGAATTGCGCGAACCGACCCTCACGCTGATCGAACAAGTGGGTCTCCGGTAACTCGAAGGAACCCACCGTGAGCACGATTCGCCAACAGCTTGCTTCACCGCTGCAACTCCTTGCCCTCGCCGCTGCCGGCCTCATCCTGCTTCCGCTTGGCTACGTCACGGCACAGGCTCTCTCAGCCAATCCGGCTGTCTGGAGCCGCTTATGGAGCACCCGCATTCCCGAGCTGCTATTCAACACCATCTCCTTAGCCGCCAGCGTGACCGTCATCACGCTGTTTTTTGGCGTCTCGACCGCCTGGCTGGTCACTCGCACGGAATTCCCCGGTCGCAGACTGTGGGAGGGCGCCTTGGTCCTTCCTCTGGCGATGCCGACCTACGTGCTGGCCTACGTCTATTCCTACCTCTTGGGATTCGGCGGTCCGGTCGAACATCTCTGGCAACTGATGGCAGGCCCCCAAGCCAGGATCTTCTCGCCCCATAGTTATTGGGGCGCGACGCTCGTCATGGCCTTGGATACCTTTCCCTTCGTCTATCTCCTTAGTCGGAGCGCCCTCCTCAGCATGAACGTTTCGTTCGAAGAGGTGGCGCGGGCCAGCGGCGCCTCCCGTCTCTCGACCCTCTGGCGCGTGACCCTGCCCTTGATGCGTCCCTCGATTGCCGCAGGGGTCGCCCTCGTCATCCTCTATGTCGTCTCGGACTTCGGCGCGGTCTCCTTGCTTCGCTACCAGACCCTCACCTATGCCGTCTTTCAACAGATGACCGGACGGTCCGACAATACGGCCGCGAGCATCTTGAGCCTCTTACTGGTTGCGCTCGCGCTGATTTTCCTGATTACCGAACGGTGGTTCCGGCAACGAAGCCGGTTCTACCAAACGACCGGCCGCTACAGAGCTCCGCAACGGCACCAATACGGATGGCTCGGCACCGTCGCCATCACCAGCTATCTCGGACTGATTATCGGCGCAGCCTTCGCACTCCCTGCCGCTCTCTTGATCCAATGGAGTCTGTCTCCCGAGGCGCAAGCGACCCTCGATAGCCGGTTCTTCGGGTTCGTCTGGAACAGCGGCATCCTGGCCGCCAGCGCCGCCACCGGCGGGGTCTTGATCGGCTTGCCGCTCGCCTACCTGGCGAGCCGACGCCCGACCCTGCTGAATGTCGGCTGCCTGCAAGCAGCCTATGCAGGCTATGTGCTGCCGGGACCAGTGGCGGCGCTGGCCGTTCTTGTCCTCTTTACTAAACTGGCTCCGGTGTTCTACGGCTCGGTCCTGATCCTTATCATGGCCTACGTGATCCACTTTCTCCCGGCCGGCCTCCAATCGCTGGAGCCGGCGCTCCAGCAAATTACCCCGAACCTGGAAGAGGTCTCTCGCACGCTGGGCTTTGGCATGCGGGCGACCTGGCGGCGGGTGACACTGCCACTGGTCCGAAACGGTTTTGTCGTCGCCTGGGTCTTGATGTTTCTGCAAACGATGAAAGAACTGCCTGCGACCCTCTTGTTGCGGCCGGTGGGATTCGACACCCTGGCGATTCGCGTCTGGATGGAAGCGAGCGAGGACTATTTTCAGCTCGCCGCCCCTGCCGCGCTCCTCATTGTGTTACTGAGTCTCCCGGCCCTGGCCTTGTTGGTCTCGAAAGATTGGCGCGCGGCCTAACAAAAGGATTGTGATTCTGTGACCTCAGACCATTCCACCACACCAAATTCTTCCACGAAAAAAAGACTTCCGGGCCGCCAAGCAGAACCGGCCGCCTCAGTCTTGGAGCTGCGCCAAGTCTCCTGCTCCTATGAGACAGGACGGCCCGCGGTCCAGGACATTTCATTTGCAGCCAAGGAAGGGGAAATTCTCTGCCTGCTCGGCCCATCCGGCTGCGGAAAAACAACGATTCTACGAGCCATCGCAGGCTTTGAACCTGTTCGCTCAGGGAAAATTTTCCTGTCGGGCCAACTCGTGTCGTCGCCGGAGGCAATGACTCCAACAGAAAACCGTCGCATTGGAATGGTCTTTCAAGAATATGCGCTCTTCCCCCACTTACGCGTACAAGACAACATCGCCTTCGGACTCAGCCAACTCACGCGAAGCCTGCGCGCCGCGCAGGTCCAGGAGATGTTGCGGCTCACAGGGCTGGAAGGATTCGGACGGCGATACCCGCATGAATTGTCGGGTGGCCAGCAACAGCGAGTCGCGCTGGCCCGTGCCCTGGTTCAGAATCCCGTCGTGCTGCTGCTCGACGAACCCTTCAGCAATTTGGACCCGGATATGGCAGGGCGCATGCGCCAAGAGCTGCACGACCTGTTGCGGCGGACGAAGACGACGACCATCCTCGTCACGCATGACCATGACGAAGCCTTTGCCATGGCCGATCGCATCGCCGTCCTCAACCAAGGTCGCCTGGAACAGTTCGATACGCCGGAAATGATGTACCACATGCCGGCCACGCCCTTCGTCGCAGACTTTGTCGGTCAGGCAGACTTCATTCCTGGAACCGTATCGCAGGGCATGGTCCAGACCGAGCTGGGAGAATTCCCCGATACGCTCGAATGCCAAGATGGCGCAGCCGTAGTCGTCATGATCAGACCGGACGACATCCACCTCGTCCCGACGGAAGGCACCCGCGCCCGCGCCCGCGTCCTCTCCCGCCAATTCCGTGGCTCAGAAAATCTCTACACGGTCAGCCTGCCATCCGGTCAAATCGTCCATAGCAGTCAAGGCTCCACGAGCGTTTATCAGGCTGGCACGACGGTGGAGCTCCGTGTCCTGGCGACCCATACAGTCCTCTTTCGACAAGACAAGTCCGCAGGCTAGGCGCCGCACCTAAGACGACCAAGCGCACGAAAGCATTGACAGGCTTTTCCACGATCTGCCATTGATAGAGATGTACGATGGGTCCCTGCCCCACCGATCCGTGAATCACGCAACGAAAGTGAGACTTCCTCTATGAACGCGCTGCAAAATGTCGTCGATTACGGCATCATCGGGCTCCTCCTGGCGCTCAGCCTCTGGACCGTGGCCGTGGCGGTAGAGCGATGGCTCTTTTACCGCCGCGTCAATCTTGCCCAATACCCCAGCAGCCTGGGACTGGAAATGGCGTTGACCAAACGCTTGGTCATCATCGGCACGGTCGCCGCGAACGCCCCCTATATCGGCCTGCTCGGCACCGTGCTGGGCATCATGCTCACCTTCCATACGATGGGCACCTCCGGCACCATGGCCGTCAATGCCATCATGATCGGGCTCAGCCTGGCGCTGAAGGCCACGGCGGTCGGACTACTGGTCGCGATTCCTTGCGTCGTGATGAACAACGTGCTCCGGCGAAAAGTCAGCGAACTCCTCGCCCTACACAAGGAACAGCATGCAGCGCGACATTGACCA
>SXGR01064522.1_pt1 | contig 13700 bp, 12 predicted proteins | sample 3174711 | NCBI WGS metagenome assembly SXGR01 (sample SAMN11356860, study PRJNA531348) | freshwater metagenome | isolation source: freshwater sample F1-60 | place: China: Fuxian Lake, Yuxi | collected 2017-12-25
CGCATCTCCCACTCGCAGCGTGGTGCGCCGCGGTCGCGAAACGGCGTGCGTGATGAGCGCTGGAATGCTCACCGGCGGGTCGAGGTCCGTTCGTTCGAAGACGATCCCTGTGCCCACGGGTGCTGGGCAGAACTCGGCGACCGCATCGACGCCGAGCAGGAGCCCTTTGCCTCGGACGCTCACCGGGCCCGCGATGGTGCGCTGCACGGGCGCGTCGGAGGCGCGATTCTGCCCGGTCGTCGTGCTCACGGCAGGGGAGACGGCCGTCATCCGCCAGTCACCTTCGAGGCCTCCACGAGTCTGGCCAGATCCTTCGCCAGCGGCGAGAGTTTCTGAAGCGCGAGAACATGGCGCATCTCGGTTCTGATCTCGCGCGCGGGCATGCCGCCCCAGGTTTCGCCGGCAGGCACATCATCAATGAGTGCAGTTCGCGCGGCAAGCTGTGCGCCGTCACCAACGGTGCGGTGATCGGCAATGCCTGTCGCCGCACCGATGCGGCACCACGAGCCGATCGTCGAGCTGCCGGCAACGCCCGAGAGCGCGGCCATCACAGTGTTGGCGCCGATGCGCACATTGTGGCCCACCTGACAGAGGTTGTCGATTTTCGTTCCGGCACCGATGCGGGTAGCGCCGAAGGTGCCTCGGTCGACGCAGGTGCAACTGCCGATCTCGACACCGTCGCCGAGTTCGACATGCCCGAGATGAGGGATCCGTACGAGTCCCTTGCCGTCCGACGCGGGTCGGTAGCCGAACCCATCGGTGCCAATGACGGCTCCCGCGTGGAGAATCACGCCGCGCCCGATGATGCAGCGCTCGCGCACGACCGCGTTCGCGTGGATGGTCGTCCCGTCACCGATGGATGCTTTGGGGTAAATGCGCACGCCCGCGTGCAGCGTGACGCCCGCTCCGATGCGTGCGCCGGCTCCGACCCATGCGAGTGGTCCCACACAGGCACTCGCCTCAATGATGGCGCCCGCTTCGACGACCGCGCTCGGGTGGATGCCCGGCGCCACCGCGTCGGGTTCGGGCGCAAACTCTTCGAGGAGCGAGATGATGGCGAGGTCGGCGTTCTCCACGCGGATCAGTGTGCGCGAGGAGGGGTCGTGATCGGGCACATCGATCCCACGCGAAACAATGGCGACCCGTGCGCGGCAGGAGCCCCAGTGGCGGGCGTATCTCGCGTCTCCGATAAAGGTGATGTCACCGTCGCCGGCGGACTTCATGTCCGAACAGCCGTGAATGGTGACCGAGCCTAGCCCCTCGAGGGTGCCGCCGACTCGGCGCGCGATGTCCTGCGCCGTGAACTCCATCGTCAGCTCTTCCCGGCCGCCGGCGACGGCGGTGTCGGGGCATCTGGTGCCGCCGGGACGAACGACGGGTTCGCCGCGCGGAACGCCTTGTTCATTTGCTCGACAAGGAGGTCGGTGATCTCAAGCGTCGCCGATGAGTAGAGCATGCGGCGGCCGTTGATCTGCTGCATGGTGCCTTCGAGATTGGCGGGCGTGACGGGCGGAATTGTGTCATCGATGAACACAAGGTCGATGCCCTGCGCCTTCGCAAGAGTGGCGCACGACTCCCGTACTTTGAGGTAGGCATCGCGCACGGTATTGGCGCGCTCGGACTCCATCTTGAGCTCGGCGAACGCCTGCATCGCGCTCAGGTCGCCGGCCTTCAGGATCGCCTTGTTCATGGCGTCGTTGTGAGCGGCCGATCCGGGTTGGAAACTCTCCAGCTCCTGCTTCATCGCTTCGACTTCGGCGGTCACCGCATTGACGCGGGACTGGAGTTGTGTCCGGAGGGACTCGGCCGTTGACTCCGCAGCCTTGAGTTGATCGAGCGATCGGTAGACCCTTTCGAGGTCGACGCAGGCCACGACGGTGGGTTTGGTCGGTGCGACTGCAGCCCAGAGCAGTGCGCCGGCGCAGACGGCCGCGGGGACGATGAGTTTGTGGATGGTCATGGAGCCTCGCATGGGGTCAGGGTTTCGTGGTTGTCGGAGTCGGTGCCGACGGCGTGGGCGTCGCGCGCGCATTGTTCATGCGGAGGATGAGTTTCTCCGTGATGTCATCCGCGTTGGAGGCGACGAGGATTCGTCGCCGGGCGATCTGCTCGACCACCTGCTGGCCAAGAGTGGACTGACTGCGGCGATCTCGTTGGAACTCGGCGTTGCCATCGAACACAATGACATACTGGTAGCCCTCGCTCGCCGAGAGCTTGTCGGCCTCAGAAACGATGGAGCGATAGAGGTTCTCCCATCGCAGCGCCTGTTCGCGGTCGGCCTCCTGCTGCTTCATCGTCGCCCATTCCTTGAGCTGGAGTTGCTCCAGGGCAAGCGCGTCGCGAGTCTTCTGGCGCTCGGTGGTGTCGGTGATCCCATCGGACTCCTTCGCCCGAGTTTCGAGCGCCTCGCGCCGAGACTTGAACTCCTGCTCAAACCGATGAGCCATCTGCGTGAGTTCGATCTCCATCTCACTTCGTTGTCCGATCTTGTCGAGGAGACGGCGAATGTCGACATTGGCGACCGCCGAAGGCTGCGCACTGAGACGGCCAGCGGTGAAGGCGGCTCCTGTGCCGAGCGCCACAACGGCGGCGGCAACGACGAGAAAGGACTTGGGGTTTTTCATAGATGGTTCCCGAGGGATTGAATGCGCGAGTGTAGGGGATCGCGCGCGATTCTCAATCACGAGTGTGGGTGCTGCCGCGAGGCGCGGGACGCCTAGAAGGGAAGTTCGGCGGTGAAACTGAAGGTCTGCGTCTGGTCGGTCGCGTACTTGACGACTGGCACGGCGAAATCGAACGCCAGTGGGGCCTGCCCGAGTTGGGGGATGTAGATGCGCAGGCCTGTGCCCACCGAGACGCGATAGGGACTCATGGAGAGGTTCTGGGTTACGGTTCCGGAGTCGGTAAATGCGACGATGGAGATGAACTTGTCGAAGAGCGGGATCTCATACTGCGCCCCAGCAAAGAATCGCCAATTGCCGCCGATGGGCTGGCCATTTGGCTCGCCCTGTTCATTGACAGTTGGGGTCAGCGACGAGGGCGTGGGCGGGTCGGCGCCAATCTCCATCCCGCTCAGTGGGCTGATGGCACGGAAGAGGAACCCGCGCAACGACCGGCCACCGAGGTAGAACCGCTCCGACACCGGTGCACTGTTGTTGAAGATGTACCCCGCGCTGATGTTGGTTTTCAGCACGCTCTTTCGCCCAAAGAAGTCCTCGCTGAGCGGGAAGAAGTTGGTGTAGCTCGCGGTGGCGAGCGGGAACTGGTAGGGGCCACCCATGCCGCCGAAGTACGCGAGTTCGCCCTCGAATCGCGAGCCGCGGGTCGGGCGCATCATGTTGTCGAAGTTGGTCCGCGTGAACGCGAGCGTGAACGAGTTGATGAAGGCGGGGCCTCGATCGTTGTAGACCTCAATGGGAGTGTTCGACGCGAAGTTCGTCAGCGTGACCCCTTGAAGCGACATGCGGACAGCTCCCGACCACATGTCACCGAAGGCGCGCGAGAGGCCGAAGACACCCGCGATTCGCTCTTCCGTGAAGGCCGTGTAGACGCGGTTGCGGTAAAACGCGTTGGTGCCGAGGCCGTAGTCCGTCTCAAGGATGTTGGGCTCGGCGAAGCTGACCGAATAGGTACTCACATCGATGCCGGGGCTCAGCGCAATCGAAAACTGCTGCCCGGCACCGCGGAACGCGCGCCCGCTGATGAACTCGCTAAAAGTCTGCGGCGTGTCGGCGATGTCGAAGTTGTTCTGGTTGAGCGAAATCTGGCCGAAGAAGCCCGAGTCGCTGCCGACGCCGACGCCGAAGTTCAGACTTCCTGTGTTCCTCTCCTTGACTTCGACGAGCACATCGCGCGGGGCGTCCGGATTCGCAGGATCCGGCGATTGTGGCGTGATGCGGACCTCGCCGAAGAGTTGGCTCGCCTCCAGGCGCGTCTTGGCGAGATCGATCTCGTGACCATCGAGCGGCCGTCCGGGCTGCAGACGGAGCTTGCGCCGGATCACATTGTCCCTCGTGATCGAGTTGCCCTGAATCCTCACGATCCCGGTCGTGACGGGGGCTGCCTCGCGCACCGTCACGATCATGTCCACCTCGGGCGATTCGCCGATCCGGATCCATGTCGGGTCCACCCGCGCGTCGATGTACCCCATCGTCTGGTACGCCTCTTCCACGGACTTTGTGGAGGCCATGACCTTGTCCTGCGTGAACGCATCACCAGGTCTGATGATCATGAGGCCCAGAAGTTGTTCCGCGTGCATCACTCGCGGGCGATCTCGTGCGACCCCATCGTGCGACTCGACAGCGATGGAGCGCAAGCGGTACTGGCGACCTTCGCTGATGACGAAGACCACCTTCGCCTCCTGTCCCGTCGGGGAAATCTCGACGCGCTTGTCCACTCGCACATCGATGAAGCCTCGGTCTTTGTAGAACTTATCGAGCGCGGCCACATCGTCGATGAGCTGGTCTTCATCGAGGTTCCCCATGGAGAAGACAAAGACCCACGGCTTCGTCTTGATCTGCGCCCCGAGTTGATTGGTGGTGAACGCATCGTTGCCCGAGAAGATGACCTCGCGGATTCTGACGCGCGGACCCTCCACAATGCGGAAAATCAAGATGCCGGTCTCCTCGAGGCGCGACTCGTCGACCTTGACCTCGACGAGGTAGTTCCCCTTCGACCGGTAGAGACCCTTGATCTTCGCGATCGCGCGCTCGAGGAGAAAGTCATCGCGCGGACCACCTGGGTAGAGCCCGATGAGCGAGCGGAGTTCTTGGTCGGAGACGATCTTGTTGCCGACGACTTGGATGTCCTGCACGATGGCTTGTTCGACGACGACATACCGCACTCGTACCGTGCCATCCCCGAGGAGTTCGGCGTCGGCCGTGACGGAGTCAAAGTGGCCGAGTCGATAGAGCGTCGACACATCGTTCTTGATGCTGCCGGCCTCGAATGGCTGTCCAATAGCCACACGAGTGTTGTTGCGGATCTCCTGTTCGTTGATGCGGTGGAGGCCGATGAAGACAATCTCCGAGATCGGGCGGTCCGTGAGCGACTCATCATCCACGCTGAGCGTGCTGGCATGGTGGAACGCCGCGTGCGACGGCGGTGTCACCACGCAGGCGACACATCCCCCCACGGCGATGACCCAGGCCAGCCGCAGGCGGAGGGGCGCACTCGTGTGGCTCCGTGTTCTCGCCATCGCGAAGGGAGGCTACCCGTCCATGGGGGCACTCGCCCGAGACCGATGGTGCTAGTCTCGGCTGATGGCGACAGCGACCTTGCGGCGAACACCATTCCATGACTTCCATGTCGAGCACGGCGCCAAGATGGTGGATTTCGCGGGGTGGGAAATGCCGCTCCTCTATTCCTCGATCATGGAAGAGCATCGCCACTGCCGCACGCAGGCGGGCTTCTTCGATGTCTCGCACATGGGACGGATTCGGTTCACCGGTCGCCATGCGCGGCGATTCCTCGATCATGTGTGCACTCGGCAGGTCTTTGGGATGGAGGCCGGGCAGTGCCGCTACGGCCTCGTGTGCAACGAGCGCGGCGGGTGCCTCGACGATGTCATCATTTACTGCTTCGACGAGTCCGAGTACCTGATGGTGTGCAACGCGTCGAATCGGGAGAAACTGCTCGCGCACTTCGCCTCAGTGAAGGGCGACATGGCCTTCAAACTCTCCGATGAGACAGAGTCCACGGCGATGGTCGCGCTGCAGGGCCCCAAGGCGATGGACATCATCGGCTCGCTGTCACGCGAGATTCCCAATCTCAAGCGGTACCGCTTCGCGCAGAAGAACCTCCTCGTCGTGAAGCTTGTCGTCAGCCGGACCGGGTACACCGGGGAAGATGGTGTGGAAGTCATCCTCGGTGCCACGATGGCGCGCGCGGCGATGGGGATGTTCCTCAAGGATGTTCGCGCTGCCACCAGTCCGATCAGGCCGATCGGGCTCGGCGCGCGCGACACGCTGCGCATGGAGGCAGGCATGCCGCTGTATGGGCACGAACTTGACGAGGACACCGACCCCATCTCGGCGGGCCTCGGATTCGCCGTCAAACTTGGCAAGGGCGCCGACGATGAGCGCATCGGTCGCTTCATTGGTCAGGATGCGCTCGAAGCGATCGCCAAGGCCACGCCCCCGCGGCGGCTTGTCGGCCTCGGCCTCGATGGCCGTCGAAGTGCGAGGCAGGGGATGGAGATCCGCAACAACGGAGGCGTTGTTGGTCGTGTCACGAGTGGCTGCCTCTCTCCGACGCTTGACCGCCCGATCGCCATGGGCTTCGTGGATGCCGCGCTGTCCTCGCCCGGGCAAACACTCGAAGTTGATCTGCGCGGAACCCTTGTTGCGGCCAAGGTTGAGCCGCTCCCTTTTCTCAAGAAGAGCTGAACGAGTCAGATCCCGTTCGAACCCGGTCGCGGTTTGAAGGCGCGCAGTGGCGCGGTGTTGTTGTGATCCGATGCGGGCGTGTTCGCGGCGCGCTTGGGAGTTCTCGGGACAGTCACGGCCTGCATGCGGCTCAGGAAGCAGGTCATCGTCTGATCCGAGCCGATCTGGCGGCTCAGTCGCTCAAGCGTCTCCACCTCAATCTGGCGGACGCGCTCGCGCGTCAGGCCGACTCGCAAGCCGACATCGTTGAGCGTCATGGGTTCCGCACCGTCAAAGCCGAACCGCAGCCGAAGAACCTGCGCATCGCGCGGCTCAATCTTCTCCAAGAGCGTCATGATGACCTTGAGGATCTCGTTTCGTTCAGCGGATTCCGTGGGACTTCCGCTCTTCGTGTCCTCAAAGATGTCGGCGAAATCCGACACATCACTCTCGCTGCCTTGCGTCTCAACTTGGTTCGGAGCGTTGTAGGCCCGCAACGCACGGCGGATGATCTGGAGTTTCCCGAGCGGTACCTGCATCTCCGCCGCGAGTTCGTTCATCGATGGCTGATGGCCGAGTTTCTCCTCGAGCGCTTTCGACGCCGCTTTGCAGCGGCTGATGAGCTCGATCATGTACGCCGGAATGTGAATCGGCTGCGCCGCATTGAGCAGGGTGCGCTTGATCGCCTGCTTGATCCACCATGACGCGTAGGTGGAGAAGCGCGCGCCCTGTGCGGGGTCGAATCCCTCCACCGCGCGGATGAGGCCGACATTGCCCTCTTCGATGAGGTCGGGCAGCGTCACGCCGCGGTTCATGTAATTCTTTGCGATCGCGATGACGAGACGAAGGTTCGCCCGGATCATGTGATCCTTCGCCTCGGCGTCGTTGTCGTTGATGATCCGCCAGCCGAGATCCCGCTCCTTGTCGGCGGTCAAGAGATCAACAACTGAGATCTCCCGGACATACAGCTGAAGTTCAGACTGAATGTCTGACCTAGCCATGCACACCTCGACAACAAAAACTTCTCATGGGATAGGGTGGGGAACGATCAGCGTACACACCGGCGATCCAGTCCTGACAAGCGCCATACGATTGTTGGCATGGCAGCCCCTGGGCGAAGGCCCGACGATGATCTTTTCCCCATGCTGTCACGGTGGCCGATGGCGGACACCCCGAGGGGTCGTGTGCGTTTTCTTGAAACTATCGGGGGTGCGAGGCGGCTTCAGGTGCGTCTCCCACTGGGGATCATCCAAATGGAAGCCCGGGGGAGGCCTGACGGGGCAAGACCCTTGGGGTACGAATCAGAACTCGGACGGGCTTGCGCCGCAGCGGAACGACCCGGCGCCGACGGGTGTCGACTGCTCGCGGAAGAGTCGGCGCTCTATCGGCAGCGCGCGGGTGCTTTCCTCACGCTTGGTGAACACGCACTCGCGGCGCTCGATGCCACGCACTGCGTCGAGATTGCGCACCTCGTCCGCGTGCGCGAGCCAGCCGAGTTCGCCTCGCAGGCCTTCGGCCGACTTCTTCTTGCCGGGATCCTGTTGAGGACGCGGGCGCTCGCGAGCGGTGCGCTCACAGCGAACAACGCGAACGCCGCGTTGCGTGCGGTGGAGTCAGGACTCGCCGAGATCGAAGCGTGCGAGTCTGCGGGGGAGCCACTGGATCACGAACGGGTCGGCGAGGTGGAGGCCCTGCGGTCGCTGCGGGAAGCACTCGTTCCGAAGCTCCCAGCGAGCCAGCGCGTGGAGATCTCTGAGCGAATCGCCGCGGCGCTGCGGGCGGAGAACTACGAACTCGCCGCGATTCTCCGAAACGAACTCCGGCAACTTGGTTCGTAGGGTCAGGGGATCGCGCGGTCGAGTGCGCTGATGGCGGACTCGAAGGAAGCGCCCCCGAGCGACGCATCGAGCGCGCGGAGGCGGGCGATTTTGGCACGGACGGGCTCTCCGCCACGACCCGCAAGCGTCGCCGCCTCGAGTTGGGCCGTCTGCGCGAGCCACCAGTCGGGGGTTTGCTTCGCGGAGGCATCGCTCAGGCGCTTTCCAACGTCCATGAGTTCCTGCACCGCGAGTGAGGGCTCGATCCCGCGCGACTGGGCCTTGATGGCCCCCCGAAGCGCGGCGCATCGCAGCGCAAGATCCTCGGTGCCCGCGCCAGTGCGCTGCGCCAAGAGGCGCGACTCCTCAAGGGCTTCTTCCCACGACGGCGCAAGGAGCGCCGCCTTGCATCGCAGTCGTCGGAGATCGCGACTGGGTGAGGTGCCGTGCGCAGACTCCCATGCGTGCGAAACCGCAATGGCGCTCAGGAGGCGTTCGCGCGTCGGGGCGGTGATGCTCGCTTCCATGAATTCGGTGAGCGCGGCGGATGTGAGGGCAGGAATCGCGGCGCACTCGGCCGCACGCGTGCCGTCGTCGTGCGCCCTCCGCGCCGCGAGTTCGAGCCTGAGCCGCGCAAGCCTCCGCGCGTCGGTCTCGTTGAACTCGGCCCAGGGTGTCGCCCGCGCATCGGCCGCCGCGAGTTCGATTGGCTCTGGCGTGAGGAGATCCGCTGCCACATCGCACGATGCCATCGCGGCCTTGGCACGGGCGACTCCGGTGACTGTCTGGTCGCAGCGCGCAAGACTCTCGCGGAGCCGACTGGCGATCGCCTTGAACGCGGCCGCTTGGGCAGCGCTCGGCGTCGAGAAATCCTGCGTCAGGAGACGGTCGAGCGAATCACGCGCGAGCGCGGCGTCTTGCGCGATGCTGACGAGACTCCGCTCGGGCAGGTCGGGATACCTCGTGCGCGCGAGATCCAGCGTGGCCGTGCGCTCGTTGAGCCGCAGGTCAGGAGCGTCATCGTCGAGTGCGAGTTCGAGCGTCACGGCGCGCGACATGGCGATGGCACCGGCGGGTTCACTCTCGAGGTGTCGAGCAAGGCGGGCGAGCGCGGTGGCCGTGGCGCCGGCATCTGCGATTCTGGCGCTCGCCCATGCGAGGGCGGACAGTGCACACGCCTGCGCCTCCGAGTCGCGTGCGTCAGATGCCGTGGCTTCGAGGAAGTTCCAGGCCTGCGACTCGCTGCGCCCCTTCGACGCGAGTTCGCGTGCGTGGGCAACCTCGGCGATGGTCGGGAGCGCGGCGTCGATGTGCGCTGTGCCGAGCGCCGACGCCATTCGGTCCATTACGGCGTCGCGAATCCATCCGCGCTGGGCGGGGTCAGCCTGGCGGAGGACGCCGATCCACGGCGACAGGGTGCTCGCACTCGCTACCGACTTGCCCAGCGCCACCCGCGTCCGCACGGATGCGTCCGCGCACAGAAGGGCGAGCGAGGGCGGCATGCCTTGGGCCGAAACAAGCGGTTGGAGTTGTGCGAGTGCTTCTTCGACGCGGCGCTCGCCGACGAGCGCGTCCACGCTGAGGATCCGCGAGAGCGCAAAGGCGACGGCATCCCCAGCGAGTGCCAGACGCGCGGCCGCGAATCGTGCGGACTCCGAGTCGGGCACGACGGCGGCTGCGGCGGCCTCGCCGAGATCCGCTTCGACGCGGAGGCGCGATGGCGCGTGCGGCCGAAGCCGCTGGATTTCAAGGAGCACTGGCTTGATCATTGCGCTGCGCTCTTCGCGCTCAGCGCGCGCCGTCGTGGCGCGGTCGATCGCGGCCTGGAGCGCGAGTGCCACCGCGCGGAGCAGGGGCCGGCGCACGGCGCGGTCCGCTTCAAGCCGCTGCTCGAGCTCCCCGTCGACGGCGGGTGCCCCCAGCGGATCCGACGCCGCAGCCTCGTCGAGGCTCGAAAGCACGCGATCGAGCGAGGCATGGCTCCGCGATGCGACCTCTGCCGCGGCACTCCCTGCGATGGCCTGCGGGCCGAACTCGGTGCCGAGGAACCCAAGCAGCAATTCGTCCTCCGCGGCGTCGGCAAGCCAGAGCGGAAGTCGCGCATCTTTTGTGGGACTGGTGACGAGCGCGGTTCGCAGTTCTCGCAACTCACTGAGCGACCGAGCGCGCTCATCCGTCGTGCGCAGCGGCGCGCGGACGGCAAGCCGCATCAGCGCAATGCGACGGAGGATGCCACAGGCGGGATCCTCCGCGGTGGCCGCAGGTTCAAGTCGCTCCAGTTCGTCAAGGACCGTCGCGAGGCCGAGGTCCGAACTCGCGCGGAGGAAGTCCTCCTCGCGCATGCGCGCGGCGAGCGAGTCGTCGAGCACGCCGCCGAGTGCCATGACGAGCGCCAACGCGATCATGGACCCTGCCCCGCGAATCCAACATTGAGGAAGCCCGCACGCGCGGCGGCATCGAATGCGCCCACGGCATCTTCCCAACTCGCATCAGGTGCCGCCGTCACGAGGATCCGGTGCGACGGTTCATACAGGCCACGCGCGCCATCGCGACGACAGAGTGACGCGAGTTGTGTCGCGAGCGAGTCGATGCCGTGGGCCGCGACCGCTCCGTCCTCAGACTCAAGGGTGAGCGATACGCGTCCGCCAATGCGGGCGGCCACGACGATTCGCACCGGCGCGCTCTCAAGGGCGAGCGGATCCGCCGTCGCTCCGCGCGCTGGCAAGTCAGCGCGGATCGTTTCCTCGTGCCGCTCGAACTTCACCGTGCAGATGAAGAAAACGAGCAGCAAGAAGATCACATCGATCATCGGGGTGATCGCGAGCGCGAGCGTCGCGGGGCGTGCCGTGCGTGACCTAGCCACCGGCGCCCTCACCAACGGCGCAGACACGGACCGTGACCGTGCCAGCGCCTGCACGCTGCGCGGCGTGCGCGATGCCTTTGAGCGCAGGCTCCACCTCGGCGAAGGACAGCGAGGCCTCGGCTCGGATGTCGACGGGGACGCCGGACTCACGCGCGAGCCGCGCCGCGACGGCGCTCGCGACGCCCTCAGCCGCATCGGCGAGCGTGAATCGCCGCGTGCCGACCGCGACGACCGTGCCCGTCGGAGCGCGCATCACATTGACCGCGATGCGTGAGGCACCCGGGACCTCGTGGATTGACGACCGCACAGTTTTGGGAAGGGCGAGCGTCGGCGCCTCGTCGGATCCCATGCGTGCGACGAGGACGAAGAAAACGATCAGCAGGAACGCCATGTCGACCATCGGTGTCATCGCACACTCCCACCGAGCACCAGCGCGCGCGTTCCGCCCTCTCATGGGCTCTTCTCACGCGAGGCGATTTCGCCTGAGGCGCGCAGGGCGGCTTCGAGCGCGAGCGCCACTTCCTCGTCGATCCTGCCGCGCACTGTGGCGTAGGTGGCCAGCGCCGGGATCGCAATGATGAGTCCCCAGAATGTGGTCACCAGAGCCGTACCGATGCCTCCGGCAAGCAGCGCAGGGTCGGCCTGACCTCCGGACGCCGCCACCGTCTGGAAAGCGACGATCATTCCATAGACCGTTCCGAAGAGGCCGATCATCGGGCTCACTTGCGCGAGAGTGTTGAGGCTCTCGATCGTCCGGAAGCGCCTCGCGGCACACTCCTCGGCGGCGCACTCGGCGGCGTCCACTGAACCGGCGCGGCCAAGCGGCAAGGCATCAAGCGCCGCCCCCGCGATCCGCCCAAGATCGCTCGAGTCGCTCGCAAGACCAGCGCGCACTTGCGCGGCGCTTTCGCGAGCGGCGCGGTGGATGAGCGCGTCGGCGGCACCAACGGGGACAACACTTCGGCGTCGATGCGACAGCAGGGCTCGCGCGATGAGTCCGACGCTGATGAAACTCAGGAGCAGGAGGAGCCAAATCATGGCGCTTCCAATCCACTCGATCTGGGTTGATCCGTCGGGGAGCGTGCTCGACGAGATGAAGAAAATCTCAGCCGCGTGCAGGGGACTTGGGAAGGCGTTGTCGATCGTCATGGTGTCGATGTCCTTGGCGGGTGTTGCCGGAGTGCGTCGTGGGCTGTGCGGGCGAGCGTGGCGGCTCGGTCCTGTGTTGTCGAGAGGCCGAATGATTTCGCGCTCTGCGTAGCGGCACTGGCGAGGGCCAGCGCCGCGGCCGCGTCACCGTCGTGGGCCAGGCTGTATTCAGCAGCGCAGACGAGGGCCAGCGGGCTCGCATGGTGCAGCGGCTGGCCGAGGCCAATACGAAGCAGCACAAGACGGGCTCTCGCAGCATCGGGCCCCGCGAGTTCCGCCGCGGCCCGCTCGACGGAGAGCGTTGTGTCGTCGCGTCGCAGAGGCGCCTCGGCGGGTGCCGCAAGGTCGGAGAGCCGTTCGATGAATCGGTATGAGGCCTGACCGCCATGCTCCGCCGCGATCGCTTCGAGAGCACCGAGTGGTTCGGGTTCCAGAAGATGGATGCACGCAAAGGAGATCGGCCGTCGCTTGGTCCGCGGGTCGCGCGGATTGAGGGTTTCGAGATCGGCCAGCAGTGCGTCCCTGTCAGCGGGGGAATCTGCGACGCCGAGCAGGCCCGCGCTGACGATCACGATGCAGTCGGGTTTGAGTGCCACGGCGTCGCGGATGGCCGCGCGCGGATCGCTCGAACCCGACGGCACGACATGCTCATCGAGCCAGTTCGCCATGGCATCGATGCCGCGCTGTCCCAGCACGGGACCGGCTCGGCGCAGTCCCGCGGGTGGGACGGCGCGTGATGCGCCTGCCTGAAACGCGAAGACGGCAAACGACTGCTCGTCGGAAAGGCGACCGATCGTCGCCGAGAGTTCGCCGATGGCGGTGGGGAGCGCGCCGGTCATGCTGCCCGAGCCGTCGAGCAGAAAGACGACGCGGCGAGCCGCCTCTTGACGCACGCCGGCAATCGAGACGACATCTGTGGGAAGCGGGAGTGCGCGTCGCGCCCACGGGAGAGTTGACTTCGCCGAGGTGCCGCGCGTGGCGTCGTGTGCGAGTTCGCCCGCAAGGCTCCGACGAGGCACAAGCCCCTTCTCCGGCAAGGAGGCGGCCGATGGTGCCGGGGGGTCCTCGTCGAGCGATGGCTGCGCACGCGCGAGGCTCGACGCGGGTTCACCGAGCGTGATGATCGCTGATCGCTCGACTTCGCTTGGCACGGCGCGTTGCCACGCGTCAACGCCAACTGTCGCCAAGAGGAGGACCCCCACGATGGTCGCGGCGTGAATCGCCGCGGAAATGAGCCAAGGAAGCACGCGCTTCGGTCGCATGGATCACTTCGAGGGGCCGTCGCCAGCCGCCTTCGCTCTCGGGCTCAGGACACGCTCGGCCGTGAGCCACCCGGGTCCGACGAGCAACACCGTGAGGGCGAGTGCGATCAGGCCGCCCTGCATCCAGAGCCGTGTGTGGTCGTCGTCGGGCAGCGACCACCAACCGGAGGCGCGAAGAGCAGGGATGCTCGTGGCCGCGAGGGCGCCCATCATCACAACAGAGACTGCGAATGCAGCGATCCGC
>SXGR01376091.1_pt1 | contig 13690 bp, 14 predicted proteins | sample 3174711 | NCBI WGS metagenome assembly SXGR01 (sample SAMN11356860, study PRJNA531348) | freshwater metagenome | isolation source: freshwater sample F1-60 | place: China: Fuxian Lake, Yuxi | collected 2017-12-25
CATCTGCCTCTTCGGGCTCTTCGGTAAGGGTGTAGCCATTACTGGCATCCAACAGGTCGGCCATTTTGGACGAGTCATACTCGTTCATCTGGCAACCCCAGGTTTTAATGTGAAGTTTCTTGCTCATTGCTTCTCTTGACTTGTTTTGAAATCGGCATGGTCAAAGGACCGCGCATTTTACTCCGCAATCTGGATACTGCCTAGCTAATATCCAGCTGGCAATGGTGCTCACCCGATACCTGTTGCCAGCAAGGTCAATAAGCTTTCTCCTTGATTTGACGCAGCAATTCCCTGTTTGTCTCACTGTTTATCAGCCGCCCTTGCGCTATCATGCAGCCATCCGGTTCACGTCCGGGCGCTGTCGCCGGACGCACCCTTTCAGGAATAAATGTATGGAACAGTGTGATATCGCCATCGTCGGCGCCGGCATGGTGGGCGCCGCCACCGCCTGTCTGCTGGCGGCTCAGGGTCTCTCGGTGCGGGTCATCGAGACCCAACTGCCGGAGCATTACGCGCCGGAGCAGCCGCTGGATCTGCGGGTCTCCGCCATCAGTCAGGCCTCGGTGGCGCTGCTGGAGCAGGCCGGTGCCTGGCACCATCTGCAGCAGATGCGGCTCTGCCCCTACCGCCGGCTGGAGACCTGGGAGCTGGACGGTTTTGCCACCCGCTTCAATGCCGCCGATCTCGGCTTGCCCCAGCTTGGCTACATCATCGAAAACCGCTTGGTACAGCTCGCCCTGCTCAAGCGGATGGAGGATTTTCCCACCATCCAGACCCACACCCCGGCGGCGGTGACCAGCCTGCGTCAGAGTGCGGATGAAGCTGTGCTGACTCTGGATGATGGCACCGAGCTGGCCGCACGCTGGGTGCTGGCCTGCGATGGTGCCGAATCCCACACCCGCAAGCTGGCGGGTATCGGCGTATCGCGCTTCGAGTACCGCCAGCACTGCATGCTGATCAATATCGACACCGACTTTGCGCAGGAAGATATCACCTGGCAGCAGTTCACCCCGAGTGGCCCGCGCGCCTTCCTGCCACTGCCCGGCCAGCACGGCTCCCTGGTGTGGTATGACAACCCGGCCCGTATCCGCGCGCTGGCGGCCATGAGCAACGAAGGGCTTGCCGCCGAAGTGCGTCGCCACTTCCCAAGTCGGCTCGGCGGCTTTACCGTCACCGGCAAGGGGAGCTTCCCGCTGGTACGCCGCCACGCCAACGACTACCACGCCGGTCGGGTGGTGCTGCTTGGCGATGCCGCCCACACCATCAACCCGCTGGCGGGGCAGGGGGTCAACCTCGGCTTCAAGGATGTGGCCTGCTGGGTCGACTTGTTGCAAGGTGCTGGCGCCGACTGGCATCAACTTGTGCTGGCCGAGCGCTACGAGCGGCGCCGTCGCCCCGACAACCTGCTGATGCAGTCGGGAATGGATCTCTTCTACGGGGTATTCAGCAACGAGATTGGCCCCCTCAAGCTGGCCCGTAATCTTGCTCTCAATCTGGCGGACAAGGCGGGCCCGCTCAAGGAGATGGCGCTGCGCTATGCACTGGGGCTGGTTTGACAGGTAGGAACCAGATAACACGGGCTGAATTCGCGAAGGAGCAAAGGTGATGAACAAGGCACTGCTGGTGATCGATTTTATCAACGATATTGCCCATCCCGATGGGCGCATTGCCGCCTCGGCTGCCCATGTGCTGGAGCAGGATGCCATCGCGCATGCCAATCAGGCGCTGGCCCATGCCCGCGCCCACCGCTGGCTGGTGGTGCTGATCAAGGTGGGCTTTGACGGCGGCTATCAGCTGCAACCCAAAGGCTCCCCCATGTTTGGTCGCGCTCACCAGTTGGGGGCGCTCTCTTTGGCTGACTGCGGCACCGACTTTCATCCGGATCTGGATGTGCAACCCGGTGATCTGGTGCTGGCCAAGCCCAGGGTCAGCCCCTTCTATGGCACGGCGCTGGAGCCTGCGCTGCGGGCCAACCACATCGACCACCTCTATCTGTGCGGGGTGAGCACTAGCTGGGCCATTCAGGCGGCAGCGCGGGATGGTCACGATCGTGACTACGCCATCACCATTCTGGAGGATGCCTGCGCCGCCGCAGATGCCACCGAGCATCACACCTCGCTGCGGATGCTGGGTCGCATCGCCGAGATCATCAAGGTGTCCCGGCTGGCTTGATCCTTAAGGCAGGCTGCGCCCGATCACCGTGTTGAGATTGACTCAGCGGCTCCCTGTCGGGCCGCAGCGCTTTTGGGCAACATGATTGTCGGGCAAGATAGTGCTCACATGGATAACAACAAGGATGGACAGATGCGTTATCAGGGACGGATCGCGAGCTGGAACGAGGCTCGCGGCTTTGGATTTATTACGCCGGAGCAAAATGGCGCCGAGCAGGCAATCAATGGAGCACGCAGTGCAGGGCTGTTTGTGCACGTTACGGCGCTGCAATCAGATGGCCGCGTGCCCGAGCCGGGGGAGCGTGTCACCTATCTGATCGGCAGTGGCCAGGATGGCAAACCGAGGGCGTTACAGGTCTTTTTCCCCGATCGCCCGCTCACGTTGGCGGATGCCGTGCCTTCGTCCGCATCATCAGCGGCACCATCATTTCGGGCGGCAAGTCAGCCGCCACGACCCACCTCGACCAGAGAGCGAAGTAACCCCTATCGACGTCGCAAGAGCAGCTGGAGTGGCAAATTGATCCCCCTGCTGGTGCTCGTCGGCCTCTTTTCCATCTATTCCCGTTTCTCGGCCGAGTCGATGGCGCCATTGCCGGTCTCCTCTTTCAATCAGGAGGAGGTCAGCACGCCACAGGCAACGACCTTTATTCGCCAGTGTGATGGTCGGCAGCATTGTTCCCAGATGACCTCCTGCGAGGAGGCAACCTGGTTTTTACAAAACTGCCCGAACACCAAAATGGACGGAGAGGGCGATGGCATCCCCTGCGAAAATCAGTGGTGTGGTCATTAAATGTGACTTATCAAATACATATGCTCATGATGTGCTCTTGTTATCCGGAACAGGGAAACTGGCCTGAAACCTTGCCGGATAGTGTTCGATGGTGAAATTTGGTCTCAGTTGGCTAAGTGGGAATGGGGTGCTTTACTCTATCTGATGACTTAATTGTTAATAGATGGCGGTATGCCACTTTTGCCACAGGATGGCCATCATGGTGGATGATATACAGAGGCCGCGAAGTCACTTCTCCGAGCGGGCTCATTATCTGGCTGCGCTGCTGGATTCGCTGGAAGACCAGATATCGGTGATAGACCGGGATGGCGTGATCCATTACACCAATCTCGCCTGGGAGCTGTTTGGTGAACAAAACGGCATGCCCAAGGGATATAACTGGCTCGGAGTCAATTACATGGGGGCTTGTGACGATGAAGCCGAGCCCTCGGGATTGGCTGCCGTGGAGTGGATCCTCCGGGTTATCCGTCATCAGCAGGATAAGTTCTATCTGGAATACCCCTGCCACAGCCCCGACACCCAGCGCTGGTTTATGATGCGAGTCGCACCGGTACCCGGGCTTGATGCCGAGTATTTTTCCATCGCCCATATCAATATCACCGAGCGCAAGCTGCTGGAGCTGGAAGTTGCCAGCCTTTCCCAACATGATCCCTTGACCGGACTGGCCAATCGGCGGCTGTTCAACAGCTTTTTGCATAACGAGTGGCGGCGCAGCATGCGTGAACATACTCCGCTCTCCCTCATCATGCTGGATCTGGATAACTTCAAGGCGTGCAATGACCATCTTGGCCATCAGATGGGAGATGGCTCCCTCCAGCTGGTGGGCCATCTGCTGCAATCCTTCTGCCAGCGTCCGGCGGATCTGCCCTGCCGTTTTGGTGGTGACGAGTTTGCTCTGATCCTCGGCAATACCGATCGAGATGCGGCCCAGCGGATTGGAGAGGAGATCCGCCAGGCCATCAACGATCTCGACATCGTGGTGGCAAATAATATTCAGCTTAGCGCCAGCATTGGCATTGCTACCTACACGGCAGAGCAACCGCTGGAGGGAGAAGGGGCGTTGCTGGCCGCGGCCGATGCGGCGCTTTATTGCGCCAAGGGGGCGGGTAAAAACCGTAGTCACTGCGCCAGCTGTTGAGCCGCATTGCTGCTTTTGTCCTGCATGCGCCCCCTTGATGGGGGCGCACTGTTTTTTGGCTGGTCACGGTGTTAGCTACCAGCAAGGGTTGGTTTCAGCGCTCGGGTGTGGCCGACACCGGCAGGGGATGGCTGGCGATCACCTGCCTGACGAAGTGATCCCGGATGGGGTCGGCAAAGTCCGGATTCCATACCATGCTGACCTCCCACTCGGAGCTGGGACCAGAGAGAGGATAGAGGGTGACATCGGGTCCTGCGATAAAGCTGACGCTGCGCGGCAGGATGGCATTGCCGATGCCCGCCGCGACCAGCGCCACCAGCGTCTGGATATCTTCGGCCTCCTGGATCATCCCGGTCAGCCGGTTGGCGTCGAGAAAGCTGGCGATCTGCTGGCTGAGGCCGGGGCAGCGATGGCCCACCATCTGCAACAGGGGTTGACTGGTCAAGGCCTGCTGGAGATCAAACGCAGCCGGATCTGGCTGGGTCATCCGGGTTGGCACCGCCAGCACCAGCCGATCAATCAGCAACCTGTGCTCGCGCAACTGCGGCAGCTCGGGGCGGCGCATAAAGCCAAGCTGGAGCTGGCCGGAGAGCAGCTGTTCCTGCTGGATGGCGGAGGGCATGTCCTGCAGATGGACCATCACGTCCGTGACCTGCTGTTTGAAGCGGGCCACCAGCGCAGGGGCCAGCGCGAAACTCGACAGGCCAAACCCAATTTTGAGTCGACCGGCTATCCCGCTCGCCACCGCCAGCGCATGGCTCTCGAACTCCCGCCCGTGTTCGACCAGCGCACTCGCTTGGGTCAACAGCTGGGCGCCGACGGCGGTCAGTTCGGCGCCGTGACGACCGCGATTGAACAGGGTGCTGCCGAGGGTCTGCTCCAGTCCCTGGATCTGCTTGGTGAGGGCGGGCTGGGTAATGAAGAGGCGATTGGCCGCTTCCCGGTAGTTGGCGGTCTCGGCCAGCATCACGAACGCCTGCAGTTGTTTGAGGTCGAATTTCATTCCAATTGGTTATCCAAACTGGCGATTTATTGATTATAAATTATCTAATCGCCTTGTTCTAATGGCTTGGCAAGGGGGGAATAGCCCTCCTCTGAACCGGAGCAAGGAGCCATATCATGTCTACCCAACGCTATCTCTTTTTGATCAAGGGCACGCTGGTGCTGGCCCAGCCATTGGCGGCCCCGGAGACGGGGGAGCTACTCGCCAGCCTGTTGCAACAGGGGTTTGTGGTCGGCCCCTTGCAAGTGTGGGCTGGCAGTACCGAGCAGGCGCAGGCCTGTTATGAGCGTGCCGCCCAGCAGCAGGCCTTTGCCGATGCGCTCTCTGGCTCTCTGCCCGAGCTGGCCGAGGTGTCTGTATGAGAGCCTGTATGAATGCCTGTATGAGTGCTGGCATGAACACGATCACCCTGTCGGTATCCGCCCTGCTGCTCGATATGGATGGCACCCTGGTCTGCTCGACCGGCGATGTGGAGAAGGTGTGGCGGCTCTGGTGTCAGCATCATCAGCTGGCCCCCGAGCCGGTGCTGGCGATGTGCCACGGTATGCGCTCGCGAGAGGTGATCCGGGCGCTGGCCCCGCAACTGGATGTCGAGTGGGAGGCGGCGCGGCTTGACGAGCTGGAGATGGAACATACCGGTGGCGACGCCATCTTTGGGGCTGGCGAGTTGCTGGGCCGCTTGTCGCCAGAGCTTTGGGCCATCGTGACCTCCGCCAGTGAGCGGGTTGCCCGTCACCGCCTGAATTGTGCCGGTTTGCCGCTGCCGGCCGTGCTCGTGGGGGCCGAAGCTGTGATCAATGGCAAGCCCGATCCCGAGCCCTATCTGCTGGGGGCTGAACGGCTTGGCGTCTCGCCCGCTCGTTGCTTGGTGTTCGAGGATGCCTCGGCCGGTATCGAGAGCGCCCTGCGTGCAGGTTGCACCGTGGTGCAGGTAGGAGGCGATGCGCCGCTCAATCCGGCGGTGGTGGCGGTGATCCGCGACTGGCGCGAGGTGGAGTTGGAGGAAAGCGAGTCCCTGCTGGTAAAGCTGCCCGCCTGAGCGGTGGATAGAGCGTCTTACGACTGCAGATTGCGGTATGAACCATCGCCATCAACACTGTATGCCGCAATAAAAACGCCCCCGAGATGCGGGGGCGTTTTGCCATCTGACCGTTATTTGAAAACGCGGAAACGGGTGGCGTCGTCGATAAAGGTCTTCTCTCCGGCCGGTTGCTTGATGCTGCCAAAGGGCATCTGGGCGCGCAGCAGCCAGCTGGCGGGCAGGTTCCACTCCTTGCGTACCGCCTCGTCGATCAGCGGATTGTAGTGCTGCAGGGAGGCGCCGACCTTCTCCTGCGCCAGCGTTGTCCAGACCGCAAACTGGGCGATGCCGGTGGCATGTTCCGACCAGATGGGGAAGTTGTCGGCATAGAGGGCGAATTTTTGCTGCAGATCCTTGATGACGTCGGTGTCCTCAAAGAACAACACAGTGCCGAAGCCTGCGCGGAAGCTGCCATCCACCTTGGCCTCACTCTGGGCGTAGGCCTCCGGCGGCACAATCTTTTTCAGCTCGGCTTTGACGATATCCCACAGCTTGTGGTGCTGGGCGCCAAACAGGATGACGGCACGGGAGCTCTGGGAGTTGAAGGAGGAGGGGCTGTGTCTGATGGCATCCTGGATCAGGGCCGTCAGCTGCTCCGGCGTATGGGACACCTGGTCGCCCAGGGCATAGATGGTACGACGTGCTTTGATCTGCTCGATAAACGGACTGCTCATAACATCTCCTTGTTCTGCTTGGCGTTGCAGCCGGTGATGGACGGTTTGTCCAGCGCCTGCCGAATCAGGTATAGACTATAACACCCACGATGCAGAGCGGGGTTAACCCGGGGTAACTAGCGTTTTTCCTGTCAGTTGATATTCGTTTGCGAACCCTGATGTTTCGTTAATGTTGGAAATGTCATTTAAGGGGCGCGAAAGTGATATTAATCAATGATTCACTCTCCTTTCTCTCCCACAATTCCCGCATGTTTTCTTGGTTCGGATGTGATGTGAGCCGTTCGTATCTCAATAAACGCTACTATGTGTTGGTCCCCCTCTCGGCATTGATTGGTTTGATGATCCTGATAGTGACGATCATCATGGCTATTGCCAGCTATCTGAGGGATATCGACATGACGGTATCCGGCTTCGGCCACATGGCATCCTCCGTTGAAGCGTCCCTGATCCACGAGATGGTGAAGGTCAATGAGCGGCAACTGGCAGTGCTGGAGGCCTCGCTTGACAAGGAGAAGATCGCTCGCGGCGGGCTGGCCGATTCCCCCATCTGGGCCATTGCGCACAAGATCAAACCAGGCAACCACTACATCTACTTTTACAACCTGAACGCGGATCGTATCGACAGCTACCCGGACTGGCTACCGCCCCCCAGTTATCAGGCGGCGCTGCGACCCTGGTATCAGGTGACCACCATGCCGGGCGACGAGCTCGTCTGGTTTGGCCCCTATCCTGAATACAATACCAATGAACTGATACTCAGCCTGATTAAACGGGTGCGGGACGATCAGGGGCAACTGCTGGGGCTGCTGATGGTCGACATGTCATTCGACTCGCTGCAGCAGGCGCTACAGCGGACGGTTGGCAGCAATCAGGCCGCACTCTATCTTACCTTGCGCGACAGCGGCCAGCTGGTGGTGGGCAGCAATATGGATCTGCTGGCAGATTACCCCATCGAGCAGCATCAGGGCCAGCAGTGGCTCGGTCTGGATGTGTTGTGTCATGGTACTTTCCTGAAGCGCGAGCTGGCGGACATTGGCTGGGATCTCAATATCTATCTGCCGCCCGTGCTGTTTCGCAACAGCCTCTATGAGGCGCTGCAGATGGTGGTTTTGCCATTGATCTCCCTGTTTGCCATCTGGTGTTGCACGCTGAGTCTGCTGGTGCGGATCTTCCGCCAGGAGCAGGCGCTGGTGTCGGGTTCACTGACCGGTATCGTGCGCAATCTGGAGAGTTCTCCCCCCATCACCAAGGCCAATACCTGGTTTGTGCGACGCAGCCTGAACGAGATCGATCAGGTCAGGGCCAGCTTCCTCAAGGGGCAGGATGCGCTGTTGCGGGACCCTCTGACCGGTATCATGAACCGGCGAGCCTTCGAGCAGCACAAGAGCGCGCTGGAGCTGAGGGGGGAGCGCTTCTGGCTGTTGCTGTTTGATATTGATCACTTCAAAGGACTCAATGACCGTCGGGGTCATGCCTTCGGCGATCAGGTGCTGTGTCGGGTGGCCAACTGTCTTGCTGATGTGCTGGGGGTGAGCACGGTTTACCGGATTGGTGGCGATGAGTTTGCCGCTCTGCTGCAACAGCCACAGGATGAGCTGGCGGAGAAGCTCAATTGTCTGCTGGACGTGGTGCGACATCAACAGTGGCGTGAGCACAAGGGACAGGTCACCTTGAGTATCGGCGGCGCCTGCCATTTACCCCTTGCCGACCCCATCTTCGAGCGTGCTGATGCAGCCCTTTATCGTAGCAAGGAGGCTGGCCGGGACTGCTGGCATCTGGCGGATGAGGCGGCTGACTGACAGCTTTTGTCCCAGCGCGGCGGGTCTGTGCCGGGACACGACAACCAGATTGTGGGTCACCCTGCCGTAATAGTTTGGCTTTTTGGTGATTTTAGTCTTTAAATTCAATCGCTTGATTTTACTCTTCCATTTTTGGCGGTGGCCGTGCGGCCATTGACTGTCGCATCCCTCATTTCTGCTGGCTGGCGAACCCCGTGGCGCTTTGTATAGTGCCGCTGAATATTAATCAGGTTTGACAGGAGTACCCATGGAGATGAATTCGCGTGCTCTTCGCGCACTGGCACTGCTGGGCGCCTTGCTGGCTGGTAGCACGACCGTGCATGCTTCCGAGACCCTCAATACCATTCTGGGTGGCGGTGCAGGCGGGGTAGCTGGCACCATGATCGGCAAGGAGCTGGGTGGCGATACCGGGGCGCTGGTTGGTGCTGCGTTGGGCGGTGCGGCCGGTGGGGCTGCGACGGCCAACAAGGGCAACAAGAATGAAGCGGCCCTTGGCGGCGCGGTGGGGGCGCTGGGCGGTGCCGCCATCGGCAAGAGTGTCGGTGGCGATACCGGTCAGCTGATCGGCGCCGGGGTCGGCGGGGCGAGTGGTTCGGCCATCGGTGCCAAGACGGGCGATGGCCACAAGAGCCAGGATCGCTATTACGATGATGACGACGATCATCACCATCACAAGCACCACAAGAAGTACAAAAAGCATAAAAAGCACAGATGGCACGACGACGATTGATGTGCGCGCAGTGAGTGCGAAAGATGCAAAACGGGGCCTGTTGGTCCCGTTGTGCATTATGTGGTGACTCGATCGTGCAGTCACACCAGCCGGTGCTGGCGGCGACCGGCGGCAAAGGCGTTGATGTTGTCGATCAGCTGATCGGCGAGACGCTGCATCGACTCCTCGCTGGCCCAGGCCACATGAGGGGTCAGAATGAAGTGGGGGTATTGCAGCGCCTTCATCAAGGGATGGTCGGGAGGCGGCGGTTCGACGCTCGCCACATCGAAACCGGCGCCACCGAGGCGGCCGTTGGCCAGCGCTTGCAGCAGCGCCTCCTCATCCACCAGTCCGCCACGGCCGACGTTGATCAGCAGGGCGCCCGGTTTCATCAGATCCAGCTCCCGCTCGCCAATCAGGTTGCGGGTGTAGGGGGTGAGCTGGCAGTGCAGGCTGATGACGTCCGAGCTTTGCAGCAACTCGTCGAGGGGCAGGCGATCCTCGTCGTGACTGGCGCCGACCTGGCTCTGGGCGTAACGCACTGTCATCCCCATCCCTTTGGCCCGCTCGCCAAGCGCCTGTCCCAGAGTTCCCTTACCGATGATGCCAAGCTGCTTGCCGTGCAGATCCATGATGTTGTGGTCGAAAAAGCAGAACTGGCCGCTCTGTTGCCAGCGTCCCTCCAGCAGCGACTGGCGCCAGCAGAAGAGGTTGCGCGACAGGGCCAGCATCAGCGCCATGGCGTGCTCCGGCACCGAGGGGCCCGAGTAGTTGCGAATGTTGCACACCCCGACGTTGGCGGCGCGGCACACTTCCAGATCCACGTTGTCGCTGCCGGTGGCGGCCAGCGCGATGAGTTTGAGCTCCGGTAGCTGGGCCAGTTCGGCGGCGCCGATCCGTACCTTGTTGATGATGGCAATGCTGGCATCTTTGAGCCGTTCCACCACCTGTTCCGGGGTAGTACTTGGATAGCTCTGCCAGTGGTGGGGGAAGTCGGGGTGATGCAGGGTGATGCCCGCATCCAGGGTATCGCTGTCGAGAAACACAATCTGCTGCATGGGCCTTCCTGCCATTGTTCAGGTTCGAGAGGCCATGATGCCAAAGAGGATGCAGTCAGAGCCAGCCCATCGCCGTGGTAGGGTTGGGCTTTATCCGGCAGATGTGAGCTTGCGCGCTTTATTGCGCCACGCTAGCGGTTGGTTTAGAGCCAGCCCAGATGGTTGAGCCAGCCCTGAATGCGGGTGGGGGTCTCCTCCAGCTCCATCAGGGCGTAGGGGCGATAGTTGAGCTTGTTGCTGCGCCGGCTCTCGCTTTTGCGGGCCTCGGCGGCCAGCAGGGGCCAGCGACCGCCATCCTCCTGATAGAGGTCCAGGGTGGGGATGGCCGCCTGAGCCACCTGTTTGGCCAGGGTCTGGTTGCTCTGCTGGTTGGGGAAGAAGCCATCGAGCAGCACCAGCGCGTCGGGGGCGGGCAACTGTTCGCTGGCGATGAGGTTGGCAGTCCAGGCGGCGCCGGTACCTTGCGCCAGGATCAGCTTGAAGCCCCCCTCCTGCAGCTTGGCATCGGCCAGCTTGCTGATCCGCTCGGCAAACTGCTTGCGAAATGCATCGCTGTTTTTCGCTTTTTTCTCGGCGGCTGGGTCCAGTTCGGTCTGTTGGGGGGAGGGCAGCAGCAGCAGGGTATCAAAGCCCAGTCGGCCGAGAGCGCGAGTCAGTTGCCAGAGCTGGCCGCTGCGCTGCCAGTCGGGTAGTAAAATGGCGAGCCCCAGATAGTTTTCACTGTCGTGTTTGGCGAACAGCACCGTCTGCTTATCGATCTGGGTGGCATCGGGCAACCCTTTCCAGTCGCTCGCTTGCCAGTGGTCGAGGGGCATAGGTTCGGCAACGGAGGGCGCAACCTCGCTCGCCTCTGCCCCATGGCCAGCCAGCAAGGTCAATAACAGCAGTGATAAGGATAATCTGACCATAGTGTGCTCCCCCGGTTATCTGGGTTAGCGGCGGCGGTGGGATTTTCTGAAGGAGGTTGGCGTTACAGCTGCGAACAGGCAATAAAAAAGCGAGCCGATGGCTCGCTTTTTTGCAATCAATTCAACGTGGTCAATTAGTTGACGCGACGCTTGAATTCACCGGTGCGGGTATCGATTTCGATCTTGTCACCGATCTCTACGAAAGCGGCAACAGCCAGCTCGTAGGTAGTACCTTTCAGACGGGCAGGCTTGGTCACTTTACCGGAGGTGTCGCCACGGGCAGCCGGCTCGGTGTACTCAACTTCGCGCACGATGGTGGTCGGCAGTTCTACGGAGATGGCTTTCTCGTTGTAGAAAGTCACTTCGCAGATGTCTTCCATGCCGTCTACCAGGTAGTTCAGCACGTCACCCAGGTTGTCTTTCTCTACGTCGTACTGGTTGTACTCGGTGTCCATAAAGACATACAGGGGATCGGAGAAGTAGGAGTAGGTGCACTCTTTACGTTCCAGCTGAACAACGTCCAGCTTGTCGTCGGCCTTGAAGACGGTCTCGGTAGCGCTGCCGTTCAGCAGGCCCTTCAGCTTCATTTTGACCACGGCGGAGTTACGGCCGGATTTGTTGAATTCAGCCTTCTGAACCACCATCGGCTCGGTGCCGATCATGACTACGTTACCAGCGCGGATTTCCTGTGCGGTTTTCATGTAAAAAATTCCTGTTCGTGAAACGGACGGATAAAAACTGCCAGATTATATACGGCTTTCTAAAAATTTCACCAACCGTGTGACGAGATCCCCATCCCGGAGCAACTTCTGTGACCAGCTTCGCCCATGTTGCTGCCAAATGGCGCTATATCGGGGCCATTGGGCCCAAAGTTCGCCGCAATCTTCGCCACGGTTGAGAGCCAGATTGAACCGGCGCAGCCATTGGCCGCACTCGGCGGGTAGATCTGATAAGTAGTGGTCAAGGAACTGCTCCAGCTTGATCAGATGGGCCTCCTCCTCCTGTTGGTAGATGTGCCAGAGGAAAGGACGAGCTGCCCACTGGGCCCGTACGAAGGAGTCCTCGCCGCGCACCAGATTGAGATCGCAGGTCCACAGCAGTCGATCGTAGCCAGCCTGATCGGTCATCGGCAGCAGCTTGATGGTGAGGTTGCCCGAGTGGAGCAGATCCCCCGCTTTGGCTGCAGGGATGGCATCAGTCAGACCGGCACCGGTGAGCACATCGTTGAGAGAGCGCCCCAGCGGCAGCAGCAGGGTGACGGGCGTGGCGCTCTGGCACCAGCTCTCGACCAGACTCTTCAGCGCATTGCTCTCGTAGGTAAAGAGACTGACCCGCAGCTCGTTCTCTTGTTTTGGCGGCAAACCGAGACTGGCCCAGTAGGCTGCCAGTCCCGCATCATCTTGCTGCCACAGCTCCCGTTCGGCGATCAGGTCGTGCTCGCACAAAAGGCCGCCGGTTTTAGCGGTAAAGCCCGGGAAGAAGAAGTATTTGTTGAGGCTTTTATTGCCAACACGCTGGGGCGAGGCTAGGCCGTGGCAATCCTCGACCCAGCTCTCTGCCGAGAGGTACTCCAGATTGATCCAGCATGGGGGGCTGGGTTGGCTCGCCATCAGCTCTATGAAGGGGGCGGGCAGTTCGCAGGCAAAGGCCTCGATCACCACCCTGGCCGGAGTCATGTCGGTCGGCAGGGTCTCATGCCAGTGCTGGATATAGATGCCATCGACCCACTGACCATCCTGCTCCGGGTCGAGCCCGGGACAGATGCGGGCGAAACTTGTCAGATCGTCCACCCAGAGCCGCACCTGAACTTCATCGCCATGTGCCGCAATATTCCCCTCCCGCTTTAGCTGGCGGGCGAGTCGCCAGGTGACACCGATGTCGCCGAAGTTGTCGACGACGCAGCAGAAGATGTCCCAGTCAAACGGGGGCAGGGGAGTGGTCATGGCTCGGGGTTCCAAATGCAAAAAAACCGGTGCGCAGGGTAGCACACCGGTTGACTGGCTTCTAACCGTCAGCGTGTGACGGTCGCTGCGGCAGGTTACTCCTTGCCGTAGACGTTGTTCTCTTGCTCACGCACCCGGATAAAGGTAGTCCGTTTTGTCAGCTCTTTCAGCTGGCTGGCGCCGACGTAGGTACAGGTGGAGCGCACGCCGCCCAGAATGTCGCGCACGGCATTCTCGACCGGGCCGCGGTAGGGCAGCAGCACGGTTTTACCCTCGGAGGCACGGTACTCGGCGACGCCACCGGCGTGCTTGTCCATGGCGCTGGAGGAGCTCATGCCGTAGAACTTCATGAAGGGCTCACCGTCTACATCGACGATCTCGCCACCGCACTCTTCGTGGGCTGCCAGCATGCCGCC